>Ga0079992_133640_pt1 | contig 12927 bp, 13 predicted proteins | sample FaiFalFF_MnMetaG_3_FD_69197 | JGI IMG/M metagenome (GOLD analysis project Ga0079992, IMG submission 69197) | Freshwater microbial communities from Yellowstone National Park, Wyoming, USA - Fairy Falls B (FF_Mn_B) MetaG (SPADES assembly) (version 2) | ecosystem: Environmental > Aquatic >... | reverse complement strand
GACGGCAAGCGCGTGCTCGTGATCGCCAACACCGTTCGCGATGCGCAGGCGCTCTACCAGAGGCTTGCGGAAACGGGCTGGGAGAACCTCACGCTTCTGCATTCCCGCTTTACGCTGCGCGACCGCATGCAGAAGGAAGAAAGAGTGAGCCAGGCCGAACCGGGCGCGATCTTCGTCGCCACGCAGGTTGTCGAAGTCAGCCTGGACATCTCCTACGGGGTGCTCATCACCGAGATTGCGCCGGTGGATGCGCTCGTGCAGCGCATGGGGCGAGTGAATCGCCAAGGGGAGCTTGCCCCTGCACCTGTGCTCATCTACACCCAATGGTCGGAGGGAGCGCAGCGCGTCTACGGAAAGGAGCTACTTGCCTGGAGCTTGGAGATCCTTGCGCAGCTTCCGCCCATGCCGACGGATAGGGATTTGGCGGAAGCGACACACCAGCTCTACGAGCGGGTCGTGCCCACCGAGGAGTGGCAGCGCGAGCTTGCCGAGGGGCGCGCCACCTTGGATGAGCTTCAGCGTATCCTCGGATGCTACACGATTGACCTTTCCGATGAAGCGCTGCGCGAGCGCTTTACGGCGCGGCGCGGCATGGTGACGGTGGAGGTGCTTCCGGCGCAATTTGTGGAGGAAGCGTATCGGCTCAAGGAGCAGGGCGAACTCTGGCGGCTGCCCGAACTTCTGGTGCCGGTGCCCATCTGGTGGTTCAGGGTTTTTGCCGAGCGGTTTTCGCCCATCTCCGACTTGGGCGTGGTGCAGACAACGCTTGCGTATGATGCGGAGTTGGGACTGCGTTCAGACTTCAGTGAAAGTCTCAGCGTGGGGATCATCTGAAGCAGGGCAACGAGGTGCTTCAGACAGTCGAAAGCACTCATCAGCCAATTGACTAATTTGAGCGTTGTCACCGAAGCGCTTCGGACAGTCGAACGTTGATGGGCATGGCGGTTTCCGGTATATCGCGCAAAGCGGTTTAAGACCCTTTTTCAGGGATGTTGTTTCAGCAGGTCGGCAGGCATCCGCTCGGTGGGCCCATGCCCACGACCTCTTTTTCTTGGAGCGCTGCCTCAGTGCAATATAGCGGGAGCGGACAGATCGGCCCACGTGCCGTGAAGGCCCTGTCCCTCTGCCTCTTCTGCTTTCTGAGAACGAATCTTGAACAAAGCGGTAGTCACGAGCACTTCGGTAGATGTGGAATCGGGTATAATCACGCAGGACATCATGTGTGAGGAGGGTAGCGATGACCGAGGACGAATTCCTCGAGCTCCGGACTAATGGCATCAAGGTCAACTACTATGTCGTGTGTCAGAAGAAGCTGTGGCTCTACAGCCACGATATTCGCATGGAGCCAGAGAGCGATCGTGTAGCCTTGGGACGGTTGCTGCACGAACGGGCTTATCGGGAACAATCTCGTCGCGAGCTGCTCATTGATGGTCTCATCAAGATTGATCTGCTCGAAAGCGAGGGGAAGGTGCTAGAGGTGAAATATTCGCAACGGATGAAGGAGGCAGCTCGGCTTCAAATTCTCTACTACTTGTATTACCTGAAGCGATTGGGCGTTACGGGGTTGACGGGAGAATTGCGCTTTCCCAAGGAGCGGCGGCGTGAGCCGGTCCTTCTGACCGAAGAAGCAGGGCGAGCGGTCGAGGACGCGTTGCGAGAGATTCGCCGAATCGAGCGACTCCCTGTACCGCCTTCGGTGGAGTTCATGCCGATCTGTCGCTCCTGCGCGTATGCCGAATTATGCTGGGGGTGAAGGGACGGCACGCGCTCGGGCTGACCTATTTGCCGACAGTGGGCGTCTGATGGCAACTCATCGCCGGGAGCGCCAGATGGGAGAGGCTCAACATGTACCACACGTAGAGGAGGGATCTTGGGATGGCACGGAGTTACTACATCTTCCAAAGTGGGCGGTTACGTCGGAAGGGGAATACGTTGTATCTGGAAGGGGAAGCTCCGGAGGTTTCCTCAGAGGGAGAGGAAGGGGCGCAACCTGTAGCCGAAGGGGGGCAAGAGGCTTCGCTGGGCGCGAGGAGCGAACATGACCTCGCGAGTGAGAGTTCACCCCCTCCGGACAGAAGGGATGAAGGGGCCGCCTCCTCGCCGGCCGGGCGGCGGATCATCCCGGTCGAGGACGTCGCCGAGCTTTTCCTTTTCGGTGAGATCACGGTGAACACGAAGCTCCTGAATTTCCTCGCCCAAAAGGGCATACCGGTTCACGTCTTCAATTACCACGGGTTTTACAGCGGTTCGTACTACCCTCGCGAGACGAATGTCTCGGGACATTTGCTCGTGAAGCAGGTGGAACATTACACGGATGCGGCCAAGCGGTTGATCATCGCTCGAGAGTTCGCGCGCGGAGCATATCACAACCTCCATCGCAATGTGCTCTACTATCGCAATCGGGGCAAAGACGTGCACAGGATCGTTGACGCGCTGGAGCAGGAGGCCGTGGAGATCGAGCGCGCGGATTCGGTCGCAGCGCTCATGGGGGCAGAAGGGCGCATGCGCGAGGTCTACTATCGCGCTTTCAATGAGATCCTCGATCTGGAGACGCCGTTTCTCAAGAGGGTGAGGCGTCCGCCCGATAACCTGGTCAATGCCTTGATCAGCTTCGGGAACTCGCTTCTCTATGCAGCTGTGCTCTCGCAGATCTACCGGACGCCGCTCAATCCGACGATCTCGTACCTGCATGAGCCGGGGACGCGCCGGTTCTCTCTCGCACTGGATATTGCTGAGGTCTTCAAGCCGATGATCGTGGACAAGATGATCTTCACCCTGATCAATCGGCAGATGCTCGGAGAGGAGGACCTCGTATCCGAAGTGGGATTCGTTGCCCTGAAGGAACGCGCGCGGAAAGTTGTCGTGCAAGAGTTCGAGCGCCGATTGCAAACGACGGTGAAACACCGGCGATTGGGGCGGCATGTTTCCTATCGGGGATTCATCCGGTTGGAGTGTTATAAGCTCGTGCGCCATTTGCTGGGGGCCGAACCTTATCAGGCACTCCGGGCATGGTGGTGAGGAGAGGGAAGAGATGTACGTCATTCTCGTCTATGATGTGGAACAGGAGCGCGTAGCCAAGGTGTGCCAATTCTTGCGCCGCTACATGAACTGGGTGCAGAATTCGGCCTTCGAGGGGGAATTGAGCGAAGCGCAAGTGGAGCGCGTGAAGATAGGGTTGAAGGATCTCATAGATGAAGATCGGGATTCGGTTTACATCTATATTTTGCGGGACGCGCGGTGGGTGAAGAAGGAAGTCCTGGGGCAGGTCAAAGGGGAGACGGGGAATATCGTGTGAGACAGAGGGGTGTGTGCTCGTTTTATGAACTCTGCGCACGGGACGTCACTCCCCGACGGGGCCGAGCCGGACTGGGATGTGTGCTCGTCTTATGAACTCTGCGCTGAATCGCCGTTCCCCATGCGGCTAATGGCGTGGATATGATGCCTGAACGGTTACAACTCTGCGTTGAATCACTGCTCCTCATGCGGGCGCGACCCGATCCCGGAGTGGCCTCAGCCTGGTTATGCGCTGTTTGAGAAGATCGGAGCTATTCGGGCGAGAGGACAGCTCCGGCCGCTCAGCCTTGCTGTGCGCTGATCTGGGAAGCTGCCCCTCTCCTCAGCCGTCCCGACTCACTCTCGTTGGATAATCGGCGCCGATAGACACGTGCGTTTGAAGAGAAGGGGGGATCCTGGAGATGAAGGACTTCACGTTCGTTGGGGCTTACAATCTCGGCATGCCGGCGCGCTGGGTAGATCCCAGTAGTGAAGGACTTCGCGTCCAAGCTGACGGGCGAGCATAGGCGAAGTGCCTCTCGACTTCGCGGTGTGTGTGATCATGAAGCCGTCGCGCCGTAGTGTGGGCATATGCGAAAATCACCTCGGCTTCAGCCCTTCCTTGCGAACAGATTTCCGCTCGATCGAAGATCGCGTGGGGACTCCTCATCGATGTGTCGGGTTCCATGAACCTGACACATTTCCGCTCGACCGAAGATCGCGTGGAGACCGCGAGGCGCAGGCGGTGGCTGCAGCAATGCGTCAAGTTTCCGCTCGACCGAAGATCGCGTGGAGACCCCGATCGGAGCTCCGCTCACTTCCTTGCGAACAGATTTCCGCGCGACCGGAAGTGGGGAGCGCTTTCAGGCGTGTGTCGAAAAACCTTTCTTAGGAGATCAAGTTCCTGGCGATCTACGCCCGCACGGGCTTTCAGGTGTGTGTCGAAAAACCTTCCTTGCGAATGGATTTCCGCTTGATTCCTGCAGGTATATGCGAAGATCATCTCAGCTTCAGCCCTCTCGAATAGGGCTTTGGGGGATTCATCACTCAGCTCCTCTTTTGCCTCATGGGTACCCGAAGCTGGGGCGATGCCGTCGTTCCCCGCCCCCTTGACAGGAACCGGAAGTCGACGGCATAATAGGGGCCGAAATTTGGTTCTTTTCGGCCAAATTTCATGGGTGCTAATCGAACCAAGGTGGGATTGAAATGTAGAGCGCCCCGGGTTGGGAACGCTCGCGGTGGAGTGCTAATCGAACCAAGGTGGGATTGAAATAGGGGCGAGTAACCCACGAGCTCTTTGTGCCTATATGTGCTAATCGAACCAAGGTGGGATTGAAATCACTTGCGACGCTAAGTTTTGTGTATTCAATTTGATGTGCTAATCGAACCAAGGTGGGATTGAAATATAAACGCTTCCGTTGCTCAGGCTTGCTTTGAAATCCGGTGCTAATCGAACCAAGGTGGGATTGAAATCTGTGGCGTTGTTGCGACAGCAAGCGTATCGGTTGGGTGCTAATCGAACCAAGGTGGGATTGAAATAAATGCACACTAACCGCGCGATAGGATCACCGCGACCGTGCTAATCGAACCAAGGTGGGATTGAAATATGATTGAGCTGTGTTGCACAAGCCGACGATGCTTGTGCTAATCGAACCAAGGTGGGATTGAAATGGGAAACTTCTCCCTGGTGGAAACCAGGGAAACTGGTGCTAATCGAACCAAGGTGGGATTGAAATTTGGTGCGGTGTGTCGTAACGCCGTCGCCATCTTGCGTGCTAATCGAACCAAGGTGGGATTGAAATCACGGGCGGGCGCGGGCTGTATGGGCGCTCGACGAGGTGCTAATCGAACCAAGGTGGGATTGAAATCAAGTCTACGAACCCGCTCGTCTATCCCGTTGAACGTGCTAATCGAACCAAGGTGGGATTGAAATGCAGCAACAAGGGCAGCAGGGCAGTAGTGCTGCTGCGTGCTAATCGAACCAAGGTGGGATTGAAATGACTTCCACATCGTAACATCCGCACATCATATTCCCCGTGCTAATCGAACCAAGGTGGGATTGAAATTGGAAGGTCCGACAACGATTCTGACTCTCGCAAGAGTGCTAATCGAACCAAGGTGGGATTGAAATAGGGGGACGTTGATGTGAACCAGCTTCTTGAAACCATGTGCTAATCGAACCAAGGTGGGATTGAAATGCGCGCGGAGCCACCTCGCCGGGGGTAATCAACTACGTGCTAATCGAACCAAGGTGGGATTGAAATTTGTTGCCCTCCTTTCTCCCGCGCTCCCTCATCTCCGTGCTAATCGAACCAAGGTGGGATTGAAATTCTCTCTTTCGATAGCGCATTGAGTGTGGCTCCGATCGTGCTAATCGAACCAAGGTGGGATTGAAATCATGTCCCCACTGGAGAGAATGATTTCTCCAGGTGGTGCTAATCGAACCAAGGTGGGATTGAAATCTTGTACGCAGGGTAGGACGTGGGGAAGCCGAGAAGTGCTAATCGAACCAAGGTGGGATTGAAATTTGGGTGTCGCGAAAGAGCCGGTTTGGTTTTTCATAAGTGCTAATCGAACCAAGGTGGGATTGAAATGACGCGACGGGATGAGCGCGCGAAGAGTACGATAAGTGTGCTAATCGAACCAAGGTGGGATTGAAATAGATCATACGGAATTCCCTGCTCTGCCGTTTTCAAGTGCTAATCGAACCAAGGTGGGATTGAAATCCTTCTTCGGGCCGTTGAGAAGTATGTGCGTTCCGCTGGTGCTAATCGAACCAAGGTGGGATTGAAATGCGATGAGGAGTGGGCTCACGCCCTTCAGGAAAAACGTGCTAATCGAACCAAGGTGGGATTGAAATGCGAAACGCACGGGCGACCGAAAGCCCCGGTGGCTGTGCTAATCGAACCAAGGTGGGATTGAAATTCGGTCCGCCAGCAATCAACAACATCGCCGACGTTAGTGCTAATCGAACCAAGGTGGGATTGAAATCGTGGACTTTCAGGCGGGGTTCGCGTTGACAACGACGTGCTAATCGAACCAAGGTGGGATTGAAATTTGTTCGCACTACGAACGCCTGGATGTGCTTCGGGAGGTGCTAATCGAACCAAGGTGGGATTGAAATGTCTTTTAAGTCGTCGGGTCCTGCGGCCCTCGCCTTCGTGCTAATCGAACCAAGGTGGGATTGAAATTGCTGTCGTCACGGCTATGAACGGTGCCGGTGAGTTGGTGCTAATCGAACCAAGGTGGGATTGAAATATGATTGTTTCGTTTCGACGTCGTCATCGGTGTTTCCAGGTGCTAATCGAACCAAGGTGGGATTGAAATTGTCGGGGGCGACAACATCCTGTCGCCCCTCTAGGGCCGGTGCTAATCGAACCAAGGTGGGATTGAAATCAATCTTACTCCCAGGAATTCTGGAGGAGCGGAGGAGGTGCTAATCGAACCAAGGTGGGATTGAAATCATGATAATCGTAAACTGGCCAGGAGCGAGGATATCGTGCTAATCGAACCAAGGTGGGATTGAAATCGGGGGGAGGGGGAACGGAAAGCAGTAGGTTTTCAAGGTGCTAATCGAACCAAGGTGGGATTGAAATAAGTATCAACGACAACAGCAACTTCGGGCACGGGCGTGCTAATCGAACCAAGGTGGGATTGAAATGCTGCCTGGTCGGGTGGGTTCGCTGCCGCCACCACCGTGCTAATCGAACCAAGGTGGGATTGAAATGACGGGGGAGCCCCCCCCTGTTCGGTTCTGGTCTCGCGTGCTAATCGAACCAAGGTGGGATTGAAATCACTGAGGGGAGTAATACGAGTCGAGGAAGAGGAAGGGTGCTAATCGAACCAAGGTGGGATTGAAATTGCTCGTAATCGACCGTCCGTTGCGGTGTGACCCGCGTGCTAATCGAACCAAGGTGGGATTGAAATCGGAACATCTGGCGCGCTGGTATGCGCGTCTCAATGGAGTGCTAATCGAACCAAGGTGGGATTGAAATCGAGCTCGCCAAAACCGCGTCTTGTGGTGATCGGTGCGAGTGCTAATCGAACCAAGGTGGGATTGAAATTTCTCGTCCTGATGCGCGTCGATGAGGATCCCCTGCGTGCTAATCGAACCAAGGTGGGATTGAAATCAGTGTCTCGTCCCTGTAGTCCTCTCTCTTCGTCTCCAGTGCTAATCGAACCAAGGTGGGATTGAAATCGCTACTACTTCTATCTCACGGAACATCTGGCGCGCGTGCTAATCGAACCAAGGTGGGATTGAAATTGTTGACATATTTTGCTCCCCACGTGATCTCGTCGTGTGCTAATCGAACCAAGGTGGGATTGAAATGTGATAAAGCGTTGAAGGCGACGAACGTCAACTCGACGTGCTAATCGAACCAAGGTGGGATTGAAATTCTTGAGGTGTGGGAAAACGGCGCGGAGCACGTGAGTGCTAATCGAACCAAGGTGGGATTGAAATCGAGTTCTCAAGCGCAAACTGCACCCACTCGCTGAAGTGCTAATCGAACCAAGGTGGGATTGAAATGGGATCAAAGGCAAGAGCAGGAGCGAGAGCGGAAGCGGGTGCTAATCGAACCAAGGTGGGATTGAAATCTTCGTTAATCGGCGGGGGTGTTGAGAAGACCTTCCCGGTGCTAATCGAACCAAGGTGGGATTGAAATGTGGGGACGTGTGGTGCGATCAATGGCAAGAATTGGTGCTAATCGAACCAAGGTGGGATTGAAATTGGAAGCGGGTCTCGCGGGATGTGCAGATCCCTACCCCGGTGCTAATCGAACCAAGGTGGGATTGAAATACGTGGATGTGGGCGCCGATCGCGTGGGTGTGCCCAGGTGCTAATCGAACCAAGGTGGGATTGAAATTGCTTGTTGGCGCTGTTGAACACGGGAACTGTAGGAGTGCTAATCGAACCAAGGTGGGATTGAAATTCACGTCGCGCCATGTCGCGAAGAGCGCGCGGAGATGAGTGCTAATCGAACCAAGGTGGGATTGAAATCACGCTCCATTGTGAACGTTCTCGCCGCCACAGCGAGTGCTAATCGAACCAAGGTGGGATTGAAATACGGAGCGGTAAAGATCTTGCAAGTCATTCAAGTTTGTGCTAATCGAACCAAGGTGGGATTGAAATCCGAGAGGGCAAACCGGGAGCCCGCAAAATATCCAGGTGCTAATCGAACCAAGGTGGGATTGAAATCAGCGTGCCGACGACGGCTTCTGATACGGTCGTCGTGGTGCTAATCGAACCAAGGTGGGATTGAAATGACTGCAACATCCTCGATCGCGAGCACGGCCGAGGGGGTGCTAATCGAACCAAGGTGGGATTGAAATCGGCCTCGCGAATATCGTGAATTCGCGAGGTCACCAGGTGCTAATCGAACCAAGGTGGGATTGAAATGAAGGGCGAACTCGCCGGGCGCATCTCGGTTTCGCAGTGCTAATCGAACCAAGGTGGGATTGAAATTCGTTGACAACGATCTGCGAAGCTCGCGAATCACGCGAGTGCTAATCGAACCAAGGTGGGATTGAAATACTGGTGACGCAGGTTGTAGAAATACGCAAGCGGTGGTGCTAATCGAACCAAGGTGGGATTGAAATCGACTTCTACCACCTCCCGCAACCGCATCAGCACCTCGTGGTGCTAATCGAACCAAGGTGGGATTGAAATCGCGGGGGGTGGAAGAAAACGAAAGGAGGGGATCATGGTGCTAATCGAACCAAGGTGGGATTGAAATCGGCGTGAGCCGACAGCGCATGCATCGATTGATCGCGGAGGTGCTAATCGAACCAAGGTGGGATTGAAATCTCCTCCCGCGCTCCTTCCGCCCTCCCCCTCATGATGTGCTAATCGAACCAAGGTGGGATTGAAACTGATACCGCGTCCGCCCGGTATCGAACGGCCCCGATGTGCTAATCGAACCAAGGTGGGATTGAAACGACAGTTTTTGGGGAGGACTTTCAGCATCTCCTGACGGAGTGCTAATCGAACCAAGGTGGGATTGAAACTGAGCCCGTCACGAGGGATCCTGGTGCAGGGGAACGGCGTGCTAATCGAACCAAGGTGGGATTGAAACTATACGTCATCGAGACGATCGAAAGATGAGAGTTTTCGTGCTAATCGAACCAAGGTGGGATTGAAACGCGTCTCGCCATACGGTGCCGTATGGGGAGGCTTTTCGTGCTAATCGAACCAAGGTGGGATTGAAACTTTTTTTCGCCGTGCAGTATAGCACATGCGTTGTCAGTGCTAATCGAACCAAGGTGGGATTGAAACGTTTGTTCGCGCTGTTGAACACGGGAATCGTTGGGAGTGGTGCTAATCGAACCAAGGTGGGATTGAAACCGGCAATCGCCGCGACGCGCTGAATGTTCTGGGGAGTGCTAATCGAACCAAGGTGGGATTGAAACACAGCGCGTGCATCGGCTCATCGCAGATGGGCGGATCGAGTGCTAATCGAACCAAGGTGGGATTGAAACCGGCGGGGGGGGGCAAAAAATTTTCGGGGAAAATGCGGTGCTAATCGAACCAAGGTGGGATTGAAACACAGTGCGTCCGGAGTGGATCTTTCGCTTGGTTTACGTGCTAATCGAACCAAGGTGGGATTGAAACCTCTGGATCGCGGCCTCGAGATAGTGCGTTCTGATGTTGGGAGTGCTAATCGAACCAAGGTGGGATTGAAACCGAGAGCGAAGAAACACAATCGAGATACGAGAGCGAGGGTGCTAATCGAACCAAGGTGGGATTGAAACTCCGTGACGGACATGACGCATGTCCCCTCCTCTTCGTGCTAATCGAACCAAGGTGGGATTGAAACTCAGGTATCGAGCAGACGCGATATCGAGGGAGGCGAGGTGCTAATCGAACCAAGGTGGGATTGAAACCGTAGGGAAGAAGTGAAAGGAGGTGAGGTATGGGAGCGTGCTAATCGAACCAAGGTGGGATTGAAACTCGTGCTGAGCATGTCTGCTGCTCTTCTTCCCTTAGTGCTAATCGAACCAAGGTGGGATTGAAACTTCTGCGTCCTGCTATCCACCACCAGACATCGAGAAGGTGCTAATCGAACCAAGGTGGGATTGAAACGGCCGACCCTCGCCGCGTCGGTTGTTCCTCTCCCCTCCGTGCTAATCGAACCAAGGTGGGATTGAAACAAAGGATGCGCGCTCCCAGTGTGTTCATCGTCTCCGTGCTAATCGAACCAAGGTGGGATTGAAACGACATCGAGGAGAGACAGGAACGTCTTCTCTGCAATGGTGCTAATCGAACCAAGGTGGGATTGAAACGTAGCTCATGGCATCCTCTCCTTTCTCCTGTTCATCAGTGCTAATCGAACCAAGGTGGGATTGAAACTTCAGACGTGCGTACCACCGAACGAGCCACTCCGTGGTGCTAATCGAACCAAGGTGGGATTGAAACTCGTTCACCCCCGACGCTGGAGGAGCGTGACGAGCCGGTGCTAATCGAACCAAGGTGGGATTGAAACGTGAGAGGACTCCTTCGCGAGTATGGTCTCGAGTTCCCGTGCTAATCGAACCAAGGTGGGATTGAAACGTGCTCCGCACGGGGACGCGGCGCATGCGGCGCGCGTGCTAATCGAACCAAGGTGGGATTGAAACGGGAACTCGCTCACAATTCGAAATGCCCCACTTGACGTGCTAATCGAACCAAGGTGGGATTGAAACCTCTTTCATGTGGCGGATTGGGAGGATTATTTCGCGGTGCTAATCGAACCAAGGTGGGATTGAAACGATGGGACTGTCGTGGGCGGTGTTGACGGGGCAAAGCGTGCTAATCGAACCAAGGTGGGATTGAAACCGTCAGATTCTCGATAGCCTGAGCAACACCACTCGGTGCTAATCGAACCAAGGTGGGATTGAAACTCGGGTCGAAAGGTCACGGCGAGCGGACGCTCGCTATGTGCTAATCGAACCAAGGTGGGATTGAAACATGGGTAGAGCCCTCTCCTCAGCCCCTCGTCGACGGTGCTAATCGAACCAAGGTGGGATTGAAACATGTTCTCACGGAGCTGCGGGCCCTCATCAGGGAGATGGTGCTAATCGAACCAAGGTGGGATTGAAACAAGCGCTGCATCAGCTCTCGGATCCGCTCTGCGCGCTCGTGCTAATCGAACCAAGGTGGGATTGAAACCGGCAGGTAGACGATACTCCTGTGGAGCGGACGACTCGTGCTAATCGAACCAAGGTGGGATTGAAACGCATGGACGACGATATATGAGGTAGTGCGGGACATGGTGCTAATCGAACCAAGGTGGGATTGAAACGCGTTGCCCTCCGCTCCCGCTTCCCCCGCTCGATCCGTGCTAATCGAACCAAGGTGGGATTGAAACCTTTGTTCAACACACACAGAGAGAGAAGCACGCGAAGTGCTAATCGAACCAAGGTGGGATTGAAACCCGTTTCGCGAACGCAAAAGCGCTCGGACGTCCTCCGTGCTAATCGAACCAAGGTGGGATTGAAACTTCTTCAGTAATAGGACGGGAGCCGAGTCCCTCATGTGCTAATCGAACCAAGGTGGGATTGAAACTGAGTACGGATTCTCCGCCGCGCGGTTCGACTTCCGGTGCTAATCGAACCAAGGTGGGATTGAAACTCGCATCCCCGTGGGGCGCGCCCCGACTGAAGGAGAGTGCTAATCGAACCAAGGTGGGATTGAAACATGATCGGAGCGAGAAATCCTATCATCTGCACGTCCAGTGCTAATCGAACCAAGGTGGGATTGAAACCGCTTTGCGGCATTGGCCTGTATGTAGCCATGTCTCGTGCTAATCGAACCAAGGTGGGATTGAAACTGTTCCTTCGCTCTCTTGCCATTGTTGTCCCCTCCTTGTGCTAATCGAACCAAGGTGGGATTGAAACAAAGCTTTGGCAGAGGCTCGTGGAGCGGTATGGAAGTGTGCTAATCGAACCAAGGTGGGATTGAAACCTCGTCAAAGATGACGGGCGTCTCCCTGTGCGTCGTCGTGCTAATCGAACCAAGGTGGGATTGAAACTGCACTGTTCGCGGCCTGGCGCGAAGTAAAGGGAAAGAGTGCTAATCGAACCAAGGTGGGATTGAAACTGAACTCGTCTAGTGGGGCTTCTAGTGTGCCCCACCGTGCTAATCGAACCAAGGTGGGATTGAAACTCGGAGGCGGAACGATCCGGATCCGAATCCCCGTCTGGTGCTAATCGAACCAAGGTGGGATTGAAACTGCAAAAGCGCTTCACGACGTTGAGGGTTTGCAAGGTGCTAATCGAACCAAGGTGGGATTGAAACCGGGGAAGCTATTTAGGACCTGCTGCCGTTATTATTCGTGCTAATCGAACCAAGGTGGGATTGAAACCGGGTGTGAGTTGCTCCCTCTGCGTGTTCTCCACAAGGTGCTAATCGAACCAAGGTGGGATTGAAACGGTCTCGCTCGATAGGAGAAGTGGAGGGACTGAGTGGTGCTAATCGAACCAAGGTGGGATTGAAACCGGGCCGGGGGAAAAATTCGCGGGGCGGGGAGGAAGTGCTAATCGAACCAAGGTGGGATTGAAACGAGCTCTGTGACATCTTTGATGCCCTCTGGCAAGACGAGTGCTAATCGAACCAAGGTGGGATTGAAACCGATATACTGAAGCGGCACGACTTAGATCGCTGGAGGGGGCTGATCG
>Ga0079992_150333_pt1 | contig 12936 bp, 24 predicted proteins | sample FaiFalFF_MnMetaG_3_FD_69197 | JGI IMG/M metagenome (GOLD analysis project Ga0079992, IMG submission 69197) | Freshwater microbial communities from Yellowstone National Park, Wyoming, USA - Fairy Falls B (FF_Mn_B) MetaG (SPADES assembly) (version 2) | ecosystem: Environmental > Aquatic >... | reverse complement strand
TTCCTTATCCTTTGATAAATTTTGTGTGTCGTATTATATGATATTCCAAGTTCCTTATATGCCTTATTCACTGGAACCTCAAGTATAAAAAGCTTTATTGCTAAAATAAACTTTGAAAGTGGTATCTTTATCCCTTCAAGTATGCTACCTTTCCTTATGCTCCATTCCCTCCTACAACCATAACACTTATAAAAGTTCCTTCTGACTTTTCCTATGCTCTCTCTTTTACAAAAAGGACAATTTTCAAATGTCTTGAGAATGCCCCTTGACCTTAAAAACTCCTCTGCTTTCTCTTCTGATGATGCTATCTTAACCAATTCGGATAAGTTCATACTTTATCCCTCCTTCTTGAAGTTTGAAATTTTAAAGTATAGGTGGAATATATTGAGTAATTGCCTTTTTTAAAAAGGAGAGAGAAGCTATGAAAAGCTTGGAGCAAAAGGAAAGGGTGGAGCTGATGGTGGGTTATTTAGAATGGGCTTTGGCTTGGGTAGAGGACGAAAGTGTAGTATATGAAATTGTAGATATATCTTGTGATGGTTGGATACTTTATGCACTATGGGAAAGGTGCGATTGTAATAAAGATGGACTAAAATTAACTGCTAATGAATTAAGATACTATATAAATGAAATGATTTATTTTATAAAAGATGGAGATATAAACGATAAAATTGAAGAAGTTGTTATTGGAAGCAAAACTCTAACAATAAAAACTAAAAAAGGATATGTTAAAATTAAGAAAAAGAGAAAGAAGATGTTATAAATAAAAAGGAGATGTAAGCTATGGAAAGGATGGAGCAAAAAAAGGAATATATCGTAAAAAGGGAAGTGCATACTTTGGTAGAAGATTTGTATGAAAGGAGAGATTAAAATGAAGAGATCTAAATTTAAAGTTGCTGACCTTGAAGGTATTTGGTTTAAATTTAGGAAAAGAATATCAGAAATTGTGGAAGGACAAAAACTTCTTGATATAATAAAGGTTTATGTATCTGGTGAAAATTCTGGTGAAAATGTTATTATAGAGATTGAAAATTACGAATTAACACAGAAAAAAGAATTTATAAAGAAACAATTTGGAAAGGCTTTTTTCAGTTTTTCAATTGAAGAAGTTGATGAAGTAATAGAAGCTTTAAAAGAAGCAAAGGAAATGGCAAAAAGAAATGAAATGGATTTAGAAAAAATTAGTGTTCCAAAAGGTATTTGGTATAAGTTTAAAGAAATAACATCATCAAAAGGAAGGAAATTTCTTGATATAATAGAAATTTATGTGAGGAGAGAAAAGACTATTATACATATTGAAAATCATAGATTAACTCAAAAAAGAGAATATATGAATGAATTAGGAAGAGGCTCTTTTGGTCTCTCAATTGAAGAAGTTAATAAAGTTATAAAAGCTTTAAAAGAAGCAAAAAAATTAGCAAAAAGAAATGAAAGAAATTTATAAAAAAACAAAACTTTGGAAGAGTAAAAAAGGAAAGGATATATTAAAAATTTATATTGGCTATGAATATGATATTGTCATAATAATAAGAACTATTGATTATGAAGATAAAAAAGAAAAAATAACTTCATTTTCTTATGAGATTAACGAAATAGATGAGTTTATTGAAAACTTAAAAAGGGCGAAAAGAATAGCAATTGAAGACAAGAAAAAGGAGAGTTTAAGATGATAAACATAAAAGAGCTAAAAAACATAAAAAACATATATGCTATTGACATAGGGCGTGAATATAGCTATATTGTAGATGTAAGGCAATTTATGTCATCTAAAAACTGCGAAATAAAGAAAATAAAAACAAGCGAACTTATAGACTTTCTAAAATCTCATAAAGGCAAAATAGCGATTTTTTATGAGCAATCAGGCATATATTCATTAAAGCTTGATATATTAAATAGCAATTCCATAATAAAATACACCATAAACGGGAAGGAGTTTAGAGGATTAAGGCTTGCTTCAAATAAAAAGAAAAATGACCTCAACGATGTGAAAATCATAGCCAAAGCAGTTTCAGACTTGCTTTTATATAATGAAAATGAATATCTAACAAAATTTCACAAGCCACTGCCCTATGAATGTAAAAGATTAAGAAGGCTACTAAAATTCTATGAACAGCTCATAAGACAAACTCAAAAAATCAAAAACAAAATAAACAATTATTATTGGCTATTACTTGGAAAAAATAAAAAAATAGATTATATCTCAAAATCAACAAAAGAAAAGATATTAAAGCTTTTAGAAATTGAAGATGAAATAAACGGCATATATGGAGATGAAACAAAATTCCTTTTAGAAATATATGATTATTATTTCAACAAAGCAAACGAAATAAAACTTGAAATAGAAGAAATAATAAAAAACCATCCTGATTATCAAAAATTAAAAAAAGTATTTGAAGGCAAACTCTTAATAGCACATCTAATAGCAACTTATTGGGACATAAATCGCTTTAACTCAATAAAACAATTCAAAGCCTTATTTAAATTTCACTTTGTAAAAGTGCTAAAAAGTGGCAAAACCCAAAAAATAGAAAAGACTATTAAGGTAAAAAACATAAAAAGATACTTTTACTTATTGCTTTTACACACAAAAAATCCCCAAATTAGAAAGCTTTGGAATTATTACAAGAAAATTAGAAAATTAAGTAGGGCAAAAGCATTTACAAAATTTAGCTATGTTTTAGTAAGTATGCTTTACAAATACCTTAAAGAAGGAGAATTTAAATTACCCGAGGGGATAGAAAAAGCTTTTTAAAAAAATGGAATGTGGGACGAACCACCAAATAGGATTGGCACCAGCTTCGGCTGGTCCCACTGAATAAATATGGTAGTCCCCATTCCAAAGGAGGTGAGAGCTAAAAGTTAAGAGAAAGACCAAAGCCAACACTATAAGGTTTATAGGGCTTAAATAAAAGGTTTATGTTTTTATATCTTAAAGAAATCAAAGGATAAAAGCTTTTTTTCTCAAAATCATAAACACCAAACCCATAAATTCCAAAATTACTTTTAAAACTCTTTAAACTCAAAATAGAATTATACCTAATATCCCAAATCAAATTTCTTTTAACTTCCAATTTGCTTAACTTTGAAAAGTCCAAATTAGAAAAATAAATCACACTATCACACTTATAAGCCTTAAATTGACTTTGGGCAGTTAAATAAATAGTATCAATTACTTTTATTTTCAAAGTCTCTTTAACTATAACTCTTAAAGTATCCACCCTTAAAACTTCTTTAACAATTTTAGATTTATTACATTTTGAATCTAAAATAACCCCTAAAACAATTCCCAAAATAAAAACAATTATTTCTCTAATTCTCATAAATTCCACTCACAATTTCTTTTATATCTTCAATAGTATAATTAAGATATTCCTTGATTACATTATAATTTGAATGCCCTAAAAGTCTTCTAACAACTTCAAGATTTTTAGTCTTTGAAATTAACATCAAAGCAAAAGAATGCCTAAAAGCGTGTGGATGATAACCAGTCCTTTTCTTTACAATATGATAAGCCCATCTTCTACTAATTTTAAACCCATTCCATTTTGAATTTCTAATCAATTCTAATAAACTATCAGGCACAAAAACTTCCCTATAAGCCTCTTTTCTTTTTTTCCTTTGCTGAATTCTAACAAGCTTATTTTTAAAATCAATTTCTTCTCTTTTGATATTTAAAACTTCACTAATTCTCAACCCCGTTAATAAAACAAATCCTAATAGGATTTTATATTCTTCTTTTAAACTACTATTTTTAACCCCTTCCCAAAAGTTAATAACCTCTTCCCATTTAGGCACTTTTTTAAGCTTTAACATATTCACAAAATAGACATTTTGAGAATTTTGGCATTTTTAGGCATTTTTTAGAATTTTTGATTTTTTGATTTTTCATTAAACCCGCTCCAACTTGCCAAATTGAACCATCCCATATATTCCATAGCCAAAATAAAAAAATTAAAAAAATTATTTTTGAATTTTCACAAATTTTAATTAAAAAATTTTTACCAAAAAACATATTTTTATTTTTTACCTTCCCTTTCTTTTTTTCTTCTTTTTAGTTTTTTTCCTCTCAAACATAATAAAATTTTAATCTTGTATTTACGCATATTTACCTGTATTTACTTGTATTTACCTGTATTTACCCGTATTTACTTATATTTACAAGTTTAAACTTTTGGGTATGAAAGTCAAAATAAAATTTGAAAACTTTGAAAGTGAAGTGGAGCTTTCAGAAAAGGAAGTCCAAATGCTACTTCCAATATGGGAAAGGCAAGACAAAAAGCTAATGAATTTTCTAACAAGAGAATTTAAAGGCATAATAAGGGAGGCTTTAAAATTTGGATATGAACGAAATGGAAGAAAAGGAAATTAAAGAACAAGAAATAGTAGAGCAAGAAGACAAGCAAGCTAAAAAAGAAGAGATAAAAGAGGAAAAAAAAGAAGAAATAAAAGATGAAAAATCGGACTTAATGGTAATAGTTGAAGCTATAACAAAAGGCTTTGAAACTCTTGGCAATAAAATAGATAATCTTGGCACAAAAATTGATACAGGTTTTGAAGCTCTTGGCAATAAAATAGACGCTCTTGGCACAAAAATTGACACAGGCTTTAATAATCTCGGCACTAAAATAGATAAAGGCTTTGGGGAACTTAAAGATGTTTTCAAAAAATATATGTCTCGTGAAAATGAATGGACATCATTAAAATTATATTCAGATGAAGTGAAAAAAATTATAGAAAAAGAATTAAATTTAACTAATTATCGTTTTTATTATGAAAGCAAAGAGAATGGAGCTGACTTTTTAATAAAAGTAATGGAAATAATAAAAGAAGAAAATAAGACAAAAGAAGAAACAAAAGCTTATATAATAGTAGAAGTAAAAGATTTTCCAAGTGAAAATATCATAATAAAGGCTTGTGAGCAAATAGAAAAAGCAATTAAAAATTATATACCACCAGAGCATAGAGAAGAAAAGAAGGAGAAGGGTAAAAAGACAATAACTTTTAAAGTTCCAGTTATAGCAACTATTTTATTTAGATTTTGGGAGGAAGACCCATCAGAATTAGTAAAAACTGCTAATAAAGCTTTGGAAAAAAGAAAGGAGATTTCAAAAGAAAAAGTAAATATAAAATTTTATGATTTTCATATTGGTTATTATCATAATAATGACAAATATCAAATAATTAGTTTATACAAAAAACAACAGGAAGAGCAAGAAAATGTTGAAGGAGCGTAAAAGAATTTCACTTTCAATAAATGGGGATTTATGGTATAAATTCAGAGATTTTTGTAAAGAAGAAAGAGGAATAATACCTTCAAGACTTATAGAGTATTGGATAGCAAACTTCTTAAAAGAAGTTGGAAAAAACAAAAACATTATTCAAGTAAATTATAAACCACCTAATCCATTCAAAGAAGAAGACGAAGACGAATTTATAGATAACGACTAATATCTTCTCTCTTATAAATTTTCGGATTAAACTTTTCCCCACTTGGTATATTAAGCTTTGAAATATGAGGAAAAACAACAAAAAAATCAGCAGTTCTTAAAACAGGTCTTGGCACATCATCAAAAGAATGGCAAATCACAAAAACATTTTGCTGTAAATGTCTATAAGCATAAAAGAATGGATTATAAATTATCTTATTGCGATAAAAAATAAAAGTGTCAGCGTCATCAATTACAAGATTTATTTTTCTAAAATTCTGAATAGTTGAAACCACTTCAACCTCATTTTTATAAAGTAATGTAGTTATTCTAATGCTCTTATCCTTTCTATAACCTTTAAGCTCATTTAAACTTTGAATTTCTTTAACTCCATACCAGGCGCCTGCTGGGTCTAAAACAACATAAATTTTGTTCTTTAACAATTCCTTAACAAATGAAGTTTTTCCCATCCCCGTTTGCCCTACAATTAAAAGAAGTTTATAATCATTCATTATTGAACCTTTACCTTTGGAGGTCTTCCCCTTCTTTTAGAAGGAGAATTATTATTATTATCACCTTTAACCTCTTCTTTTAATTCATTTTTTAAAGCTTTGGCAATTTCAATAGCTCCACTGCGATAATTATATGAAACTGAACCAAGAATAAAAAGCAAAATCAGCTCATCAGGTATATTCAAAGTAGCAAATCTTTTTTTAAGAATTTTAGCACCAAGATTAATAATTTCTTCCTTTGTGTTCTTGTCAATATCAATTTTATTGATTATTTGAAGTGCCAAATTAGTATCATTTAAAATCTGATTGATACTATTAAAAGTCCAATTTTTTAAGAAAGCATAATAAAACTTAAAGCCAAGTTTAGCAATTTCCCTAAATATACCATCAAGTTGATTTTGAACTTGACTTTGACTTTCTACTCCAAACTCTTGCGTAGTTTCTCCTAAAACTTTTCTTAAATCTTCAATAGTTAATTTATTATTATCAACTTCTTGACTTTCATTTTGATTTTCATTTAGATTATTATTTTGTCCTAATTGCCCTTCATTTTGTTGCTCTTCATTATTTACATTTATTTGGTCTTGCTCCATTATTTAAATTCTCCTTTTAATCTACTTTCAATAGCCTTAACCAAATAGATAAATTCCTTATTTTTCCCTTTTTCCTTACAATAATTTTTTATCCTTTCAAAAACATCCTTATTTTCAATCAAAAAATCAACAATAACAAGAGCAGTATCTTTTAAATCCATAGCTATCTTCAAATCCTCCATAGAAAAGAGATTAAAATTCATTCCAAAATTTTAACTTTGTATTTACGCATATTTACTCGTATTTACTCGTATTTATTCATATTTACTCATATTTACTTGTATTTATTCTTACATTATTAAGTATCACTTCATACTCTCTATGTTAAACTTTTGGCAAAGGAGGACGAGGCTATGAAAAACTATACCGAGTATGGAACCGAAATAGAAACAACAAGGGGATATGAGGGGGAAATTCAAGTATTTGGACTTGACTTTTCCCCAGCAAGAATGGCAAATCTAAACAACATATTCAGACCTGAAAGACTGTTAATTTTAATAGCATTTTTAGTAGTAGCCTATTTCCTATATCAAAAAGATGGAGACTTAAAGAATTATCTCATAATAGCAGGGGTAGCTGGAATAATAACAATTCTATTAGTAAATGCTCTTGATACAAACTTGCCAGGAGCATCAACACCTTCAACAAGCCAACCAAAAGAAGAGAAAAAGAAAAGCTTTGATTACATCTAAAAGGAGGTAGAAAGCTATGGCACAAATATGGGAAAGAAGCGAAGAGCTTGAAAGGGAAATTCAGCACTTTGTAGATGAGCTTGAATTTGACCCAAGGGGAATAACAACTGCTATTGTTGTAAAAGGTTCTGGTCAATTCCAAAAAACTCCATTTAATCAAGTTTTCTCAATAAGAAATACTAATACTACTGAAGACAGAACCATAGAAGGATTTTTAGCAAGACACTATAACAATCCAAGTGGCGTGGAAATCAGAGTGGGTGGTGTATTAAGAAACAATAGCGATATTGTAGCTGAACTTCAAACTGACCCCGTGGAAGTCGCTGGAATTCAATTAAGAGCTGACCCAGCAGTCCTTTCAGGACTTTCAATTGGAATATCAACAAAAACACTATGGGGAGCAAGTTCAAGCAACTTAATAACACCATTAGCATTCAGAGATAGCAAAGACTTTGACGCAGGAATTGTTTTAGTGCCAAGTGGATTTATTCTAAATGGAAAAACAGGACTTGACTTTGTTTTACCAAAAGGACAAACAATAGATTTTGTCATTTTTGTAAGAGCTGTCCAATCAAATGATGTTCTTTTAAGAGAAAAGATGAAAAGAGAAATTGGACTGGGACCAAGAAAACCATCCCCAACCCCAACAAGACCAGTAATAAGACCAAGAGGAGCAAGCTTCGGATACGAAGAAGAATAAACAAACGAGGAATTTAATTATGGAAGAGAAAATTAGAGAAAAGATAAAAGAGGTAATAAACAATTGGCAAAATAGATATAGAGGCTATTGGTATTATTATTTCCATTCGGATATAGAAAGACAAAAGATATTAGATGAACTTGCCAACCTTATAACTGATGAGATTAAAAATCTAATCAAAGATAAAAAAAAGGAGTAAAAAATAATGTATAACTACAACAGGGGCGTAAATGTCTATCAAGTCTCACAAGATGAATATAATGGAGATTTAAAAATAACATTTATTCCTCGTGGAAAAGGCTTTAATGCCACTTCTGATGTGAATGTTTTAGAACAAATCAGAAAAAAAACCGATGAAGAACTAACAAAAAAAGGGGTAGTAATTCAGAAATCAGACATAAAAATGACTACAACAGGCAACATAGAATATACAGCAAACTACAAACATAGACCAAAACAATTTGGAATAGCAATTGGAACTATTGTAAGTGCTATAATAAAGGCAATAATTCAAGCTGTAAAAGCTATAATCAAATTTATAATAAATGCCATTAAACAGCTTATAAGCTATATCCAAAAACTCACTATGAAAATTATAACCCAATTAAAAGACCTTTCTGGTAGAGTTCTTGGTGGTGGCAGTGAGCAAAAAGACATAGATTTAAAAAATCCAGAAGGTTCTCTTGAAGAAGGCTCAAATGGACTAATACCAAAAACCCAAACAGCAATTAACCCCTTACTTATAGCAATAGCTATTATTGTTATTGCCTTTTTCTTCTTTAAAAAATGAAATATAGAATTTTTGTTCCAATTCACATAGCAACTCAAAATGTTTTAGCTGAATGGGTTGGATTTATAGCAGGATTTTTTGGAGAACTTGGAACTATTATAGCTCAACCTTGGAAAATAGGAGAATTTAAAAGTAGAATAGATAAACTTGCCGATGATGTAAATTTGAGCGGACGCTCTATAAAAAAAGAAATGAAAAAGCTATTAGCTTTATATGAAAAAGCACAACAAGATAAAACAATTGAAGAAATTGTCAAAAATGTTAATTTGAAAGCCGATTTAAAACAAACAACCTATGGAATGACAAAGTATTATTATTTATCACTTGTTTATGAAAGTGATAAAGTTCATCCATTCATTTTTCACAAGGCACTAATGCTTACAAACCAATCAGCAAGTTTCTTTTCATTAGCACTCTTTTCAAGATTTGAAGACAAATCAGCATATAACAAATACAAAAGCTATAAAATTAAATGTGAATATAATTTAACAACTGAAAGAGACATTTACCCTACCAAACCTAATGCCAAAGAAGATATTCTTAAAAGAGATTTAATATCCCAACACATAGCAATCCCACCTTACATATACGATTTAAGAGAAAACATTTCAATTTTGAAAAAAGAGAATAAAAGATTTGGAACTAAACTAACTGCTCTAATACAAGACATAACTTTTTATATTAAATTCCCTTATGTAGAAGGCACAATAAATGAAGAAACTCTTGATGGAGACATAGAATTAATCCCACTTATTCCTCCCTTTTACAAGAAAGACAACCACCCTCAATTAGTCTTTAAAACCGATTATATTTTACCTCAAAAAATAGAAGTTTCTCCTATACAATCAAATGGTAAAAGAATGAAAGAAAAATTAAAAGAAAAACAAGAAACAAAAACCCAAAAAACCCAAGAGCAACCTAAAAAGAAAATGAACTTAACCATACCACTATTAGCATTAGCAGGAGGTTTAGTGCTATGGAAAGCTATGAAGTAATCAACTTTGGCATTATAGAGCTTGGAGAAGAGTTTTATTGCTATAACGAATTAGACCCAAAAAAATATGACCAAATAAGAACTACAATAGATGATTTAAAAAACAAATATGCTTTTATTGTAGGAATAGCAAAAAAAGTAGAGCCTGGCAAGGATTACAAATATGAGATTTTATTTTGGCACAAAAATAGAGGATATTGGAGAAGAATAGATTTTATAAACAAAAAACTTTCAGAGCTTTATTTAACTTTATCAGTATCTGAAATACTTTCTTATTATCAAAACAAAAATATAAATAGTGGAGACATCATAATAGAATATAGAATATCAGAAATCAGAAATTTTCAACCAGATAAAAGAGTGCCAGCATTTGGAAAAATAGTTAATGATTTAAAAGAGCTTGAAGATATAAGAAAGCAATTTATAGATGTTCAAAAAGGCTTACCTACAAAAGATATTGGAACTGCTGATACAATTCCTAAACCACCACCACAAAAAAAAGGTTTTATGGAGCAAGTAAATGATATTTTTCAGAACGCTTCAAGGCTTATATTGCTTATCATTATAGCTATTGTAGTTATAACAGCCATAAGGTTTATTAAAAAATGAAGGAGAAACTTAATTTTGCTCAATTTGTTGAAAAAATATGGGATAAAATAAAAATAATTTACGATAAAAATGTATATAAAGCTTTCACTGATGGAAGAACAAAAATTTTTATAAACTCTTATTTAAAAGATAAAGAAGAAAGAAAATTTGTAATACTCCACGAGCTTGCTCATATATACCTCAATTATCTTAACGATGTTGTTCAGCACCAGCAACCCAATCTAATGAAAGAAAATGAAAGCTTATGTGATATTCTTGCTACACTATATTTAAAGAGAATATCCAATTGGTCTTCTGAAAAAATCATAAATTGTATGACTTTATTATCTCCAAATTATATTTCGCACTTCCGAATTCAAATAATAAGAAATTTACTTAACAAGTTTGAAAATGTAAAAGACATAACAAATGAGATATGATAGCCATAATTTTAGTTTTAATGATTTTAATAATTATAATAGGAGGCAAGAAAGCTATGGAAAATTTTTTATCTCCAATTGAGCAGGCAAATTCAAGGGGTGGGTGGGGTATAACAAAAGAAGAACCACTAAAAGAACTTCCTTGGAAAAAAGACTTTACTTACACTATAATGGACATAAAAGATTTTTCAGAAATTGTCAAAAGAACCATAAATGATAAATTACTTCAAAAAGTAATAATAGCAATAGCATTACGAGAGCAACGCTATTCAAAAGACAAAATCAGATTTCCAAACAATAATGTGTTCGGAATAAACCTGTTTAAGAATGGATGGAAAAGTGCTATGCATTTAATAGATTATAAATTTTTAGAAAGGGATAGTTTAGGATATGTTTGGTTTGCTGGCTTTAATTCAATTGAAAGATGCCTAAAATTTATGGAAATTGTTTTAAAAGTTAAAGGAGTTATGAATATAAAAACACCAGATGATTGGGCATATTTCTATGTTTATAAATGGTGGTCTCCTTTAAATAAGGAAAAAGCCTTGAACGAAAATAAAAATGCTCTAACATCAATATGGAACGAGGTTGGAAAATATGTTTAAGGAGATTTTAGACATTATCCAAAGCTATATAGACTTATTAAAAACAATAATCACTAACAATAATGGATTTTTAGGAAAAATTATTCTTTTATTTTTAGTAATTTTATCAATTTTCGCATTTATTTTAGGTTTTGTTTTAGCAATAATTTTAGGCATTTATATAATACTTTTAATAACGAAGGCATTAAATTCAGGCTTAAACTTCATAACAGGCATTATTTTAAAAACAGGAGCTAAATAATGGCACAACTAACTTCAAGCTCAATAAGCCCAATAGTTTCATCAGGAATTGGAATAGAGAAAATTTTAGACAAAACAATAACAATAGACCCAAACAGCTATGTTGATTTAAATTTTGACAAAGCAATTCAAACAAAAGAATTTGATATAATTTATATTTATGTTAGTAATAACGCTTTATTATCATTTTTACTTATAAGAGAACTTGAAGCAGGAATAATTCAAGAGCAACCACTTGGCATACTCACAATTTTTCCAAATATCTTTATAAAACAAACAGGAATGTTTTATAAAAATGGAGATATGGCAAGAGGTGATAGATTTGCTTTAACCAATACACAATACTATAAATTAAGAATTTATAATAAAAATGCCGAAAATCCAACCACTTTAACTATTAAAATTTGGTTAGAAAGGCAACTATGAGAATAAAGGTCTTTGATAGAAAAGGCAAAATCAAAAAAGATAAAAAACTACAAGAATTACTTTCAAAATCCAAAATTATTATAAAGTCATTTGATAAAGTTAATCTTGGAACTTTCACGATAGAAGCCCAGTCTAACCAAATAGGAAACATAAAACTTATAAAACAATCCCCAAATGAATTTGTTATAACTTATTCAAATACTACCAAGCCTGCAAAATCAATAGAGGATTTATTAGACTTTGGAATTGTTTTATACAATTTAGATGAAGTTTATTTAGAAAGCAAAGAATTTGATAAATACATCTTAATGACAGCAGGAGGCATTTTCTTTATAATTTTAATAGGATTTCTAATAGGTTTTCTTTTTGGAAAAAGTAGGCTTTAAAATTTTGGCAATACCCCAAGGGGTAAAATGGGCGGGGTAAAAGGGACGACCCAGAAGTGGAAATTGGTAGTCCCCATTACTGTTTGGGGACGACCCAGAGCTTTAAAATGGTTGGTAGTCCCTCCCGCCCGCCTAAAATTTAAAAATCCGCAATAAATTCAATACTTTCAAGAAGGTTATGCTTAAACCCCAATAAATTCAATACTTTTAAATGTCTGATTATTTTAAAAATTAAGACATTTAAAAGCCTCATTACTGCTTCATTTCCCGCTTTTTTATCTCTTTCACTAATAAAATCTAACAAATCTTAAAATTAAACTTTTGGGAAGGGGTATGCTTTAAAATTGTCAAGTTGAACTTTTTCATAAATAGGATTTCAAAATGATTAAGAGGTATTTGCTTCCCGAAATTGAAGAAATTTGGTCAGAAGAAAATAAAATTAAAAAGTGGCTGGAAGTTGAATTAGCATTTCTTGAAGTTCAAGTTGAATTGGGAATTATTCCAAAGGAAGCTCTTAAAATAAAAGAAGATATAAAAGACATTA
>Ga0079992_134170_pt1 | contig 12939 bp, 12 predicted proteins | sample FaiFalFF_MnMetaG_3_FD_69197 | JGI IMG/M metagenome (GOLD analysis project Ga0079992, IMG submission 69197) | Freshwater microbial communities from Yellowstone National Park, Wyoming, USA - Fairy Falls B (FF_Mn_B) MetaG (SPADES assembly) (version 2) | ecosystem: Environmental > Aquatic >... | reverse complement strand
TTGTGGTGTTGGGGGGTCGTGGCTCGCCCGGGGGCGGGGGGGGGCATCGGGTTTTCCGGGTTTTGGGGTTTGGGGGCGGGGGGGGAGGGAAAACGTGGAAAGCCCGGGGGCGGGTATGGCTGCCGCACCTGGACGACGTCGGAATAGGGGTAACGGGTATAATGGATGTTGATGAGCGCCGCGATACCGCCACGGCGGGTGGTGGTCCTCGGCTCCACCGGGTCCATCGGCCGCCAGACCCTCGCCGTTATCGCCGCCTTCGCCCCCTACTGGCAGGTCATCGGCCTCGCCGCCGGCAAGAACATTAGCCTCCTGGCCGAGCAGGCCGAACGGTTCCGGCCCGAGGCGGTGTGGTTTGAGGGGGCTGAATCGACCCGGTGGGCCGGGCCGGGGTCGGTCCAGCCTCCCGAAGAGATGGCCGTCCGGCCGGACGTGGACACGGTGGTTGTGGCCACCAGCGGCCGGGCCGGCCTGGTCCCGACCCTGCGGGCTCTGGAAGCCGGCAAAATCGTTGCCCTCGCCACCAAAGAGGTTCTGGTTATTGCCGGCGAGCTGGTCGCGCGGGCGGCCGAGACCGGGCTGGGAGAGGTCCGGCCCGTCGACAGCGAGCACAACGCCCTCTGGCAGTGCCTAGATGGGGAGGCCGACGGCGTCCCGGCCCCGCACTGGTCCCGGCCGCTGGTGCCGGGCCGCTTCTCCCCGGGCCGGATCTCCCGGCTCATCCTGACGGCGTCGGGCGGGCCCTTTCGGGACTGGCCGCTGGAGCGTCTTGGGGAGGTCCTGCCTGAACATGCCCTCCGACATCCGACCTGGCGGATGGGCCGAAAGGTCACGGTCGACTCGGCCACCCTGATGAATAAAGGGCTGGAGGTTATTGAGGCCCACTGGCTGTTCGGGGCGCCCTGGGACTGTATCGACGCCGTCCTCCACCCCGAAAGCCTGGTCCACGCCCTGGTCGAGTTTACGGACGGGAGCATCAAGGCTCAGCTCGGGCCGACGGACATGCGGCTCCCAATTCAGTACGCCTTAAGCTACCCGCTGAGGTTGCCCAACGCCGACCTGCCAAGGCTCGACCTGACCGCCGCACGGTCGCTGACGTTCTGCCGGCCCGACCCTGACCGCTACCCCTGCTTCGACCTGGCCGTCCAGGCCGGCCGGCTGGGCGGAACCTATCCCGTGGTCGTGGCCGCTGCCGACGAGGCGGCCGTGGAGCTTTTCTGCGAGGGCCGCATCCGCTTCACCGACATTCCGGCCCTTATCCGCCGGGCCCTTGAAAAGCATAAGCCGCTGGCGAGCCCCTCGCTTGGGGATATTCTCGCCGTCTACGATGAGACCCAAACCCGCGTGAAAGAGGCCGTACAATGCCGCCGCTACTGACCTTTCTTCTGGTCCTGGGCATCCTTGTTCTGGCCCACGAGCTCGGCCACTTTATTACGGCCCGGCTGGCCGGCGTCAAGGTCCTCGAATTCGGCATCGGGTTTCCGCCGAGGCTTTTCGGAATAAGGCGGGGCGAGACGATATATTCGGTCAACCTTCTCCCTCTGGGCGGCTTTGTCAAGATGCTCGGGGAGGAGGACCCGGGCGACCCCCGGAGCCTCGCCGCTCAGCCGCCCCTCTGGCGGCTCATCATCCTCTCCGCCGGGGCCGCAATGAACGTCGTGCTGGCCGTGGCCCTGCTTTCCGGAACCTACCTGGTGCCCCGGGATGTTCCGGTCGGCCAGGTAATTATCGTCGAGGTCGCTCCCGGGTCCCCGGCGGAAGCCGGCGGGCTCCAGGCCGGTGATATTGTGAGGTCTATCAACGGCCGCTTCATCCGCAACCTTTTCGACCTGCAGGAAGAGGTGAACCTCAACCTCGGCCGGGACATCCTGGTGGCGGTGGAGCGTCGGGCCCAGCCGGTTGTGCCCGGGCAAACGATGCCGCCCGGGAGCGGGCGGATTGTAACGGCCCGGGTTACGCCCCGCTGGAATCCGCCGGCCAATCAGGGCCCCGTGGGGATTCGGATTCAACAGGTAAACACGAAGATCGTGACGGAGTCTTACCCGGTTTGGGAAGCTATCCCGATGGGGGTCGAACGCAGCTACCGGCTCCTGGTTCTCTTTAAGAACGAGATCCTGACCAGCATCGTCCGGCAGATCTGGCCCCAGCCGGTCGGGCCCATCGGGATATACCAGATGACCGAGCAGGTGCAGGAGCTCGGGACCAGCTATCTGCTCGAGTTTACCGCCCTGCTCAGCCTGAACCTGGCGATTATAAACATGCTGCCGATCCCTATGCTCGACGGCGGTCGGGTCCTCTTCGTGCTCATCGAAGTTGCCCGGGGCGGCCGTCGGATCCCGCCGGAGAAAGAGAACCTGGCCCACCTGGTTGGGCTCGTCCTGCTCTTGGCCATCATCGCCGTGGTAAGCTATTACGATCTGGTACGCTTAATTAGTGGGGAGACGGTCGGACGATGATTCAGCGTCGGATTTCCAAGCAGGTCTGGGTGGGCGGCGTCCCCATCGGGGGCGGCGCCCCCATCGTGGTCCAGTCCATGACCACCACCGACACCAGGGATGTTAAGGCCACAGTCCGGCAGATCCACGAGCTTGAGGAGGCCGGGTGCGAAATCGTGCGGGTCGCCGTCCCCGATGAGCAGGCCGCCGAGGCCCTTCGGGAGGTCAAGCGGCAGATCCACATTCCCCTGGTGGCTGATATTCACTTCGACTACCGGCTCGCCCTGATGGCCATCGATGCCGGGGTCGACAAACTGAGGCTCAACCCCGGCAATATTCGGGACCCTGAAAAGGTCAAGCAGGTGGTCCTTAAGGCCAAAGAGCGGGGAATTCCCATCCGGGTCGGGGTGAATGCGGGAAGCCTGCCTCCTGCCCCGATCCAGCTGGAGGCAAAGCGGGCCGGCCGGGAGGTGCCCCACGTGCCCCGGACGGCCGACCGGATGGTCGAGGCGGCCCTCTGGGAGATCCGCATCCTCGAAAGCCTCGACTTCGACCAGATTGTTGTCTCCTTGAAGGCGTTCGACGTGCCGACGGCCATCGAGGCCTACACCAAGCTGGCCGAGAAGGTCCCATATCCTTTCCACGTGGGCATAACCGAGTCCGGCACGCCCCGGACCGGGACCATCCGGTCGGCCGTGGGTATCGGGGCGATCCTTTCCCGGGGCATCGGGGACACCATCCGGGTTTCCCTGGCCACCGACCCGGTGGAAGAGGTCTTCGTCGCCTACGAAATTCTCAAGTCGCTCAACCTGCGCCAGCGGGGGGTTACACTCGTGGCCTGCCCGAGCTGCGGCCGGGCCGAGGTTGACCAGCTCGGCCTGGCGGCCGCGGTGGAGGAGTACCTTAAGAAGGTCAAGGTGCCCATCAAGGTGGCGGTGATGGGCTGTGTCGTCAACGGCCCGGGCGAGGCATCGGAGGCCGATGTCGGGGTTGCCGGAGGCAGGGGCAAAGGGGCCATCTTCCGCAAGGGGAAGGTGGTCAAGACGGTCCCCGAAGAGGAGATTCTGCCGGCCCTGCTGGCTGAGATCGAAGCCATCGCCAGGGAACGGGCGGCCCAGGGGGCACCCACCCCGGCCGGCTAGGCCCTGAGCGCCTTTTTCACCGCCGGCACGACCTGCTCGGCGAAGGCCCTGACCTGGACAACTTCATCCCCCGCAACCGGCCAGCATATAAACGTGTCAAGTCGTAAGTCGACATAAAAACTGATAAGGGTCTCGACCCAGTATTCGGGCGGGCCGACAATAAGCCCCGGCCGGCGGAGGCTCCCCGGCGTGTCCGGGCGGCCCAGGTCAATGACCCCCATCACGTTGTAGCCCCGGCGTACGGCCGTGGGCGGCCGTCCCGCCCAAGCGGCCCCCTCATCGATGAGCTTCTGGCGCTCCAAAACCTGCTCCGGGGGCAGGTAAGCACTGCTGGGAAGCCAGCCGTCGGCCAGCTCACCAGTCTGGCGCAGGCCCCTCGGCCGGTAGTTGCCGGTCCAGATTCGGATGGGGTGGGCGGGGATAGGGCCGGCGTCGACCCCCTTTACCTGGTAGTATTTCCCCTCGAAGGTAAGGGGGGACTTGCCCGACCAGAATTCTCGCATCAGCCGGATGGCCTCCCCGAGGGCGGCGACGGCCTGGCCGGGCGTCAGCCGCCGGCCGTCCATCGCCTCGATAGCGGCAGGGTTCGCCCCGGCCCCCAGCCCGAGTTCAACGCGGCCGTTGGTCATCAGGTCGAGGCTGGCGGCGGCCTTGGCCAGCATAACCGCCCCGCGGAGGGGCAGGTTGGCCACGTTCGGCCCGACGTGGACCCGCCGGGTCTGGGCGGCCAGGAAGGTGAGCAGGGTCCAGGTGTCAAAGAACCGGCCGATGTAAGGGTGGTCCTGGATGGTTATCAGGTCAAGGCCGGCTTCGTCGGCAATGCGGGCGATGGCCCGAGCCTTGTTAAAGTTCGCCACACTCGGGTCGACGTTTGCGCCGAAGAGGGGTTCAAGTCGGTCGGTAGCCATTTAAGTCGCCCCGTTAAGTTTTCCGACCCGCCCGGGCGAGCAGGGCGGTCAGGTCCGAAACCCTGATCCCGTCGAGGTTTGCGACGGCGGCTATGATTTCCCGGCGCAGGTCCGGGTCGGTGTAGGGTGCGGCCAGCCGCTCGAATTTGTTCACCAGGGCGGCCCAGGTCATGGGCCGGGTGTGGAAGCCTTCGTAGTCGGCCTTTTCTTTCTCGAGAACCCGTCCGTCCCGGAGCCGGATAACAACCCGGCACGGCATTTCGGCCGGAAAGCGGCGGCTCAAGTCGTCCCGGGGCCGGACCTTAACCTTCCGCAGCAGGCTCTGCACATCCGCCCGGAGAATGCGTTCCGGTCGGTACTGCTCGGGCATCACCTGCCCGTCCAGGATCATCACCGCAACGATGTAGGGCAGGCTGTGGTCGGCCTCCTCTTTGGTCCGGACAACGGTCTTATCCCCCTCTTCGCCCCCGCCGATGATGTGGTAGGCGACGTCGAAGGTCTCAACTTCGACTTCTTCAACGTCTTCGGGCTTGAACGGGTGCGCGGCCATGAGCTCCTCAACGGCCTCAATGGTCGACTGGGAGTGAACCTCGGCGTTGTATTTTTTAAGAATCGTTCTCGTTACCAGCTCCAGGTCCTCCCGGGACCAGTCAATGTAAAAGCGGCCGGCGATGGCGTCCATAAACCCCTTGTTCCCCTCGAAAACCCCCAGCGGACCGGTTATGCCCCGCATCGCCAGGAAGGCCGCGTGGGTTGCGCCGAACGCGGTGTTCGGGTAGGCCAGCCCCTTCCAGTGGGAGAGGGCCCCGGTGCGGGTTACCCTCAGGGCATTGAATGCGGTGCCGGCGATGGCGATGGCGTGGGCGGTTCGGACCTCATCGAGGCCGAGGGCCCGGGCGACCCCGGCGGCCGCCGCATACGAACCCTGGGTTGTATGGTCGAAGCCCTTCGCCCGGACCGGGGCCACCTCGCTCAGCCGGCCCTGGACCTGGTAGGCCACGGCCAGGGCGACCATCAGGTCCCGGCCGGTTCGGCCAGCGTACTCGGCCGCGGCCAGCACCGCTCCCAGGTTGTCGCTGGGGTGGCAGGTCTCGCCCGGCGCCAGGTAGGTGTCGTTGAAGTCCAGGTACCGGACCAGGGCGCCGTTATAAAACGCGGCCCGGTCGGGGGCCGTCCGGCCGCCGCCGATCAGGGTGCAGTGAGGGCTGCCCCCGAAATCGTCAAGCTGGGCCCGGATGTAGGCGATGGGCTCACCTTCAAGGGCCCCGAGCGCACACGCGAGGGAGTCCAGGACCCGCACCTTAAGCTGGTGGCGGGCCGCGGCCGAGAGGTCCTCGTAAGATGCCCGCACAACAAAGCCCGCGAGCTCTTCAACCATCGTCATTGCGGCAAACTCCCGCCCGAGGATCTTTCAGGCGGCCTGCGCCGAGAAAAGCAATCCTATCCGGTCGGGGTCGTAGGTTCGGATGGCCGGCCGCCCGTCATCGGTTTGAACCTCCGAAAATTCCACCCCTTCCTGGTCGAGGGCGGCCGCAAGCGCCCGGAGGTCTCCGGCGGACGGAACGACGACCTCAAAATACTCGAGTCCAGCGCTATCTTCGGGCGCCGGCGGCCTGCCCAAGCTGGCCCACACGTTCAGGCCGATGTGGTGATGATAGCCCCCGGCCGAGACGAAGAGGGCGCCCCGCCACCGCTGCATGACGTTGAACCCCATGATCTGGCAGTAAAACCGCTCGGCCCGCCCCAGGTCCGAAACCTGCAGGTGGACGTGGCCGATGCGGGTCCCCGGGGCGATGCCCTCCCAGGGCCGGTCCCCGGCGGCGGCCACAATCCCCTCAAAATCGAGGGGGGCGTTGGCCATTCGGACCTCCGACCCGGCCATGGGCCACTCTTCCCGGGGCTTGTCCCGGTAAATCTCGATGCCGTTGCCGTCCGGGTCCCTAAGGTAAATGGCTTCACTCACCAGGTGGTCGGCCGCCCCCTCGATGGGCACCCCGTATTTGACCAGATTCAGGAAGAGCCGACCAAGGGCCGCCCGGTCGGGCAGGAGGACGGCGAAGTGGTAAAGGCCCGTGGCCGAGTGGGGTTTGGGGCGGGCGTCGCGCCGCTCGGTAAGCCTTAGAAGGGGCTGCCCATCGGCGCCCAGGACGGCCAGCCCCTCCCGGCGATCAAAGAGACCGAGCCCAAACGGCCCGGTGTAGAACCGGACCGAGCGCTCCAGGTCGGCGACCCTGAGGGCAACTTCCCCGATGACCGTTTCATCGGGCATTTTAAAGCCGGCCAATTCTCATTCCTCCCCGCCTCCAGTTAGGGCGTCCGCTTAAGCTGTGAGCTCGCCCTTAACCCGGATCTCAACGTTGCCCCGCAGGGCGTTGGACACCGGGCAGGCCTGATTTCCCTGCGCCACCAGGGCATCCACTTCGGCCTGGGTAAGGCCCGGTGCCTTGATCCGGGCCGTCAGGTCCATGGCCGAGATCTTCAGACCGTTGACTCGGTCCAGGGAACAGACCGCCGAGACCTCGATCCGCTCCGGGGTGATGTTGCGCTGGCCGAGGAGGGCTGCCAGAACCATGGCGTAGCAGGTGGCGTGGGCGGCGGCGATGAGCTCTTCGGGGCTGGTTTTGCCGTCCGGACGCTCTGTCCGGGCCGGGAAGGTAACCGTCACCTCGGGGAATGCCCCGCTGCCGACCCGGAGCCGGCCGGACCCCTGGGCCAGGTTTCCCTCCCAGACGATGTGGGCTTCCCGCTGGGTAAGGAGCGGCATCGTCTAACCTCCTGAGCAGGCTGTTTTTATTATAGTAAATTCTGCCTGGCCGTTAGTGGCCCGGAAGGCCTCCTCAAGCCTGTCGGCGACGACGGTCGGCACGACCTTGGCGTCGACGAGCATCGGGCCGGCATGCCGGCCCGGACGCACGCCCTTACCGGTTCCAGGTCTTCCGGGCGCCGGACGGTTACGCCGGCTAGGGCGGCGAAGTCAACGTCGGGGTACCGCACGATATTCAGAGGTGCGCCCAGGGATTCGAAGTGGTGGACCTCGACCCCGTAGGCGGCGTCGTTGTAGACGACCACCAGCATCCTCAGGCGCATTATGTGAATTCTTGACAGCAGGGGGCCTCTGCGGTCAGAAATAGGGTTGTGCTCAACCCAAAACTACCCCGGAGGCCCAGGCGCCGAAGGCACCCCACTTTCGGACCTGTTTGTCCATGTCTATGTCCTGGTCGACGACGCTATAAAGGCAAAAAGGCCGGGACCAAAGCCTGCCTGCACCGACGCTGGTCCGGCACATCCTGGCTCAGCCCGGCGAAGCCGCTTTCCCGGAGGAAGTCCGCCAAAACTGGAGTCACTACTTTCCAAAGATTGCCGGACCGGAGCGGGCGGTCGAAGGCCGCTCCGGGTCCGTTGGCTCAGCTGCGCCGGCACCTCGTGGCCCAACGGCCGGTGGATGCCGCCGCGCTGCCCGTCAAGAGCACCTTCGGCGGCCGGCGCCCAGCGCCCGCAAGGCCGGAGGACTGGCGCGCTGCGATGGCGAGGGGTTGGCCCTGCGCACCGACCTTGGGCGGCGTCTCTCCCTGCCGCCGTGGAGGAGCGGCAGGTAGCCGATGAGCTGCTCGAAAGGTTGCTCGACACGGTTCGCACCAGTAAATAGTGGGATGAGCCGGCTCAAAATTGCTCACACCGACTTTGGGACAGACGCGGGGGCCCGGACTGGATGTCAAACCGGGCGGCGGTCTGGTACTATTTCAGGGTGACCGGCGAGTTTGCGCTGATCGGCCGCCTCCGCCGACTTATCGGGTCGGGCGGGCCAGAAAATCCCAACCTCCTGCTCGGAATCGGGGATGACGCGGCCCTCTGGCGCTTTGGCGACCGGATAATCGCCGCGACGACCGATACCCTGGTGGATGGGGTTCATTTTCGGCCTGACCTGGCCGGCTGGGCGGATATCGGCTGGAAGGCCCTGGCGGTGAACCTGAGCGACCTGGCGGCGGTCGGGGCGGTGCCCCGCTTTGCCCTGGTCACCCTTGGTCTTCGCCCGACCACCCGGGCTGAGAATGTCGAGCGCCTCTATGCGGGGATGCTGGAGCTGGCCCGAAGAAGCGGCACGGTTCTGGCCGGCGGAGACATTGTCAGGTCGCCGGTTCTGACCATAACGGTGACAGCGACGGGGGAAATTGAAGTCCCGGCCGGTGGGGACTGGCGGTCCCGGGTGCTCCTGAGGTCCAGCGCCAGGCCCGGGGACCTGGTTGCGGTAACTGGACCCCTCGGCGCGGCCGCGGCCGGTCTCCGGCTTTTGCTGGAAGACCCTGCCGGGGCGGAGGCGCGGGCGCCGGCCTTGGTTTCGGCCTATCGGCGGCCCCAACCCCGGCTCGAGGTTGCGCCGGTCCTAATCGGGGCCGGGGTTCGGGCGGCCATTGACATAAGCGATGGACTGGTTGCCGACCTGGGCCACATCTGCGAAGAGAGCGGGGTGGCCGCCGAACTCGAGGCCGGACGGGTCCCCGTCCACCCGGATGCCGCCCGCCTCTTCGGTCCCGGTGCTCTGACCCTGGCCCTCACCGGGGGCGAGGACTATGAACTGGCTTTCACCGGGCCGGAAGCCACTGTGGCCGCCGTTGCCGCCCGCTCGCCGGTCCCTGTTACGGTTATCGGGCGCATTCTTGACGGCGAGCCCGGACGGGTCCGGGTTTTAGGACCCGGCGGGGAAGAGCTCCGGCTCGAGCGGGCCGGGTGGGACCACCTTGCCGGGGTCGACCCGTGAACGGACGGACCGCGGCCGAATACGAGACCGTGCGGGTTTCGGCGGATGCGGCCGAAACGGTTGCCCTGGGCCGGTGCCTGGCCCGATTCCTCGAGCCGGGAGACACGGTGCTCTTGCAGGGTCCGCTCGGGTCCGGCAAGACAACCCTGGCCCAGGGAATCGCCGAGGGCCTTGGGGCATCGGCCGCGACAAGCCCGACCTTCGTCCTCATCCAGGAGTACCGGGGCGGCCGCCTGCCCGTTTACCACATCGACCTTTACCGGATTGAAAGCGAAGTCGAGGCCTGGGCCCTGGGTCTCACAGATTATTTTTACGGCGACGGGGTCTGCCTGGTGGAGTGGCCGGAGCGGGCGCCGGCCCTCATGCCCGACGATGCGGTGGTCATCCAGATTGAGTTTCTGGACGGTGAGGGCCGGGGGCTCACCTTCAGGGCCACCGGGTCCCGGTCGGCGGAAGTTCTCCGGAGATTCGACGAGCGGTGCTGATCGCCATCGATACGGCCGACGAGTATATCGGGCTGGCCGCCTACAGCGAACGGGGCCTGCTGGCCGAGGTAAGCTGGGTCGTCGGGCAGAACCACTCGGTTGAACTGCTCCCGGGCCTTAAGGGGCTTCTCGAGAAGCTAAAGACTGACCTCCGGGCCATCCAGGCGGTCGGGGTGAGCCTCGGACCCGGAAGTTTTAACGGCATCCGCGTGGGGGTAAGCACGGCCAAGGCCCTGGCCTACGGGCTGGGGGCAGCCCTGGTGGGCGTCCCGACCCTGGAGGCCCACGCCTGGCAGTTTGCGGCCTTCGGCTTGCCGGTCTGCTGTATTCAACCGGCCGGGCGTGACGTGATTTTCGCGGTGTTTGACTTTAAACCTGAGCCGGTCCGGCTCGTCCCTGAGCGGGTCGGTCGCCTCGAGGAGTTGCCTGGCCTGCTCCCCGCTCCAGCTGTCATTTCCGGTTCGCTGCCGGCCGACCGGGTCGAAGAGCTCAGGCGCTACACCCGGGAAGGCTGGGTGGTCGTTTTCGGGGCAGCGGGGCGGCGCCGCCCCGCCGTGCTGGCTGAGGTCGCCTGGCGCCGGTTCATAAGCGCCCAGACCGACGACCCGGCGACGCTGGAGCCTCTTTACGTTCGTCCCCCGCAGGTCACCCCGCCCCGCCGAACTCCCTTCGGTCCGGGCGGGCCTTAAAGCAGGCCGCTCTTGACCTTGCTGTAGCAGGTGCTGCAGTAGACCGGGCGGGAACTCCTGGGGACAAAGGGCACGGTGGTTTCGGCCCCGCAGCTGGCGCAGATGACCCGGGTGCTGACGCCGCGGCCGGCCTCCCGCACCGGGTCCTCATACCCCGCCCGTTCCCGCCGCCGGTTGGCCCGGCAGGTTGGGCAGCGCTGGGGTTCGTGCTGCAGGCCCTTGGCGGCGTAAAAGGACTGCTCGCCGGCCGAGAACACGAACGTCGCCCCACAATCCCGGCAGGTCAGCGTCTTGTCAACATAGGCCGTCATGGTTTAATGAGCCTCCTGGGTGATACCGTTGTTCGCCCTGCCCGGCCTTTCCAACGCCGACCGCCGAAGGGTGGGCGCCGCCGAGCCTGGCGCATAAGTATTGACAGATAACCGTTCCGCTGTCAAGCGCCGGAGAATGGTCGGCGCCAGGGTCTCGATGATCTCGGCCATCCGGCCGGCGACCCGGTGGACCAGCTCCTCGGTGAGGGGCTCCATGGGCCAGGTTTCGTGCAGGCGGGTCCAGCTGGAAGTCCACAGCTCCGGCTCAAAGGCGGGACCGAGCCGGGCGCAGATGTCGAAAAACCGGGCGTCAAATTCGGCCAGCCACCGGCGGTTAACCTGGGGGTCCGGGTGTTCAAAGTGGAGGCCGAGTTCGATCCGGCGGGCCCCGCCCTGAAGCCAGACCTCAAAGTGGACCCTGGGGTCCCCGTAGTGGAACTGCACCAGGCTCGCCCGGTGCCGGACCTGGAAACCGGCGAGGTCGGGCGGCAGCCGCCGGCGAATCTCGTCGGGCAGCGCCGCCAGAAACTGCCAGGCCTTCACTCGACGGTGACGGTTTTGGCCAGGTTTCGGGGCTGGTCAATATCACAGCCCCGGCGCAGGGCGATGTGGTAGGCCAGGAGCTGGAGGGGAATCACCGTGACCACCGGACTTAAAAGCTCATCTGTTGCGGGGACCGGGATAAAGAAATCGGCCTTGGCCGACAAGGTTTCGTCGCCTTCGGTCCCCAGGGCAATGACCAGCCCGTCGCGGCTCTTAACCTCCGAGACATTGCCCAGCATCTTGTCGTAAACCCGGTCTTTCGGCGCAAGGACCACCACCGGCATCCGGGAATCGATGAGGGCGATGGGGCCGTGCTTCATTTCGCCCCCGGCGTAGCCTTCAGCGTGAATGTACGAGACCTCTTTAAGCTTCAGGGCACCTTCCAGGGCCACCGGATAGCTCACCCAACGCCCCAGGTAGAGAAAGTCGCTCAGCTCGAAAAAGCGCCGGGCCACGTCCCGAACCTGACCCTCCCGGCCGAGAACTTCACCGGCCAGGGCCGGCAGGCGCATAACCGCCCCGAGCCGCCCGGCCATCGCCTCGGGGCTCAGGGTCCCCCGGGCCTGGCCCAGCCGGGCGGCCAGCATGTAGAGGCTCACCACGCTGGAGACAAAGGTCTTGGTGCTGGCCACGGCCATCTCCGGCCCGGCCCGGAGGTCGATGACACCATCAGCGAGCCGGGTCGCCTGACTGCCCATCACGTTGCAGAGGACAACCTGCTTCACCCCGTAGCTTCGGGCCCGGTTCATCGCCTCCAGCGTGTCGACGGTTTCGCCCGACTGGGTGATGGCGACGAGCAGGGTATCGGGACCGAGAACCAGGTCCCGGGCCCGGAACTCGGAACCGAGTTCGGCTTCGGCCGGGACCCCGGCCAGGGTTTCGAAGTAGAGCTTGCCCAGGAGGGCGGCGTGCCAGGAGGTGCCGCAGGCGACCAGCACCACCCGCCGGAAGGCCGCCAGCTCGGCATCGGAGAAGGGAACGCCCTCGAAGGCGACGGCCGCCCGTTCCACGTCAACCCGGCCCCGCAGGACGTTGAGGATAACCTCCGGCTGTTCGTGGATCTCTTTAAGCATAAAGTGGCTGTAGCCGGCCTTGGCCACCGAAACCGGGTCGTAGGGGCTCAGCTGAACGGCCTTCTCTACCGGCCGGCCCTCCAGGTCCAGGTAAGTGACCCCGTCGGCCCGGAGCACGGCCAGCTCGCCGCTTTCCAGGTACGCCACCCTGCGGGTGTAGGGCAGGATGGCCGGCAGGTCGCTGGCGATGTACATTTCGCCGACCCCGTAGCCGACGACGAGCCCCCCGGCGTGACCCAGACGCGCCCCGATCAGCTTGTCCGGCTCGCCCCGGTAGACCACCAGAAACGCCTGGGCCCCCCGGAGCTCCCGGAGGGCCAGCCGGACGGCGGTTACCAGGTCTGCCCCCTGCTTTAGCATCGCCTCAACCAGGTGGGCAAAAACCTCGGTGTCGGTCTCGGAAACGAAAACGTGGCCCTCGGCCTGGAGCCGGCGCTTGAGCTCAAGGTAATTCTCGATAATGCCGTTATGAATGACGACGACATTCCCCGAGCAGTCGGTATGGGGGTGGGCATTGGCGTCGGAGGGCTTGCCGTGGGTTGCCCAGCGGGTGTGGCCGATGGCCACCGGGCCGCTGGGGATTTCGCCGTTGAGCTG
>Ga0079992_133616_pt1 | contig 12957 bp, 15 predicted proteins | sample FaiFalFF_MnMetaG_3_FD_69197 | JGI IMG/M metagenome (GOLD analysis project Ga0079992, IMG submission 69197) | Freshwater microbial communities from Yellowstone National Park, Wyoming, USA - Fairy Falls B (FF_Mn_B) MetaG (SPADES assembly) (version 2) | ecosystem: Environmental > Aquatic >... | reverse complement strand
GTGGGGCGTGCCCGGCCCGGGGCGGGGCGCCCCGGGCGGGCGGGCCCGCCGGCCCCCGACTCCCTGCGGGCCTGGCTGAAGGACCCGCCGGCCATCCGGCCGGGCACGTAGATGCCGAACCTGGGCCTGACCGACCAGGACGTCGACGACCTGCTGACCTTTCTTCTCAACTCGCCGTAGACAGAAGGGGGGTCGGCCGTGGGGCAGTGGGTGATGTTAATTGTCCTGGCGCTGGCGGTAGCCTGTGCGCCGGCGGCGTCTCAGGCCGGGGTACGCGGCGCCCCGCCCCCAGCTGTCCGGGAGGTAGCCGGCCTTTCGGGGTGCCCTGTGACTGGTCCGCCGGACCCGCCCTTCGTCCCGCCCCCGCCCTGGCCCCCGACGCCGCCGGGTGCGCCCGACGAGTTCTGGTATGGGCACAACGGCCTCTGGACTGCGCTGCCGGTAAGCGGGAGCTGGTCTCAGCTCGTCCTCGGCGAGAAGTTCTGGTGGTGGAGCGCCGACTTTCCGGGCGGCCACAAGGAGCCGGTCCCCAACCTGGTCGTGACGGCCCGGCGGCTTGATGGGGAGGCGCCGGAGTTCCGGTCGGAGCGGGCCACAAACGGCTACCATCCGAGCTTCCACGGGGCGATGCTGGTCTGGGTGAAGCTTCCCTCACCGGGCTGCTGGGAGTTCAGCGCCCGCTACCAGGACCACCAGCTCAGATTCGTGGTTGGGGGTGCCTTAAGGGCCGTCCAGGGCCAGGGGCGGACCGAGCAACACCATGCCCTGCGGCCTGCCACAGTTCCGGGTCGAGGGGCGGCATCGCCCCGCGGCCCGATACCCGGGTAAAAAAGGTTAATAACCCCCCCAGCCCGTCAGTCCCAGACCGGCGGCCCGGCCAACCCAGGGTCCGCCCGGCAGGGTCTTCTCGGCAAAGATGAGCAGGGTGATGGTGGCCGTCGCCGCCAGGTTCATCAGGCCGAGCGGAAAAAGGATGACGAAGAGGAGCCAGCAACAGCCCAGGCAGTAAAGGCCGTGGTCAATCCCCATCTGGAATGCCCCGGCGTAACCCTCACGCCAGCACCTGAGAATAAACTCGAGGGGCGTCCGGCACCTGGAAAGACAGGCGTGCTTCAGGGGCGGCAACTGGTAAAGCCCGGCCGCAATCAGCAGAGTTCCGCTCACCGCGCCGCCCATAACCATGATGCCGGCGGCCTCAAGGCCGGCGCTCACCCCGAAGGCCAGCGCCCCGAAGCCGGCTCAGACTGCCAGGTAGCCGGCGACAAAAACTTAGGTTGGCACGAAGAACTGCCCCTGCTGGTATCTTGATGCCTGAATCTTGCTGAAGCTGAGGACTATCGGGGCCGCCGACGGGAACATCATCGCCACCATCATCACTACCCGGGTAACCAGAAAGAAACAACCCTGGCGCCCAGGTTGGTGCCGATCAGCGGACCCAGGGCGGCCGGCAGTCCACCGGCTGCACCCGAGAAGATGGCGCCCAGGGCCTCCTGCTGTTCGGCTGAAGCCCGGGCATCCAGGTAGGCCGCAACCGACCAGTTCCCCTCAGCCATTGGACCCGGGGCGTGAAGAGCGAGTACCGCGTTCAGGCCGGCCAGGTCAACCCCGCCGTACCGGCCGTCGTTGATGTGGAATACCAGGTAAACGTTGCAGAAGCCCTGGTCCGGCCGGGCCTGAAGCGGTCCCTGGGGTCCGACCTCGCAGGGGCAGACGACATCACAGTTGCAGTTCTCGAAGTATTCGCCCGAAATTTCCCAACGCTGGGCTACCTGGGTCATTAGTCGCCTCCTCCGGTTTATCTAAGACCCACTATGTCGGCGCGACCCAACGGGTTTGGTTTAAGAAAGGTTGAAAAATGGTTATGTTTTTAGTTTTGCGTTTAGTTTTGCGGGCGACCGCCGAGGGAGACGGGACCGTCCGGTAGTTACGGGTCCGGTCGGCCATTCCACGGGTGGGCGGTCGGTGGGCGGTCACCCCGGGGTCGGAAGGAGATGGGAAGTCGCTTTCGGGTATAATACCTCAGGTAGGGTAGGAGCCTTAAAGCCGTATGGAAGCGCCTGCCGGTTCAGTCCGCCCACTGCCCCCGGACGCCGAACCCGAGGCCGGTCCCGGCCGCTTTAGCCCCAACCTTAAACTCCTGTCGGTCGGAAGCGTTATCCTCCTCTCGGTCGCCTACCTCATTTATATTAATCTCGGGTCCACTGCCGTCTACTACCTGACGGTCCGTGAGCTTCTGAGCCGGGCTGGGGCCGCCGGCGCGGTCGACCGGGTCCGGGTGGCCGGGTGGGTGGTGGACGGAACCATCGAGCGCTCGGCCGGCGGCGGCCTCAAGTTTGTTATCGAGGAAGAGGGTGCCCGAATTCCGGTCGTTTACCGTGGGGTTTTGCCCGACATCTTTGGGCCCGGCATCCAGGTCGTAGTCGAAGGGGATTTCCGGGACGGGACCTTCCAGGCCAAGACCCTCCTTGCCAAGTGTCCGTCGAAGTTTGAGAGCCAGCTTCCGGCCCAGCAAAACTGACCGATATGTCCGAGTTCGGCCGCCTGGTCCTGACCTTCGCCCTCGGTCTGGGTATTTATAACCTCATTGCTGCCACGGCCGCCGGGCGCCGCTTCAGCACCCCGCTCCTTACCAGCGCCCGGAACGGCCTGCTGGGGGTCGCGGTCCTTATGACGGGGGCGGTGGTTACCCTGCTGCTGGCCCTGCTGACCCACGATTTTTCCATCCGCTACGTGGCCGAGAACTCGAGCCTGGAGATGCCCCGCATCTTTATTTTCACCGCCCTCTGGGGCGGTCAGGCCGGGTCGCTTCTCTTCTGGGCCTGGATGCTTTCGGTTTTCGGGGCGCTGGCCGTCTGGGTCCACTTCTACAGCGAGGTTCGGCTGATCCCGTGGGTTATTGCCGTCATCAGCACCGTCCAGGTCTTCTTCTTGGTTGTCCTTAACTTTTTGACAAATCCTTTCGAAAAACTGCCGGTGGTTCTGCCCAACGGCCGGGGGCTGAACCCCCTGCTTCAGGACCCGGGGATGCTCTTCCACCCGCCCCTCCTCCTCAGCGGCTATATGAGCTGGTCAATCCCCTTCGCCTTCGCCACCGCGGCCCTGATCACCGGCCGGCTCGACCGGGAGTGGCTCACGGTCACCCGGGCCTGGGCGATGCTTGCCTGGCTCATTCAGGGGGCCGGATTGATTGTCGGAGGGTGGTGGGCCTACCATGTCCTCGGCTGGGGCGGCTACTGGGGCTGGGACCCAGTCGAGAATGTCGCCCTCCTGCCCTGGCTGGTCGGGACCGCCTTTATCCACTCGCTCATGGTCCAGGAGCGCCGGGGTATGCTCAAGCTCTGGAATTTCGGCCTGATTATTGCCGCCTTCAACCTGAGCATCTTCGGCACCTTCATTGTCCGGAGCGGTGTCCTCACCTCGGTCCATTCATTCGCCCAGTCGTCCGTCGGGCCGGCCTTTTTCACCTTCCTCGGAATGTCGGTGGTTGCCTCGGTGGCCCTGGTGATTCACCGCCTGCCCGTCCTCCGGGCCCAGGGTGATTTCGAGTCCCTCCTTTCCCGGGAGGCGGCCTTTTTGCTCAATAACCTCCTGCTGGTTGGCATCGCCTTTGCAACCCTCTGGGGGACCGTCTTCCCCCTTCTTTCGGAGGCGGTGCGGGGCGAGAAGCTCACCGTCGGCCCGCCCTTTTACAACCAGGTGAACGGCCCGCTCCTGCTGGCCCTGGTGCTCCTGATGGGGGTTGGGCCGCTGCTGGGCTGGCGAAAGACAGGTCTCAGGGTTCTCCTGCGGGACCTGCTGGGGCCGGCCCTCTTTGGGCTGGGGGTCATTGCCGGCCTCTACACCGCCGGCATCCGGCTGGCTGAGGCTTTGCTCGGGTTCTGGGCGGTGGCCTTCGTTGCGGGCACGGTTTTTCTTGAGTTCTACCGGGCGGTGCGGGTCAGGCGCCGGGCAATGGCCGAAGGGGTCCTGACGGCCCTGCTCAGGGTCATCGGCCGGAACCGGCGTCGCTACGGCGGGTATATCGTCCACCTGGGCATTTTGATTCTGGCCGTCGGGGTCATCGGGTCAAACTTCTTCAGGCTCGAGCGGGAGTTTACCGTCCGGCCGGGCGAAACCTTCAGCCTGGGCCGCTATACCCTGCGGTTCGAGCAGGTTGGGGAGTGGACTGAGCCCGGCGTCCGTAATGTCGGGGCGGCCATAACCCTCCTTGAGCCGTTTGAGCGGGAGCTTTTGCCTTACCGCAAGTTCTACCGGAACTGGGAGCAGACGCCGGCAAGCCACATCGAAATCGTGACGGTCGTGCCGTGGCTTGAGGACCTCTATGTTTTCCTGACCGGCTGGTCCGACGACGGTTCGGCCACCGTCCACATCTTCGTCAACCCGCTGGTACCCTTTGTCTGGCTTGGGGCGGCGGTGGCCCTCTTCGGCGGGGTGGTAGCGGCCTGGCCGGCCCGACAGGCGCGGCTTGCGTCGGCGGCCGTGCCGGCCCGGGGGGTGGTCGCCGGTGGGGACTAGGCTCGCCCTTGTGACCCTGACCGTTCTGCTTGCCTTGGCGGTTCCCGTCCGGGCCGACGACCTGGATAACCGAGCCCGGGAGATTGCCAAGAAGCTTCAGTGTCCGGTTTGCCAGACCATCTCGGTGGCCGACTCCCCCTCGGAGCTGGCTGCCCAGATGCGGGCCATCATCCGGGCGAAGCTGGCTGAGGGCTGGACCGAGGACCAGATCATCGGCTACTTTGTCGAGCGCTACGGGGAAGGGGTCCTCCTGGAGCCGCCCCGCCAGGGCTTTGGTCTGGTCGCCTGGGTCGGGCCGGCGGTCGGGGTTGTCTTCGGTCTGGCCATCATCGCCGCGGCGGTGCGGGCCTGGGTCCGGCCGCGGCCCGAGACCGAGCCGGCCCTGGACCCCGGGGATGAGGACCGCTACGCCCCCGAGCTGGAGAGGGCGGTGAAGGATGCCTGAAGTCGGGGTCATCCTGGCTGGCCTGCTGGGCATCGGGGCGGTTATTTTCGTCGCCTGGCCCCTCTTCAGGCCGCCTGAGCGGCCCGCCCAGCCGGAAGACCTTCCGGAGGCGGACCGGCTCCGGGAACTTGTTGAGCGGCGGGAGGTGGCCCTGAACGCCCTTCGGGACCTGGAAGAGGATTTTCGGCTCGGCCGCATCGACGAAAAGGAATATAAGACCCTGCAAGCCCGCTACCGCCGGCGGGCTGTTGCCGCCCTCAAGGCCGTGGACCAGGCCCTCGGCGTGGACACCGGGGCCCTGGAAAGGCTCATCGAGCGGGAGGTTGCCCTGGCCCGGCGGCGGTGTCCGGACTGCGGCCGGCCCCTGGCCGAGGACTTTAGATTCTGCCCGCACTGCGGCCAGCCGCTGGATGTTTCACCCCTGACCGGACGATGACCCGACTTTTCGTGATTTTATCTCTGCTTGCAACCCTGGGCTTGCTGGCTGGCCCCGGACCGGTCCGGGCTGACCAGCCCGAGTACGGGGTTGTCGGCCAGGTCCAGAATGGGACGCCGGGCGGGCCGGTTCCGGAGGGTCTCGAGGTCCGGCTCGCTGTCTTCCAGAATAACCAGGTCGTCGATACCCTGACGACAAAGGCCGATGCCGGCGGGAACTTTGCATTCACCGGCCTTAAGGCTGACCCCGGTTACACTTACGTGCCCTGGGTCTGGTACCAGGGGGCGTCGTATTTTGGCCGGCAGGTAAGTTTCGTCAATGTCGACCCGGTGCAGCGGGCCGATATCACCATCTACGAGGCCACCGACTCGGCTGAGAAGGTGGCCATCCAGATGCTCAGCGTCGCGGTGGCCGACGTCAACCCCGATGCAAATCAGGTGGTTATCTTCAGCCTGGTAACGTTTTCCAATCGGGCTGACCGGACCTACGTCTCCCGGCCGATGGGCATGGACGTTGGCTTCCTGCCCCTGCCCATCCCGGCCGGTGCCCAGAACATCGTCTTCCACGGCGGCCCCCAGCCTGAGGACCTGCTCCGGACCCCCCAGGGGTACGGGGTGGCCATGTCGGTGCCCCCCGGCGACCTGGACCTGGCCTTTGCTTACGTTATTCCCTATGATGGCGGCCGCCTGCCCGTTGCTGTAACCCCGGCTTTCCCGGTGGAGCGGTTACTGGTTCTGGTGCCGCGGGGGGCGCTGGGGGCGGAGGGGGCCGGCCTCACGCCCCACGGCCAGGTGGACATCCAGAACCAGACTTTCGACCTCTACGTGGCCACCGGTCTTCCACCCAACACCCTGGCCGAATTTAATCTTGCCGGCCTGCCCGAGCCGGGCCTCCTCGCCCGGCTGACCTCAAGCCGGGTCCTCCCCTTTGCAGTCGTCGGAGGCGGTGGGGTGATCCTGGCCGCCCTGGGGCTTCTCTGGGCCCGGCGGCGGGCCGGCCGGCGGGCGGTGGGAGGTCCCCGAGATGAGGACCTGGCTGAGCGGCGGACCCGGCTGGTGGCCGCCTTGGCCGAGCTGGACGACCGCTACGAGCGGGGCGAGGTCAAGTCCGACGAGTACGCCGAGCGGCGGGCGGCCCTTAAGGCCGAACTGCTCACGGTGACCCGGGCGCTGGCGGCCAGACAGGGGCAGGAATGAAGGCCGCGATTCGGGTTGACGGCCTCGAGAAGCATTACGGGCTTACGGCGGCCCTCCGAGGCATCGGGTTTGAGGTCGGGCCGGGGCAGGTTTGCGTCCTGCTGGGTCCGAACGGCTCGGGCAAGACGACCCTCCTTAAAATCCTGGCCACCCTGGTCCGGCCCGACCGGGGCGTTGTGGAGGTCGGCGGCTACGACGTTCGCCGTCAGGGCCGGCTCGTCCGGAACATTATCGGGGTTGTGGGCCACCAGACGTATCTTTACGAGGAGCTCACGGTGGCCGAGAACCTGCGGTTTTATGCCCGGATGTATCGGGTCCCGGACCGGCGTACCCGGGAGGTTGCCGGGCTCCTGGGCCTCGAAGACCGGCTTGATGACCGGGTCAGGGCCCTCTCCCGGGGTTTCCAGCAGCGGGCGGCGCTGGCCCGGGCCCTTCTCCACGACCCGCCCGTCCTGCTCCTGGACGAGCCGACGACCGGCCTGGATGCCGATGGCCGGCGGCGCTTCGCTGAGATCGTGGCCGACCTGCGGACCCGGGGCCGCACGGTCCTCTTCAGCAGTCACGCCTTTGAGCTGGAGCGGGACTGGGCTGACCGGGCCCTGGTCCTCTCGGCCGGGCGGCTGGTTTTTGACGGGCCGGCGGCCGACCTCGATGCTGATGTCCTCGCCGGACTCCTTGCCGGGAAGGGGGCAGACCGTGTCCGGGTTTGACCGGCTGGCGGCCCTGGTGGCCAAGGACCTCCTCGTCGAACTGCGGTCCCGGGAGGTCGCCTACTCGACCCTGGTTTTTGCCCTGCTGGTCCTGCTCATCTTCAACTTTGCCTTTGAGCTCCGGGTCGAGAATCTTCAGGCCCTTGCCCCTGGGGTCCTGTGGGTGACCTTCATCTTTGCGGCGGTCCTGGCTTTGAGCCGGCTCTTTGCGGCCGAGCGAGACCGAGGCGCCCTGGAAGGTCTGCTCCTGTGCCCGGTTGACCGGGGGACCATCTACCTGGCCAAGCTCATAAGCGCCGTGGTCCTGATGCTGGCGGTTGAGGCCGTTGCGGTTCCGGTTTTCATCGCCCTCTTCGGGTTCAACTTGCCTTTGGTGCCCCTCGGGCTGGTTGCGTTTCTCGGGAGCCTGGGATTCGCCTCGGTCGGGACGCTGTTCTCGGCCCTGGCCGCCCACACCCGGACCCGGGAGGGGCTTTTGCCCTTACTGCTTTTCCCGATTTCGGTTCCGGTTATTATTGCCACGGTGAAGGCGACCGGCGGGGTGGTGGCCGGCGACCCCTGGGATCTGACTTTGCCGTGGCTCCAGCTTCTGGCCGGCTTCGACGTCCTGTTTATCGGACTGTCTTACCTGGTTTTTGAGCTGGCGGTGGAGGAGTAACCGGAAAGGAGGGCCTGCCGTGGGCTGGATGCGACGCTTCGAATGGCTGGACCTGCTCGGGATTCTCACCGGCCTGAGCCTGATTGCCGGGCTCTACTTTGCCCTGGTTTACGCCCCGACCGAGCGGCTTCAGGGGCCGGTTCAGCGGATTTTTTACTTTCACGTGCCGTCAGCCTGGGTATCCTACCTGGCCTTCTTCGTGGTCTTCGTGGCCAGCATCCTCTACCTTTGGCGGCGGTCGGTCTTCTGGGACCGGCTCGGCCGGGCGTCCGCTGAGGTCGGGCTGGTCTTTACGACCCTGACGATAGTTACCGGGTCGATCTGGGCGAGGCCCATCTGGGGGACCTGGTGGACCTGGGACGCCCGGCTAACCACAACCCTCATCCTCTGGTTTATCTATCTAGCCTACCTGGCCGTGAGGTCGTATGTTGCCGACCCGAACCGGGCGGCCCGGTTTGCGGCCATTCTCGGCATCATCGGGTTCATTGACGTGCCGGTTATCCACATGTCGGTGGTCTGGTGGCGGACTTTGCACCCGGAGCCGGTGGTTGTCCGGGCGGAAGGGCCGGCCCTGGAGCCGCCGATGCTGGTCGCCCTCCTGGTCGGCCTGGCCGCCATGACCCTGTTCTACGTTTACCTGCTGGTCCACCGGGTGATGGTTGAGGAGACCCGGGACGACCTTCAGCTTATCCGACAGAGGCTGGCTGAATGACCGACAATACGGTTTATCTCTTTGCGGGCTACTCGGTCCTGTGGCTTTTGAGCTTCGGATACCTGCTTTACCTGGGCCGGGCGGTCCGGGAGCTCCGGCGGGAAGTAAAGGCCCTGCGGTCGCTGACCGAGCAGGGGCACCGGTAATATCCTGACCGGGCGGCTACGGGGCCCCGTTGCGGATCAGGGGCAGGAAGAGCCGGGCCGCAACCTGGACGAACTCGTCGGCTCCGATGTCGAAGCCGCCGGCCCAGGGGCGGGGCTGACCGTCGATGTCCACGGTCACCCCGACGTCGGTACCCTGGTTGATGGCGGCCGAGTCCGACTGGATATGGTAATCCAGGGCACCCGGGTTGACGAACTTCGGGTCGCCGGTCAGGTCGTTGCTTGTGGTGATACCGCCGCCGAACGTCCGTCGGCCTGAAAATCCGTTCCAGAGGGTGTAGCTTACGGGGGCGTTAACGCCGGTCCCGCTGGACGCAATGCCGTAGCTTCCGGTAAAGCCGGCCTGCTCCGACCAGATGTTGTTAACAAAGTTTGTTCCCTGGACATAGTCCGAAAGGAAGACGACCGCGGCCAGGGGATTGCCGGGTGAGGGTGCGTGGTCGGCAAGGGTGTTGAAGTAGACGCTGCCGGAGGTCGGCACCGCCTGGGTGCCGCCCAGCCAGAGGGCCATGCCGGTGCCCGCGCCGGCGACGGCGTTCTGGGCCAGGATGTTGTTGATGAGCTTAAAGTCGGATGTCCGGCTGATGATTCCCCCGCCGCCGATAATGGGGGTGACGCCACCGGAGCCGGTGGCCTGGTTCTGCAAGATCTGGTTGCGCAGGAGGCGGGCACCGCCGGCGATCTGAAAGGTCTGGAGGCCCTGGCCGGTTAAGGAGCGGGTCGTCACGACGAAGCCGCCGCCCTGGGAAGCCTGGTTCGACTGGATCAGGTTGGCCTCAATGAGGGCCGGGCTGTCAACGGCGTAAATTCCCCCACCCAACCCGACCGCCCCGCTGGCGGCCGCCACGTTCCGGAGGATCTGATTCTGCCGGACCTCGGTCGGACTTGAACTCAGATAAATGCCGCCGCCCTGGCCCAGGACATTAGGGTTGCCCTGGCTGGCGGCCTGGTTGTCGGTGATGCTGTTGCCGACAATCCGGGTTGCGCTCGAGTCAAGGCCGATGCCCCCGCCCAGCCCGGCGACATTTTGGCCGCCGGAAGCAACGTTCTGGGTGATGGTGCTGGCCGAGACGGTTCCGTCGGAACCCTCCCGGAAGGCGAGCCCGCCCCCGAAGCCAAAGCCGTAGACGCTGGCCGTGTTCCCGGTCACGGTAAGCTGGCGGATGGTGAGGCTGGACCCCGAGGCCCAGACCCCGCCCCCTTCGCCGGTGGTCCCGACGCCCGTTGCCGGGTCCTGGTAGTCCGTTGCAATGTTTGACCGAACCTCGATGCCGGTGAGCTGGGAGGCGGCACCCTGGGCGGCGATGGCCCCGCCGTAGCCGGGACCTTGGCGGGCGGCGTAGTTGGCCGTGAAGGTGCCGCCGCTTACGGTCACGCCGGAGCCGGTGAGAAAGAGGCCGCCGCCGTAGCCGGAGGCCGGCCCCTGGGATGCAATATTGGCGTTGAAGACCATCCCGGTCAGCGTAACGGCGCCGCCGGCCACGTAGGCCCCGCCCCCCTGGCCCTGGCCGGCAGAGCTTCCCAGGTTTGCCCGGAAGATGGTTCCCGAAACCGAGCCGGAGGTTGCGGCGAGATAGAGGCCGCCGCCCCGCCCTGGTCCTCCGACCGATGCGACATTATCCTGAAAGACGACCGCCCCGATATTTACCTGGCCGCCGGCCACGTAAGTCCCACCCCCGTCCCCGCCGCCGGCCTGGCTGGCCAGGTTCTTTACAACCTGAGTCCCCGATGTGAACGTGAGATTTGTACCCTCGGCGTATAGGCCGCCCCCCTGCCCGGTCGAGCTCTGGCTGGCAATGTTGTCCCGGAGCTCGGTGTCCCCGATGGTTACGGTCCCGCCGGCTACAAAAATGCCCCCGCCCCGGCCCGACTGCTCGACGGCGGCCCGATTGCCCTGGACGATGGTTGCGCCCCGGGCCGATGCCCCGATGGTGGCGGTCGAGTTGCTCAGGTAGAGGCCGCCGCCGTCGCCACTCCCCTGTCCGGCCTGGTTTCCGATGAACTTTGTTCCCCGGATGGTCACCGTGGAGTTAGCGATAAAGGCGCCCCCGCCCCGGCCCTGACCGTCGCTGGCCCGGTTCGAGACAAATTCACAGTCCTCGATAGTGAGCTGGGCGCCGGCGGCGTAGAGCCCCCCACCCTGTCCCCCCAACCCGGACGCATTGCCCTGGGTGACCTTCAGGTTGCGGAGGGTCACGGTGCCGCCGTTAATGACGATGCCCCGGGCCGGAACCGCTGGGGCGATGGTCGGGATCCCGGACGGGTCGCCTTCCAGCGTCAGGGATCTGCCTAAAGTGTCGACAACCTGAGGGGCTCCGCTGGCCTGGGTGTAGATGCCAGGGCCAATACGGATAATGTCGCCGTTCTGGGCGGCATTAACCGCATCCTGAATGGTGGTGTAGCAAGGGGATCCTGGGCACGAGCCGGTCTGGCTGACGTAGCGGACGGTCTGGGCGCCGGCAACCATGGGTCTAAGGGCCCAGCTGGCCGCAAGCCCGGCGGCCGTGAGAACCAGGCCCACCACCAGGGCCCCTCTCAATCCCGATATCCCTCGTGCCCGCAGTTTATTCATCGGCTCGGCTCCGCAAAAATCAGGGCCGGCTTTCCCGAGAATTCTAGCCGGTAGCATACAGCCGGCCCGGCCCTTTTTCCACATCCTTTTGTACGTTTTGTTATAAACTTTGCCTGGTGGACTTATGTCGGTTCTGAAGAGAGCTGACCGCCGCACCCGGATTTGGCCCCGCCGGGTCTTGGTCGTTGCCGCCGGGGTCGGCCTTGGTCTTCTGCTGGGCGGGGCGACCGAATCGGTTTACGCCGTTCAGGGCGGCCTGGCCGGATTTGTCTCCCTGCTGGCCCTCGGCTACGCCTTCGGGGCGGGCATGGTGGCCGCCGTAAACCCGTGCGGCATCGTTCTTCTGCCTGCCCTGGTAACCTACTACCTTGGCCGGGAGCAGGCGGGACCGGCATTGGGGCGGCTCGGGCGGGCCCTGCTTCTCAGCATCATGACCACCGCCGGGTTCATCGTTCTCTTCGGTGGAGTCGGCCTCATTCTGGGGGCCGGGGGACGGGCGCTGGTTGATTTCTTCCCCTTCGCCGGGGTCCTCATTGGCCTCATCTTTGCCGGTCTGGGAACCTGGCTCGCCCTCCGGGATGAAGGCTTGGGGATTGCCGCCGCCGGCCGGTTCGCCGGGTTCGGGGCGGCCGGGGGCGGCCTTCTTTCGCCCTTTCTCTTCGGCGTCGGCTACGCCCTGGCTTCCCTGGCCTGCACCCTGCCGGTCTTCCTGGTGGTGGTCGGGTCGGCCCTGGCCGCCGGCAGTCCAGCCCAGGCCGCCTTCAGATTCGTATCCTACGCCCTGGGGATGGGGCTGGTCCTGAGCGCGGTCATCGTGGCGACATCGGTTTTTCACTCGGTCGTAACGCGGTTTATCCGGGCCGTTGTTCCCCACGTTCACACCGTCGCGGCGGCTCTGCTGGTGGGGTCGGGGGTATTTTTAGTCAAATACTGGCTCGAGGCCCTCGGCCTGCTCCGCTGAGCGGGTAAAATATAACGAGAGCCATTCGGGGAGGTGCTGACATGGCTGAGCTTCACGGGAAGCGGGTTGCCATCCTGGTCGAGAACAACTACGAGGACCTGGAGTTCTGGTACCCCTACTACCGGCTGAAGGAGGCCGGGGCGGAGGTAGTTGTTGTCGGCTCGGGGGCCGAGACCTACCAGAGCAAGCACGGTTATCCGGCTAAGGCCAGCACCTCGGCGGATAAGGTCAGCGCCGCCGAATTCGATGCGGTCATTATCCCGGGCGGGTATGCCCCGGACCTGATGCGGCGGCACCCGGCCATGGTCAAGCTGGTGCGGGAGGCCGTCGAGCAGGGCAAGGTGGTGGCGGCTATCTGCCATGCCGGGTGGATGCTGGCTTCGGCCGGGGTGCTTCGGGGCCGGACGGTTACCGGTTTCTTTTCTATTAAGGACGACCTGATTAACGCTGGGGCCAACTACGTGGACCAGGAGGTGGTCCGGGACGGCAACATCATCACCTCCCGGTTCCCGGCTGACCTGCCGGCCTTCATGCGGGAGACCGTCGCCGCCCTGGCCGGGGCGCGGGAACCGGTCAAGGCCGACTGAC
>Ga0079992_145092_pt1 | contig 12965 bp, 6 predicted proteins | sample FaiFalFF_MnMetaG_3_FD_69197 | JGI IMG/M metagenome (GOLD analysis project Ga0079992, IMG submission 69197) | Freshwater microbial communities from Yellowstone National Park, Wyoming, USA - Fairy Falls B (FF_Mn_B) MetaG (SPADES assembly) (version 2) | ecosystem: Environmental > Aquatic > Freshwater... | reverse complement strand
CGATTAAAAGCTGCCGGGCCGTAAGCAGTTCAGCGTTGTCAATCAAAGTTTCAATCCCACTGTGGTGCGATTAAAAGAAATGAAAGCACGTCAGTGGCCTTGATCTCGAACGTTGTTTCAATCCCACTGTGGTGCGATTAAAAGCAGTCCATTCCCGGAGGTTGGACGCCCTACAACATAGCGGTTTCAATCCCACTGTGGTGCGATTAAAAGTCAAGTATTACTGCAATGAGTTTTGGTTCTACATGCGTTTCAATCCCACTGTGGTGCGATTAAAAGACGGTTATCCGAATCCAGGCCACCTTTAAGGACGTCGAGTTTCAATCCCACTGTGGTGCGATTAAAAGCAAGCCAGGTCGGGGAAGCACAATTGTGCGAGTTGAGTTTCAATCCCACTGTGGTGCGATTAAAAGGGCAAAACCATGCTGGCCCGCATCGTCCACGACCTCTCGTTTCAATCCCACTGTGGTGCGATTAAAAGCCGAAGCGCTCCCGGAGGAGGCGTCGGGCGGCCCGGAGTTTCAATCCCACTGTGGTGCGATTAAAAGGGGACTCGAGGCGGCCCGAAGCCTCGGGAGTTTTCTATGTTTCAATCCCACTGTGGTGCGATTAAAAGGTGGGGCACAATCTCGCCTGGGTGCACGACGATGATAACGTTTCAATCCCACTGTGGTGCGATTAAAAGAGCTGCTCGGCCGGCCGACCGAGCTGCACGTTCGCCACGTTTCAATCCCACTGTGGTGCGATTAAAAGACGAATCGTGGATGCGGAAGGCCCGGCGGTGGGCAAGTTTCAATCCCACTGTGGTGCGATTAAAAGTCACGGACCATAGCGACGTGGCGCACAGCAATTTCAGTTTCAATCCCACTGTGGTGCGATTAAAAGGAGTTTATCCATGCAGGGTTCTTCCACCACGGGACCGTGTTTCAATCCCACTGTGGTGCGATTAAAAGTGGCCGAGGAGGGCTTACAGGGCCTGCATCGAGACCGTTTCAATCCCACTGTGGTGCGATTAAAAGCCCCAGTGAAGGTGCGAGGCCCTTGACATGCTGTAGTTTCAATCCCACTGTGGTGCGATTAAAAGCCAGGGCGTTCGGGTCGGCCTGCGGAGACGCTACGGGTTTCAATCCCACTGTGGTGCGATTAAAAGTCTGTTGCGCGAGGCGGTTGGATGAAGATACGGGCAATGTTTCAATCCCACTGTGGTGCGATTAAAAGTTTCTTAGGCTCGTGCGGCATGCTAAGCCGCGCGGACGAGTTTCAATCCCACTGTGGTGCGATTAAAAGACGGCAGATGCGGCGGACCCCACGGCCGGATATCAAGTTTCAATCCCACTGTGGTGCGATTAAAAGTGCTCTTGCTGGGCACTCGGCCTGTAGAAGAGAGCATGTTTCAATCCCACTGTGGTGCGATTAAAAGGGTACAAGACGTCCCCGGGTCGGTGGCGGTGGATTTGCGTTTCAATCCCACTGTGGTGCGATTAAAAGCACTTCGCGTCGGTTCGGCTCTCCGAAGGGGCCGAAGTTTCAATCCCACTGTGGTGCGATTAAAAGCGGGTTCGCCGTCGGTCCGCCAACGGGCATGAAGATGTTTCAATCCCACTGTGGTGCGATTAAAAGGGCCATAGCCCGGGCCGCATCAAAGGCATCGTCCTGTTTCAATCCCACTGTGGTGCGATTAAAAGGGGGTCATTGAGGCCTTTAAGCAGGTTAATCTCGATCAGTTTCAATCCCACTGTGGTGCGATTAAAAGTTGGCTTTCATGTACCGGTACAAGCGCCGGTACACGGTTTCAATCCCACTGTGGTGCGATTAAAAGGATTTGGATCAGTTGATAGCCCGACCAATCGGTCGGGTTTCAATCCCACTGTGGTGCGATTAAAAGACTTCGCCGCCGCCAACCACAAGACTTCTTCCTCCACAGTTTCAATCCCACTGTGGTGCGATTAAAAGCGGGCCAGGCCGTAGACGACCACGTCGACCGTGCCGTGTTTCAATCCCACTGTGGTGCGATTAAAAGATGCAAAAGCCATCATCAAGGCGGGCGTCCTGCCCGACGTTTCAATCCCACTGTGGTGCGATTAAAAGATTGTAAAGTTCGTGGAAGCGTTAGGGTCTAAGCCAGCGTTTCAATCCCACTGTGGTGCGATTAAAAGTGGCAATTGGACCTGTACCGGGGAATGGGTGCTCAGTTTCAATCCCACTGTGGTGCGATTAAAAGTCCCGTGCTGGCCGAGGCATGACGTGATCGCCCGAGAGTTTCAATCCCACTGTGGTGCGATTAAAAGTCACGTCCGTCGCCACCTGGACCCGCTTGCCCTCGACGTTTCAATCCCACTGTGGTGCGATTAAAAGTTTCTCCTTGCCCGCCGTGTTGTCGAGAGTCGTGGCCGTTTCAATCCCACTGTGGTGCGATTAAAAGACAGGCCCCGCACCGCCGCGGGGCGATCTCTACCGGGTTTCAATCCCACTGTGGTGCGATTAAAAGCTGGCAGTATCATGGCCTACCTCCTAAGCGATAGATTTGTTTCAATCCCACTGTGGTGCGATTAAAAGGCGCTTCTGGGCGTCGAGACCATAACGGCAGGCACGAAAGGTTTCAATCCCACTGTGGTGCGATTAAAAGTCACGGCAGACGTAACGCAGGATGCCCCTGCGGACGCCAGTTTCAATCCCACTGTGGTGCGATTAAAAGACTTCTATTGCGGGCATTGCGACGACTGGCATCCGTGTTTCAATCCCACTGTGGTGCGATTAAAAGGATCGCCGCCCTCATCCGGTGCGGGATTCGGGCCGTGTTTCAATCCCACTGTGGTGCGATTAAAAGAAGAGTTTCCGAGCACCGGTGGCCCGCACACGAAAAGGTTTCAATCCCACTGTGGTGCGATTAAAAGGCGTCCTCGCTGAGCATGACCGTGATGCCCAGCTCTGTTTCAATCCCACTGTGGTGCGATTAAAAGGGGGAGGACGTGGTTCCACTCGTTCGTGAAACGCGAGTTTCAATCCCACTGTGGTGCGATTAAAAGTTCTTTCTCAAGGAGCAGGACTATTGTACGGACCGGGGTTTCAATCCCACTGTGGTGCGATTAAAAGCCGCGTAGGCGAACCGCAGGCCCCAATGGTAAGCCATTGTTTCAATCCCACTGTGGTGCGATTAAAAGGACTATTGACAACGGAGGTGGGCTATGGCCGAAACTGAGGTTTCAATCCCACTGTGGTGCGATTAAAAGGCTAATCGCATTCTCATCGAGAGCCCGAAGAAGATCCGTTTCAATCCCACTGTGGTGCGATTAAAAGGCACCCGTGCCAGAGCGGGGCTTGGATCCCGAGCGGCGTTTCAATCCCACTGTGGTGCGATTAAAAGCGGCCCAGCGCGTAAAGCACCAGCTCCCGCGCCACGTACAGTTTCAATCCCACTGTGGTGCGATTAAAAGGCGACGAGTACCTCATGCTTCCAGGGGCGGTCCAGAGGTTTCAATCCCACTGTGGTGCGATTAAAAGGTTTGAGGAGATCCTGCCGGATTTCGAGTGGGACGTCCAGGTTTCAATCCCACTGTGGTGCGATTAAAAGTCCCATAACAACCTGGAATCGCTTGCCCAGTTAAGCAAGTTTCAATCCCACTGTGGTGCGATTAAAAGGATCATGCTTTTCCTCCGGCATGAGATTGAGGCAAGTTTCAATCCCACTGTGGTGCGATTAAAAGGGGTGCCCGCTTCATGCGAATTGCAATCGACATGCCTCGTTTCAATCCCACTGTGGTGCGATTAAAAGGGTCGCCATAAACAGATCCCGAAGCTTCTTCGTCCGCGTTTCAATCCCACTGTGGTGCGATTAAAAGAACTGCGCGTCCCGGAACTCCGCCTGTCCGGAGACGAGGTTTCAATCCCACTGTGGTGCGATTAAAAGTCGGCGCCCGTGCCACACGTCGCAAGACACCGTCCGCGTTTCAATCCCACTGTGGTGCGATTAAAAGACGGTCCTGATCGACGTGTGGTTTGAGGAGACCCTGGTTTCAATCCCACTGTGGTGCGATTAAAAGCCGATCCAGCTCGTGTGGCACCGCGACCCAGACGGTGCAGTTTCAATCCCACTGTGGTGCGATTAAAAGCCAAGTCTTGGGCGGTCCCCACGCGAGCTGGAGTATGTTTCAATCCCACTGTGGTGCGATTAAAAGTCGTAGCCCTGGCTGGTGAAGCCGCGCAGATAACAGGTTTCAATCCCACTGTGGTGCGATTAAAAGCGGCATAGCCTGGTATCCCCCACGCTTCATGACGCTTGTTTCAATCCCACTGTGGTGCGATTAAAAGCCCGCGTGGGGGGGCGATTCTACTTTGACGTGGCAACGAGTTTCAATCCCACTGTGGTGCGATTAAAAGTTTACCCCCCCAGCAACCGTGTATGTCTCCCTCCACAGTTTCAATCCCACTGTGGTGCGATTAAAAGTCCCGATCCTGAATCGGGAGATTGCGCACGCCATTTGTTTCAATCCCACTGTGGTGCGATTAAAAGGCCCTGTTGAAGCCCTCTACGACCAGCGCGGCTCCTTGGTTTCAATCCCACTGTGGTGCGATTAAAAGGTTCCGAGTCCGACCGACGCGGGCAACCTCATCCCAGTTTCAATCCCACTGTGGTGCGATTAAAAGTGGACAAAATCATTCGCGCAGGCCGGCTCGTTAGACGTTTCAATCCCACTGTGGTGCGATTAAAAGCACATGCGCACGCTTTCGTCATCCACAACAGCATCGTGTTTCAATCCCACTGTGGTGCGATTAAAAGGCCCGTCCCCAGTCACCCCCTATGTGGGGGGCAACGGTTTCAATCCCACTGTGGTGCGATTAAAAGGAACCCACGCCCGACAGGAAGCCCGAGGCCTGGGCGAGTTTCAATCCCACTGTGGTGCGATTAAAAGCCAATTATATGCCTTGGTTTACACGTGTCAAGTTCGTTTCAATCCCACTGTGGTGCGATTAAAAGCCGATCCTATCTGGCGCGCCGCCGGCGGCCGAGCCGCGTTTCAATCCCACTGTGGTGCGATTAAAAGTTGTCCCGGATGTACGAATGCGGGATGGGAAGGCCGAGTTTCAATCCCACTGTGGTGCGATTAAAAGGGCCCAGCAGGTGCGACGGAACGGGCAGAGGCGACGTTTCAATCCCACTGTGGTGCGATTAAAAGTCCACGTGGGCAGGCGCTCGACGTCTTCCTGGAACTGGTTTCAATCCCACTGTGGTGCGATTAAAAGTGCGCTCCCCGAGCGCCTCTGCTGATATCACTGCTCCGTTTCAATCCCACTGTGGTGCGATTAAAAGGCTGGACCGCCTTCGCTCTAGCCACCACGTCAGGCGGGTTTCAATCCCACTGTGGTGCGATTAAAAGCGGAGGCCGGGTCGGGCGACCCGTTTCCCAGGAGGGTTTCAATCCCACTGTGGTGCGATTAAAAGTTTTTGGGGGCCCCGAAACTCAAGGACCACGCCGAGTTTCAATCCCACTGTGGTGCGATTAAAAGGGCCCCCAGCTGGCGTCACGTCGGTCCAGCCGGCTTGAGTTTCAATCCCACTGTGGTGCGATTAAAAGTGGGCGGGGCCAGCCGCAGGGCCGCGGCCAGAAGCCGCGTTTCAATCCCACTGTGGTGCGATTAAAAGGTAGTTCCCCGCCTCGTCGCACACCACCAGGAACGGGAGTTTCAATCCCACTGTGGTGCGATTAAAAGCGGGGGGCGGGCGCAGACGGCGCCCCTGCCGGGCCGACGTTTCAATCCCACTGTGGTGCGATTAAAAGTGGTGGATGTTGCCCAACGTCGTGTGGCCCTAATTGGTAGCGTTTCAATCCCACTGTGGTGCGATTAAAAGATGGAGAAACCCCTTGAGGCAACTCCATCCGAGCGACGTTTCAATCCCACTGTGGTGCGATTAAAAGGCATAGCTTCCAGCAAGCTGACGAATTCCTCATACGAAGTTTCAATCCCACTGTGGTGCGATTAAAAGTGCCCCTCCGCAGTATCGCATTGAGCTGGGCGATAAGGTTTCAATCCCACTGTGGTGCGATTAAAAGGATAACATATTCCCCTCCGTTATAGGATCCCGGCAAGTTTCAATCCCACTGTGGTGCGATTAAAAGTGGATTTACGTGATCCACTTTGCTTTCAGCCCCGACGAGTTTCAATCCCACTGTGGTGCGATTAAAAGAGGCCAAAGCGTCACCCGCGATCCAAGTCTCATATTCGTTTCAATCCCACTGTGGTGCGATTAAAAGCCTGTAATGGACGGGCTTATTTCTACTTCTATCCAAGGTTTCAATCCCACTGTGGTGCGATTAAAAGAGGGTATTTTTCGCCTGAATTTTGCTTTTATGGCTTGGGTTTCAATCCCACTGTGGTGCGATTAAAAGATACCCTGGCCAAAAGGATAGGTTGACCCCCGGTCAAGTTTCAATCCCACTGTGGTGCGATTAAAAGCCTGTGGACAAAAACTCCTCTTCCGGGGGTTTCGTGGTTTCAATCCCACTGTGGTGCGATTAAAAGAAGGTCGGCTTGAATGGTCTGAAGAAGGCACTTAAGGGTTTCAATCCCACTGTGGTGCGATTAAAAGGATTCCTTCCGCTGGGACCTTGCGAAGGCTCGCAAGGTTTCAATCCCACTGTGGTGCGATTAAAAGTCACGGTCATGCTCAGCGAGGACGCACCGATGTATATTTGTTTCAATCCCACTGTGGTGCGATTAAAAGGCCGCCCGCCAATGTGTTCCCCGTGGGACCGTGAGAAGTTTCAATCCCACTGTGGTGCGATTAAAAGGGGGAAAGCGACGGATGGGCGGGGCGTGCATACCCTGTTTCAATCCCACTGTGGTGCGATTAAAAGGCGGTTATGCGCGGCAGAGCGTCACATTCAATGCTCCATGTTTCAATCCCACTGTGGTGCGATTAAAAGTGACCCGTCCCGACTTGGTCCGCAAAGTCGGGCTCAAGTTTCAATCCCACTGTGGTGCGATTAAAAGCAAGGGCATACCCCGCCGGGGCCCCCACGTGGATAGTTTCAATCCCACTGTGGTGCGATTAAAAGACCGTATCCCGATAGCGAATCTCAACGGGCCGGTCGAGTTTCAATCCCACTGTGGTGCGATTAAAAGACGGGCCGCCCCTCGCCGCCATGCGCATAGGCCATAGGTTTCAATCCCACTGTGGTGCGATTAAAAGGCCAAAGCCGTCGAACTTTATAGACAGGGTACGCCCCTTGTTTCAATCCCACTGTGGTGCGATTAAAAGGTAGCGCCCGCCGATTGAGCCAACGACGGACCGACTTCGTTTCAATCCCACTGTGGTGCGATTAAAAGGTCATGCCGGGCGGCCGTGCCGAACCGCTCCTGGCCGGTTTCAATCCCACTGTGGTGCGATTAAAAGTGGATGGACTCTGGCACGACGGGCTCGCCCTGGGTCAAGTTTCAATCCCACTGTGGTGCGATTAAAAGAGGCGGCAGGTTCTCCAGAGCCTGAATAGCCTCCTGTGTTTCAATCCCACTGTGGTGCGATTAAAAGATTTGCCCATCCAATCAGGTCGGCATCATCCCATCGGTTTCAATCCCACTGTGGTGCGATTAAAAGGCTTGCCGAGGGCGTGGACGACCGCGCTTTCGGCAAGGTTTCAATCCCACTGTGGTGCGATTAAAAGCCATCCCCATCCGACCCGTGGCCCGAAGATTCCCGTGTTTCAATCCCACTGTGGTGCGATTAAAAGGGTACCCTGTGGCGGGCAAGGAAATTCTGTCCAAGGTTTCAATCCCACTGTGGTGCGATTAAAAGAAGAAACCGTGGTTTATTAAGCGTTTTGGATTAGACGCGGTTTCAATCCCACTGTGGTGCGATTAAAAGGTTATGCAGTCGTCGAACGAGCAGTTTAAACTCATGAGTTTCAATCCCACTGTGGTGCGATTAAAAGTTGATGCTTTGATGCGCAGAAGCCCTGAGCATGCGGTGTTTCAATCCCACTGTGGTGCGATTAAAAGGCCCCTACACCCTTGCCATTGCCAAGGCGTTGGATACGTTTCAATCCCACTGTGGTGCGATTAAAAGCACCTCAATCGGCTGGACCTCCACGATTTCGTCCTGGTTTCAATCCCACTGTGGTGCGATTAAAAGACCGAAATCAGCCACCCGTCGGGGTTCGGTATTTCGTGTTTCAATCCCACTGTGGTGCGATTAAAAGGCGCTATGGCCTCACCTACACCCATGCCCCAGAAACGTTTCAATCCCACTGTGGTGCGATTAAAAGTCTCAATATCCCGAACGGCGCGCCACAGGTTTACAAGGTTTCAATCCCACTGTGGTGCGATTAAAAGGGAAGCCGTCGCCCGCGGCGACGTCCGACCGGAGGATGCGTTTCAATCCCACTGTGGTGCGATTAAAAGCGGACGGGAGCAGGGCCCGGGCGGCGACGGGGGAGGACGTTTCAATCCCACTGTGGTGCGATTAAAAGTCACAGAAGTTCTGAAGGGTCTGGTCCGTCCAGACGGGTTTCAATCCCACTGTGGTGCGATTAAAAGTATTCCACACGGGGGTCCAGATGCCCCGCAGGAGGAAGTTTCAATCCCACTGTGGTGCGATTAAAAGATACGCCGTATGTGTACTCGCATCCGCACGGAAGCCGAGTTTCAATCCCACTGTGGTGCGATTAAAAGCCGGCTGGATGCTTCCCTGAGTTTCGTGCTTAGAATCAGTTTCAATCCCACTGTGGTGCGATTAAAAGGCGTATCGTCCAGACGGCTGTTTCGGGGGCGCACATGGTTTCAATCCCACTGTGGTGCGATTAAAAGGAAGAGGGTGGCGAGGATGCCGAGCAGGGCGACGTGCAGTTTCAATCCCACTGTGGTGCGATTAAAAGTAGGTGAGGACGCCGTCGGTCAGGCGGCCGGCGACCACGGGTTTCAATCCCACTGTGGTGCGATTAAAAGTCGTCCAGGGCGTCGCCGGAGCCGGGGCCGCCGTGACGACGTTTCAATCCCACTGTGGTGCGATTAAAAGGAGGCGAGCTCCCGGACGATGCCGAGCTCGACATCAGTTTCAATCCCACTGTGGTGCGATTAAAAGGCGTTCCGGAGGAGGGCCTCGACCTCGAGGGGGTCGAGTTTCAATCCCACTGTGGTGCGATTAAAAGTGGAGCTTGGCCTCCAGGATCTGGAGGGAAGCGTTAAGTTTCAATCCCACTGTGGTGCGATTAAAAGGCATTCATGAGTGAGGCGATGCGGATTTTGGGCCAGGGTTTCAATCCCACTGTGGTGCGATTAAAAGTCCAGCGACTCCGTTCGTTTACGCGGAACGTGATTCGTTTCAATCCCACTGTGGTGCGATTAAAAGTTCAGGTCCGTAGACTCATCCACGAACTCGGGTCCGAGTTTCAATCCCACTGTGGTGCGATTAAAAGACATGTTTCTCGCCTCCAAGCAGATCAAGAATCAGTTGTTTCAATCCCACTGTGGTGCGATTAAAAGCACGAAATCCCTTACCCATCGCATCTTTGCCGCATCCGTTTCAATCCCACTGTGGTGCGATTAAAAGGCCGCACCTTCAGCAGTTGCACGGCCAGCTCAATCGTTTCAATCCCACTGTGGTGCGATTAAAAGCCCCACCGCCGTCCCGACGAGGCCGGCGCCCCGGACGGGTTTCAATCCCACTGTGGTGCGATTAAAAGGAGGACCTGGGCTACGGCATCCTGCTTGCCGACGGGTCGGGTTTCAATCCCACTGTGGTGCGATTAAAAGCCGGGCGGCGTTGACGGCCGCGTGGGTCGCGAAGTAGACGTTTCAATCCCACTGTGGTGCGATTAAAAGTCTCCATCCGGATAGAGTCCCACCCGTACTCGCTATCAAGTTTCAATCCCACTGTGGTGCGATTAAAAGTGGGCGACTACATCGCGTCGCTCCTGAACGCCAAGCACGTTTCAATCCCACTGTGGTGCGATTAAAAGGGGAATTTGGGTCACCTCAATGCGGAGGATGCGCACCGTTTCAATCCCACTGTGGTGCGATTAAAAGGGGGCCGACATCTCTGAGTAACCCCTTCAAAACGCCCAGTTTCAATCCCACTGTGGTGCGATTAAAAGCAGTTGCGTCACCTCCTCAAGGCGACGCTCGTATCGCGTTTCAATCCCACTGTGGTGCGATTAAAAGTCGTTCCGACCGTAACCTTCAGGCTTCCCGGGACGAGTTTCAATCCCACTGTGGTGCGATTAAAAGGTAACACAATCGACATTGAGGTCACCGGGGGCACCGCCGTTTCAATCCCACTGTGGTGCGATTAAAAGTACAGCCGGTCCGCCGTTTACACTGGGCCCCAATGCAGTTTCAATCCCACTGTGGTGCGATTAAAAGTTGCCGCCAAGGCGCTTACGGGGACGATCCAGTACGGTTTCAATCCCACTGTGGTGCGATTAAAAGGCACAGGTTAACGCCTAAACAATGATGGGTCACACCAGGTTTCAATCCCACTGTGGTGCGATTAAAAGACGGGGCCGTACTCCGCCCCGTCGCGGGAGCGGAATAGTTTCAATCCCACTGTGGTGCGATTAAAAGGTTGACAAAGGCGCGGCCGGAACATACACTATCAAGGGTTTCAATCCCACTGTGGTGCGATTAAAAGTGGAACCCAGCGAAGGGGTCCCGGATAAGCCACGGCCCGTTTCAATCCCACTGTGGTGCGATTAAAAGTTTCCACGACCCGCCCCACTGGGCGGGCCGCTGAAAAGTTTCAATCCCACTGTGGTGCGATTAAAAGCGGCACAATGTGCATATGGCCTTGAATCCCATGATCGGTTTCAATCCCACTGTGGTGCGATTAAAAGGGGCACCTGCCCCGCCGAAAACGCCTCCCCGAATGGGTTTCAATCCCACTGTGGTGCGATTAAAAGGGGTGAGGAAATGCCTTCCTCTAAAGCGTTCGGAACGGTTTCAATCCCACTGTGGTGCGATTAAAAGTAGATCTCGGGTAAAGGGAACTCTGTAGAGTTCCCTTGTTTCAATCCCACTGTGGTGCGATTAAAAGGCTCCGTGGCGGACGGCGCGCCGTTCGTCTTCGGCGCCGTGTTTCAATCCCACTGTGGTGCGATTAAAAGTCCCCTTTTCATTTTCGGGGCGGCCATCCTTCTTCCCGGTTTCAATCCCACTGTGGTGCGATTAAAAGTTGGCCCAGCTTGGGGCCTCCATTGGCGGGCGGCTCGTGTTTCAATCCCACTGTGGTGCGATTAAAAGGAGGGCCAGAGGCTTGTCGCCCTATCTGGCCCAGGTCTGGTTTCAATCCCACTGTGGTGCGATTAAAAGTGGCGTACCGCAGTGCGTCCACAAGGTCAAATTGCTGAGTTTCAATCCCACTGTGGTGCGATTAAAAGTGGTTCTATGGTTGGTGCGAACAATGCAGTTGTGTGGGAGTTTCAATCCCACTGTGGTGCGATTAAAAGTAAAATCGCTTTAAAGACCCGGCCTGGCCCCGATGCAGGTTTCAATCCCACTGTGGTGCGATTAAAAGCCGGCCCTCCCACACGGGGGCGAACTCTACCCCCGCGCGTTTCAATCCCACTGTGGTGCGATTAAAAGTCGACCAGCCCGTTGAGATTCGCTATCGGGATACGGGTTTCAATCCCACTGTGGTGCGATTAAAAGGGCGGTGTGGACGGGGCTGACTGGTGCGAGCACCTTGGTTTCAATCCCACTGTGGTGCGATTAAAAGGCGGTTTTCATACATCGTCGACCAAGAAGTCGCCTCGGGTTTCAATCCCACTGTGGTGCGATTAAAAGTGGCAATCGCCCGTAGCTTGGCGCGCGAGGCTGAGCTAGTTTCAATCCCACTGTGGTGCGATTAAAAGCGCCCAGTTGCTCCAGAACGTTCCGATATGCCCGAAGGTTTCAATCCCACTGTGGTGCGATTAAAAGACGAAAGATGCGTGGCTGCAAACGATCATCGAGAAGCGTTTCAATCCCACTGTGGTGCGATTAAAAGCCGCTTCAAGCCATTGAGCCCGACTTTGCGGACCAAGTGTTTCAATCCCACTGTGGTGCGATTAAAAGAGGAGAACGTTTAGCCAGGGGTGGCTAGTATCCTCTGTTTCAATCCCACTGTGGTGCGATTAAAAGACAGCGGCCCAGAGGGCGTTAGGGCCGCCGAGGACGAGTTTCAATCCCACTGTGGTGCGATTAAAAGCCCGCTTCGAACGGGCCTGGCTCGGTATCGACTTCGGCGTTTCAATCCCACTGTGGTGCGATTAAAAGTGGATTGACCTTACCGCCCACTATGGGCACAAGGGATAGTTTCAATCCCACTGTGGTGCGATTAAAAGGCACCTGGAATGGCATCTGTAGCCAAGGAAAGCGTGTTTCAATCCCACTGTGGTGCGATTAAAAGCTCCGCCCCAGATGCCCCAGACCGGCGGTACACGCACGTTTCAATCCCACTGTGGTGCGATTAAAAGTTGGCAATGGCAAGGGTGTAGGGGCAGTTCGGGGGATACGTTTCAATCCCACTGTGGTGCGATTAAAAGGCGCCTCATTGAGGCCGGGAATCCGCCGGGCATCATCAGTTTCAATCCCACTGTGGTGCGATTAAAAGGTCGTCGAGGGCCGGAACGCCCAGGAGGAGGTCCGCGTTTCAATCCCACTGTGGTGCGATTAAAAGCCATAACCCGCTCGGCCAGCGCACGCTGGATGGACTCGTTTCAATCCCACTGTGGTGCGATTAAAAGCCCCGTGTGGCCGTTTCGGGAGCCGCCGCCCGATTGGTGTTTCAATCCCACTGTGGTGCGATTAAAAGTCGTCTATACCCTTCCCCGCATCGGACGGCCACAGAAGTTTCAATCCCACTGTGGTGCGATTAAAAGTTGGGAAATAGATATCACACCACTCGATTTCTGAGTGGTTTCAATCCCACTGTGGTGCGATTAAAAGACACTTTTCCACAAATTGCAATCTCCCTATGGTACGATTCAAAACGG
>Ga0079992_133601_pt1 | contig 12976 bp, 9 predicted proteins | sample FaiFalFF_MnMetaG_3_FD_69197 | JGI IMG/M metagenome (GOLD analysis project Ga0079992, IMG submission 69197) | Freshwater microbial communities from Yellowstone National Park, Wyoming, USA - Fairy Falls B (FF_Mn_B) MetaG (SPADES assembly) (version 2) | ecosystem: Environmental > Aquatic > Freshwater... | reverse complement strand
CAGTCAAGGACTATTTCGCCTGGGTTGGAAAAACCTTTTATTATGAATTCTAATAATTTCTCCGGCTTTTGGGTAGAAAAACCTAAATGCTCTTTTGCCATAGATATACCGGTAGGAACATATATCCAATCATCCGGAAATTTGCCTTCTTCTTTCAATTCAATTTCAAATTCTCCACCATGATGAAATGCCTTTTTCTTTCCCACCATTTTCTTGGAAGCTTCAGAATATTCTTGCCTAATATTGTCCGGCTTAAAAGTATAGCCTTTTCCTTTAGTATACCAATAAATTACTTGATGCGTGGGATTAAGAGTTTTAATGTTAGGACTTGATGCCTGACTATAAACCCATACAATTTCATTAATAAAATTTTCCTTCCCGTATATTTCATCAAGGATTACTTTTAAATAATGTCCAATTTCATGATTTAAATGGATAAAAAAATTCCCTGTCTCAGCTAGTAATTCTTTTAGGAGTAGTAATCTTTCATACATAAACTGCAAATAATTATCATTATTCCATATATCAAAATACATTGTCTGTTGTAAAACAGATGCCTCATCGTTTCGTATTTGCCCTAAATTTTTTAGACCTCTAAGTTCAACTTTTCTCACATAGTCTGCACCACTTTTAAATGGCGGATCAATATAAATGAGGTCAATTTTACCTCTAAATCCCAATTCAAGAAGTGTTGCGAGGACTTCCTTGTTATCTCCATGGAATAGAAGGTTTTGCCAGTTATCTTTCAGTTCGTCATAAGTAGGAGTATAAACTTTTCTTCCTGTATCCAGCGGGTCAAAAACTTCTATCAACTGAGCAGGAAAACCTTTAACATAATCTAGCGGTCTTTTCCCAACCCAATGAAGCATTGGGCGACCTTTAGCAGGAGTAATTTTAATTTTATCTTCTGGCATATTTAATCCTCCATATTATCAAATAAAGTTGGTTCAATTTTTTTTGAAAGGTCTAAAGTTTCTGGCTTGAATCTTTGCAATTGCTTTAGTATTTCTTTATGCGTTTCTCTATCTTTTAAATTAAAAGTCCATCCTTTTTGAGGTTCATAAATTACAGATCCTCTTAGCGGTTCATTTTCATTTATAAAATTCTTTATTTGATTTAAAAAATCCTTTACTAATCTTTTCACATGCTTCTTTGCCTCATTATCTTCCCAGATTTCATAAAGTCCGAATGTTGCAGAATTTAAAAGTTCTTCGGTTGTAAAAGTTATTGAAGAAGGAATATTTGCTCCACCAATTTTACAAATCATATATCCTAAAATTCTCTCAAATAGTATTCTTCTTGATAATTTCTGTTCTTCTTTGGTCTGTTGTATGTTTGGATCATAAGGGATAAAATATAAAGGGCGAGGATCTGTATTTTCTTCAAATTTTATAATTTCTAAAGGTGAATCCTTTGTCAAATTCAAAAATATTTTTACCTTTTCGGGGTATTTTAAAATTATTGATGTTTGTGATGGTTTTATCTCAAAACAGCCATAGGTTCCTGGTTCAAGTTTTGTTTTATCTTTTATTTCTTCTTCAAGAGTTCTTAGCGTTTCTTCCATCAATTCAGCACCATCAGGTCCGATAAAATAACATAGTATTCCTTTATTTTCTCCTCTTTTACCAATTCCTAAAACTTCAGAAATAATTGGACCTGCGATTAATAATAATGTTGTTGCTTGATTCGCCGTTGAGGATCTTGGACCAAAGGAAGAAGATTTACATTCTAAAATGAAAAATTTCTTTTCTCCTGCTGTTGCAAGTATCAAATCAGGTCTTACAGCATCTTGACAATTTATTTTTTGTGTAACTGCAAGCTCTCTTATATTAGCAGGTAAAGCAAGAAGAGGACCTATAGAATAAATATTTAATTGAGATTCATAGAATAGAGGATAAACATAAAATTTAGATGGTGGCTGAGGTTGAGCAAGCCATATGGCTAAATTCAATTGAAACAAAGGATCTTTACATAGTTCATTAATATTCGGGTTCATATCTTACTCCTTTTGAAGATTGCTCAACCATAGATTTATATTCTATATCTCCAATATATGCTTTTGCTGAAGGGTCAATGTATCTCTGAATATTACAGATAAGTCGATGAATTGTATTTCCACAAGTTCCCTTGGGTACAATAGCAACCAAATGTTTATCTGTTAATTCAAGAAAAATTGGTTTCCACAAATGTTTATCTATACCATATACATGAACCTTTTTCGGTCCTAATATTATCGGATTACCCCATAGTCTAAAGCGATTATTCATACGACTAAAAGTTGATTTAATCCAATAATCAAATGTTTGTTCATTTAATGGTTCTTCAAATTTTATTATTACAGGAGCGCCGATTATTTTTTGAAATTGCCCTGGTATTGTTACTTTTTCTTTAAACATTGAATACCAAGCTTTTTCTTCGGTCATCTTCATCAGTTCATCATATATTTTTATGACATATAAGATATGAGAGCGATGGTCTCTAAAATTTCCGCTTCTATTTGTGACCTTCCCATTATCGTAAAAATCATGACCGCCTCGTCCGATAGGCGATGGAAACCTTAGTTGACTAATAGCATAGAGAGGTGAGTATAGTTCTTGAAGCTTACTTAACTTTTCTTGAACAACAGAAATTTTATCAACCAATTTAAACTTAGATGCTCTTCTTTCTACGACTTCTGTAACATCTTCTTCATCGAGCGATAAGGATATTTCCCTATCTTCTTCATCTTCATCTCCATAAATTTCTGAATCAATCTGGTATATGCTTTCATGAACAAATAATATGCTTACATACCTGTGTGGCTTGTTTATTTTGGTTACTATCTGCAACAAAACATTGAAGGTTAGACCGCTGAGCCATACATGGTCTAATTCAGGCGAACTAAGCACAAGGTTTTTTATCCATCTGTCAGCTTTATCACTAGGATGTAGGGTATAGAATACAAAATACCTTGAGGTTAAGACCTCAAGAAAACCCATATAACCCTCTTTTTTATCTAATATTCGGTATAAATTTTCATCAATTTCTTGGGACTCTATACCAAACTCAGCTAAAAGTTCAGTCACTTTTTGCTGCCTTTCAGTATCTCCGACATGTTCTAACATATAACTCTTAACCAAGGGACGTTTGGTTTTTCGTTCATCTAATTCTTCCATACGTTCAGCAGAATATCCATCTAAATAACGAATCATTTTTTCACGAGAAGTAATAGATTTTATTTCTTTTGAAATATCAAAGTTAGACATTTTCCCCTCCATATCCATAAATTTCTTCTTTTACCTTGTTTATATTTTCAAATCCTACTTTGTCTTTATCAGTAATCAAAATCTCATATTTTAATCTATCGGGATTTAGTCCTTCAATCTCCTTTATTGCTTTTTCTTTTTCAGGGTCTCTGTAAAGCTCTGCTTTTATTTCAACAATAAGCATCTTTCCATTTTTCTTTTTTATTAAAAAGTCAGGTGTGTAGTTATGCCATTTGCCATCTTTGCCTTTGTATTCAAATATAAAATCTGTTTTATTTGGGTCTGTTATTGCACCTGTAAAGTATATATCTTCAACATCGTCTGGATCTTCATTTAACATTATCAATAACTGCTCAAAGAAATCCTTTTCTGGATTTGAATCAAAATTATAGGGAGAGTAATGGAAACCAAAATCAAAATTATTCCCTTCTTTTAATTGCTCATATCTTAAGAGAAATCTTTCTTTGTCTTTATGATATACAATCTCAGTTGTGTAGATTATCTGTCCTTCTTTTTCTTCTTTATTAAAGCCTTGTGGTTTAACTAAAGCAAGAGCAACTTCAATTTCTTCTTCTGCAATTGTGTAATTTCTTAATTTTTCTTCTAATTGTTTTCTAATCTCAATTGTATGACTCTCAGGGATTTCTCCATCAGGATAGAGAGCTTTTATTTTTTCATAAATCATCATAAGTGGCAATCTGTATAAAGATGAAAGTTCAACAGCAAAAAAATAAACATCAACAAAATCTTCCTCAATTACTAATTTTTCTTCTTTTTGAATAATCAAAACACCTCTACGGTCGGGTATATCTTTTAAGTCATAAATAACTTTTTTATATTCATCAGTTTTAGATTCTGGTTTTTGAAATTCTAATTGTGTAAAATCTATATTTTTGTCAAGGGGGATAACTTTTCGTTCTTTCTTTTTAAGAAGAATTGGTGGAAGTTCAGTTTTTCTTAATATTAATCTTTCTTTTCTTATATCAGGTGAAACTAAATTTAATTGATGAAGTGTTTCACCGTATGTTTCTTTTAATTGAGAATCTAAAATTTTTGCATTGGCTTGTGATAGGTATATTTTGGCTTTATAAATATTTCCCGATGCTTGTCTCAAACAGCGAGATGCTGCTTGAAGACAGAAATTATTACTCGCCCTAAGTTCTCTTGCCAGGGCTGTTGCAAATAAAGAAGGGCAATTCCATCCTTCTGTTCCTTTATTTACAAGGAGAAAGACTCTATATGGCAAATGGGGGTCATTTATTCTGTTATCAAACAAATCTTGTATCTCTGGTTTTGAATCACTATGAACTTCTAACACAATTGACGAGTCTAAACCAATCCCAACTAATGTCTGTTCTACAACTGGCTTAAATTCTTGTAAATCCTTTATTTGAGGAAAATAAATAGCAAGTTTTGCAGGGCTACCATCATAAATTTTAACGTCTTTATAATTTTGAAAGAAGTAAGTAACTACATTTCTAATAAATTGTACATCTGTTACATTACGATAGGCAATGATATTACCTCTTACCTCTTTCAAAATTCCATCCTTAATTCCTTGGGATAAACCATACCAGTAGACCACATCTTTTAGTATTTGCTTCTCGTAATATGGAGTGCCAGTGGTGTTCACTACTACTAAAAGATTGGTTTGTTCAGCAAGGTAATCAACTGTTTGTCTGACTCTTTTTAATTCTTTCCCAAGTTTCATTCCATAAGTATGATGAGCTTCATCAGAAAATATAGCAAGATTAGGAAGAGAAGCAATTGTTTGTAAACGCCTGTTGGCTACTTCTTGTTTTATTGCGTCTTTTTGAGATTCATCAGTAAATAAGTCCTTAATTAAGGATTCTGTAATAGTTTGTTTTTGTATTCTTATTTTTTCGGTATTTGTCACAACTATATTAAAACTACTTCCCTTAATTATAGGAATATCCTTTTCTCCATCTCTAGTATAGGTGAATTTAACTGCTGTGATAAACTCTTTGTATAAACGAGGCGGAAGTATCTTTTCGTAAGGAATATCAGAAAGTTCTTTCAATGCACCTAATATGGTCTTACCTGGAGCGAACACTAAGGCATTTTTCACAAAATTACCTTCTGGATACTCAAGAGCCATTGCAAATTCAGTAGCTATGATTGCACCGATTAAAATGGTTTTACCTGCTCCCATGGCTAAAGCTAATATATAGCTCGGGTATTTTAATAAAAGTGTTTCTCTGAGAGCTTCTAATCTGTATTGCCTAACAAAATCATTATCATATTTTATTCTTTCAAATATTAAATTTATCCCTCCTTCGCTTAGAATTCTTACTAAGTCTTCCTGAGAAATGTTAATGTTTAAAGCCTTTAAAAGTTCCACCGGGTCGTTATACATTTTTTTATACAAATCAAAAACATGTGGAGTCCCTTCAACAAGTCTTAGATACCAGTATGTCTCCAGTGCTTCAAATTGTGCTTTTCTTAAAAACCTTAAATTTCCTGTTTCTGAATCACAATTAAATTCAAAAATCTCGGAAATTGCTGAAAAGTTAGATTGGTAATTGTTTGCTCGCCATTTAAGAACCTCTGATTTTAACCTACTATACAACATAATATTAAACCTTTGTTAAATTTAGAAAATTTTAAAGCATATTCTAGAACAAATTTAATCTAATTTAGCAGGCACTAAACTTTCTAACTCCCTTTTAGATATTTGAGTATTTCCTGTTATTAAACTAATTACATACTGCATTTTAGGGGAATTTAATTGCTTAACAATTTCCTCCATTTCTTTTAAATCAACATTTGAAGGTGGATATATTACATTAACATGATTTTCTGCTACAAATATAGTATTTGGTGGTATTAATGCTGATAATAAATTAGCTCTTTTAGGATGTCCTACAATTCTTTTAACAACAATTGCTGGACCTTTATCTGCCTTTTGAATAGGATATTTAATATATTGAAATTTTTTGTGGTTATTTAATTCTAATTTTCCATTTTTGATATTATGCGACCATACTAATAATATGCCTTCTTCTGGATTATTTGTAAGTTTATCTTTATTTTCATTCCATACAATTTTTCCCGTTTGGACTTTATATCCTAATTCCTTTAATGTTTTAGCATTTTTAAAAATTTCTTTTAACTCCTCTGCCTTTTCAGAAAATATATTTCTAAAAACATATTTTCCTGTATTCCTCCCTTTTCTTAAAATTATAATCTGAAATGTATGATTAACTTCTTGAAATGTAAAGTGATTTTCCAATGTTTCTAAATAAACAATATCAGCATTTCTTATAATGAATTCTCTTAACTTCTCAAAATATCTTCCATTATTCATACTTGAAGAGACCACATATCCTAAATATCCTCCCTCTTTTAATAACTTAATACCTAAATAAATAAAAAGAGCATATATATTAACCCTTCCGTTTATAATCTCTCTATATTTGGACCTCAATTCTTTATTCAATTTCATTTCAAAATATGGAGGATTTCCTATTATTACATCAAATTTTTCTTCAAAATCAACATATAAAGCATCTATGTTCATGATATTTGCATCAGGAATGTTAATTTTGGAGATTTCTGCTAATTTTTTATCTATTTCAAAACCATATAATTCTGGCTCTACAAAGTATTCCTTACAAGACAAGAGAAATTCACCAGTTCCACAAGAAGGGTCTAAAACTTTTGGTTTAATAAGTTTTGGAATTTTTGATAGAATTTTTTCTCTTAAACTTCTTGGTGTAAAAAATTGTCCAAGTTTCTTTCTATATTCCAAACTTGTTTCCTTTATATAATTTAAAGTTTGAGGTAAAAATTCCACAACTAAAATTTTATAGTAAAAGTTAATCATCTTATTTTCCTTTAAAATTTAAAACTATGTTTAAAACATTTGAAAGAAAAGTTCAAAAAGATAGTGAAGGTAAAAGGCTTGATATTTATTTAACAATTAGTGGTATTGGTCTTTCAAGGAGTAAAGTTAATGAGCTTATAAAGGAAGGTAAAGTCAAAGTAAATGATAAAGTAATTGATAAACCATCATATAAAGTTAAAGCGGGTGATTATATTTTTGTTCAGTATGAAGTTGAAGAAGAAAGAGAAATAATTCCAGAAGATATTGAAATTCCAATAGTTTATGAAGATGATGAAATTATTGTTATAAATAAACCAGCTGGTATTGTTGTTCATCCTGCCAAAGGTCATTTTAGAGGAACAATAGTAAATGCTGTTTTAAAAAAATTATTAGAATTTCAAACTGATAGGACAAGACCTGGAATTGTTCATAGACTTGATAAAGATACAAGTGGATTAATGGTTATTGCTAAAACACAAAATGCTGTTAAAAATTTAGCAGAGCAAATCCAAAAAAGAATTATGAAGAGATATTATAAAGCTATTGTTTGGGGAACTAATATAAAAGATAAGGGAACAATTATAGCACCAATTGGTAGGCATCCTGTTGATAGAAAAAGAATGGCAATAACACCAATAAATTCAAAAATGGCTATTACACATTATAGAGTTTTGAAAAAATTTTCAGAAATTGCTTCTTTATTAGAGCTTAAACTTGATACAGGTAGAACACACCAAATAAGAGTTCATATGGAATATATAGGAAATCCTATAATTGGAGATGAAGTTTATAGTGGAAGAGATACAAGAAAAATTTTTAGAATAGTTCCATCAATTTATAAAGAAATTGTAAATGAAATTTTAAATACAATAAACAGACAAGCACTTCATGCTTATAAATTGTCTTTTATTCATCCTACAAGAAATGAAGAAATGACTTTTGAAGTTCCTTTACCGATGGATATTGAAAATCTCCTTATGAAACTTGAAAATTTTTAAAATTGAATTATATTTTCCTTATCGTACCTTTCTTTTAATTTTTTCAAAAATTGGTCAATTAAAATTTCCCTACTTTGATAATTTGAAACCTTCAAATAAACATTAAAACGAATATAGCTTTCAGAAAACTCAACAAATCTAAAAAATGGTTTGAAATTCTTATCAACATAACTTGTATTGTTATAAATTTCCTCTAAAACTTCATTTGTAATTTTTTCAACCTTTTTTATATCATTAAGAAAGCTGATTTTAACGGGAATTGATAGAACTTTTAAATCCTTTAAATTCTTGTAATTTATAAGAATGGAATTAAAAAGCCTTAAATTTGGAATTATTATATATGTTCCATCAGGTCTCTCAATAATTGTATTTAACCAACTTATGTCTTTTATTATACCTTCTTCGCCATTTTCCAACTTTACACAATCACCTATTTCCAAATTTTTTGAAACAATAATGTTTAAACCAGCAAAGAAATTTGAAAGTGTTCCCTGTAAAGCAAGAGAGATAGCAAGTGTTCCAATTCCAAATGTCGTAATAAAATGTATAATTGGGACATTCCAAATGTTTAAAACTGTTATAAATCCCAAAATATAAAAAATCAATTTCATAATATCAAAAACAAACTCAGAAGGAGGCAAAATGATATTTCTTGACTTAACATAAACTTTCAAAAATCCAATAGTTAAATTTGATATAACTGATGCTAATGAAAAAACAAAAATTGAAGCATTTAACTTTTCAAGAATTAAACCATATTTAAATTGAGAAAAATGAAAAAACAAATATGTTAAAAAAGAAGTTATCGCTAATATACTTCCAAATCCAAAAATTTTTCTTAAAATATCAATGTAAAATGAGCTTCTAAAAACAGATAAGAAAATTAACCTTAAAATTATGAATAATCCAAGAACTATGAAAAGAATTACAAAAATTCTAATAAGTGCTTCCAAAAGCTTGAAATTTTAAACTATATTTGCTTTGTCCAATAAATAGTGTTAAGTTATTGATTATCAAGGACTTATAAAAATTTCAGAAAATTATTGTTTTCTGGGGGGTTTTGTTAGGGGGCGAAGCCCCCTGCCGAAAAATGGGTATTTTTAAGCCGAAGGCTTATTTATAGGGTGGGTGGGAAAAATATAGAAAAATAAATAGTTTTAGAATTATTGGACAAGGCAACACTTGAAAAAATAAAACTTTAAAATTTTCATAACTTATGTTCAACAAACCCGAAGAATTTCACATTAGACTTAAAAAAGTTGAAGAATTGAGAAGCATAGGCATAGAGCCATATGAATATAAATTTCAAAAAGAATATAGTGCCAAAGAGCTAAAAGAAAAGTTTGAGGAGCTAAAAGATAAAACGATAAAATTTGCAGGAAGATTAATGAGTGTTAGAATAATGGGTAAATCATTATTTGCTAATTTGAGAGATGAAACTGATGATATTCAAATTTATATAAAAACAGGTGAAACAGAGAATCCTTTTAATATAGAAAATACCGCAAAGGCTTTTGACAAATTTTTTGATATTGGGGATATTGTAGGTGTTGAAGGTCATTTATTTAAGACACATACAGGAGAAATTACAATTTTTGTTAAAAAATTTAAGATGTTATCAAAGTGCTTATTACCCCTTGCTGACAAGTGGCATGGATTGAAAGATATAGAAACACAATATCGTGAAAGATATTTACATTTAATTGTAGATAGAAATGCTATTGAAACATTTAAGAAAAAATCACAAATTATTAAATTGACAAGGAAATTTTTTGAAGATAATGGATTTATTGAAATTGATACTCCAACATTACAGCCAATATATGGAGGTGCTAATGCTAATCCATTTGAAACATATTCAAATGCTCTTGAAACGAAACTATATTTAAGAATAGCTAATGAATTATATTTAAAAAGATTAATAGTAGGGGGATTTGAAAAGGTTTATGAAATCACAAAGAATTTTAGAAATGAAGGAATAGATAGAACTCATTACCCTGAATTTATCGCTATGGAAGCTTATGCAGCATATTGGGACTATTATGATATGATGGAATTGGCAGAAAATTATTTACATTTTTTAGTTCATAATTTATTCAATAGTGATGAAATTACTTATGGAGATAAAAAAATTTCATTTAAACTACCATTTAAGAGAATTTCATATATTGAAGAATTGAAAAATGCTCTTGGATTTAATCCTATTGAAGAAGACTTAGAATCTTTAAGAGAAAAGGCAAAAAAATTTATTGAAAATACTGAAAAATTACACAAATGGAAAATCATAGATAAGTTATTTGATGAGATAATTGGTAAAAATTTAATTGAGCCAACAATTGTAATAGACCATCCAATTGAAATTTCACCTCTTGCCAAAATTCATAGAAACTTTAAAGATAGAGTTGAAAGATTTGAAATTTATTTAGCAGGATTTGAAATTGCTAATGCTTTTAGTGAATTAAATGACCCAATAGAGCAAAGAAAACGATTTGAAGAGCAAATAAAATTAAGAAACTTATCTGATGATAAAGAGCTACCAGAAGAAATAGATGAAGACTTTTTAAATGCTCTTGAATATGGTATGCCTCCAACAGGTGGAATTGGTTTTGGAATTGATAGAATATGTATGATTTTATTAAATAAAAGCTCAATTAGAGATATTATTCCTTTCCCACAATTAAAACCAAAATGATAAAAAATTTAAATTTTGATATTTTTAGCAAATTTAAAGATTTTGAAAAAATAAAAAATAGTGATGATGTTGGAATCTTCCTTTTTGTAAATGGAAAGAACTATTTATTAGGAAAATTTTCAAAAAATTATAGCTTATTTTCAATCCTAAATGAGCTAATTGAGCTTTACAAAAACATAGAAATTAACGATGAAATTGAAATTTCAGAAGATGTAATTGAAAAATTAGAAGTTGGAACATATATTAAAAATGGTGAAATTTTTAAAATGAAACCTTCAAGTGATTTTCAAAATTTTGAAATTGATTATAGAATTGAAATTTTATGCGGAAATGATACTGCACAAGTTTATATAAAAAATCCAATAGAATTAGACTTTAAAAAAATTATGGAAAGTTTTAAAAATTGCCAATTAAATTTAAATCCCATTATGCTTAACATAAAATGTAATTCAACTTCAATTATTTTATTTAAAGATGGAAAAGCCCTTATTAAAGAAAAAGATATAAGTGAGCATAAAGCAAGGTCAATTTATGAAAAAATTATATTTGTAAATTATTTTCATAAGCATTCTCAATAAATTCGGAAAACTTATTTAAAAGCTCTTTGGCATAATATTGTTTTTCATAATCACTAAGTTTTAAAAAGTTTTTATAATAATTTTCAATCTCATTTAGCTTTTGAGGATTGGAAATTTTAGAAAAGTCTTCCATAAATAAATCAAATATATTTTTCTTTAATAAAACTTCAAGCATATCAAGAGCCTGAATATTACTTGAACCTTCCCAAATGGGTGTTACAAGCGCTTCCCTATGTAATCTTTCAATAGGACTTTCATTTAAAAAACCAAAACCACCAAATATCTCCCTTGCTAATAATGTGGATTTTATTGAAAGCTCTGCTGTTCTATTTTTTGCTATATGAGTTAAAAATCTTGCGTAATCATAATTTCTTGAAAATTTTGGCTTCTCTTTCCAAACCTTTTCAAACTCATAAATAGCTTTAAATGTTAAAATTAATCCCTTCTTTATATTATTTCTCATTTCTTCCAAATCTCTTTTTATTAAGGGAAAGTTTATTAAATAATCGTTAAAAACTTTTCTTCTTTTTGAAAATTCGCATGCTTCAATATAGCTTTTAAGTGCTAATCCTATTGCTCCAATACTATTGTCAAGTCTTGAATACATAAGCATTTCAAGGATATAATATATACCATTTTCTAAATCTCCAATTAAGTAAGCTTCACTATTATTAAGCTCAACCTCCCCTGTTGGAACACTATTTGTAGCACTTTTTTCTTTTAATCTTACAATTTTATAATTTAATTTACCTTCACTATTATACCTTGGGACTAAAAACAAAGCTAAACCCTTAACACCTTTACTTTCATCATATTTAGCACTAACTAATACATAATCTGCAATTCCAACATTACTTGTAAAGTACTTAAAACCATTTAATAACCAAATATCACCCTTATTTTTGGCAATTGTTTCATTTAAACTTAAATCACTTCCACTTTTTATTTCAGTTAGCCAAGTTCCCCCATAAACATAAGGCTTTTCTATTCCAAACATTCTTTTATATATTCTTTCAAAATTAGAATACTTATAAAGCATAATAGCAGTTTGATGAGTTAAAGTTATAATACAATATAATCCTGCATCTGCCAATAAATATCCAAGAACATAATGATAAAATAAGCTTTCATCTAAAAAAGTTCTTGAATTTATTTCAAATTCATTCAATTTTTCAAGAACAATTTTCAAAAATGGATTTACCCATACATAATCAATTCTTTCTCCAATAGGTGAATAATATCTTAGAATTGGTCTTGAAACTCTATCTATGTATTCTGTAATTTCATAAACATCTCTTGAAACATAATCTCCAAATAATTTTATTTTTTCTTTGTATTTTTCATAATCTCTCCAAAATAATTTCAAGATTTTATCTAAATTTTCATCATACTCAAAATGGTTTATTCCATAAGCATATGAGAATTTTTCCAAGTCTCAAAATTTTAAAGCTTATGCTTTGTCCAATAAATAATGTTAAGTAATTGATTATCAATAACTTATAAAAATTTCAGGAGATTATTGATTTTATCGGGGGTTTAAGGCAAAGCCTTATTATCAGGGTGGGTAGGGAAATTAAAAAAATAAATAGTTTCAGAATTATTTGACAAGGCAAAAA
>Ga0079992_130373_pt1 | contig 12977 bp, 7 predicted proteins | sample FaiFalFF_MnMetaG_3_FD_69197 | JGI IMG/M metagenome (GOLD analysis project Ga0079992, IMG submission 69197) | Freshwater microbial communities from Yellowstone National Park, Wyoming, USA - Fairy Falls B (FF_Mn_B) MetaG (SPADES assembly) (version 2) | ecosystem: Environmental > Aquatic > Freshwater... | reverse complement strand
TATAATACGGGAGACCACTAGGAACACCTCGATACTTAAACTCCCACATCTATGGTAACCTTTAGGGTATTTATGCTTCAGTAACAATAAGTGGAAGCTACCCTCCACTCTACATGTGCGGTGGCTATGAGTTTCTATAGTAAACACTCTTTTAGGTAACCGGCTAGTGAAGCTCTACATGTCAAGGTCACATAACCCCTCTACCTAAGGATATCAGGTCCCCGAGTACACTAGGTGTCTTATAGGTACTCTTTAAGTCCTTACATGATTCAGCTCTTAAGGTTACCATGGACACTTATTAGGCCATCTCGACCTACTTCGAGCAGTTAAATAAGGAAAGAGTGTGGATGGAGGATACGTTAATAGATAGAGGGTTTATGGAAGTAGATGGGGGGATGGACAGCATTAGAGGGATTATTTGAAGCCTCACGTTCAAGAGGGGAAAAGAAGGCTTAAAGACACTACATTGATTTAAGGCCATTTCGCCGGAGCTCACGCTGATGCGGTGTACTACGACGAGGTATCGTAAAACAGGCATGGTTAATAATGATGGAGTACGTGGAGGAAAGGTAGGGGGAGCGAGGAGACAATGTTCACCAACTTGAATCAACACCAATGGTATTAAATAAAGTTCACTCTAAACACTCACCACTACATAAAAATCTCACGAGGTAATAGGTTGTCATTAAGCCGGGGGACGGCAACGACTAAGGTTAAGTTTTAACCTCCTCAGACTTTATACTCCACTCTCCTAGCTTCATGAGCAATATCTCCAGCTCCTCTGGTGTGAGAATTACTAGATCGTATGGTCTCTTACCCCTCCTCTCCTCCTCTATCTTCATTCTTATCTCGTTAATCCTAGCACGTTCATGGGGGGAGATGAAATAAACCACAACGAATCTTGCCTGTGGGAAGCACGTTGATAGTTCGTCAAATTCAGCACTATACTCCTTTGCTCTCTTGGCGAGATCTCTGAGGACTCCTCCTCTTATCAATATTATGACCTTTGGTTCGTGAGAGCTGGGGGGTATCGCGCAGTCTATCTCCCTCTCCTTACCCTCACATCTGATCTTTACCTTTCCAACGTTAAAACCTCTACTCCTTAGGAAATCTACTACGTAGCTTTCAGCGGTCCGACCTCTGTAATGGCGTTTTTGATGCTCCTCCCAGTTCTTGTAGAACTTGTATAGGAGCGTTTCAAGGCTGAGAGGATGTCGTAGGTGCTCCACTATTATGCTAACGAAGGTGTTCAGCTTCCTCTCATCTATAGTTGATCTTAGGGAGTACACGTCTTTAATGTTGTAAAGTCTCTCTAGCTCTCTTTCACTAAAACCACATATTGTAGTGAAGAATGGTACCATGACCTTAGGATCTTCCATAATAAGCTCCCTTATATCAGCTTCGCTTGCTCTATCAAACCTCACTATACCCGTTTCCCGTTCGAAGAGCTTTGAATTCTCTAGTATATTCCCAATCCTCCTCGCCATGTTATCCAAGCTCTCATATAGTTGTGGGAGCTCACTGTAATTAGGTCTGGGTATCTTCCTTAGAATCTCGTCTGTGACGCTCAAAGGGCTTACACCTGCGGTCTCCCGGTTAACTCGGTGCGGGTTTTCGAGGTTAGTATATCCTCTGGTATGCAGAGCTCTTTTATGATGTGTGATTGTAGTCTAATGTAGTTGTTTGCTGCTCTCTGGCAGCGGTGTTTTAGTTGTTCTCTAACCTCGCTACTGTTAAGGTATTCTGCTAGTACGTATACCATGTTGGGATCCTTGGGTACGAGGTAGTATACTGTGTGTCTGGGTACTATTTCCCCTCTCTCATCTACGTAGAAGGAGGGCTCTAAGGCTATATCCCTCCATAGTATCTTTGGTCTTAGGATGTACGTGAGGGGAGGGTCTTCGTGTAGGGCGTACCACTTCTTACCCTTACGCTTAACTGAAACCCTCTCCTCAAGCACCTGTCTGTACTTTGAAAGGTGGTCTATGAGGGTTTTAGCTTCGCTCTCACCTAGTAGTCTACCGTTACGATCATAGGGTATTAGCATTACGTACTCCAGCCTACCATAGTCTATTACGGCTCCCGGTTTGAACATGGATAGATCTCTACCGCTAACAGTGGGGTAAGCGTATGGTTCAAGCTCTTTGGGTAGAGTGGATCTCGGCACCACATATACTTCATCCCTACCAGTTGCAACCCCAGCGCTGATCCTCAATGCCAGCCTCTCCAGCTTATAACATCTTGCAGGCTGTCTAATGCTAAGCCTGGCTTCCTCTACTACTTGAAGCCACGGCCGGCCGTCGCCTGGCAGGGTTACCTTTACAATGCTCCCATCACGTAGCCTGAAGGTTGTAGGCTCTGTGGGGGGCTCCTTACGTACGACGGTTATAGCTGGGTAAGCTAGGGCACCGAAAACCCTCTCGTCTAGGAGCTCTATCTCCTCAACAGCATACCTTGCTAGGAGCCTTCGCAGGCTACTAGCTGAGAGTACGTAGAGGTACTTCTCCGGTGTTATAAACACCATTCTACCCTTGGGTTTAAGTAGTGTAAGGGCTTTCTCGAAGAACAACATGTAGATGTCAAACCTACCCCTAGCGACTCTGAAAACCCTCCGGTATAGATCCCTACTCTTGGGGTCGATGGCCTCGTAGGATACATATGGGGGGTTACTTATAATGTAGTCAAACCCTCCTCCCAGCTCTCCCTCGCTAACCGCTAGGAAGTCTCCGTAGAACACCTTAACCCTATCCATGCCTTCAAACCTCCTACGAGCCATGTTGACCAGGTTAAAATCATTATCTATGCATACTATCTCGGGGATCTCAGCACCCCTCCGCCTCAAATAGGCTATGATAGCCTCTACGAAGACCCCGGAGCCGCAGCCAGCATCTAGAACTCTAGACTCTGGAGGGGGTGTCGTGTGGTTGAATAGCTTAGCTACCATGTGTAAAGCTACGCTAGGCGGGGTAGCCACCTTACCCACATCACTTCTAACCCTAGCTTTCCCCATGTACGCCACCCACCCTCAATCCAGGCTAGGGCTTGAGCTCCTCCTACCTCTCCTCACATTGTTTATCTCTAGTAGCCTCTCTATTATCATGTGGCGAGCTCTCCTAACCTCATCCTCGGGCACCACCTTTAATAGCTCCTCGTGGAACACGCTATCATGGTATCTACTGTTCAGCTTTAGGTGTACTAGCTCGTGTACTAGCAGGTATCTTATGACATCCTCTCCTAGGTCTAAAAGGTGGGTGTTAATGGTTATCGTCTTGCTCTTAATGTTTGCTGTTGCCGCCTTCAACTTGTACGGCTTCAAGGCTATCCTCACGGGGCCCTCGTAGCCTACAAGCTTCTTACACTCAGCTAGCAGCTTTTCCAGCTCCTCCAACCTCATCTTGGAGCATCCTCGCTATACCCTCTACTACCTCCTCCACAAGCCTAGCCTTCTCCCTAGCTTCTACCTTAAGGCTTTTAGCTATATCCATTAGGAGCCCCTTCTTCAGCTCTCTTACGTGCTTCTCGAGTAGAGGTCCTCCACTATACTCTCTCACCACGAGTCCGAGAGCCTCTCTCGTTCTAGGCAGCTCTACTCTAACACCATACCTTTTCTCGATCAAGGCCCTCACGTCATGCGCTATCCTCTGCTCTAAACTCATAGCCTTAGACTCCTCTATGTGTGAGAGGAGCTCCCTGTAAAGTTCTAGGAGCTTCTCAACGCTATCCACGCCGGCTCTCTCAAGCCACTCCCTCTCAAGCCTCTTAACATGCTCGTATATGTGCTTATACAGTGGGTTCGCAATGTTAAGCTCTAGGAAGCTCCTAATGGATAGGAACGCCTCCGATACAGTGTGGTGCGAGGGCTGCAACCCGGCTCTAGCGAGTTTAGCGTAGACAGCTCTAAGATCCCTCTCGTCTACGGCACCCACCTTCTCTTCCCTTACAACCTGGAATGGCGATATCACGGTCTTCTCGTGCACCAGCTTTAGAATGTCATCCCAGAACTCCTCTGGTGGCTTTACACCTCTAATTAGGCTTCTAATCCTCCTGTACATGTAGAGTATTATAGCGTACTCTCTACGGTGATCAACTTTAGCCGGGTGAGCCCCTAGGGCTTCGTAGAGTCTAGTAACCCTCCTCATGAGCTCTACGACCTCGTAGACGTGGGGCTCGCTATAGGCTAGGGCTAGAAGTCTTAAAGCGGGATCCACCCGCTCCTCCAGAACCCTTTTTAGAACCCCCTCGTCCTCTATGGCTAGGAGCTCCTCTAAATCAACTGATACCCTGTGGGCCCCCGCTACCACCCCGTTTCTAAGAGTGGCTTTCAGCTTACCGAGTAACTCTTTGAACTCCTCATAGCTCCTATCGAGGCTTGATAGAGCGTTGGAGGCCATGTCAGAGGCTATAGTGGCATCCCCTATGGTCTCGTAGGTTAGTATGGTCTTCCTAACGTGGTCTAACAGCCCTATAGTGTCTACCACTAACCCGAACTGCTTATCCCTATCCCCGGTCTTATACGGTCTATTAACCCTGGCTATGGCTTGTAGTAGTCTGTGCTCGTATAGTGGTTTATCCAAGTACATGACCTTTAGTGCTGGGCAGTCGAACCCCGTTATAAGCATATCGGTTACTATTAGTATCCTCGGGTACTCCTCGTTCTTAAACCTATACTGTACCTCCCTGTTCACAGCCTCTATGTCGGAGAGCTCCAACCACCTGCGCTGGAGCCCTCTTCTAAACTCCCTTATCTCCTCAGGGTCGTTCTCGGTATAAGTCATGACGACCTCAACCCACCTCTCAACCCCCTCTCCATGCTTCCTGAGCTCCTCTACAAGGTGCTTCCAGAGTCTAACGCAAGCCCTCCTACTAGCAGCTACCACCATCGCCTTGTATGTGAAGCCCTCCGTATCCTCCTCAACCCTCTCAGCTATGTACTTTGCTAGCATTCTAAGCCTCTCATCGTTCTCCAAGATGGCTTTTATCTTGTTAAGCCTCTTCCTAATCTCATCCACTGTAACCATAGGAGTGGGGGTTACGGGCTCCTCCTCGGCCATCTCATCTATGCTACCCACCTCCTCGCTAACCCTAAGCCATTGCTCTACAAGCTCTCTTATCTCACGCTCCTCCACTAGTATCTTAGCGCCCTTTTCTACCGCCACCTGGTATACTATTGGTAGTGTGTAGCCATCCCTTATAGAGTCTCCTATGAAGTACCTATCTAGATACCACATCCCCCTCTCTGGGTATGCGAATAGCTTGAACGTATTCCTCTCAAACTTGAATACAGGTGTCCCGGTGAACGCTATCCTTATAGCGTTTGGTAGTATCTTGTTGATAGTGCTAGCTAGCACCCCATACTGGCTCCTATGAGCCTCATCTATCAATAGGAGCACCTCCCTCCTAGTAATAGGCTTTAAGCCTTCTAGAGCGTCAGGTCTAAACTTCTGTACTAAGACAATGTAAACCCCCCGGGTTACCCTTCCGCCCTCCTCGCTCCCGCTAATCCTCTCTAGGAGCTCTCTCAACTCCTCTATGCTCTCCACCACCCTAACATACTCCATGAAGCCTGGAGCTTCGAGACGTGATATGAAGTCGTTGTAGAGCTGTCTAGCTAGCTCCCTCCTATCAACGATGAAGAAGACCAGTGGATCCCTGTCGAAGAAGGCCTTGAAGAACCTGTATGCTATGAAGAACATTGTGTAAGTCTTACCACTACCCTGCCAGTGCCACACAAGACCCCTGTTATCACCGCTACCGCCTACAAGGTAGCCTCTTATGAGCTTGTAGGCCTCCTCGGAAGCCCTCCACTGGTTATACCTAGCAATAACCTTCTCATCCCCGCCCCTAAAGAAGGTATACCATCTAAGTACATCGAGCAACCTCCCGGGCTTCAGTAGATCGAATATATCGCAGCTACCCTCCCCAGGACACCACCTACTATAAGGCGTGAACCTTGAAACTCCCTGGTAGTTTGGGAGAGTAGCCCTGTAGACGGATTCACTCCTACCAACATAGGCTACAGCGAGCTGAACGAATCTAAAGAGCTCCGGGGATTCAACCTCATATCTGGCAATCTGCTTTAAAGCCTCCTCCAAACCACCAGCTCTAACACCACTCTTAACCTCAACAACAACCAAGGGGATGCCGTTAACGTAGAGAACGAAATCAGGCTTAGAGTCAACACGCCTACCAGGAAACAAAGGCTCCCTAGCAAAGGTAAACACGTTACGAGAGACACCATCGTAGTCCACAAGCTTAAACTCTAGAACAGAACCCCTAACCCTCCAGTAAAAACCATCCCTCAAAAACCTTAAAACCTCAGGTGCAGAAGCAGTAGAGAGAACATGCCTAACATAGCCTAAAACCTCCCCAACATCCCTGGAGCTCAAACCCCTCCTCCTCAAATCAACCTCATACTTCAAACCATTAATTTCCCTAAAGACATCCTCAAACAAAACCCAGTCAACGAAATCCCCAACCCTACGGTTCGAAATCTCCTCCCTAAACCTCCAACCAAGCTTCTGAAGCTCCTTGAAAATCTCACTCATGTAAACATCCTCATGAACCAACATCGCTATCAACCACCCTAACCTTACCGGTAAGAAGCAAATCCATCAAACCCCTCTTCAAACGCTCAAGTTTAGTTATCCCCTCACTATGTAATTCAATGACCTGGTCAATCATTGAGAGAACCTCAGCTATTTCTCGTTGTTCTTCTAAAGATGGTAGTGGTAATGTTAAATCTAGTATCTCATTCACATATAGCTCGACTTGATGGGTAGATCCTGAGGCTTTGCTTAGTAAAGCACTTTGTCCATAATGTGATGCCAGGTAGTAGAACACGTATTTAGGTATAGCCATGCTTTGATTAGTACGAAGAATAGTTATATGCCCGTCAACTGTGCATGGCTTATGATAGCCTTTGAAAAATCCAACTCTTCCAACAGAACCCGTACCCGTAGAATTTACTAATATGTCTTCTGGTCTAAGATAGAACTCTTTTGGCAGTTTTGCTTGAAATTCTTCGGACGCTCTAGGAGCCTCTTCAAATCTTATGCGGTCGGGGTAATTATGAGCTGTTTTTATTACAAGTAGCTCACTATTACCATATTTTGGCGTCTTACCTCTCTTGGCAAAGGTAGAAATTGCTCTCAGTTTCACCACCTTCCAGTCTCTCGGTATTTCTCCTATCTCTGTTTCCTGGAGCTCCGTCTCCCTGTAGAATGATAGTCTCCCGTTCTCCTCCCTAACCCTAATCCTCCCTGTTAGGAGCTCACTCATCAAACCCCTCTTCAAACGCTCAAGCCCCTCTCTTTCCTCATGGTATAACTCAATAGTCTTGTCAATCATTGTAAGTATCCCGCTTACCTTCTCTTGTTCTTTTATAGGAGGTAACGGTATCAGGAGTTCTTCAAGGTCCTTCTTTGTAATGGCTTTAAATGTTGATCCCTTCCCTAGGGTCTCTAATTGTTTCTTAATGTACTGGAAGTAATAAAAATAGAACATATGATTTGCAGTTTTTAGATTAAAGCGAATAGCTGCTAACCCCCTACCTATGCATACTTTATATGGTGCAATGTTTACATCCCCAACAGGAGCTCGTACAGATATGAGGATATCGTTGGGCTCAGCAATCTTTAACGGTTGTGTCGTGTATGTGGTTGGAGATGGATACATTCTCCCGAACTCCATTTTACCTTGTAAGAAAGGCATTCCCAGCCCTTCCCTATTGTAGGTGTCAGAAGGCGGTGACTGTCCCATAATAATCCCGGCTATACTGCTTAACTTTACCGTTTTCCACTCCCTTGGTATCTTTCCTATCTCTGTTTCCTGAAGCTCCGTCTCCCTGTAGAATGATATTCTCCCGTTCTCCTCCCTAACCCTAATCCTCCCTGTTAGGAGCTCACCCATCAAACCCCTCTTCAAACGCTCAAGCCTCGCAATAGCATTATCAATATTCTTGATAGCATCGTCAACCTTTGAGAGAATTTCAGCAATCTTCACTTGCTCATTTAATGGAGGGAGGGGGATCGATAGTTTTTCTATCTTTGTTTTTGTTATTGATGGTACTGTTGTCATGCCTGCTAATGATAATAGATTAACTTTCCCCTGAAGGTAGTAGTACACATATTCGTTATATACATTTTTATTGTCAACTATTATTCCAGCAATGTTGTTATCAAAAAGAGCTTCACGTCCAAGTATTCTATATTTGTTTAAACGCAGAGTCATTCCGATTTTCGGGAAAATAATGGTACCTTCCGGAAATGGCCGTGCCTTTAGTCTAGGTAAGTCTTCCTCATCTACGTAATTTTCAGCGTTAGTAATATACTTGTATGAACTGTTCATGTCGTTTACTTTTATGAACGGATATCTCCCCTTAGCTTTTCCCTGCATTTCTAGTGGAAACGTGTATCCACTAACGATTTTAGATATGGATCCTAGCTTTGTAACCTTCCAATCTTTTGGTATCTTTCCTATCTCTGTTTCCTGGAATTCTGTTTCTTTACGGAATTTCATGTGTTTTCACCTAGGGTTTTTGAGAGCTCTCTCATTATATGGTCTATCTCTTTGAGTAGCTGGTTTCTCTCCTCCTCTATCCTCTTCAGCTCCTCGTATTCTCTGAGGATGTCTATGGCCTCTTCTCCTCCTGTGGGTGTTACGTATAGTGTTACGTTTAGGTTGTAGTCGTTCTTTCTTATCTCCTCTATTGTTGCTATCTTTGAGAATCCAGGTATATCTATGTACTCTCTGTATGCTTTGACTATCTTCTCTATGTTATCCTCTCCTAGTATGTTTAGTCTTCTCACCTCTGGGTGTGGTTTGTACTCGTTGCTAGCGTTTATGAATATTACTTTTCCCTTCCTCTCTTCTGGTTTGCTCTTATTGAATACTATTATGACTCCTGGAGCTCCTGTGTTGTAGAATAGCTTTTCTGGTAGTAGTATGACTGCTTCTACTAGGCCTTCTTCCACGATCTTCCTTCTTATCTCCCTCTCTCTGCCTCCTCTGAATAGTGATCCTTGGTCTATTACTACTGCTACCTTCCTTGTGCTCGTGTGTATCATTAGCTGTATCCATAGCCAGTCTGCTGTGTTCTCTGGTGGGTAGCCGTAGGTGTATATCTTGTGGAGCTCCGGCTTCCCTAGTCTTGTTTCACTGTACCCGTCTTGGTTCCATGGTGGGTTTGCTAGTACGTATACCGGTGTGTTATCGTGTTTCCTCACCTCCTCTAGGAACTTTGGGTTTTCTAGGCTGTCTCCAACGTATATTGTCGTGTCACTTGTTATACCGTGTAGTACTAGGTTCATCTTAGCTATTGCGGCCATGACCTCGTTTATCTCCTGCCCATACAGCTTTAATTTGACGCCCTCCCTACCCACCTTGCTTCCAACATAGTTGTGTGCCTCTATTAGCATTGCTGCTGAGCCGCACGCGGGGTCTACTACTATCGAGTTGTTCTCCACGTCGAGTAGCCTGACCATCAGCTTTATAACCTCTCTAGGCGTGTAGGTCTCACCCTCCTTGGCCTTCGTTGGAGCGAAGTAGCCTAGAACCCATTGGTATGCATCCCCTAGCACGTCGTAGTCTACGTTTGCGAAGTTGTACTGGTTGAAGAGCTCCACCAGTTTAACCAGTATGCTCTTCTTATCACCTCTAGCTAGCTCTGTTAAACCAAGCCTGTTAGCGAGCCTCTCAAGCTCCTCCAGCCCCCTGTTAATCCTACTAATCCTAACCACAGCCTCATCTATGGCCTGGAGGGTTTCATACCTCCTAACAACGTTACTCCACGATAGCACCTCGTCCCTCTCAACATCGTACAAGGCTATGTAGTCGTTGTTCGCTAGTAGGTATGCATCCCTCACATCTAAACCCTCAGCCTTATATTCCTCAACCCTAGCCTCCCACTTATCACTAACAGCCTTGTAGAATAGGAATAGGAGTATAACAGTGTAGTCAACAGCAGTCCTAATAAAGTCAGCAGCGTCCTTCAACAACCTTAGAAGCTCATCCCTGGAAGGAGCTCTGGGGGCTGGGGTGCTGTTAACGGAGATACTGTAAACATGCCTCCTAGGATCCCTCTGGTCAAGGGAGACCCTTAGGAGACCGGCCTCACGTAGAGCTGATAGGAGCTTGTAGACATTCTCAACCCTATAACCCTTACTGGCGAGAACACGCTCAACATCCTCAACGGTAAAAGGCCTACCCCTAAACTCATCATAGATAACCCAGAAATACCTAGCAAACCGGGGCTCAACCTTGGAAAGCCTAGACCAAACCTCGAGAGAGGTCAAACCACACCCACACCCCCTTGAACACTATGCTAGCCTACCTTTATAAACATTTAGGTAGGGAATACCTTAGAAATCAAAAAGGTAATACCTACCCAGAATTCCGAAAGAGTACTAGCTTATAAGCCCGCTCCCACAGACAGTTAACTGGTAGGAGGTGGGAACCCTTAATATACGGTGGTATGTCATTAGAGTCTATTATAGGAGGTGTTAGGGATCTAAGCATAACCCCTAGTATCGATGGTCACCTTCTCGACGACTACACCATAGTAGTCTGCGAGGAAGCAGGTGAAAGCTCCTACACCCCAATCCCTCTCACGGAGGGCTCAGTGTTCTGCTCCTACTTACTCCTCTACCCCCTCCCCGACAGGATCTCGGTTAAAATCGGTAGTTCAGATAGGGATAGTTGTGTTGCTAGGATGTTCCAGCAGGCTCCTGTTGTAGCTATCGTCTCAGAGCTCGTGTACGGGCTAAGCACACTTGGCGACAGAGAGGGGTCTGATGAGATGGTTGCGGAGGAGTTAAAGAGGCAGCTGAGGAGAGGGGGAGTTACCGTAGCAACTAGGATTAGCAGCGAAAATGTGGTTAGGGCGTGGAAGCACGTCGTGACAACGAGTCTAGATCTAGACAACGTGTTAAACCTGGGGTTCAAGCTGGCGGCAACAGCGTCTCGTACTCTTAGAAACGTGGGTCAAACACTTCTACCCAGTCCCGGCTACGCGTGGTTCACATCTATAGGAGCTCTAGGAGAACATGACATGGGGGTTATAAGAGGGTATGCTTACAAGAAGTTGGATGCTAGGAGGATATGCGATGGTAGACGGAGGCTTAAGATAAGACACATCCCCAACGGGTTGTTCCACGTATTTATAGAGGGGGAGAGGAACCTCTACGGGAAGCCTTTGGGTAGACTTCTAACCTATAATGATCTCAGGAGGTTGAAGCTGAGGGTGGAGGAAGGTGAGCGGGAGTAGGGGTTACGTAGAGACAGCGTTCAAGGTAACCGTGGAGAAGCGTCCTGAGAAGATGAAGTGTGTACCGTTGGGTGACATAGAGCTCGACATCGGGTTTGTTAGAAGCGAGCTTAGAGGTAAAGGGTGCCCATCGATTATAGCTAAGAAAGGCAATGAAGCCTACCTATGCTTCCTAGATTCAACCCAGGAGTGTTCAAGCTACATAGAGGGTTTATGTAAGGGTGGGTGCCCTCAGAAGGAGATCGACGTTGAGAGGGCTGATGTCGAGAAGCTTGCTCACGAAGTCATACGCATAAGGTTGATGAGGCATAGCTACAAGGTTATCAAAGGCAAGCTTGTTAACGTTGATAGTCTTAGCGTCATAGTCCCCGGTTACTTTAATAAATTTGATGCGTACAAGACATCGCTAACCCATTTCCAGGGTGAAATACTCCTAGCTATTGATAAGTCCTTCAAGCTGGAACCCGGTAGAGAGGCTTCCCTTAGTAAGATCTCCAGGAAGCTAGGTGCCAATGTTATTGAAAGCTTGGGCTTCGTGAAGGTTATTGAAGGTGATCATAGAGCGTTTAAGCCTATAGGTTACTGTGACAACGTAGATCTAGCTAGAAGGATGCTACGATTTCTAAACATAGACCCGGATGGAGTTGATTGGAGCCGGTCTAAGATTGTTAAAGTTCAACCCCACCATCTAGCCTTAAGCTTCATAGACCAGGCGAGGAAGAAAGACTTATTGGTTGAGGATGATAGGGGGAACTACTACACATGTCTACCTGACACCCTCCTCTACCTTGTAGCATCCCTCGACAACATCAAAACGGTAGCCGGAGCTCTAGGCCATGATGTAAGCGGGATTACTAAGCTAACACTACCACCTCAAACAAGGCTAGACGAATCATTGAAGCTCGTCGGATCCATAGCTGGCACGTTATCCCTAGACGATTTTGAGATACATGTGGCTGATAAACCTCTGTTAATCCACGAAGATGGAAGCACATTATTAAGGGTACAAGCTAGGCTAAAAAGGAGGAGCAAAGGAAGTGAGATCATAGATAGGTTTATTCCTACCATGTCTTATGAGCCGATCATTATCCCCCCAGGCTTAAATGAAATTAATGTAGCTATCATTAGAAGGAAAGGCTTGGAGGAGAAGTATCTCGGAGATCGAGCAGGTGATCTCATCAGGGAGTTTAAGCAAAAGTTAAAGTCAAGGTTGGAGCGGGAAACAAAGGTTAAAGTTGATGTAAGAGATTTTCACTATGATGGAGAGCTTCGAGAGATAGGTAAGATTATAAAAGAGGGGAAGGGTAAAGGTTTTGATGCCCACGTCGTTATAGCACCTGTTTTCGATGAGCGTGAGTACGCGTTTTTCGAGTATGGTGTTGCCCGTGAGGGCTTGATACCCCAGGCGCTGGATTTAAGTAAGAAGACTCCGCGAGGCGAGCCCCTCTCATTAATGTATGGAGCTCTCCCTATAGCTAGGCATATTGAGTATAAGCTTGGCTTTAGGCTTGTTGAGATAGATTATCCTTCAATGCTGGAGGATTACGTTGTTGTAGCTGTTGATGCAACCCCGTTGATGTTTAGAGGTTACTCTAAGCTAGGTGTAGCACCTGTCCTAATGGATCCATCTGGTCTAAACTTGGAGTACCTCGATCTAGTGGTTGGAGGTAACGAGGAGGAGGTGTTGGATAAAGTCCTCGATATACTATCGGAC
>Ga0079992_157051_pt1 | contig 12985 bp, 9 predicted proteins | sample FaiFalFF_MnMetaG_3_FD_69197 | JGI IMG/M metagenome (GOLD analysis project Ga0079992, IMG submission 69197) | Freshwater microbial communities from Yellowstone National Park, Wyoming, USA - Fairy Falls B (FF_Mn_B) MetaG (SPADES assembly) (version 2) | ecosystem: Environmental > Aquatic > Freshwater... | reverse complement strand
ACTGTTGAAGCCATAGCATTACGACCGGATGTTAAGGTAACCTTATTCCTTAAACCAGCTAATAGAACCATAACAGGTGTTAACGAGACTGGGATAGGATACATTAGGGTTGAGGCCCCCGTACCAGAGGTACCTCAAAGAACTTACTTCATTAGAGCGCAATGGTTCTACCCCTGGGGATACGAGTATGTGGAGTCCTCAGCTAGGGAGGAGCACGGCCTCAGAGTTCGAGCTACAATAGCCGTTATAATCCCAGTCTACGGTAAAACTGTAGTCCTACCAGCACCCTACGATGTAACAGTTAAAGGTGTAGCCTTCACCCCCAATCTCCGGGTATACTATGATATACCAAGGGTAGGCCTCTACAATAACACCGTTTTAGGAGTAGATGGGGATGTAGCTAGGCCTGATGAGAAGGGTACGTTTATAGGCTACATACCCCTATCCACTATTATAAGAGCTCCTGGCACCTACATTGTAAAGGTTCACCAGAGACCCGATAACGGTACTGTGGTTGCGGATTTCACTATAACAATAGGGGCTCCGCCACCGTTGACGGTAGAGGTTAGAGTTGCATCAACAAGGTTTGCCGATGAGAGGGTTGGCTTGTGGATAACAGCATTCTACGGCAACCTAATAGCGAGTACAACGCAGGTTCCAGAATCGAATGTTAAGGTAACCTTAATACTAAGATGGGCTGGAGGCTTCAGGGAAGCAAGCCTGGTGGCGAGGAGTGTCGTAGAGGGTAAAGCAGTATTCCTAGCAGAGTTCACCCCAACCAGGGTGTTCGGGCCGGAGGCTCTGGGGGGAGAGGTATTCATAATAGTTACTATTACAGGACGATACACACCGGAGCAGCAGGAGGATCACGCTACAACAACAGACCTCATAGCAATACCTCCGGTAACCCTAACTAGCATCATAGACGTGCTCCAGGTAACCCCAAGAGCTCTAACAGATATCCTAGAGGTTACTAGGAGAACATCCGCTAACACAGATCGCATAGTGGCACTTCTAACAGAACAAGGAGCTCGAATCGCTAATAGCCTAGCAGAGCTTGAAGCGATGCTGGAAAAGCTAGGGGATAATATTACCGTGGTCAAGCTATCCATTGATAGCATAGCCGGTAGTCTTACTAAACTCTCCACCATAACCCTGAGGATTGAAGGTAGTGTAAACTCAACCCTTACCATCCTGACTGTGGTTAGAAGGATTCTAGAGAGTGTTGATAATACCGTCTTATCAATTAAAGGGGACACTGTAACCATTAGGACAACCGATTTACCTAAGATACTAGGGGCCCTAGCATCACTCAACAAAACCATTGTAAATCTCATAACACTTGAAATTGAAGGTGTTAAGGTTACAGTAGGGGATCTAAAAAGCGTTGTTATAGAAGGATTCAAAACACTCTCAGATAGCATAGCAACATCAACCTTAACTATGATAAGTAGGATGGAATCTGTGCAGATGAGCCTATCGAGGCTTACAGAGGCTTCAACCACAACAAGAGGGTTAGCGGAGTCGATAAGCAGAGATGTAACAGCTGTTAGAGGAGCTCTTGAAAACCTGGTAACGAGGATGCCAGGACTTGAGTCTAAGGTAGGCATAGTAGAGTCTAAAGTAGATACAATTATAGCGAAACTAGCCAATCTAAGCGAGAAAAGCGATATAGAGAAGGCTAAGGCTACGGTGGTAGAGGAGGTTGGAGGAGCTCGTGCAACGTTGATAGGAGAGATTAGATTAGCAGAAGAGGCTATAACAACGTCAACTAGGAACTGGGTGCTTTTAAACACGGTGCTCACACTACTAACCCTAGCTCTCATAGCATACACATTATTCTTAGTTAGGAGAGCATCATAACCAGACTCCTCCCCTCCCATAGAAGGTTTTTAACCTGTGAAAAGTTATAGGTAACCCGTCCCACTATTGATTCTCCAACCTAGAACCTGTTTAATAGGATTTAGCTTTTAGGTGATCCTACCTAAACTGGGTTTTGGGTTTGCCTAGTAGGGTTTCATTCCAGCTGCTCGACTCTAGCTACGAGGTTGTAGGTGGGGAGCCTAAGATACTCTTATGGTCTAGGCTTGAGGATGGTGGTAGGGCTGTTCTTATCCACGAGGGTTTCAGACCTTACTTCTACGCTCTCCTAGAGGAGGAGGCCGATCCCGAGCGTGTAGCATTGCAGGTTAGGAGGCTCTCTAAACCCTCAAGTCCAATACTCTCCGTTGAGGTTGTTGATAGACTCTACTACGGCAGACCCGTTAAAGCCCTCAAGATAACAACGTTGATACCAGCTAGTGTTAGGAGTTACAGGGAGGAGGTTGCAAGGGTACCCGGTGTTAGGGAGGTCCTGGAGGCTGATATAAGGTTTGCTCTTAGATTCCTCATAGACAAGAACCTCTACCCGATGAGATGGTACTATGCTGATGTGGAGAGAGCTCTAAACCCAAGCCATTACGGTGTAGATGAGGCTTACATAATAAAAGGCGATATAGTGGAGGATGAGGGTAAAGCTAGGGTAGATCCGCTGGAGGGCTTGAGGATACTTGCCTTCGATACAGAGGTTTACAATCCACAGAAAACCCCTGATCCTAAGAGGGATCCGGTTATACTAATCGGTTTAATGAGCTACCCTGGCGATGATGAGCCGTTGATACTTGAGGCTGACGAGTTCAACGATGCTAGGTTGATAAGGGCTTTTATCGAGGAGGTTAGGAGGAGGGATCCAGACATAATAGTGGGTTACAATCAGAATAGGTTCGACTGGCCTTACCTACTTGAGAGGGCTAGGATACACGGTATACCATTGGATGTGGGGCGTAGGAGGGGTGGGGTTCCGCAGAGTAGCGCTTACGGCCACATATCGATACCGGGGAGGCTTAACGTAGACCTCCTGGATTTCGCAATGGAGGTTAGAGAGGTTAAGGTTAAGAGCTTAGATGAGGTTGCAGACTACCTAGGCGTTATGCCTAAGAGCGAGAGGGTTCTACTAGAGTGGTGGCAGATAGGGGAGTATTGGAGGGATGAGAGTAAGAGGGGGTTACTGAAGAGGTACCTTAGAGACGACGTTCTATCAACTATGGGGCTAGCACTTAAATTCCTACCCTTCGGAGCCCAGATGAGCCAGATTAGCGGTCTCCCACTAGACCAGGTTATGACAGCTAGTGTAGGCTACAGGCTTGAATGGAGGCTTATGAGGGAGGCTTACAAGAGGGGGGAGCTTGTACCGAATAGGGAGGAGAGGGGTGAGGAGAGCTACGAGGGGGCCATAGTACTAGAGCCTAGGCCTGGAATCCATGAGAACGTGGCGGTTCTCGATTTCGCAAGCATGTACCCAAACATAATGGTTAAATACAATGTAGGCCCCGACACCCTTGTGAGATCCGGGGAGCTTTACAGCGATGAGGTCTACGTGGCTCCAGAGGTTGGGCATAGGTTTAGGAGGGAACCTCCAGGGTTCTTCAAGAGAGCTCTAGAGAGATTCCTAAGGTGGAGGAAGGAGATAAAGAAGGCTATGGAGTCAACTCCAAAGGGTAGCCCTGAGTACAGGCTCCTAGATGAAAGGCAAAAGGCTATAAAGGTTTTAGCTAACGCAAGCTACGGTTACATGGGCTGGCTCTCCGCTAGATGGTATTGTAGGGAGTGTGCTGAAGCTGTAACAGCATGGGGTAGGAATCTGATAAGATCAGCTATAGCTAAAGCCCGAGAGCTAGGGCTTAACGTCATATACGGTGATACTGATAGCCTATTCGTTAGATACGAGCCTGAGAAGCTTGATAAGCTAGTCGAGTATGTTGAGGAGGAGCTGGGTTTCGATATAAAGCTAGATAAAATCTACACTAAGGTCTTCTTCACAGAGGCTAAGAAGAGGTATGTTGGGTTAACAGTAGACGGTAAGATAGATGTTGTAGGCTTCGAGGCTGTTAGAGGGGATTGGAGCGATCTAGCTAAGGAGACACAGGCTGTTGTAGCTGAGATAGTGTTGAAGACAGGGAGTACAGCTAAGGCTGTAGAGTATGTAAGGGATACTATAAGGAGGCTTAGGGAGGGGAGGATGGATATGGATAAGCTCATCATATGGAAGACTATAACGAGAAGGCTTGAAGAGTATAAAGCTGAGCAGCCGCACGTAACAGCAGCTAGGATGATGGTTAAATCAGGTGTAAAGGTGGAACCCGGGGTTAAGGTGGGATATGTTATAGTTAGAGGATCAGGCCCTCTATACACAAGGGCTAAACCATACTTCATGGCGTCAGTGGAGGAGGTGGATGTTGAATACTATGTAGATAAACAGGTTATACCAGCAGCGCTAAGAATCCTAGGGTACTTCGGTGTAACAGATAAACAGTTGAAGGGAGGAGGTGCTCAGAGGAGCCTCCTAGACTATCTATCTAAATAGAAGCCCAGCGCATCATATGAGGTGTTCACGTTAAATCACTGAATGTTAAAACCCTGAGGTTCGGCGGCTTATAGGATATCTTACTACCCATCCTAGCTCCTATCACCAGGTTTACACCTTTCTCTGCTGAGAGCTCTACAAGCCTTTGGGTTATAATTCCATCGAATACTATGGCGAAGGCGTTGCCGGGCTCCATGTTCTGGAGGCTTGTGAATAGATCTTTAACCTTAACCCTGGCTATCTCATTCCACGATCTATCGTATATAACCCCTTCAAGCGTCCCTTTAAGCTTCTCGATCTCGCTCACAACATTCCTTGGGATAGCTATTGTTATGGTCTCCGTTGGGGGCGCCTGTTGTACTTCCACAGGTTTAACCTCTTCAACCTTTTGAACCTGCTGTTGAACCTGCTCCTCTACAGGTTGCTGAGCTTCAGCTTCAGGTACTGTTACTGGTGTTACAGGTTTAACCTCCGGGGGCTTCTCTCTAGCCTTAAGCTCCTTCATGAAATCCGCTGCTGTAACCATCTCGCTTAAAGCCTTAGCTATCTCCCTCCCCGTTAACTGCTCCACCTCTTTATCCTTAGGAGCTCTAGCCACATAGTCTACTTTAATCTGGTTAATAACATTAACTGCTATTAACTCCCCACCTCTATCTCCGTCAACAAATAAAACTATCTTCTTCTTCGAGGCCAGGTTCCTTATAGACTCGGGCACATTCTCCTTGGCCCCTTCAAGTGCGATCACGTTAGTGTAACCGTATCTAAGCAGGTTGATAACATCAGCTCTACCCTCAACCACTATAACCGTATCAGAGGTCTCAACGTCAGGGCCTGCCGGCAACCTCTCAGGCCCATACTCTATGAGTCTAGGAGCTCTAGCAACCTCCCCCTCAATCTGCCTAATAACCTCTTTAACATCAGGCTCGCTCTCCTTTATCTTCTTCAAAATCTCCTTCGCTCTCTCTATCACAACCTTTATCTTCTCAGCCCTCAAATCCCTTATATCCTCTACTATAACCCTAGCGGTGTAAGGTCCAACCCTGTCAACGGTCTCTAGCATAGCAGCTATTATGGCTGTCTCAACCCTATCAAGGTTACTTGGAACCTGTATGGAGCCTAAGGTCTTGTTATCCTGGTATCTAAGCTCAACCTGAACTCTACCAATCTTATCCTTCTCCTGTAAATCCTCTAAGTCGAACTCAGAGCCTAGGAGGCCCTCAGTCTGACCGAAGATAGCCCCTATAACATCGTGTCTATCAACCCTCCCGTCAACCTCAAGCCTAGCCTTGATAAGGTACTTCAAGCCCCCACACCTCAACGCCTAAACTCTAAGCCCATGTAGAGTTTCTAAGCTGGGCTTTAAATCCCTCAATTAAACTCCTTGAAACCAGAGTAGCGCGATGTAATGTTTTTAAGCTGGGGGAGTAAGGGTTACCTCTAGGTGTTAGGTTATTGTATCGAGCTCCACCCTAGACCTGATGGTTAGGAATACAGTTGAGGTTATAACATTAGAGGATCTAAGGGAGGCTGTGGAGAGCGGTAGGAGGCTGAGGGGGTACATAGGCTACGAGCCTAGCGGCCTAGTTCACGTGGGCTGGCTTGTATGGATGTTTAAGGTAGCGGATCTCGTTGAAGCAGGTGTAGACTTCGTAGTCCTTGAGGCCACATGGCACGCTTATATCAATGATAAGCTTGGAGGGGATATGGGTTTAATAAGGGATGCCGCCTGGCTTGTAAGAGAGTTCATGAGGGAGCTCGGGCTCCCCGTTGACAGGATTAAGTTTGTTGATGCAGAGGAGCTAGCATCAGATCCAAGCTACTGGGCTCTCGTTATAAATGTTGCTAAGAACTCAAGCCTAGCTAGGATTAGGAGAGCTTTAACAATAATGGGTAGGAGGGTTGATGAGGCTGAGCTCGACTCATCCAAGCTAATATACCCTGCTATGCAGGTAGCCGACATATACTACCTAGACCTAGACATAGCCTTAGGAGGCTTAGATCAGAGGAAGGCCCACATGCTAGCAAGGGATTTGGCGGAGAAACAGGAGATGAGGAGGGCCTATGAGAGGATTAGAGGTGGGTTGTTGAAGAAGCCTATAGCAATACACACGCCGATAGTAACAGGTTTAGGTGGAGCCGGTAGGATGGAGGGGGTTGAGGTGGACGAGGTATACGCAGAGGTTAAAATGAGTAAATCTAAACCTGAAACAGCGGTATTCCTACACGACCCACCAGATGTTATAAGGGAGAAGATTAGGAAAGCATACTGCCCACCCAGAATACTAGAGGGTAACCCGGTGATAGAGATAAACAGGCACGTCCTAGCAGCACATGGGAAATACAAGCTTAGGGTGGAGAGGCCAACAAAATACGGGGGCCCGGTAGAGTTCGAGAGAGTAGAGGATATGGTTGAAGCATATGCTAGAGGAGAGCTACACCCACTAGACCTGAAAAACGCTACAGCAGAGGCCTTGGTAGAGCTCCTAACCCCTATAAGAAGGCTGGTTGAGGCAAACAACAAGGTTAGAGAGGTTATTGAAAGGGTAAGCTTAAAAGTTACGAGATAGGATTTAAACCCTGGGGAGGCTAGGGGAGAGAGGTGTTGGGTTATTGAATAAGAGGAAGAGGAAAGGTCAATCGAGATCCACAAGGCCAGCTAGACCAGTACCCCCCAGCTGGCTAGAGTACACCCCGGAGGAGATAGAGCTCATAATAGAGGAGCTCGCAAGGAAAGGGTATAAGCCCAGCATGATAGGGGTTATACTTAGAGATCAATTCGGCATACCCCTAGTTAAACCAGTGCTGGGTAAAACCATAACACAGGTTTTAGAGGAGAAAGGCTTAACACCAAAAGTTCCAGAGGATCTCCTAAACCTATTGAGGAAAGCCGTCAACCTAAGAAGACACCTAGAAGAGCACCCCAAAGACTACCATGCTAAGAAAGGCTTAATAGACCTCGAATCCAGGATTAGAAGACTAGCTAGATACTATAGAAGGGAGGGTAAACTACCGAAAGACTGGGAGTACAGCCCTGAGACGGCAAAACTCCTAGTAGCAGGCGAGATATAGCTTTACACCTAACTTCAGCCCTCAAAAAGCTAAGAGGAGGGCTAGCTTCTCAACCCCAAAGGCTCGCTTACCTAGAGTTGTTAGCTTACAGGCTAGCGTGTTTTAAACATTTTTAGTTGTAGGAGTTAGGTTGGGGTAGGGTGTTTTGCTTAAGGTTACTCTCACCCCCAGTGCTGGTCTGGATAAGGCTTTGGAGTCTGCTTCTAAGGGTTTCTATGCTGTCTTAGAGGAGGCTGGTAGAGCTGGTTTTCTGAGAGTTCACTCCTATCCGAGCCTCGACTCTCTAACTGCCTCTGCCATAGTGTTTTTGAAGGCTTCTAGTATAGGTGTTGACGTTATCGTATCAGTTGACTTGAACCCCCCTCCTTCCATTGGGGAGCCTTCTGTTTTAATTGGATTCGATAACCTCAACTACAGGGTTGGAGATGTTAGGTCTAAGTTTACAGCTTTCTACTCTGGGGAGCTTAAGAGCATCCCAGTCCATGGAGCCACGTATGTTGACGGGCCTGGGAGTCATTCAGCTATATCCTATCTCGTGTCTACGGGGGTGAGGGAGTATGATCCAGGCTATGTGACCTCCTTCCTAGCCGGAGCGTACTCTAGCAGGTTTGTTGATAGGTTTGGTAGATTCCAGGGTCTCGACAGGGTGGTCTTAGATAGGCTTAAACTCTCCACTAGACTCTCACTTGAAATGATTACAACACTTAAAGGCTACAAGCCTAACATAAGGGGGGTCTGTGAATCTCTAAGCGTAACCCTAAACCCATACTACCCGGGTATAACAGGTGATTACGAGAACTGCATTAGAACCCTCAGCTCTCTAAACCTAGCATCAGCTCTCAATGTAAAACTATCAAGTCTAGATCAGAAGATGCTGGAAAACGTTGTCGTAGCAATAGCTAGCGTTGCAAAGAAGAACTACAATGTAGAACTACAACCGGATAACATGATAGGTGGGGTACTTGTATCAACAACCCCCACGTACCCAGCTATAGACTTCAGAGAGGTAGCGGATGCACTAGCATACTCAGGCGAGGCCCTCGGAGGCCCGGGGAGAGTCATAGTAACCCTTATCGATGTTGAAAACGAGTACCCCATGGTAGAATCGAGGTTTGAAGCTTACCCTAGGAGGTTAAACGAGCTACTAGGACAACTAAAACCAGTTAAACTAAAGGGTAACCTTAGAATACAATTATACGAGCTCCAACTCGAAAAAAGAGACTCACCACTCTTCATATGGAGAGCCCTTAGAACACTAGGGCTTGTAGAGCAGGAGTCGATAATAGCCTACAGGGATGAGGAGGGGCTTAAAGCATCGCCATTCCAGGTAGAGGAGGCCTTAGACCAGGGAGGGTGTAGGAGGCTCCAGGAGCTCGGCATAGCCAGATTGGAGGATGGTGTTCTGAGATTAGAAGGTCTACGTAGTTAGAGACTTAGACCTCTTTTTACGTTTGAGCTCTCCTCAGCTGCACTGGTGATACCACGGTTGCCTTCTCAGGCCCGTTAGGCCCTGGTACCCATAGTAGTTTTGATTTCACCACCTCAACCTTCCTAAGTGGGTATACCTTTCTTGCAGCCTCCTCTATCCTCTGTGCTAGGCTCCCCTCCTTATCACCGTAGATTACTAGGTTTACCAGGTCATCTAATGTGACTTCACCCACGGTCTTCTCCACAACCTCCCTCATCCTAGCTCTTATGGCCTTCTTCTGGCTTGTATTGCATTTAAACCTAGTCCAGGCTACGCATGTTAGTCTAAGACCGTAACCGTCTTTAGTCCACACATCAAATATACCTGTTACCTTAGAGCTCTTCCTCCTAGTTAAGCTTCTAACATAATCTCTTAGCAGCTCGTGCCCCTTAAACCTGGTATAAGCTTTATCCCCTTCAACCTTGATCACCTGGAAGTACAGCTTTATATGAGCGTAGGCTAGATCACCTATTATATCGAATAATGTAACCTCCATAACCCTACCTATAAGCTTATCCGGCTCGTCAGCCGGCGTCGAGCCTAAAACTATGCCTCCAAAGGTAGGTGGAGCTAGCACTGTATAGAACCTCTTAAGCCTCCACTTATCCCTCACAGCCTTAGACAAAAGGCTTACACCTAAAACTAGGAGGTTTTAGACTAAGCCTTTTTAACCTTTTTAGAACCCTCTATAACGTTAATCCCAACATTAATAGACCTTAGGAGGTCGTCCAGGGTACTCCTCAAGCTAAGCACCCTTGAAGGCATACTACAATCAACATCAACTACACACTCAATAGCATCAGCAGCACTCCTACAGCTAATCGAAAGCCATTGAGGAACCATAATGTTATCAGGGTGAACAGCTTCAAGAAGAGCTCTGGGAGCCTCATAGCCCACCCTAACAAGCGCAACACACCTCTCAACCCCACCTCCCACAACCTCCATAAACATCGAACCCCACGCTTGGACTGCAAATCACCACTCGCTATACGATCATATGTTCTCCAGTTATAAGATTTAACTAGTTGCTATACTAACTAGCAAGTGGGGAGGTTGTTTGGATAAATTTCTAGTGGTGCTTGCTGCAGGTAGGGGTGAGAGGCTGGTACCCTTTACCGAGACGAGGCCTAAACCCCTTCTTCCCATCCTAGGCGAGCCTATGGTGTGTAGGCATTTAAGGTTGGCTTTATCCAGCGGGTCCTATGATAGGGTTGTCGTCGTGACATCCTATATGGGCGATGTTATCTCAAAGGCTGTAGCCTCCTGTGGTTTCAATGTTGAGCTTGTCGATCAAGGTGGAGAGCTGGGGACGGGTCACGCTATACTAAAGGCTATGGAGTATGGAGGTCCCGGTGTCTACACCATAATCTACTCTGATATCTACATACCCCCGGAGGTTTACAGTATCCTCGGAGATCTAAGATCCCCCGGTGTCCTAGCTACTACCACCAGTAGGCCCTGGGACTACGGTGTTCTAGTTGTTGAAGGTGGGAGGCTTAAGAGCGTGGTGGAGAAGCCCTCCAGCACCCCCCCGGGGAACACTGTGTTCGCAGGCATCCTTAAGCTAAGCTACGATCTAATAGGCTACCTCCACGCTTTAAAACCATCGCCTAGGGGGGAGTTAGAGGTCACAGATGCCATATCGGGTATGGCTTTGGAGCACGATGTGGAGGTTAAGGTTATACCCGAGGGTTCATGGGTTGACGTTGGGAGACCCTGGGATCTCCTTGTAGCCAATAGAATTGCTCTTGAGAGGGAGCTTAAGCCGTCTATTAAAGGTGATGTACACTCTACAAGTGTTATAGATGGGGGCGTCTTCGTAGAGGAGGGTGCAAGGGTTGGAGCTTATACCGTCATAGAGGGCCCCGTGTACATAGGGAGGGGTGCTGTCATAGGCCCCCATGTGCACATAAGACCTTACACAGTTATACTAGAGGGGGCTCATGTGGGTGCTTTCACCCAGGTTAAAGCATCGATAATACTAGAACATGCTAAAGCACCACACCTAAACTACGTGGGAGATAGTGTTGTAGGCGAACACGCTAACCTAGGGGCTGGGACTATAACTGCTAACTATAGGTTCGACGAGGCAACGGTTAAGGTAACAGTTAAAGGCTTAAGGGTTGATAGTGGATTGAGGAAGCTTGGTGCAATGATAGGGGGTTATGTGAGGACAGGTATAAACGTGTCAATACTACCGGGGGTTAAGATAGGCTCCAGAGCATGGATATGGCCTGGGTGTGTTGTAGATAGGGATGTAGGGCCGGGTGAGAGGTTTAATTGTTGGGCCCGGTAGGCGTTGCATACCCTAGTAACAGGAGTGTTGCACTATCAAGCTTAGCCTACCACATGCTAGTCGGTATGCTTGAAGAGAGGGGTGTTGGTGTTAGAAGGTACTTCCTAGAGGATGGGGAGGTTGTAGAGCCTAAAAGGTATAGGGGTAGCCCTAGGTCTAACATAGCACTCCTAGTAAGCCTACCCTACGAGCTCATGTACGTTGACATGGTTAGAATGCTAGACTCCATGGGGATCCCGGCTTTTAGAGAAGCTAGGGGTGAGGAGCACCCAATAATCATAGCAGGAGGCCCCGCTGTCACAGCAAACCCCCTACCTGTACACGATATAGTTGATGCAGTCCTAGTGGGGGAGCTAGAGCCCGCCATAGATGGGATCGTGGACGCCCTATCAAGGGATGGTAGGAGCTCTAGGTTGAAAGCCCTCTCAGAGGTGGAAGGACTCCTAGTCCCAGGTTACAGTAGCGGCCCTGTTGAAAGAGTCTACGCTAGAGATCTCGACACAGCATGGTACCCTATAAGGCAGGAGCTCCTGGAAGGCGTGGAGCCTGTATGGGGTAAAGCCTTCCTCCTAGAAACAACACGGGGATGCGCTAGGGGCTGCAGGTTTTGTATGGAAGGCTACATACTCAGACCTAAGAGGGATAGGAGCTTCCAGACGCTAAAGAGGTTGTTAGAGGAGGGGGTTGAGGTTAACAAGGTCTCAAAGGTCAGCTTCTACAGCCTCATATTCTTCGACAACCCAGCATCCGATATGATACTGGAGCACGCAGTAACAATGGGCCTTGAAGTATCAGTACCAAGCATTAGAGCTGAAACACTAACACTTGAAAGAGCAAAGCTCATAGCAGAGGGGGGGCAGAGGACTATAACAATAGCCCCGGAGACGGGAAGCTGCATAATAGCAAAAGCAATACTAAAACCCATAGGGCCTAAACTCACATTGGAAGCAGTGGAAAACGCCTTAGAAGGGGGCATAAAGAACATAAAACTATACCTAATGACAGGATTCCCCGGGGAAACAGAGGAGGACTTAGAAGAAACAATAAAAATGGCAGTAGAGGTAGGAGAAACAGTTAGAAGAAGAGGTGGGATTGTAAAAGCAACAGTAAACCCGCTAATGCCAAAACCACAAACACCACTACAATGGCTAGGATTCAACATAGAAGAAGTAGAACAAAAACTAGGAAGGATAAAGAAGGAGCTCTCAAAAGCAGGAATTGAAACGTCAATATTCAATCCAGACTGGGCAGTAGCAGAGGTAGCAATAGGGAGATCGGGAGCTGAAATGGGTAAAGCTATAGTAGAATGGGCTAGAAAAGGAGGAGGACCGAGAACTTTAGCAAGAATAGCGGGAAACCACGGCATAGACATAGAACAATACCTAAAACCATGGGATCCAAACAACACACCACCATGGCATGATATAGTGAAAAACCCCTACGGAGACATAAAAACACTTAGAAGAGAATTCAAAACATACATAGACATAGTAAGCTCTAGAGACGCGAAACTTAGAATACCGGGATGTAGAAATAGAGGTATCTAAAAGTAGAAGGGGCTCTAAACGCTTTCCAAGCTAACTTCACATTCAACTCCCCCACATGTTTTAAAAGAAGATGGGGAGAGTTCAGACTTATTGATTAATGTTGATGATTTACTTAGTATCGTGGCTACAATCTTCCACTGAGAACTCCTCGACTAATAGGTTAATTAAGCTTTAAGATTTACTATATATCGGATCAAGGGGGT
>Ga0079992_135975_pt1 | contig 12990 bp, 14 predicted proteins | sample FaiFalFF_MnMetaG_3_FD_69197 | JGI IMG/M metagenome (GOLD analysis project Ga0079992, IMG submission 69197) | Freshwater microbial communities from Yellowstone National Park, Wyoming, USA - Fairy Falls B (FF_Mn_B) MetaG (SPADES assembly) (version 2) | ecosystem: Environmental > Aquatic >... | reverse complement strand
AGCGGACCGACACCGCACTTCCTGTGACCGGACCAGTGGTACTTGCCGTAGCTGGGAGGGACCTCGACCGTCATCAAAACCCTCGACCTCCCTGGAGACCTCGTGAGCGCTCCGTACAGCTCCTCGTAGCTGAGCTCTTCCAGCTCGAAGACCACCATCTCCCTCCCGAGGCGATAGGGGTAGGGGCTGTGGGCGTCCGAGGAGCTCAGGAGGAGGAACCTGTCGAGCCGGCTGACCCTCCAGTTCATCGGAGGATCGCTGCTTAACCCCGTCTCGATGGCGAATATCCTGTCCGATTTGTCGGCGTAACAGTCCTCTATCCTGTCTACCCCTCCTATCGCGCCGAAGACGGACCACCAAGGCGTCCAGGCGTGGGCCGGGAAGACGTAGGCCCTCCTGTCTGTCTCGAGGACCAGCTCCACGAGCTCGGCCGGATGGACGTTCAGCACCGGCCTTCCGTCGGACGCGAGGTCGCCGAACCTCCCCAGCACATCCGTCAGCTGCTCCGCCACCTCGAGCGAGCTCATCAGGATCACGTGGTGGATCCTCCGAGCCTTCCCCTCATGCTCGTGCACCGTCGCCACCTCCGTCTGCGCCACGAACCTTACCCTCCCACCTCGCCTGTACCTGTAGATCCCGGGAGGCCCCTCCTCGAGGTTCTCCTTCAGCTCCCTGAGCCAGAGGGGATGGAGGGCGTCGCCGGTGCCGAGGAGGTTAATGCCCTTCAGGTCCGCATAATACGTCAACTCATCGAGGTCCATGTTGCCCGATGTGGCTCCTGAATACCGCGAGTGGATCTGGAGGTCGGCGAAGACCCGCAATCCCGTTCACCTCCGGCCCTCTCAGGATAAGTCTTATCCCGGGTTTCACAAAGATATGTAAGAGTTGACGGTCAAAACCTTAAAAGTATCTGAAAGGCTATAAATGCCGTGAATCCGATGATTATCATCAACTTCGCCTTCCTTATCTCACTCCTGATCTCTTCCTTGGCTCTTCTTATCTCCAATATCATCTCCTCCAACCTGTCCTCGAGCCGTGCCAGCTCCTCCTCAATAACCTCCAAAGCGTTCGCCTTCAGCATGACTGCCGTCCTTACCTCAATTGTACCCTTTGTTGTGTAGTTGGAGTTCTGGTTCATACAACATCGTCTCCCTTGACCAACATGCTGAAAAAAGTGCTGTCTTGCCCTCTCCAACCGAAAGAACCATACGAGAACTGTATTATAGTCAAGGCCTATCAACTGCCTGCACTTGGGGCTGTGGAGCAGATGCATCAAATAATGGTAGAAGCTGTCGCTTACGTAGTTGATGATAAATCTTTTTCCGTCATCTATTACGTGCCATGCGTCCCATGGCCTGTTCTCTACTGGCTCCAAAAACTCTTCACGTTCTGAGAGGCGGAAACAAGGACAGACCTTCAACCTGAGCATTCCTTTTCACCTCTCAAAACGCCTCCACAACTCTTCATAGCTGATGGTCTCACCTGAACCACGCAACTCAACCAACATATGCTCAGGCTGATAGTATCTGACTACGCAATCCTCCGTGTAGCATCTCCACCACCAACCCTCTCCGTCATGAACCTTCGGCCTGTTGGGAAACTTTGAACCGCAATATGGACATGGTTGATCCTTAACTATCCTGATGAAAGGCGGTATTGAGTCCGGTGTTCTCGCTCTGCTCCGGCCAACTCTTATAAGCCTGCTAAAGGCGTTCCTGATACGGATCATCCTTCGTCCTCCTCCAAAATGTCACGAAACCAAAAGTCGATCTCGGCCTCCCCTATGTAAACCCAATGGGGCGTCCTCAAAACCGGGATCTCTGTAACCCCTTCTATCACCATTACCTCGTTCCCCTGTCGTTTTAAGTGGTCAATTAACTTCTGATAGCGTTGAATGTCTTCCTTCGGGCCAGTAAAAATAAAGAGACGTTCTTTATTTATCCCCATCATTTCTCTATCACCTTATCGAAACATTCATGGCAATAGGTCAAAGGCTCCTCGTATTCTGTCTCGGTAAAGACCGCATGCTGGTCGCAAACGTCCTTGTTGCACCAGATGCATTCATGGCTCCTCATCCACCTTTGGAATCTTTCCGTGAAGCTCGAGAAGCCTGACTGACTCTCTATACATCTCTTCCAACACGTTAGTGTAGGTGGGGAGTTCGGAGACCTCACCCGTCTCTGATACCTCTACTTTTCTCACCACTGAACCGTCCTCTGTCGGCTCCATGAAGTAAAGCGCCAACTCTTCCTTCGTTAAATACTCGTCTCCACGATAGCCGAGTCTTTCCCTCTCTTCAGGAGATAAACCTGCGAGTCCTACCATCTGGGCGAGCTTCAGGGCTATAATGTCACTATGGGTTGCGACCATCACGTTGACTCCGAGCCTTGCTAACATGGCGAAAAACCTCGCAATCGTGGCTTGCCCCTTAGGATGGACGTGGGCCTCCGGCTCCTCTATTATCAACCACCAGCCCTCTTTGAGCGCTCCCGAAAGGATGTAGATGGCCGATAGCTCCGAGACCATAGCGGAGGCGTTGATCAGATCGATGGGCTTTTCTGCTCCGGCTTCATAAAACGTCACCGAGAAGTCTCTACTCATCTCCAACCTCCCACCGAGAATTTCCTTCTCCAACAGGTCTAATGCGGGAGCCACATACGCCTTCTCCCGCTCCCTCTTCGTGAACTTCTCCATATCTAAAAGCTGGTCGAGAAAGAGCCTGCTGGCGCCGGGGAGGCGGGCCCTCTTGCCAATTAGCTGAATTGCCTTCCTTTTGTGCACACCGAGATAAATCGTCGCCACGAAAAAGTGCAGAAGTTGCCTGAACGTCCGCATCATGCCTCCCCTCTCCGCCGGTATGTAAATCACCGGCTTGATTTCCGGCACCTTATTCGCCTCAAACAGCTCCCTAAATCCGTGGAACCTGGGGTTTATGGCTCCTGTCCTTTTGATCTGGATCTCCAACTCAAGCGCGTCACCGATCCCTTCCTCAGGTCTCAGTTCAAATCTTAACTCAGCTTTCTCCGATCCTCGCCTGATCAGCTCCTCGGGCCTATCGACGGAGTATAACCTGCATGCGATGTCATCAAATGCCTTAGCAAGATGATACTGTATGAAATCCTCCAGCGTGTATTTTGGGGGTGATATAATGGCTTGCGCAAAGCGCCACTCCCTCGCTAACTGCTCGAGGACCGGCATGAGGACGGTGAAGTAGGTCTTTCCCGTATTGTTCGGCCCCATGAGAATTGTCACTTTTCCCAAATCGACGCTTGCTTCCCTAATCGGGCCGAAGTCTTTGACGGAGATTTTCGTCGGAGAGAACGGGACGACCTGCACGTTTGGCGCCTTCATGGCTCCTCCCCTCACGCTATAGCACATGAGGACCAACCGCACTCAAGGCACGTGGTGCACCCTCCCTGACGGGCCAGCATCTTGCTACCGCACTCAGGACACTCCTCTATTACCTTCTTCATCCTCCCACCTCCACCGTTTCAACAGTAGCCACAAGTCTCCCTCCTTCCTGCCCCTCCTCGATGATGAAATTTATATGGATGTGAAGACCGAACGCATGCCCTACGCATTTCGTCATTATCTCTCGGTCGTCATCAGCAAGGTGGACTCTGGTATCGCATTTGTCAGGCGCCAGAAACTCCTCCTCAAGCCTGTGATCGAGCTTTTCCTTCAGAATCTGGATGACGGAAGCTTCTATAGCCCTTACAGCATCTGCCCTCGTGATCCTGAACTCCCTCTTCCCTGCATTGGGGTAGAACATGAAGATTTTAAGACCCTTCATGCTTTCAAGCTCCGAATACCACCTTGCCCGTCGCTCCTTCTCAATCTCGGCCTTTCTCACTTCCTCCGGCATGGGCTTCAACCGTCGGACCATCACGCCGTCTCGGGCTTCCTCCACCTTCCACTCTGGCTCCCACTCAAGACCAGAAACCGGGTTCATGGCACCAAAACGAGAAGAGGAGATGCCGCTCGAGGAGCCGGAGTCCGTGCCCAAAGGCCCGCCTATCCCCAGCGCCCTCCCCTACAGGGGATCGCTCTGCCCAGCCGGGCGCCCACCGCATTAGGACGGGCTCTTCGTTTAGAAGAGGAACAAAAAATGGTGGGTGGCATGGGTGTCCGGCAGGGTGGGGACGGAAATTCCCCGTAGGGGATCCGCTCACCCCCGGAGGCGGGCCGGGCAGAGCGGAGCTCCGGCTTGAGGAGGAGGTCAAAGAAGAGCCGAAAGAAATTACAGAGGAGGCTAAGAGGGCTGAGGAGGTGTCTGAGGCTCCCTCCTCCCAGGAGGGGTGGGAGCTGTTCGGGCACCTCCTGGTAGAGGACCTTCAGGTCCGGGGGCGCACTTCAGTCATGAGGTGCGTCCGGTGCGGGGCCTCTGCTCCGCTGACGGGCCTGAAGGCCCTGAAGGAGATGCCGTGTAAAGCGACACAGAAGGAGGTTGTGGTCTCCCTCCCGCGGAAGAAGTGCGAGAACTGCGGGAGGGAGGCTACTGCCTCTCTCTGTGACGAGTGCGCTGACGCCTTTGAGAAATACGCGGAGGTTGCCAGACCCGCTCCGCTCCGGGGATTTGGAGGCCTGAAGCCGCCCAGCGTTCCCGGAGTGGACGGCTGGGCCTGGGTGTCGTCGCTCACGAGCTTCTTCCCCTTCCGCAAGTTGGAGGGGGGAGGTCGCGAGTGGTGGTGCCCGGTCGGATGCCAGATGAAGGCGAAGAGGCTCATCGATGTCGTCGATCACTTCAGGGATGCCCATCCGATGCTGGCGTCCAGAGGATGGTACGAGGAGTTCGACACGAAGACTCGTAAGACGCGGATCCGAAACTGGCAAGGCCGGATTGACGAGGAACGTCTGGAGCTCGTCTTAGAGCCGGAGGTGGAAAAGAGATGAGCGAGAAACGCTTTAATGACCCTCTGACGTTAGAGGAGCTGACTGTCAAGGTGATCGAGTTGGACGAGAGGGTGACGAGGCTTGAGACGCTGGTCGAGGAGTTCAGGAAGACTAGGGAAGAGCTTAAGGCCGAGATGAGGGACCTTAGAAAGGAAATTGATGCTAAGGTCGAAAGCGTTAGAAAGGAGCTCAGAGAGGAGATAAGGAGGCTCGACGCCAAGATCGACAGGTTCTTCTGGCTGTGGGTCTCGACGATTGTGGCCGCATTCATCTTAAGGCTTCTGAAAATCGTGTGAGGTGACCCCCATAGACCCTTCCCTGATAGGGAGGGCCGGGGAGGGTCAGGGTAATCGAACTGGTAAGAGACGCCGAGCTCAGAAGCGATCTGAGGAGACACTTCCCGCACAGCGACGTCAGGCCATTCCAAGGCGATCTGGCTAACAGGACATACGAAGCTTTGGAAAGCGTTAGGCACGTCGTAGTCGAAGCTCCCACAGGGCTGGGTAAAACCAGCGCCGTGTGGGCGGCAGTCAAGGCCTACGCCGAGGAGAGAAAGCTAAGAATCCTATGGCTCACGAGGACCGCCAGCCAGGTGAGGCACGTGGCTTCCGAGACCGGTGCTACGCCGGTCTATGGACGGAAGCTATTGTGCCTCCACGAGGTGATATCGAAGATAGACCAGAGACGGTTTAATCAGGCATGCAGGGCTACGAGGCAGGCCGGAAGGTGCCCATATTACCCCGGCAGGCCTCGTGCCATGAAGGCGGTAACGATAGGCGACCTCAAGAGCGCTGGCGCGAAGACCATGACATGCCCATACGAGATACAGCTCCTCTCCCTCTCTTCCTCTACTGCGCTAGTGGCCACCCACAGGCAACTCAGCCTGATCGGATGGCTACTGGCTAAGTGGAGGTGGAGCAGGGAGAAGACGATACTGGTTCTGGACGAGGGACAGCACATCGTTCAGGAGGCTCTGTCTATGGTAAGGGACGGCATTTCGATGAAGGCTTTGGATAAAGCGCGACTCGAAGCCGAAAAATACGGTTTCAGGGAGCTCGCCAACGCGCTGAGGGAGGCCGTGGAGTACTACGGTAGCCTTCTGCAATCGGACGGCGAGATCGAGGTGGAGGACAGGCTACCGGACTACGAGGAGATGGTCATCGCAGGTGAAGAGATACAAGAGAAGAAGCTGAGGGAGAACTACGCTCCGGCAAGCCATCTGCTCTCGATAGCTGACTTCAAGGCCTCTCTGGCTGGGAGCAAGCCGCTCCTGGTCAGGGAGGGTAAGAGCGTAAGATTGGAGGCGGTAGCGGACCCACAGGAGGTTTTGCAACGGATATACAGCGGATGGGCGAGAACCGTTACCCTGAGCGCAACCATTTCCGCGGAACTGCTCGAGGCCGTCCTCGGAGAGGAGGTTACACTCCTCAGAGCAGGATGGCCTTACGGAGAGAACCTGAGGGCGAAGATCGTCACCGGTCTGACGACGAAATACGAGAAGAGGGACGAGAAGATGCTTGAGGACATAAGGTGGGTTCTGGGACTCGCCGCCAGGAGGGGAGAGAGGGCCCTGGCCTTCCTCCCGAGCTTCGACATACTGCAAGAAGCCGTGAGGGGGGTTGATGCCCTATACGAGGACAGGGGACTCTCCCAAGAGGTCGTGGACAGGTTGGTCTCGGAGTTCTCCTCCGGGAATAAGCCCCTCGTCGCAGTCTATAACGGCAGACTCGGCGAGGGGATAGACCTGTCCGCGCCTCTCGTCTTTCTGGTGGGAGTTCCCTTCAGCCCACCGACGGCGAGAACGACGAAACTCTTGAAGAGACTAAGCGAAATTGTGGGAGACGAAGGCAAGGCGAAGCTTTACGGAGTAATCCTTCCGGGTCTCTGGTCGGCCCTCCAAGCAGCCGGAAGGGCGATCAGGGGTCCGGAGGACAGCGCAGACGTCTATCTGATAGACGACAGATACCGCACCATGATCCGCCTCCTGCCGCGATAGCTCCCCGGAATGGCCCGGGTTTGCACCCGGTTCTGGGTGCAGGGCGCCACGCGCCCGAATCTGTATCCTGTAGGAGATCCCCCGCCCGAAAGGGCTGAGGGGGCCTCGGGCCATGTCCGGATTTAGGGGCCGCGAAGGTTCAGGGAGCGGGTCATGGGGACGATAAGGCTTGCCGACTTACCGATGCACATAGAAGGAGGTGGAAGGTGATGGACGAAGATGTCCTTGAGACGTACGTTAGAAGCCTGATGAAGTCAGCCGATTACCTCGGGAAGCCCATCAACTACGTCGAGCTCAAAGCGTTGATCAGAAGATTCGTGGAACTCAACCCGCACTCTGACCCGAAAACCATCGATTGGGTCGGGGTGTGGGATCCGACGCTGACGTATCAGGAGCAGTTGGAAGCCTTCCGGCGGAACTACCCCGGGTTCCGCTGGAAGGAAGAAGAGATCTCTGAAGAAGCCTTTGAGATGGCGAGAAGGAGGAAGCTCGAAGAGATAGTCCGGGAGCTTGACGAAGATAGCCTCAAAGAGCTAATAGAGCTGATCAAGAAGGAGCTGGGAGAAGCTGTCGAAGAGGTTCCTCAAACGGAGCGGAAAGAACAGGAGGCCGTTGTAATTCAGGAACCGCCAACACCGTCGCTGGTGCAGGCCCCGGCAATCACACTTAAGACGCTTTCGAAGTACCCAATGCTGCAAGAGGCGCGCAACCTTTTCGAAGCCTTCGAAGTAGAGCAATTGGATCACCTCGCTGAGGCGACGAAGACCAGAGTCCTTGAGGCCCTTCAACGGGGGGAGAAAGGTGTGCTCCCCCGCGAGGACGCTATGGAGGATTTACTGACGTTCGCCTTGGCCAGGGTCCTATGTATTGCGATTGGGGAGCCCTGGCTTCTCAAGAGATGGGCTCTGGCCGAGGCGAGCCGAATGGAGAGGTTCCTGCATGTAGAAGCTGAAGAGCTTAAGGCGATGGTGCTGAAAGAGCTGCTCAACGTCGAGGAGGTTGACGACGAAAGGCTCAGCGACGAGTTCAGCTATAAGGTCCAGCTCGCTCAGTATCTGAGGCTGATCAGGGAGCTGAGCGGGCCAGAGTGGCGATTAGTAAATAGAATGGTCCACCGAGGCTTCGTCTATTTGACGGAGGCTGAGGTCGTCAGGTTGTTCAGACAGAAGGCTTACCAGTTGCTTTCGTCGGTCGAAAACGTCCCAAAGATAAAGGTCCAGCAACTCCCGCCAAAACTTCAGGAAGCCGCCGAGGATATCGTCAAGGAGCTCGTGAAGCTGAGGAGCTCCTATCAGCCTATTACGGCGCCCGCGTCCGGAGACTGGCCTCCATGTATGGAGGCCATAAGGGCTCGGGTTGCTGAGGCAAGCCATAAGGAGCTCTTCACTCTGACGGCCTTCATGATCAACAAAGGTCACAGCAAAGAAGAAATTCTAGCGCTACTTGCCGAGAGACCGGACTTCAACGAGAAGATAGCGAGGTATCAGGTGGAGCACATAGCAGGACTACGAGGTAGCAGGACGAAATATCGTCCTCCATCGTGCCAGACGATGAAGTCGCTCGGCTTATGCGTCGAGGACGGCAAATACTGTCCAAGATGGATTCAGAACCCGCTTCAATACGGGAAGAAACCTAAAGACCAGCCGAAACAGACAACGCAGACGCCTCCGTAACCCCACCACCCCCTTTTTTACTCATACTCACGCTTGCCAGCAGACGCTCACAAGGCCACGCCGGGATAAATCGCCGTTCTGAGGAAAGGACGCCCGATGAGGTCGAGCACAGGGACCCTTACCCCTGAGTTCATATCCTCCCGTCAGAGGGAGCGGGGGCAAGGCACATGCCCCCGGAGAAGGCTTCAACACGCCAAGTGCCGGGGGTGGGGGTGAAGTGGGGTAAATGAACCCGGTAGAGTACGCGTGGCTGATACCGGCTCTGCTGTTCGTGGCTCTGCTGTTCTCGAAGAGGGACACGTGGATACTGCCCGCAGTCGTACCGATGCCACTGATAACCGCTTCAGACATCTCCTCGAGAATCGCTGAGGTGGTTCGGAACATCGTGATGATGATATTCGAAATCGCGACGCCTATAGTCAACATTCTAGGGATTGCGCAGGTCATCCTGGGGCTCCTGCTGTGGTTCGGCGCCCGGCAGGAGTTCCTGGGATGGAGGCTGATCGTCAGCGGACTACTGATGTTGGTATTCATGAACGTAGTGGCGCCATTCCTGCTGTCGTTCATCTGACTCCGCTGATTCTCCTCCTCCCGCGGCTTCCGTAACCAATATCCCCCATTTTTTGCGCCCCATAGGGGGCTTCCGGGGTCCCTTCCCCCGGGGCCTCCTCTGGGGCCTTGGGGGAGGGGGTTGTCGGGTCCGGCCCCTCCTTGCGGAGGGAAGCCGGTAGTTAGTCTGTGAAACCCGGCGGCCCCCGGGGAGTCGCAATGAAGACCAAGACCGCAAGGTCCTCCCTCCCGATGTCCTGAAGATGCGGTGGCGATCGGTGAGCGGTCATGGCGACTCGATAAGGGAGCGGAGGGCCCGGGAGTCTTGGGAAGACAGGCGGGAGGAGGAGGACACCATGGCGACGCAGACGGCGAAGACGACGCCGAAGGGCCTAGCCCTGCTGGTGGCGACGAAGTTCGAGGACAGCAGAGAGCAGCTGGCCGTCCTGGAGAAGGTGCTCCTGGGTCGTCTCGACCTGGGGTACCTCTACTGGAACGGCCGGATCCGCTGACAACCGACGACCTCCCCTCTCCAAAACCCCTAGACGTCTTTTTTGAAGCCACCGGCCCTGCTCGGGGTTACGATCCCCGGGCGGGGCCTGTCGGCTCCGTCTGGGGGTTGGCCCGGGCAGGCAGGGCGTCTAAGGGGCCTCCAAAAGGGGTCCCATTACCCTGGCCCTATCCTATGGGAGGCAATCCCATGGGAGCCGGTGGAGGGTCCGGTTCAGGGGTGAGAAAATGCCCCGAACCCTCGTGCAGGCCCTCCCCGGGCAGACCCGCTCCCGGGTGGCGGGGAGGGGTTCAGAAGGGAGGGGGTGCTCCCGCCCCAGAGGAAGGGAGACGGCCGACGAGGCCGAGGTCACCCTCCGAAAGAGGGTGGCCGCTGAGGCCGAGGCCGGTGAGAAGCGGGCCCACGCCCTCCCGACTCGGGAGGGGAAGGGGTCCGTAAAAGCGTCTGCCTACCGAGAGGGGTGGAGGGTGAGAGGCAGATGAGCGAAGGCGAAATCCTTGTTTGGAAGCGAGACACGTGGGGAAGTCTAGGGCAACACGACAACATCATGACATTCGTTCTCGACGAGGACATGAAGTTCAAGCCGATATTTGATCCGAAGTTCGGCATCACTTTCAGACACGTTAACAAGGATTCGAGAAAGAACGTGCACAGATACACATACATCACCACCGACGAGATGAAGAAGCTTGCCGGAAAGGTCATAAAGATGGTCCACGACTACGCCAGCTCGTCAAAGAGAGAGGTAACAGTCCGCTACTACGTCGTAACCGAAAGCGGAGAACTCCGTCAGCTCGAGGCACAAAACCTCAGGGACAACAGAGGTTTCTTCGACATCGTGGATCTCGGCGGTCGGAAGCTCGTCGTGCGGAAGGACACCGCTGAGTTCTTCGGAGAGACGGGAAGCGAGGTGAGATGAGGGTGACCATATACATACTCAATTCTCTGGTCGTTCCAGTAGATTTCAGAAAACACGAAAGAGTTACAGTAATGATGAAGCGTGCAACCCCCGACGAAGTAAGGCGACTGCTACAGCTACCAGAAGGATTTATAAGCGCGGTAGGACACGAAAGTACGTCGGTATTGCTGACGGAGATTCTAGGTGTCGAGGTGCCTTTCAACAGGATAGCAGTCTCGGCGAAGCCCGGCGATATTATCATTCATTTCGTTCTGAAGACGAGGCTTCCCGAAGGGAAGGTGCTGAACCTTCAAGAGCTTCAAAATCTCGACTACGACTTCGTAATCAGTCAAGTCGAAGAATCCCCGCCCCAGAGGGGGTAGAGGGGAGTCACCGGGCTCCCCTGAGGGCCCCCTCTGGGGGTCCTCGGGGGAAGGCCGATGGGCCTGCGAGGGCGCCCTCCCTCACTCCCCGAAAGTATGAGGCCGCCGGAGGGCGGACCGGATCGAGTAGGGGAGTCTCTCAGGGGGTGGCCTTCGAGGACGCGGCCGGATGCCCGGCCTGCCTCTCTCCCCCGGGGAGACGGGGACGGAGACGGGTGAGAGGAGATGAGCCAAAAGACGACCAAAAAGGCGAAGTCAAGGACTGCAAAAAGGGCTATCAGAAAGACTGGGACTAAAGAGAGGAAGAGGGTCACAAAGAAGGAAGTCATAAGGGTCAAGGACATCAACGAGTTAGTCAATTACTGCGAACGATTCTTTAACCGGAAGCCGTTTCAAGGCGCAAGCATTGACTTCCATCCGAAGAAGCCTGCCTTCATCTTCATACCGGACGACAACTCGGTTACGAAAGTAGAGAGCCAAAAGCTCTTAGACTTCTTCTTAAAGGAGAGAAATGTCAGGAGCGTATTGGTCGATGCGCTAAATAAGAAAAAAGCGCTGGTTCTCGCTGAACTCTGCAATGCAGGGATCGAAGTTTACGTCTTGAGAAGACCTAGATATATCAAGCGCATGAGGGAGGAATTGGAGAGGCATGGGATAAAAGTCCCCAAAAATGACAAATACGACGCGGTGCTGTTGGCGTTCACACCTCCAAGGAAGTGGACGAAGCTTGACTCCAGGTTCCTCAAAGCATGGGAAGCAATGGTTGAGTGGAGGAATGCCGAGATGAACTACCAGGTCCTACTACAGAGAGATAAGGCCAATAAATCGGAGGGGCCAAAAGAAGACGAAAAAGACGAGGAGCTGAGGAGAATTCGCGAGATGATTCAGGCTAAGTTGGAAGAGGCGCAACGACTGTTGGAGGAGGTGCAAAAATTAGAGGCGCAGTTGTTCGTCCTAAAAGTCCAAAAGCAATATAACGTGACGGAGGAGAACTTTCAGAAGCTGGGAATAGAAACGGACGACATCATAGCCAAAGCCTACGCCTGTGAGGCGATCTTAGAGGCAATACACTGCGACACGTTGGTCGGATTCATAAACAAGGCAGGGATCAGGTTGTCGAAGAAGGGAAGGAAGCCATTCATTCACGACGGCCGATTGAGTTATGTGCTACATCAGCTGGCAATCAAAGTCTACCACTTAGACGTGAACAACCAACGAGGGAAGATTAGGTACAAGAAGTTGCAACTGGCCAGGAAGATCTTGAAGCTCTCCAGAAGGATCCGAGGAAGCGGCCGGGTGGGGGAAGCCTTCGGGGCCGGACCTCCCTATTCGGGAGGGTACAACCGCTGCACCCTGCCCTTTTGGGCAGGACATGCAACAGGCCCTGTTGCATGGGTAATCAGAAAATACCCGGCTCCAAGGCCCCAGACACCCGGCCGACTGATAACCAACGCAACTACATAGTAACCCACCCCCCTTTTTCCCCTCTGATACTTACCAGTTTACCGCGTCTATGGGCTCCATCCAGAATTCGATTATGGTAATAAAACATCCGGCCTTCTATCATCCCCGGTCAGAGGGATGAAGACTAGGGTCGCGGTCCTGGAGCTGGAGAGGTGCAAACCTGACAAGTGCAGGACGTCCCACGTCACCTTCTACCTCTTGTCAAAAACGGGATAGAAGCTATTGCGTTCGGCCCCAGCAGCTTTCCCCTACGTCATCCCTTCTACGAACCTTTTTCTGATGGCGGCTCAAAGCGCTGTCGGTTTGCGGAGGAGGTTGCGGATAGTCGCGGTCGAGGAGTTGAGGTCAGAGGCTGTCGAGGGTGCCGAGGCTGCGAGGGCCGTCCTGCCGGTCGATCCGGTCGTCGTCCAAGCGGACCTCAGAGAGCACATCTCCAAGTCCAGCAACAAGATGAGAGGCCAGGTCAACGCGGCGCGGTTCATCGAGCGCCTCAGCGGTCACGAGGTCGGCGAAGATCTGGTCCTGCTGATGATAACGGAGGACATCTACATCGACGGGTTCAACTTCTGCTTCGGGCTAGCCTACGGAAGGTTCGCGGTCGTCTCGGTCTACCGGCTCAGGTC
>Ga0079992_136926_pt1 | contig 13021 bp, 13 predicted proteins | sample FaiFalFF_MnMetaG_3_FD_69197 | JGI IMG/M metagenome (GOLD analysis project Ga0079992, IMG submission 69197) | Freshwater microbial communities from Yellowstone National Park, Wyoming, USA - Fairy Falls B (FF_Mn_B) MetaG (SPADES assembly) (version 2) | ecosystem: Environmental > Aquatic >... | reverse complement strand
GCCTGACGGCGGAGGCGGTGCACCGCCTGATCGGACGGCGCCGCGGGCGCTGGATCTGGCTGGTGGCCAGCGGCGGGGTGGGCGCCCGCCCGCCCCCGTGGGCTCCCCCCCGAACCCGGTGAGCCCCCCCCCGCCGATCCCGTAGCCGATGAGCCGGACCTCCCCCGGGCCCATCTCCAGGGTTCCCGCCCAGGTCGCCAGGGGTGAGGCTTCCGGGGTGGCGGGCCTCAAGCTGAAGGTTACGGTGTGGGACCCCGGCCTCAGGTAAATCTCGGTAAAGAAGCTGCTCGGTCCGTTTCGCCGGATCCCACCCGGCCGGACAACCCATTCGTGGGGAACCCCGTCAACGGCGACCGCCAGGCTGAGGTCGGCCCGCTCGCCGGCCACCGGGACGTCGGCCCGCATGTGGGGTAGAAGGCGGGACTTCTCCTCCTCGGTCAGCTCCCGGCTCCAGAGGAAGGGGGCTTCAGTCCGAACCGCCACCTGGAGGGCTACTTCGCCCGGGGGCACCCAGCTCGGGCCGTCCCACAGGGCCGGGAGGAGGCTGGCAGTAAGGATCGCTGAGGCCACAACCCGGCCCCACGCCGAAGCCGAGCGGGCCAGGGGCAGTTTCAACGTCTCGCCCAGGGCGACGGCCACCCGCCGGGGCCAGTAGGGATAGCGGCGGCGGCCAACCCGCCCGATAACCCAGGAGCTCCCATCCCGGTAGACGCAGGCCGAAAGGCCGCAGGGCACGAGCAGGATTTCGGCGCCCTGCCGGCCCAGCGCCCGGACGGCCGACACGGGCAGGGCGGCGACACACGGCAGTCGCACCACCGCGGCCCCGGCCGGAGCATCCGCCGGAGCCGTCCGGCAGGTTACGACGACCAGGCCAGGTCCGGCCGCCGGGGCCGGGACCGTCGCCGGGCCGAGTTCGATCCCATCGAGGGAGCAGGCCCCGACGCAGATGCCGCACCCGACACAGCGGGCCGGGTCCACAACCGCCACCGGGTGCTTTCCGCCCGGCTGGAGCCTCACCGCCCCGTAGGGGCAGTCGGCGACGCAGAACCCGCAGCCGGTGCACCGGGCCGGGTCGACCCGAGCGGCCGGCGGCCTCCGACCGGCCAGCGGGAGGAGTGTAAGCCCGGCGAGGCCTGCAAGGATGAGCCAGCCGGCGGGGCCGGGCAGGGCCAGGTATGTCAGGTAAAAGGGGTCAACCGGGAATCCGCCGGCAAGCCGGGCGGGGTCGGCTGGCTCCAGGACAGGGACCGGCCGGAGGATGCTCAGGCCGACGTAGAATGCGGCCAGGGCGAGGCCGACGAAGGGAGGCGGCAGAAGGCGGGGCCGAACCACCCGGGCCAGGTGGAGCCAGCCGAAGAACGCCCCGAGCAAGGGCACCGTAATGTGCACGTACAGCAGGATCAGAAAGATGTTGTCCCGGAGGGCCCCCGGCTCGATCAGGCTCAGCATGAGGGGCTGACCCAGGATGCCGAGCCGGTCCAGACCGGCGGCCAGCACCCTCGCCGCCGTAAACCCGACCGCGTCCCAGACCAGCAGGTAGCCGGTAAGGCCGACGAACCAGGCAATAAAAAGCAGGACGAACCCGGTAACCCAGGGGAGCCACCAGGGTCCCCGGAACCGGCCAGTAGCCAGGTAGCGGACCAGATGGACGAGGCCGAAAACGATAAATCCCCGGGAGGCGTAGCGGTGGACGGCCCGCATTACGGCCCCGACCGGCTCGGCGCTGATGGCCTGAACCGACCGGTAGCTCGCCTCGGCCCCAACCTGGTAGAAGAGGAACAGGTAGACCCCGCTGACGAGAATCAGCACAAAGCAGGTTACGGCCAGGGCACCACTCCAGGCGGCAACGTTGGCCGCCGGCCAGCCGGCCCGCTCCAGCAGGTTCTCAAGGCCGATCCAGCGGGCCGCCGGCAAGGCCGGCCCGGGCCGGTCGGCCGTTAAGTCCCCTCTTCCCGGGCGAGAAGCCGGATGACGTTCGTCAGCCACGGCTGGGGCACGTCCCCGGCCGGCAGGACGTAAGCGAGCCGACCCTGGCGGTCGATAAGGTAAAAGCGGCCGGGGTGCACGATCAGGTTGTTTGAGAGAACGGTCGGGTCGATGCCGTAGGCCGCGTAGACGGTCTCAAGGGCATCGGGCCGACCGGAAAGGAGTCGGATCCCGTCCCCAAGGCCGAACTGACCGGCGAAGTCGGCCAGGGCCGCCGGGGAGTCCCGGCCCGGGTCGAGGGTGATCCCGACCCCAACCACGGGCAGACCCTGCTGCCGGGCGTCTTCAACAACCTGCTGGAGGCGGGCGAGGAGGGACGGGCAGATGTCGGGACAGTGGGCGTAAAAGAACGTCAGAACGACCACCCGCCCCCGCAGGCCCGAAAGGCTGACCGGCTGGCCCGCCTGATCAACCAGGGTGAAATCCGGGGCCGGGGCGACCTGACGCGTCAGGGCGGAAACCTCGGCCGGAAAGACGGCCAGGCGGCCGGTAACGATTCCGGCGACCAGGAGGGCCGCGGGTAGCGCCGTGGCAAAGCCGAAGAGCACGGCGGCCCGCCGGTCGACGGCCAGCACCCGCCGGAGGTCGCCCCAGAAAAGAAAGGCCAGGACCCCAATAGTAAGGTAGCCCTGGGTTACCAGGATGGCGGTCCGGTCCAGGGGGGCGACCCCGGCCGCCGGGTTATACCCGCAGAGTCGCTGGAGGGGTTCGAGCCAGACCGGGGCCGCCTCCCCGAGAACCGGGGCAGCGACGAACAGCCCCGTCCAGAGGCCCACCAGGCCGCAGGCCCCCACCGGAAAGTAGGGGTGGCCGAGCCAGCCGGTAAGCTTGCGGCCGAAGTCCCGGTCAGCGGACAGGCCAGACATCGGCAAGCCACTTCCAGTTGAGCAGGTAGTAGACCACAAAGATGCCCAGGAAGAGAAAGTTGAGGACCAGGGTTCCCCGGATGTCGGCATGGGCGGTCCGGGTCCGCCCGGTCCCGTGGGCCTCCGGGACGTCCTGGGCGCCGGCCACGACGGGAACCGGTCCCAGGCTGGGAATGGGTATCCGCTCAACAACCGGGCCGGCGAAGACCGACATGACGGTTATAAGGACATAAAGGGCGCCCCCGGCGACGGCGAGGATCCCGCCCAGGGTTGTCAGCGTCAGGAAGAGATACGCCGGGGCGTCGAAGGCGAACTTGAGGCCGGCCGGGGCCAGGCTGAAGTCAATGTCCCAGTGGCGCCGGGGCACGCCGTAGGTCCCGGCCATGACCATGCTCACGGTCATAATGATCATGCCGATGCCAAAGAGGTAGGGCTGAATCCGGGCAAGACCTGGCCAGACGACCTGCCGGCGGAAGATGAGGGGAATAACGTAGTAGGTCAGGCCCATGAAGGCCAGGGTGGTGCCCCCGACGACGGTCCCGTGGAAGTGACCGACGATCCGGTAGGTGTTGTGGGAAATGATGCTGATCTGCTCGGTGCCGAAGACAACCCCGGTAATCCCGCCGATGACGCCGAAAATGATGATGGAAAGGACCAGGGCGGCAAAGCCGGGGTTGCCCCAGGGCGCCCGCCAAAGCCACTCAAAGAGGCCCCGGTTGAAGCCCCGGCGCCGGAGGGCCACCTCAATGGCGGCCGGGACCGAGAGGCCGTGAATCATGCTGGCCAGAACGGCCAGGTGCATGGCATACGAGGTGTTCCAGATTTTCCAGGCCGGGCTGAGGCCGGGGTCGACCAGCAGGTGGTGGGCCGAGGCGATGTTAATGAACAGGATATAAAGGGTAAAGGCAATCCGGGAGACCTTCTCGCTGACGGCCGTTGCGCCCACCGTGAGGCTGGCCAGCAAATACCAGACGGCGACCATCGCCGAGACGTTGATCTGCTGGGACGGGTGGCCGATGAGCCAGAAGTTGAGCCGGTAAACGGCCGGGTCCAGGTTCGGCAGAACCCCGAGGGACCAGAAAAGGGCCGGGACAAAGGTCACGACCCCGCCGAAGATGGTGACGAGGGCAATAATGGCAGCCGTGAGCCCCCCGAAGGTTACCAGGGGCACCGAGCCCTGATAGGTCCCCTCCGCCCGGGCGACCACCAGGCTCGCAAAGAAGAGGCCGACGACGATGAGGGCGCCGACGGCGAAGAGGATGTAGCCCAGGTAAAAGAGGGGGTGGGCCCGGAGGGGGGCGTAGGCGGTAAAGAGGACATCGGCCTGGCCCAGGAGAATCATGACATCGGCCAGGGCCGCCCCCCCCAGCATGAGGGCCGCGGCCAGCCAGCCGAGACCCGGCGCCGGAAGCCGGCTATTAAGGACAATGGGGCCGGCAAAATAGAGGATGGCCATTTCGAAAAAGATGATCCAGAAGAGCAGGGCGTTGGCCCCGTGGAAAGTAAGCAGCCGGTAGAACCAGACCGGGTCGAGCAGGTGAAGGGGCGGCCAGCGGGTGAGCAGGACCAGAAGGGCGGCCGTGCCGGCCATGGCCAGAAAGACGACGGCGAAGACGGCGTTAACCTTCAGCAGGGCCTCGGCGTCGGCGTGAACCCGCAGGCCGGTGGATTCGCAGGTCCGGAACCGGTAAGGCACTGCCGCGGTAGCCATGGGTCAAACCCTCCTTATTCGACGATGAGTCTGCCAACCATCAGGTGGTGGCCCAGGCCGCAGAACTCGTTGCACACGATGCCGAACTCCCCCTTCTGGGTCGGGGTGACGTAGAGGATGTATTCATAGCCCGGAATTACCATGAAGTTCATGTTGAGGGGCTGAAGGGAGAGACCGTGAACCAGGTCGGACGACGAGACGTGGACCCGGTAAGTCTGGCCGGCCTTGAGCTTGATAACGGGGAACCACTGAAAGGTGCGGGCCAGCAGGTAAACGTCGCCGCCGGGCGGCGGCTCGACAACGGGCATCCCGGCCCGCTCGCCGACCTTGTACTTGTCGGCCCAGGCCGTCACCTTCTGGAGGTACTCGGCCTTGTCAACCCGGTAGGTCTGCATGGTGGGGTTCTGGGCACCGAGGAAGTGCCAGACGGGCATCAGGAAGAAAGTGACAAGGGTGAAGAGGAGGGCGGCGGCGATGTAGACCCGCTCAGCCCCGCTTATGGGCTTCCACCAGATGCGCTCGGGCGGGTGAATCGTCATGGATTAACCTCCCGGCATGGAATGGTCAGCGCCCGGGCAGAACCGGAACACTGCCCAGGTCAAGAAGCCCCCAGACCAGGTAACTTAGAAAAGGGATTAGGAGGCCCAGGGCCGTGAGCAGGAAGAAATCGTCAAGCAGGGCCTGCCCGAACGGGACCCGCTCGGGCTGGCGCTCCGGACCGGGCGTCGCGGTCAACTGCCTCACCCCCTTATTATGGATAAACTCCTCTCTAAGTCAGAATACCCAAGGTAAGGGGCGCCGTCCACACCCGTTCGGGTAGGTCGCGGGGTGGGCCTGCGGGCTAGTCCGTTCCGACCGCCGGACTAGTACTTAGGGCTTCCCGGCGGATGAGGTCGGCCAGGGTCGCCGTCTGGAAGAAGCGGCTCACCTGCTCCGAGATAGGTTTCCAGGCGGTGTGGGCCTGACAGGGGTTCCCGTCCGAGCAGAAGGGCCGCCCCAGCAGGCAGTCCCGGGGGAACTCCGGGTCCTCGAAGGGGGCGATAACCTGCTTGAGGACGATGCGGTCCGGCGGCAGGGCCAGCCGGAAGCCGCCCCGCCGGCCCCGGCCCGATTTAACCAGACCCTGCCGGGCCAGGGTGTGCAGGATCTTTGAAAGATAATTCGTGGGGATCTCGGTCTCGGCCGCGATCTCGTGGGCGAAGACCTGCCGGTCCGGGTGGGTGGCCAGGTAGGCCAGCGCCCTGAGGGCGTAGCGGGATGTCATCGACAGCATGGACGGACCTTTTCAAACTGGTTTTCGTATTAAAGTTTAGTTTATCATCGGCTTGTCCGGCAAATTCCGGAGCAGTCTACCGTGGAGCCGACAGTCTGGGAGGTCTTCTGGGTCGGGGTCCTGAGCGACCTGAGCACGGCCCTCGGGGTGCTGCCCTTTGTCTTTTTCCGGAAGGCCTCGGCCCGCTGGCAGGGGCTTGCAGCCGGGTACGCCGGGGGGATGATGGTCGGGGCGTCCATCTTCAGCCTGGTTGATGAGGGCCTGCGCCGGGGCTCGACCTGGGAGACGGTGGCTGGATTGCTCCTTGGGGCCCTATTTGTGGTCGGCCTAAACCGCTTCGTGGCGGCCCGGGACTGGCAGGTCTCTGGTCTGAGCGCTGCTGATTCCCGCCGGGCCATTCTGTTCATCCTGGCGATGTTCATCCAGAGCATCCCGGAGGGGCTGGCCATCGGGGTCGGGTTTGCCACCGGCGAGCTCCGGTTCGGGCTGTTGCTCGGCCTGGCCATCGCCATCCACAACATCCCCGAAGGCATCGCCGTTTCCCTGCCCCTGCGGGCGAAGGGTGTCTCCCTCTGGCGGTGCGCCGCCTACGCGATTTTCACGAGCCTGCCCCAGCCGGTATTCGGGGTGCCGGCCTTTCTCGTAGTGAGCCTGGCCAGGTACCTGGTTCCGGCCGGCCTGGGCTTCGCCGGGGGCGCAATGATTTACCTGGCCATCAGCGAGCTTCTGGTCGATGCCTTCGAACTGGGATCCCGCCAGGAAATGGCCTGGAGCTTCACGCTGGGGCTGGTAACCATGCTCCTGGTCGTCGCCCTCCTGGGCTTCGGTTACTAGTTCGGCCAGCCCGCCCCGACTAGCCCAACCCCCACCCGCACGGGTAGGCCTAAAACTACCCCAAAACCTACACCTACGGATGAGGAAATCATGTGAGCCTGTCCCCGACAATTGTGAGCGAAAGAACAAATTCACAAAGGGGGGAGACCCGATGGACACAAAGCCTGGTTTGAAGCTCTTGAGTCTGCTTGGTGTGCTGGTTCTGCTCTTAAGTGCCTGCATCGGTCCGGCGGCCACTTCGACCCCGCCCAGCTCGGTTTCAGAGCTCACGACCGATGTCAAGCTTGTTGCCACCGAATTTAAATACGACCCGGCCATCGTCCGGGTCCCGGTGGGCAAGGAGATAACTATTACCCTGGAAAATAAGGGGGCCATCGAGCACGACCTGCACATCCCCGCGTTTAACGTTCACCTGGCCCCAAAGCCCGGCCGGACCGAGAAGGCGACCTTCCGGGCGGATAAGCCCGGGACCTATGACTTTGAGTGCACCATCCCGGGCCACAAGGAGGCCGGGATGAAGGGCCAGCTGGTGGTGGTCGGTGAGGGCCAGGTCCAGGCCGGTTCGCCGCCGGCCGTCGCCGGTCAGCTGCCGGCCGCTGCCCCGGTGCCGCCCGGGACGGGCTACCTGCCCATGCCGGCCGTTGCCCCGCCCGTGAACCGGTCGGAGCCGGCCCTGGTCAAGGTGGAGCTTGAGGCCAGGGAAGTGACGGCCTACCTGGCGGACGGCGTGGCCTACACCTTCTGGACCTACAACGGCACCGTTCCCGGCCCGATGATCCGGGTCCGCCAGGGCGACACCGTCGAGCTTACTTTCAAGAACTCGCCGGACAGCAAGGTGACTCACAGCATCGACCTGCACGCCGTGACCGGGCCCGGCGGCGGGGCGAAGGTCACCCAGGTGGCCCCCGGCCAGTCGGCCACCTTCCGGTTCAAGGCCCTCAATCCGGGCGTCTACGTCTACCACTGCGCCACCCCCATGGTGGCCCACCACATCTCCAGCGGCATGTACGGCCTGATTGTGGTTGAGCCCGAGGGCGGGCTTCCGAAGGTCGACCGGGAGTTCTACGTGATGCAGGGCGACCTCTACCTGGCCGGCAACCGGGACGAGAAGGGCCTGCGCTCGGTCTCCATTGAAAAGCTCCTGGATGAGCGGCCCGACTACGTGGTCTTTAACGGCCGGGTTGGGGCGCTCACCGGCGACAACGCCCTGAAGGCGAAGGTCGGCGAGACCGTCCGGATTTTCTTCGGGGTCGGCGGCCCGAACCTCACCTCCAGCTTCCACGTCATCGGCGAGATCTTCGACCGGGTCTACCCGGAGGGCGCCTCGGAGCCCATCTACAACGTCCAGACGACCCTGGTACCGGCCGGCGGGGCGACCATCGTCGAGTTCAAGGTCGACTACCCGGGCACCTACATCCTGGTCGACCACAGCCTGGGCCGGCTGGAGAAGGGGGCGGCCGCCCAGCTGGTGGTTGAGGGTCCGGCCGACCCGGCCATCTTCGACGTGGTCAAGGGCGGCCAGGGCTCCGGCGGCCACTGATAGGTCGTGGGCCGGGGGCGGGGCAAATGCCCTGCCCCCGGTCTTCCCTACCCGAACGGGTGGGCGGTCCCCCACCCGAATGGGGCTGGGTCCACCGGATCGGGCCGGGCTAACATCTAGCAGGCGCATCTTTCGGGGAGGACAGCGACAATGAAAAATGGGCGTGCGTTTCCCCTCTGGGACGGGCGCAGGTATGTCTTTGCCGAGGCGCCCGTTCTGATTTACCTGGAGCTGACCCGGGCCTGCGACCTGGCCTGCCGGCACTGCCGGGCCGAGGCCATACCCAACCGCCATCCCCTGGAGCTATCCACCGCCGAGGTCGCCAGCCTCATCGCCGACCTGGGCCGGTTTTCCCGGCGGCCTCACCTGGTCCTGACCGGGGGCGACCCCCTCAAGCGGCCGGACCTTTTCGAGATCCTGGCCGAGGCCCGCCGGCTCGGTCAGCCGGTTTCGGTTACCCCAAGCGGGACCTACGCCCTCACGCCGGCGGTGGTCGGCCGCCTCCGGGAGGCCGGGGTCGCCAGCCTGGCCCCTAGCCTGGACGGGTCGGACCCGGCCCACCATGACGGCATCCGGGGCGTTCCGGGGTCGTTTGCCTGGACCGTGCGGGTGCTGCGGGCCGCCGTGGACACGGGTCTCCCGGTCCAGGTCAATACCCTGGTCTGCCGGGAAACCGTCGATGACCTGCCCCGGATTTATGGGTTCTTAACCGGGTTTCCCATTGTCCGCTGGAGCCTGTTCTTTTTGATCCGGGTGGGCCGGGGCCGGGTGATGACCGAGCTTTCGCCGGCCCGGGCCGAGGAGCTTATGGGCCGGCTCCTGGTACTGAGCCGGACGGCCCCCTTTGAGGTTAAACTCACCGAGGCCCACCACTACCGGCGCCTCGCCATCCAGCGAGCCCAGGTCGCAGGCCGGGTCGAAGAGGTGGTCCAGTCGCCGGTGGGCCGAGGCTTCGGTATCCGGGACGGCAACGGCATCGTCTTTGTGTCCCACATCGGGAACGTCTTCCCGTCAGGATTTCTGCCGGTCCGGGTCGGGAACGTCCGGCAGGCGTCCATTGTGGACCTCTACCGGGAGGCTCCCCTTCTACGGGCCCTCCGGAACCCGGACGGGTTTTACGGCAAGTGCGGCCGGTGCGAGTTCCGGGAAATCTGCGGCGGATCCCGGGCCCGGGCCTATGCGCTGACGAGTAACCCCCTGGCCAGCGACCCCCTGTGTCCCTATCGGCCGGGACGGGCCGGGGTCACCGGGCCGCTGGAACCCAGACGGGTCCGGTCCTAGCCGTACCGGCGGCGCAGGATTTCGGCCGCCCGGACCATCGCCCGCAGCTTGCCCGCGGCTACCTCCGGGGTGGCCACCGGCGCCTCGGCGAAGGTTCCGAACCCGCAGTCCGGATTGAGAAAGACCTGCTCCGGCCGGAAGTATTCCAGGGCCGCTTCGACCCGGCTGACGATGCCTTCTGGGGACTCCACCTCCGCCGTCCGCGGATTCACTACCCCGAGGCCGATCTCCCGCGTCCCGGCCAGGGGCTTCAGCACCGCCAGGTCGCCGGCCCGGGGCGTCGCAAACTCCAGAACCCACTGGGTCACCCGCATCCCGGCCAGCGTCCCGGTAAGGGGCTCGTAGCTGCCGGTAAGGAGAGCCGCCTCGTTGGTGGTCCAGTTGCCCCGGCAGATGTGGACCCCTACCCGGACGCCCTCAATGCCCTCGACGGTGCGGTTGATAAGCTCGGTGGCCCACTCAAGCTCCCGGCTGGGGTCCTCGGTGGACGCCGAGAGGGAGGCGCACATGAACGTCCGGGCCCGGACCGGCGGCTGGAAAACGACCTCGGTCAGGGCCGGCTCATCAAGCTGGATAAAGCTGGCCCCAGCATCCTTAAGCCGGATGATTTCGTCCCGCAGGATACCGACGATGTCCGCCGCCAGGTCCCGGGCGGTGGGGTAAACCCGGTCCGAGAGGCCCCTGACCCACATCGTCCGGGTCAGGAGATACGGTCCCGGCAGCGGAACCTTGATGGGCCTGGCCGTTTGCCGGCGCAGAAACTCAAGCTCGTCCAGGGCCAGGGGCGCTTTGAGCCGAACCCTGTCGACGACGACAGGGGTTTTGATCGCGTAGGCCGGGACGTCCCGCTGACGCAGTACCTGCTCGAAGAAGCTCTTGTCTTCGGCGTAGGCCAGCATCTCGGCCACCGTCATCAGCCGGACGCCCTCAAGCTTTTCGACCACGAAGGAGTAGAAGTTGTCCCGGCGCTGTTCGCCGTCGGTCACAATGTCAATGCAGGCCTCTTCCTGCTGGCGCAGCGCCTCCAGGACGGCCCGGTCAGCAACCTCCTGGAACTCGGCAAAAGAAAGCGTCCCCGCCTGCCGCTGGCGCAAAGCTTCCAGAAGCCAGGCCGGCCGGGGCCAGCTTCCGACCACGGTTACCGGGAATAGGGGCAGCTGGGCATTCATAGGCTGGGCCTCCCGAACGATTTTTAAAAGATAGTGCAGGCACATGAGCCTTCAGCGCCGGCGGACGGTCTCGGCCCAGCGGAGCAAGTCGAGGCCGGCGGCCAGCGACGCCTCCCGCCGGTCCAGAATGGCCTGAACCTGGTCTTCAGGCAGGCGCTCGACCATGATCGAGAGGCCGTCGCAGTCGCTCACGTGGGGCAGGATGCCCCGAACGATGCCGACAGCCTCGGCGACCTCGGCGTCGGTAAGCTCGGCCTTGCCGGCCAGCTCGACCAGGCGCCGGGCACCGGCAATGGCCCGGTCGTGGGCCCGGAAAAGCTCCTCGATATAACCGCCGCCGAAGATGCCGGTCAGGGCCGGGTAGAGGGCTTCTTCCTCGTAGCGGAAATGGGGGCCGGTCAGGGCGGCCACCTGCCCGAGAAGGTCCCGGACCCGGGGCAGGTCCCGGGCCTCGAAAGCCTCGATGAGCTCGAGAAGAAGGTCACGAACCTGACGGTGCTCCTGGCGAAAGATTTGAGTAAAGCGGTCGGCCAGCATCGTCTCTTCCCTCCCTCAGGATGTGCTAACCACGGCCAGCTCAGGCTTAAGCCTTACCTGGCGGGCCAGGGTATTGCCGACGGGGGACGTCCGAACCGTTTCAGCCCAGACCTCCTGGAGGACGGCCTCGTCGGCGTCGGCGTCGACGTAGGCCTTGACGGAAATTTCCCGGTAGCCGGGGTGGCCCATCTGGTCGAGGCCGAGGAAAACCCCGATATTGTCGATCTGCCCGTCCAGGGCAAGCTCGAGGTTCTTAATGGCGATGCCCCGGCGGGTGGCGTTAAAAACAAAGCCGACGATGAGACAGGCCCCAAGGGCGGCCAGGATATACTCAACGGCATTGGGAGCCGCGTCGTCCCCGGCCAGGTCGGCCGGCTCGCCCAGGGTGAGGGTGTGGTTGCGGATGAGGGCCTGGGCGGTAAAGCCGTCCTGCCAGCGGACCCGGGCCGACCAGCGGTTCAGGGCGGCGACCGCCTCGGGATTGGACCGGGCCGTCTGGCCAATAAGCCGGAGCTGGTCGAGATCCAGGCCGTTCAACCTCGCCGACATTGGGCGACCTCCTGAGTTGTATAGTTATTGATCAACAATTCTGATTTATTATCGCCGGGCAGGGCCGGTCTGTCAAGGCCGCCGGGGCGCGGTCCGGCAGACGGGACCGCAGGGTTTAGGGTGGGGCAAAACCAGAAAGCCCCGGTCGAAACCTCCCAGGGTTGAACGGCCCGGCCGGTTGCTGTATAAGCCTCGGGTTGGGAGGCCGCGGGGGCGGCCTCTCGACAGGTAACCGGCATTTCCCGGCAGACTTTCGCGGCGACTGACGTCCAGGGCTGCTCGGACGAGCAGCCATTCCGGCACCCACCGGCCGGTGGGCGGCTGCTCCGTGCCGCTGTATTTTGGGTCCCGCCTCTGGCCTTTCTGTTGCTGTTCTCGAGGAGGCATCGGCGGACGGCCGCCGGCGCACTGCTCCTGTGGGGGCATGCCCTCGTGGCGGGCGCGGTCATGCTCGGGTTTGCCGGCCGTTTCCAGGACCGCCTTGAAGCGGGTGACCGGCTGGCAGACCTGGGTATGGTTTTGCTCTTCACCTGGGTAGTGATTGCGGCCCTGCTGCCGGTCTTTTGGGGGCTTCGGGTCCTCATCGGGCCGGCCGTGCGGCCCGGTCCGGCCGAATACTGGCAGGCGGCCGTACGGCTTGGCCGGACCGGCGGCCCAATTCCGGCCGAACGCCTCCTGACGGTGTCGGAGGAAGTTGATTATCCGGTGCGGGCCGTTGATGGTGGTTAGGTGGTGGTCAACCCCTGGGTTGGGGAGGACCCGGCCTGTCCCGTCCTGCCGCCCCACCGCACGGTGATGGGCGGGGTGGGGCTGGTTCCCTGGGGAGCCGACGGGAGTGAGCTTATTGCGGTCTACCGCTGCCGCCCCCCGGGCCGCTGGGGCCCGTGGCGCCGGCTGTGGTAGTGGTCGGTGCGCAGGCAGGCTGAGCTCCTCGGGGAGCTCCTGGCAGCGGAGGTTGAGCCGGTTGGGCGGCCGGTGCTGCCCCCAGGCGTTGAGCGCACCCTTCAGGAGGCGGCGGAGGCTTCCTGGAAAGCCAACAACTTGCCCGTGGGCAAGCCCATTGTCTTTTGGCTGGCGGCCCTTAGGGCTGCGGCGGCCAGCCTTGCGGTTGGGGTTCAGCTCTGGTTTTACCCGGAGGCCGATGGGGCGCTTGTGGGGGCCGCCGGGCTACTGGCGGGGGTGCTTGCTGCGGGCGGGGGGGGCGCCGCGCGCCGTCACCCACCCCCCCCCCCGCTGCGGGCGCCCGCCCCCCCCCCCCCCCCCCCCCCACCCCCC
>Ga0079992_133559_pt1 | contig 13037 bp, 13 predicted proteins | sample FaiFalFF_MnMetaG_3_FD_69197 | JGI IMG/M metagenome (GOLD analysis project Ga0079992, IMG submission 69197) | Freshwater microbial communities from Yellowstone National Park, Wyoming, USA - Fairy Falls B (FF_Mn_B) MetaG (SPADES assembly) (version 2) | ecosystem: Environmental > Aquatic >... | reverse complement strand
TAGGCGGACTTCAACTTCTCTTCAAGTTGATCCTCCATTTTAGGAATACCTCCTGCTAATTAAACGTCTACCTTCTGAACCCACGAGTAGTATCGGTTGGCGATTTCTTCCACTCGTTTTCGCCACTGCTCGATAGCCCAAGCATATTTTGCTCCGCCAGCGTAATTTTCCGTTCGCTGCCCCAAATGCCAGCTGCTCAGCCCGCCTGCAATGGTGGAAGCGAGCGTAGCGACGTCAATGGCGGCAAGCAAGGCGACAGCCTCCTGAACATCTACAGGAGGATGCATAATCGGCTCCGGGTCGTCTAAATCGTAGCCGAATGTGCCAACGAATGCAACGTTGAGCGGTCCGCTGAAGAACCGCTTCGTTAAGGTAAGGTGATGGACAGGTGTGGTGGCAACCAGTGCGGGGGACATCGTTGCGTCCGGCGAAATCAAAAGCCAGCCGATAGGAACGACCATTCGTCCCGTCAGCCGATTGACGAACAATTGCCTTGTCGGGGACATTCCTTCCAATGTCGGGTCTTGGTCTACAAAGACGATTTGGTCGCCCTCAAAACGCCAGGAAAGCCATCCCGTCCCGACGTAGACGACAACAATATCTAAATTTTTAATGGGGCGGTAGGGTAGCTTCAATTCCCAGCCATCAACGCCATCAACACGGCCTCGGACGTTTGTTCTTCGCCCCATTGGGACGCGAATCATCGCCTCCCAGTGGGCGGTCATCCTTAGCAAAACCCATTTAAGTTCTTCGTCCGTAAGCGCCCGATCTAACTCCACATAGCGCAGAAAATAGCGAACGTGTTCTACGGACGCTAAGGGTTTTTCAACGGCCGGAAACACGACGACGGTCACCCGCCAGCATCTTTACCATAAAAATGTTGATATCTGCCGCGTCATCGGGCAATGTCGCCATCTTCTCTATTAGGCTCAGGACGCGGGTGGCGAGGTGTGGGTGTTCAATCCCTATCCTACATAACTTAATAAAGGAATTTCTATCCGTCTCGAGACACTTCTGGAGCAGCGTTTTCTCCATAATACTGCCCACCAAGAAAGAATTTTAAGATAATCGAAAGGCATTGTTGGCGCAAATTTCGTCGATTGAATCCTAAAATTATGTTTGGAGGTGTATCACAAAAATGCGTGTTGTTATCTTGCGGAAGCAGGTTGGCACGGACAACATATCAGTGGACACCTTGAAGGAAGAGGTTCTAAGTAGAATAAGAGATAAAATAGGGGATTTGGAGATAACACAGGTGCTTGAGTTATTTAGGGCGGCGGGGGTTGATGTAGGTGATATAACAGTAGGTAACGCGTCGGAGCTTTCTGATAAACTACTTGGGGCGGCGCAAGGGATGGAGCTTGGAGGGTTGCTTGCTCTTGCTAGGGAATTAGGTGTTGACGTTGGGGGCATAGAGGAGCAGATCCGGAGAGTAGCGGAGGCTGCCCAGCAATTAGCTGGGGCTGGGGTCGGTCCCGCTTATGGGCGCCTCCACAAGCAAATGGAAGAGACAGATAGCCCGCGAGACATAGCCAATGAAATTGCGAACCTTGCGGAAGCCCTAGCCACCCGTCTCAGGTCTTATTCAAGCTGGAGCAGGGTCGGTACCATGCCGTCTGAAACGGCAGATAGGATTGCGAATATTCTGGGGAAACTGCGGAGCCTTATAGATACACTGGAGCAGGGCCTTAGCGCCTCTGGTGTTTATGGTTCAACGTGGGTGGATGAAATTCGCCCAAACTGGAAGGAATTGCTGGAGGAAATGGAGGGTGGGACAAAATAGAGGATAATCTACAGTAGGCGTGAAAACAAAAGAAGACAAGTAACGAATGTTGTGTAGGAGATCAAATCCTGCAGCGTTGTTTCGAATGGCCCAAGTAGGAAGGCAGGGTCGAGTCCCATCTTCTCAAAAAGAAATGGCATGAGTGTTGCCATTGTCGCTGAAGTTACCATCCCTGCTAAGAAGGAGCACACCAAAACTGGAAAGATAAGAAATTTACCGGTGACGAGCCAGGCGATACCGCCCATCGTTGCTCCGACACTTAGCCCGCACATAAGGACGGCGAGCCATTCCCGCCGCAATTCGTGCCCTAATCCTTGCCAAGTATTGGTTGCCAGCGCTCGGATAACTTGTGCCCCAACTTGTAACCCGTGATTCCCACATACCGCCGAAACCATCGGCGAGAAAACATAAAGGGCACTATAGGTGGCAATAACTTTATCGTAAAAAGAGAGTATCCCCGCCACGCCAAGCTCAATTACCGCCGTCAGAAAAAGCGGGACGAAGCGGCGAAATCCAATTTGCCACCAAGTCATTCGCTTCGTCCGTTCGGCATCTTCGCTAATCCAAAATAATTGTTCCCGCAGATGCTCCAATTCCCGCTCAATTTCTTGGCGGTCTACTGTGCCCTTGCGGCGGATTTTGTTAAGGATTTCTTCTATTTTTAGCGCTTCTGCTGCGACCTGCCGTCGGAGGTCAAAGATGTTGGGCTTTTGCACTTGCTTACTCGCTCCTCCAGCCGCGTTACCTTCTCCTTAAGCGCGCTCAATCGGAGGAGCAACTCGTCAATCGTGGCGACACGTCTATCAGGTAACGGATCCATCGCCACCATCACTCTCTTTGTTGGATGTGTCTACCTTGTCTTCTACAAGCTTTTCCAAAATATCATAAAACCGCTCCAAAAGGAAGACGGTTTCACCTGCTATGGTTAAGGTCGCCCGCATCGCTTCCTCTACCCGCCCACGCCCAATCCCCCACGCTAATAGGAACCCAACTACGAACCCAGCAACGAAGGTAAGAGCAAGCATAGCCACCACCTAGATAGATTTTAGCAAGTTTCTCAGCAAAGTTAAAATGTTTATTGGCAGGTGATAGTGGATTATGAAAGTTATTTTTTGGCAAAACAATCGCAAAAGCCACCCTTTATGGAGGGATTTGACGAATATTTTGAATAGGAAAAAATGAGAAGAAAACGGGAGCAGCTGGCGAATTCAAAATCCAGTATTGAAGTAAGGGAGAGTTTGATTATTAACGACTTGGACGAATTGAAATCCTTACTAAAGGAGATCGTAGACTTTTTTTAGTAATCTTCCGGACCCCGCAACAGTCACGGATGAGGGTGCGAAGGAGCTTGGTGATGAGGCGTATCGGCTGGTTGATAAATTGGATAATTGGCGGGATACATTTAACGACAGGTGTGACGACATTTCGTCCATAAAGAACGGGCGCAGGGGGCTGTCGGCTTGCTGGCAATAGCCAGCACAGAGGAATGCGCCCTATCACCTCCTTATTGCGTTAAAATTAAGGGTGGTGCAAGGCAATGACCGAAACGGTTAAGCGCACTATCCCAATCCTGATTGAACATGACCAAGACCTTAAGGCAACCCTGCACGCCTTTCAGCAAGTCTGCAACGCTTTGTCGCCCGTCTGCTGGAATAGCGGCAAACCCTTTTCCGCTCGCTCCCTTCAAAAACATGCCTACCACCAAGTTAAAGGCATCGTCAGCGCCCAAATGACTTGCACTGCCATCCGCCTCGTCGCTGCCTGCTACTCCAAACGAAAACGCAAAAAACTTTCTGGCACTGTCAAATTCAAAAAGCCCTTCGCCGTCTTTCTCATCGGCAAACGGAAACGGGACGCAGCCATCAAAAGAGACGGCACAATCAGCATCTGGACAGTTGGCGGGCGAAAAAGATTGGCTTTTTCCGTCCCTGAACACTTTCTCGGCTACTTTCTCAATGCCCTCTCCTTTGACAGCCTGACGGTCAAGGAGCGCAACGGTCAACTTGTCGGCTACTTGTGCGTGACGCTTCCAAAACCTGCTGTCAAAGGCTCTGTCTTGGTCGGCGTTGACCGCAACGAGACGAATTTGCTTGTTGCCGTTAAGGAGACGGGCGAGGTCTTCTTTGAAAGCGGTTTGAAGTTGAGGATTTGGAGAAAGAAGCATCGCAAGAAAGTGGCACGGTTGCAGAGAAAGTTGGCGGAGTGTAAGGCACAGCATAAGGACACGAGAAGTGTGCGCCGAGTGCTGAAACGGCTGTCGCTCCGCCAAAGAAACTTCACCAAGACCTACTGCCAGACAGTCGCCAAACGCTTCATTGCTTGGGTGGGCACTGATGCTATCTTGGCTTTGGAGAACCTTAAGTTCCAGCAGGGCAAAGTTGGCAGCAAAGCCCTTAACCGCAGGCTGACCCAATTCCCACATGGTTTGCTGCTTAGGTGCGTTTGCAACAAAGCGGAGATGTTGGGCATTCCAGTTTTGCTGGTCAACCCTGCCTTCACTTCTCAGACTTGCTCCCGCTGTGGCAGTTTGGGAGACCGTCAACGGCATCGGTTCTATTGCCCGCATTGTGGTTTCGCCACACATGCCGACTTGAACGCTGCTTTTAACATTCTGCATCGTGCCGAAGAAGCTATGCTGTCTTACCAACCAAACGGTTGGTGGGGCAGTGGGGCGATGTCAACCGCCCCTGAAACCCAGCCCGTTGCGGGTATGGGCAAGCCGTCGGCTTTAACCGACGGTAGTTGACCCAACTTATGTCGTCGCGAAACCCAGGCAAAGTGGCGGTGAATCTGCCAATTTTGCCCGCAAATTTCGTTTTACTTGCCGTCTTTCCACCCTACCAATCTTGTCGCGAAACTTGCCAAAGCCCTGCAACACTCCTTTCCACCCTACTTTTCCACCTTACGTTGTCACGAAACCTTTCCACCCTCACTCGTGTCGTCGCGAAACCAAGGCGTCTACCGCAACTTCCCACTTTCCACCTTACTCGTATTGTCGTGAAACACCCCTTATATATTATATCTTCCCTTTCCCCCTACATCATACTTTTCTACCCTACCCCTGTCGTTGCGAAATACCCTGCGAGGTAGACTGCGACCTCCTTCTATATTATACTTAGCTGCCTGGTGGTTTGAGCGAGTCGGTAATGTCCACCATTTTGAGCATTAGCTCATTCCATTCCTTCGCCCACTTGGTTTTCCAAAGGTAGTCCAAGATTTGGCGGAGCGTCGCAATCCATTCTCCGTCGGAAATGGGGCGCTTCAGTTGTTTTTCTAATGCCTCTTTGACAGCGATACCAAGTGCTATGCCCTCCCGCCAGTTAGCGACTTCTCCCCCAGCAACCATGGCGCGGGCAAAAATTTTCAAAGCCGTTTGAATTTCGTCACTCCATTTTTCTAAAGAAACCGTAGTAGGGGTAGGTATGAGAGATTTCGCCAGACCGAGTAGCCCCGCCAGACCGCCAGCACCGCCTCCACCCCCGCCTCGTCCTCCTGCTGCCATAGCGGCGCTTATGCCCCCGACGGGGGGCGGCACCCAAAAACCGACAGGACTCGGAATTGCCGGGATTTCGGGCGGCTCACCTTCCGTGCCGACGGGCGGGGCTTTTCCATGGAGCAACAGCGCCTGCCCAGCGACGGTGTAGGCGTGGTCGGGCAGCCCACCGACGAGGGGCGGATAACCAAGCCGATGTCGCGCTTCATTTCTGGTGATAATCCCGCGCTCAACCAAGTTAGTAACTGCTTGCGATTCCTCGCCGAAATCTCCAACATCCTTATTAACGAACCTGAAGACTGCGTCTTGGTGGGGCGTCAATTTAAACCCCCGCTGGATAATATGAAAGTTGACGGCATTTTCCCAAGTAATAAAACGCCCGTAAATGCCTGGTCTTTGCCGAAGCATCCTACGGGAAGGCGTTCCACCGCTCAATATCCCCAATTCCCACGGCTGGAGACCGAAGGCGATAGAAATTAGCCGGGCATACCACTCCAGTAACTGGATGTATTGCAACTCTCGGTTCGTTTCGGCGAGGCGCTGGACGACGAGGTTACCTTGTGGTGGGATGCCGAGGACGGCGATGGCTTCCTGTTTACCCCGTGCGACTTCGTTGAGGTAAGCTCGAATTTCCGAAACATCGCCAGCGCCGACGACGCCGACGATGGCGGCTGGCACAGCGCCCGTCAGGAAGTAGCGGAACTGGACATCGTGGGCGTAGAGCATGACATGGGCGACGATAATGATGCATTCGATCGGAGAGAGCCCGTAGAAACTCCAAGTGCGAGGGTTTTCTTTGACATACATTAGTTCGTCTCGCTGATAAGCCCGCATGATAACTCCATTGATTACCCGCAGGTAGGGAAAGTAGGGGTCTTCAACCATCAGGTAAATATCTCCCTGAAACTCAACCTGCTCACCAGGGACGGGGATAAGCGCTAGTGGCAAATCCATCGGGTAGGGGATTAGGCTTGGTTCGCTGACGCTAAGCGCCGCTTTGTTCAACTCTTCTTCTGACCCGCCGAAGGTTTTCCGCAGGACGGAGGGGCTTTCGGCGACCATTATCTTATGCGCCTCTAACAAATCTCTCGCTTTAGATAACTTGTTACACATTGTGTCAATATATCGGTAAATGTCTGTTGTTGACTTGACCAGCCCGCACTCTTCCAACCAAAACAATCTCTCTTTAATGACCAACTCAGCCATCCGTTTGGTATGGAGTAAAGAAGATGCTAATTCTTTCCGCATTCCGCCTGCCAATCCGATGAGCTCTTCCAGGTCAGGCGGGGCTTGCTGCGGGGCAGCGGGCATTTCTGGTTTCTTCTTTTTCTCTTCCAGTTGGGGCAAGACGAGTTGGGGGTAAGTGATCGTAAAAGGTATGTATCTTGCTGACCAAACTTCGGAGGCGGCGGCATCTAAGGCGAGGCTATCTTCCACCATTTTATCCAGCCATTCGCCCCAAGAAAGTAGCGGGTGGGGGTTCAAAAGTAACCTGTGGGCTAATAAAACTCTTCCTTTCGCTTCGGGCTTTAGCGGGACGATTTCCCAATTCAGTTGCCTAAGTTCCTGCCTAATCAAGTTGATAGCTGGACGGATGATGGGGTTGAGCCAAGACAATCGGCGGAGCAAGATGAAGTTGACATGCCAACTCCGACGAACCCGCGTTGACCGTCCAGACAGCATCAGGTTCCAAACCTGCTCTACTAGACGCTGGCTGGCTTCATCCAGGTTGGTAGTAATAAGGGTGGTTGGGACGGGCGGCAATGCTTTCTCAAGCATTTGCAGGGCGCTGGTTTCGTTCGGTGTTGGCGCAATAGCGGCATCCGCCATCGCCAAGTCTTTATCCCACACTGGCGATGACATCACCGCAATCCTTACCCTTTCCGTCGCTTCAACCAGATCGCTGTCATTCATTGCCTTCTCTCTTTATTACTGTCTTGGCAACACCCTGGTCCCATCCTTTCTTCGTTGATATAATTGTTTGTGCTACAACACACTAAGTCCTATCAGTAGAGTGAGACATTGTGGGAGGAACGAACCAATGCGCACTAACTATGCTTCGGATTCTCAGCTAGAGATGACACGCTTGCGTCAGCAGCTTGCAGAGATGCGAAAGCGAGTTAACCGTGTCATTAACTTAATGAAGCGGCTGTCTGACCTTGACCAGAATCGTGCAGTAAACTTATTCAAGATAAAAGGCGCCTTGCGGCAAATAATGCAAGACGCAGAGGGATTGGATGGGCTTGCCGAGCGACTAAAGGACTTGCGTGGCTGGTTGGCAGTCTATCAGGAAGAACTTGAGGGCGTGCAACAGGAGTTACAGAACCGCTTCGGGACTGAACTTGAAAAGGAGTTGCGGAGGCGAGGGCTTTCACTTGCGGGTCGCTATCCTGAACTCAAAAGTGGACTGTTTACTATTGAACTGGATTTTGACAAATGGCAGGCGATACTTTGGTATGGTCCCAAGCAAGAGCGACTGATGCAGTGCGCTTTATCCCCGTCAGAAGTCGCTAAAGCCATTGATAATTTGAGGAGGCGACTTGGGTCACAATTAAGCGAGAAAGAGTTCCTGCAAAGGCTTCAAAGTGCTTATCAACGGGCATTGATAAGCACAGGGGGCAAGGAAGGTGACCGTGTTCCCATTATCAAGGTGTTGTCTGAATTAGCCTATCTTTTACAAGAGCCACGTTTCTATCAAGACCCAAGGCGGGAGCACTACAAAGGCTATAGTCGCGCCGATTTCAGTTATGACCTTTTCCGCGTTCGTCATTCAGAAACGAGCGGCCTGTTCCACAGGAAGTTACGCCTTGTTGTTGCCACGCGTGCTCTTACAAGGCGGCGACAAGATTTTTTGTGGGTGCCTGACGACGAGACAGGAAAAGGCACAGTTTATTCACATTTGCAATTTGAGGAGGTGACATCATGAATGAACTAAAACCACAAGTCGCGCGTCGTATCATTGACACAGTTGGAGCCAATGGCATCCCGCCACAGTATGGATTTCAGTTCTTCACGGCGGGTTTAGAGCCCTATCTATCCGTCATCGAAGAGGAATACTTGGCGTCCTTTATCAAGCAGGGCGGTTCTGCCTTCAAAATGGTGGTGGGCGTTTACGGTGGAGGAAAAACACACTTTCTTTACTGTGTGCGTGACATTGCTTGGAATCACAACTTCGCTGTGTCCTACGTTAGCCTAAGTCCTGGTGAAAGCCCATTCCACAAATTGGAACTGGTGTATAGCGCTATTGTGCGCAACATTGTCGCCCCTCTGACGGCTGATGAATTGCTATCGGGGTATGAGCAAGGCATCGGTGCTTTCCTGCGCAACTGGTTTAGTCTGAAGTTTCAAGAGTTCAGGAGTAAGGGATTATCAGGTGATGCCCTGCGTGAGGAACTATTGAACGAGCTTGAACGCATCCAAGGCATTGAGAGCATCAGTTTTGCAAGGGCGGTTAAAGCCGCGTTTCGCGCCCTGCTGGATAGAAAAGAGGAGGACTTCACCAATATCTGCCAATGGTTAAGCGGAGAAGGTTACGACCGCCGCACCCATGGACGATACGGTATCTTCCAAAAGATTGACAAAACGACTGCATTTCAAATGCTGCGTTCTCTCGTGCAGTGGGTTAGGCAGATTGGTTACTCTGGATTGGTAATTCTGTTGGACGAGGCAGAGCGAGTGCCGAGCCTCAGTACTAAGCAACGCGAACAGCATTTGAGCAATCTGCGCGAAATCATTGACGAATGTGGGCACACGCACTTTCAGGGCGTAATGATTTTCTATGCCGTTCCAGACGAGAACTTTCTGGAAGGACGGACGCAAATCTATGAAGCGTTGCGTCAGCGGGTTGCGACCGTTTTTGACTCTCCGAACCCCTCAGGGGTCAAGATTGAGTTAGAGCGAGTCGTTAAGGAACCTATTTCATTTCTATGTGAAGTTGGCAGCAAACTGGCACGGATTTATGAAATTGCTTACAACTATCATTTTGACAATGCCGCGTGTCAGCAAACTATCAAGTTGGCGGCTGAAGCGGCTTATGAGCGTCGCTTCGGCGACATTGGCTATAAACGCCTCTTCGTGCAGACGCTCATAAGGGGTTTCCATTTCCTGCGTCAGAAGGGTGCACCACCGTCCGCTGAGGATCTGCAGATGTAGGGAGGCAAATTGGCAATGCCTGAGCGAGTGGTCAATCACCCGAAGTATGGTCGTGGGGTGGTTCAAGAGTCACGCTACAAGGGATTTGAGTTGCGCGTCAAGTTTGATGACGGCGTGACGCGATGGGTGCGGCTTGATGAAATCACAGAAGGCACAATGCCACTTCCTGCTCCATCTTCTCCACAAACGATACCACCGCCAATGTCTCAGAGTTTCAAATCCCGGCGAATGATTGAAGCTTTCCGCTGTGGCATTGTGCCCCATGATTGCGTTCAGGACTTCACTTTTGGTCGTGACCGCGAGATACAGCAGTTAATGGAGTGGCTCAGAGACCCTGACAAAAGCACTTTGCTCCTCGTGGGCGAATACGGGACAGGTAAAACGCATCTCTTGGATTATACTTATTGGTATGCCTTGCATAAGAACTTCGCCGTCGCGCGCGTTGAAATGGACCCTAATGAAGTGCCCTTCCACAAGCCAAAGCGAGTGTATGCCCGATTGGTTCAGACTTTTCGATTTCGTTCCATAATTGATGGACAATTCAAAGGCTTTCGCGATTTCTTGAAGGAAACACTCGCCCTTGGTGCTTTCGAAGACCATGAATACTTTTGTCACCTCATTGGCAGAACCTCAGACGAGAACCTGTGGGATTGGATTGAGGCGCGGGAGGCGAGCGGCAAGCCTTGGGGCTATCGGGAGTTGCCATCGATGTATGACTACTCAACCGCCGCAAATATTTATTGCTATCTGCTCAGTGCTCTCGGATGGGCTGCCAGAAATATTTTGGGGTTGAGCGGCTTGCTGCTTATCTTTGACGAAGCGGAAGCATTGGATCGTAAAAAGGGACTTAACTTTCTGAAGGCGTTGATCCGCACGGCAAGAGATGATGCACAGTTACTTGAGCCACCCTATAGGAGCTATGCAGGGCTTGATTACTGTGGAAGACACGGACAGTATATTCCTTTTCTCTACCGACAGCCCAGTGGGTTGAAACTTCTTTTTGCCTTCACACAGGCTGGAGATGAGATAATTTCTGCCTTCACACAAGCTGGGGTCGAGATAGAGAGAGCGCGAATTGATTTGCAACCTTTGTCGGATGCAGCCCTCAAGGAAGTGTTTGAAAACATCTGCCTACTTTATGACAGCGCTTATGATTTCCTTGAAGAAGACTTGACGATTGACAGGATTTTTAAGCGAGTGACTGCTCAAGGGGGACGCACTCGTCTCTTCGTTAAAGTCGTAGTAGAGGCGTTAGATTTGGCGCGCCTGAATCACGGACAACCGCTTGATGAGGTGTTGCAATGAACCGCATTAATGAGATTACGGCTATCCGTCGCCGTTTGAAACATGCCTGGGTGCCCTTCTTTGCAAGGTTTGGCAAACTCACTCCCGTTCAGGAAAAGACAATTCCCACAGTCCTAGACGGAGCCAATGTGGTGGTCGCATCGCCGACTGCTTCGGGCAAGACAGAGGCAGTCGTCGCACCTGTCGCCGAGAGGTTCGTATCAGAGCGATGGGATGGTCTGGCAATCCTGTATATCGTGCCGACACGCGCCTTAGCCAACGACATCTTGTCGCGCATAGAAGGTCCTCTTCGAGACATGGGTATCACCGCACAGCTGAAGCACGGGGACAAGCCGCATCTAAAAAGCCTACCTAATTGTCTTATCACGACGCCTGAATCGTTGGATTCGTTGGTCTGTCGCCGTCCGCAAGTGTTCAGCAGCCTACGCGCTGTTGTTCTGGATGAAATTCACCTACTGGATAACACATACCGTGGCGACCAAATGCGGCTACTCTTGTATCGGCTTCAAAACCTTGCTTCTAACCGAACTTTCTCCATTCATCTGCTGTCCGCCACTTTGTCTCAGCCGCATCAGATTGCCGAGAGGTATGTCAGCGAGTTTGTGGTAGTTATGGTCGCGGGTCAGCGAGAGATTGACTACCATATTGTCGGTTCCCATGACGAGGTCTATCACTTGGCAAGACAAAAGGGCTGGAAGAAAGTCCTCTACTTCTGCAACCTGCGAGAGTCCGTTGAGGCGACGGCTGCCGTTCTTGGTCAACTTTGGCATCCCTACCCTGTTGTAGCCCATCATGGTAGCCTTAACCGCAGGGTGCGTGAGGAAGCGGAGGCAGTAATGAAGGAAGCGAAGATAGCAATATGCGTCGCTACCTCCACGCTGGAAATTGGTATAGACATTGGCGATATTGATCTAGTTGTATTGGCAGAACCTCCGTGGAGTATCTCTGCGTTGTTACAACGCATTGGTCGTGGCAATCGCAGAGAGGGAGTCATCCACGTGGCTGCAATAGCAACCTCTGACGAAGAAAAAGCCCTGCTTGACGCGATGTTTCAAACTGCTGCCTCTGGCGAACTGCCGACACAGCCTTATGAGCCAGACCTCTCCGTTGCTGTTCAGCAGACCTTTTCCTACCTTTACCAGCATCCTGAAGGTGTGGAAGAAGTGGAACTCTTGCAACTGTTGAGTCCTCTGTGTTCAGGAGACGACGCCAAACTGATTCTGGCGCACTTACGGCAGCTGGGATGGCTTGAGTGTCGCACAGGACGTTGGTTCGCTTCCACAAGACTAATGGATATGGGCGAGAAGGGGCGAATCCACTCTAACATTCCTGATTCGCAGACTTACAAAGTGGTAGATGCTGACTCAGGTAAAGAAATCGGAAAGATTGCGGGCGTTTTCGACGACGTATTTGTGCTTGCTCAGAGAACGTGGAAGGTTGTGACGGTATCAGGTGACATTATCAGCGTCCGACGTTTCAAGGGCAAGGCATCATCGCCTATGTTCAAGCGACATCGCAACTTTGGTGCGTTCTTTGGGCTTTTGCCACCCGAGTTGAGACACCGGTTCAGTTCGGTTTCGCCATGACTGACACTATTGCAGAGACCCGTTTCCACGAGTTGTGGGATACATTTACTGGTCATGCGATAGGGGTCAATGCAGCAAGTGCGGTAGTCTCTTCCCTGGGGAGGTGGCTATCTGAGGGGATGATGATGGCGTAGCCCCGCTCCTTGAAAGAAGCCCGATACCCATACTGGGGAAACTTAGCCCCTGCAACCGACCCGCTATGCTGGTTTAAATAAACTACCAATGGCACGCAAGTTGATTCCCGACCCACCAACGGAGAAGGTTCGGTCATTAGCGCTTGCTTTATCGCCTCCTTGATGTCCTGAACGGTCAATTTCACCACCTCCGTTCCAAACCTAATTATTCGGCACTATCCTATTGGCAAACAACAACTATTTCGCCCCCAACGAAAGAGAGTGGTTGTCTGTCCGAGGGGGGAGAAATATTTGGCAGGGGTTATGTCTTGTTGGTCTTACTTTGGTGGGCAGGGCGGACTCTGGCAACTTGCCTAAAGTTATTTTCGGCGCCGAAAATAACTTTGAGCCTGCTGTTCCCATTACCCCCTTAAGACTGACTGCATCGGCTACCGCTGTGGTTGAATTACTAAGGTCTGGAAGCGCTACAATGAGAAAAGGGGGCGGCGATGACTCATGAAGTTGTTTTGTAAAAGAGGTGATTAGCGATGGGGATGGCAATGTCAGAAGACCGAGGGGCATTGGGGAAGTTCCAGGACTTGCTG
>Ga0079992_148090_pt1 | contig 13041 bp, 11 predicted proteins | sample FaiFalFF_MnMetaG_3_FD_69197 | JGI IMG/M metagenome (GOLD analysis project Ga0079992, IMG submission 69197) | Freshwater microbial communities from Yellowstone National Park, Wyoming, USA - Fairy Falls B (FF_Mn_B) MetaG (SPADES assembly) (version 2) | ecosystem: Environmental > Aquatic >... | reverse complement strand
GCAAAAGGAACATCGAGAATACACGGAGCAAAACTAACACTACACACAATAACAGTACTAGAGCTCCTAAAACAAACACTAGAAATCCAGTACACACTAGAAGGAAGCGAAGGAAAACCATTCAAAGCAATCCTCAAATCACACTAAACACCATCAGCCCCCTAAACTAACAGCATAGAGGAAGCTCCCTTCAAAACCACAGTAGGGGCATTTAGTCAACTCTACCACCTCTCTTAACCACCACTTTCCCGTCCTCCAAAACCCACTCTACAACATCATCCTCACTTATGCCTAGTAGCTTCCTAACCTCCCTTGGTATCGTGATCCCGTTATACCTGCCAACCCTAGTCCTGGATAGTGTTGGCGTAGAAACCACCCATCTTTTAGAGTTTTCTATAGAGGGGTTACAAATAAATAATTCATAGGGTGGTGTTAAGATCTAACCTCTCCCTCACAACCCTAATATTACTGAGAACCGGGGGTTGAATGTGCGATGTTTGCCTCATACCATAACTTCATTACAGTCGTAAGTATCCTCTTTAGACTAGAAATATACTAGGAACTATTTGCTCATCACTCCTCTCTACCCACCATACCACGTACACCCTCGGAGCTTCTGGGATATCATGTGATTCTAGAAGAGACTTTAGCCGATGTCTATTAATAATGCTATAGCATCATCTTCTCCACTTAAGTAAAATCTGGCTCCCTACTTTGTAGTGTAGTTTTAAGGTAAAGTCGCCTAGTAGGTAGTAGATTATCTGAGGAGTTGGGGAAAAGGATACAACTCGGTCAAGGTTAGAATGTGAGGATGACAGCAGGCATGGAGCTTAGAGGAAGCGTTCGTAGAACGTGTTATGAGATTTATGTGGATACTATTAGAAAGATCACAAAGTCTCTGAGCATGACGATGAGGGAAGAGTGGCTGAAGCGCTCTCACTATGAGTTGAAATTATACATGCGAGGAGTTCACATAACGTCTTGATTTAAAAGTAAAATATTTAAGTAAGTAGAGCTATCTCTTAAGATTGTAGCAAGGGTGACCAGTGATGAGGGTAGTTATACTTGGTGGAGGTGGAGCTATGTGTGCTAGTGCTGTTTACGATCTCTATAAGACAAGTAAGTTTGACGAGTTCATTATAGCTGATATTGATGAGGTAGCTACAAAGCATTTAATTAATGTAATTTTGGAACGCGATGAGAGGTTTAAGTTTGTAAAGGCTGATTTAAGTGATAAAAATGTCGTCTCTAAGCTTTTGAAGGAGTCTGACTGCTTTATCCAATGCTCCCCATTCACCGTAGAAAGACCTTTCTTAGAGGCTTTAATGGAAAATTCTAACTTAGTGGGAGTGGATTTAAATGCTTTTGAATTTGATTATGTTCTAAGCCTCTCTCCTAAGCTAGCTGAAAGGAACATTACGTTATGGTTCGCTAATGGAGGATTAGTGATTACGTCATCACTAGCTTTAATGGGGTTAATGGAGGTAGACGAAGCTGAGGAGGTGAATATCTACTGGGGTATGTGGAGACCTATCACCTTTACCACCAAAGGACTTACAGCTACAGTATTCTATGAACTCGACCCAACGGTAAAGGAGAGGATCGTATGGGAGGATGGGAGGATTAGATCTCTACCCCCCTTCGCTCTTATGAAGGAATTCACATTCCCCGAACCTATAGGAAGAGTTGTTACTTACGTCCTCGCCCATACAGAGCCTTTGACACTTCCACATAGCGAGTTAGTTAAAGAGAAGAAGGTTAGAAGGATAATAGCTAGAGGTGCTTGGCATCCTAGCTGGATTAACCTTATAAAAGCTCTTATTGAAGCTAAGGTTTTCGAAGCCGAGCCTATAACAATTAATGGAAGGAAGATAAGACCTATAGATGTAATTATTGACTCTATTCCTGTTGAAAGAGAGTTTAGAGACCCCCATGATATTGTTAGAATCACGGGATTTAGACCTACAGTAATTCTATCAGCTGAGGTGATCGGATACAGAAAAGGTGTAGGTCGTAGAATTGTCTACCATCATATACCACCTTATCCGTTCTTTGATGGAAAACATGTGAGAGCTATGTGGGAATATGGATCGTACGTGGGGACAGCACTTTCGATAACACTACAGCTCATGCTACAACATGAAATTCATAGAGAAAAGAAGGGCGTTATCTTTATGGAGACAAGTGGACTTTCACCACAACTTGTACTAGAGGAGTTTAGAAAAAGAGGGTTCAAGACAGTTAAAGAAGAGTATTAATGGAGGAGATATGTATGGTGTCTAGGGAAAACTTGGAACGTATAGTAGCCTTTTACGCTCTTATAGGTGCAGTTTTCCAAGTCCTACTTATATACTTCGTGTTCTACTCACCTTCAACTTTCATAGGGCTTCCAGCATCGGTATGGGTGATAGTTATAACTGGCGTACTTAGCCTTGTAAATGGAATTGCTCTCTACGTTATATTCAATCGTGCAGTTGAGGGGTGAAGTTTCATGGTAGAGATAGTTCCTCTAATCATACTAATCATTTACATAGTATTACTGTTATACGCTTCATATGAAGGTTTTAGGAGGACTAAGGCTGGAAGATTAGAATTCTTTGTTGCTGCAGGTACTTTAGGTGTGATAGCGAGCTTCTTCACATATGTCGCAACATGGGTAAGTGCATATGGATTCATAGGTCTTTCAACAGTCTTCTATGCTTATGGTATAGACTGGCATCTCTTTGAAGCTATGGCGTATCCGTTCCTAATAGTACCTCTTACATTCATAGTTGCTCGTCGTGTCTGGAGCTTAGCTAAAAAGTACAAGTACATTACACCAGCTGATCTGATTGTTCATAGAATAGGGCTTGATATCCCAGTACGATTACTACTTGCAGTCATGATAGCTTATCCCTTCATATTCTATATGGGAATTCAATTCATAGCATTATCATCTATAGTAAGTGGAATTACAGGGCTACCCTACCACTACGGACTATTTTTATTTAGCCTAACCGCTATAATAGTAGTAGGTTTGGGAGGCATACGTGGTGTAGCATACTCAGATATACTAATGGGGGTTACTTTCCTTATCCTAGCAGTCATAGTCATAATCGCACTTCCACTCTACTTAGGATTCGGGTATATAACATCGGCTGTTGAAGGTCCGAGAGGGTGGGTTTTCAAACCATCCCTCCCACCACAATACCTTATCTCAGCCCTTTTCCTAGTGAGTATACCGTGGGCCGGCCTCATACCACATCTTATGACAAAGCTCTACGCTGCACAAAGTGATAGAGCTATCTACGCTTCAGCTTTAGGTATAGGAATTAGTGGTTTTCTCTTATATTCGATACTTCCCATATTTGTAGGAAGTGCTCTAGCCTACTACTGGCCTGAACCACCAAAGGTAACTGTTAGGGAGGAGTATGTTACGATGTTCTTCTCGCAGCTAATCTCGCCAACAATAGCTATGCTATTAATGTTAGGTCTTGTGGCAGCAGCATTCTCAACAATCGTAGGTATAGCGATAACTTTAACGTCAATAGTTCACGTCGATTTGCTAGAGAAAACATTAAAGCTCAAGCTCTCCGAGAGGACACTAGATTTAATTGCTAGGGCAACCGTTATATTAGTTATGCTTATAGGAGTATATAGTGCAGTAAGCCCCGAGCACCCTATAGTGAGGATAGCAATAACTCTAATCTGGCCTGGACTCTCGGTTATAGCGTTTCCCATTCTTATCGCCTTATTCTGGAGAAGAGCAAATAAATGGGGTGTATTCCTGGGGCATCTAACAGGCTTCCTCTCACTCATACTCTTCCAATACTTCATATGGCCAGAATGGCCTCATAACCCCTTCTACCTATGGGAAGGAGCTTTACCTACAATGATAGGTATAGTTGTGACAATCATAATATCCCTCATAACACCACCGGAACCAGAGGAGAGACTCAAAGAATTCTTCCCATAAACTCGTCATCTTCAACTCCTTCTCCTCGTCTTTAACATACATTTATTTCAATATGAATATGAGAGATTTAACAATAGGATCATAATTAGGATCTAGTATTATAGTTATTATAGTTGGAAAAGTCTGTGAAACCTTATATTATAAGCTAGCATGAGCACAGTTGTACTCGTAGAAGAGTTGGTAGCCGGGAGGGGGGCCTTCAGTACTATGTTTTCCGCTCCTCTTCTGCCATTGACTTTCTCTTATGTGTAGCTAGCACTCTACGATTACTACTGGTGCTATTCTGGATAGCCTGCCTTTCGGGCCGTGTGCTAGGTGGCATCTGCGTGTGTTATCGCAGTACACGTCGTAACCGTGATCCGAGATTATAACTGATTTCTTTGAGTTTACGACGTCATTAGCTAGACCCCTAGCCATGCCTCCTAGCCTGGCGTCCGCAAGCTCGAGCAACTCTTCGAGGTTCCTTGGTTTGCCGAACTCCCCGAAGAGCGTCTTGTCTATCACCTTGTACAGTTCAGCTCCCAGTCTTTCCGCTATCTCAGCCATGGTCTGTGATAGGAAGGCGTCCTTGAACCTTTTTGTCAGAGCTTGACTGTTAATGTACGGTCTTATGGAGATGGCTATGAAACCGCATCTCTCCGCTACCCTAGAGTATACCTCGTACACCTCGGGTAGCCCTAGGCAGTCTACGAGGAGGGGTGTATACCCGCCTCTCACCAGCCGGAGCACATAGTCCCTCATGAGGGCTAGGTTGTCGGGGTGGGATGCAACGGTCTCAGCCAGAGCCCTCACATCCTCCGCGACATCCCCGGAGTAGGGGTTTCCGGGCACGTCTGGGTATGCGGCTTTGACCATCGCGCCTAGGACGTCCCTGTACTCTAGCCCCCTTTTCTTAGCCTTATCCACCAGCCAATCTAGGCGCTCCCTCAGGCCTACAAGCACGGTCATACATTAGCCCCGCTTCTCAACTCTCACTCCTAAAATGTACCTTGCAATCTGGCCCAGAACTCTCTTGACGGGATCTGCGGATGCCCTGTCTACTTTCACCTGCACGTTGACTACCAGCTCTCCGCCCCTCTCCTTCACGCTATCGATGAGCCTCATGAGATCAGAAAGGTTAAGTGGCTCCTCCCGCCTCTGGACAACCTGGATTCCAGCATCTGTAGGCTGTGGTGTGGCTACCTGTGTTTCAGGCTGGGGTGGTTGAGGCTTGGGCCTCACCAGTATGACGAACTGCACGTCGTCCACCCGCAGTTCCACATCATAGTCTCTGCCGAGCTCCCCTTTAACACGTTCCACGACGCGCACGGCCAAGCTCTTAACCACGCTGGGCGGTATGTAAGCCCACCTATCCACGGGCCCTTCAAGCCTCACCAGCCTCGGCTCGTTAAACCGGATCGAGGCCACCCCCTGCCTCTTAAGCAACTCGACGACCTCCCCGTACAGTATGTCCCCGAAGTACTGGGAGCCGGCCTTCTCTAAGACTATGAGCCCCTGTCTAACCCTCTGGTTCAGAGCCCTAGCTATATCCCCTATCGCGCGTTGCCTACGCTCCCTCAGCAGGTCGAGGGCCGAGCGCACGTCCTGGATCGAAAGCCTCCCCGCACCCTCCTCTTCCAATCTAAGCTTCTCCCACAGGACGCCCTTTGGAGTGTAGTATCTAACCTCTTCCAGTAAGCTACTCATCGAACCTCTCAGGCCCGCTAGGGCGTCGTTGAGTTGCCTGGCCACCTCGGCCTTCAGATCCCCTAGTTCTATCTCGAGCAGTCGTCTGAATATCTCGTCCTCCCTGTGCCCCGCAGGCCTCTCCCGGGGGGCTATGTACTGGCTTACCATGTAGTGCGTGGCCTCCTCCACCGCCACATACCTGGCCAGGCCCTCTAGGACATCCTGTTTAACCCTCAGCAGGACGAAGGCTACGTTGTGGTCTCTCCTCCTCTCGAGGAACGCGTTGACATCCATCACCGTGGACTTGAACGGCTCCTCTCCCGTCTCCACGCCCTTTAGCTGGGATAGGAGACCCCAGTTTGCGTATATGTAGACGTAGAACTTGTCCTTGGAGTGAGGCCTCCTCTCCAGAGCTTGAAGGCTCTCGACCACCTCCTGCTCCGAGTACTCATCCCTGTAAGCTAGGCTCAGCACGTAGTCCTTGAGGTGTTCGAGGAGAGCTTTGGGGTTGCCCAGGTAGCCCTTGTACTTCTCGTCTACCAACATCATATAGACTGCCAGGGGGCTTGCAACGGGTGCTACGAAGTACGCGTGGCCGCCTTCAACTAGGGAGACTCTGTGCATGTTGGGGTGGATCCTATCCAGTATACTTACAACACTGTCTATGGCGCTATCGGTTAGCCCGTGAGCTCTCAGTACTGCTCGGAGCTCCACCTCCCTGACAACCGGTATGTGGAGGCGGCCTACAACCTCCCCTCTCTTCGCAATCCTAATCATCTCCACGAGCTTCTCAGGGGCTCCTGTGAGCGTTAGCGAGAATATGGTGTTTACTGCTAGCAACACCTTATCACCGTCGCCGGAGCCCCTCAGCCTGTTAACTATCTCGCCGTATATTGTCTTGTAGCGCATGGCAATATCGCTCCCGGCAAGCAACATGTCCACCACGTTTTCATCGAAACGAGCCGGGGTCACAATACTGTCGTTGGCTCTGGTAGCGTTCAAAGCGTACAAAGCCATAACCTTTATGAGGGATCTCATGTGGTGAGCCTGGGGGATATCCGTATCGGCCCTGATAACCCTCTCTACGAACCTATCAAAGGAACTGTGGAACACGCTGTCAAACGCGCCCCTCCCTAAGCCCAGCCTCCTCTCCAGTATCCCCTTAGCCTCACCGAGGCTCAACCACCTCGTCTCAACGCTACTCTCAATCCTCTGCAACTGGTCTACGAAGCTGTCGAGGACGGCCGCGAACCCCCTGTCGGGGATGGCGCTTCTAACCTCCTGCCACCTATAGAAATCCCTCCTCGCGGAAGCTACTAGAACCGCTATCCCGCCTACCGGGGCCCTCCTCAGAGCCCTCCTGTAGTTCACGAGGTCTAAGATGAACTTTACAACCTCAGCTGTAATCCTTCGATCCTCATCGTCGCCCATGACTGCGACGTAGTGTAGCTCATCGACTAGGATCAGTATGTTGACATCCTCGGGTAGCATGCCGGCGAGCCTCTGTGGATCGGGCATCCTACTATTCTCGCGGGCCTGCCTCACAATATCCGCTACACCGGGTAAGCCGGCGGCCTCAAGGGTTTTCTCGGCGAGCTTTAGGTATCTGTAGGCTAGCTTAGGAGTCCTCAGGTCGAAGGCGAAGACCACCGTTCTACGGGCTAGGTCTTCGCTGTAACCAGCCCTCTCCCTGTAGTCTTCTAGGTAGCCGTGGCACTGTTGTGGTGCTATGTTGCAGGATACGAAGAGGTGTAGCATTAGGGTCTCAAGGTGGGTTTTACCGGAGCCCATATCCAGGTTTAGGAATAGGGCTGTCGTGCCACCGCTCTTCAAGCTTTCAACTATGCTCTTGAGAACCTTGATGAAGTTCTCTGTTGGGTGTGTGAGGCTGAAGAATATGCTTGGCTTGTAGTACGGTAGCTCGCCCTCACCTACAATACCCTCAGCTAGTGCTAGTATCACTGTGCCGAGGGATGGGGCTAGCTCGTCGGGCTTAACCTTAACTATCCTCTCCAGATCCTGCAACCTCCCCCCGAAAACCCTGCTCAAGCTCAACCAGCACCACCCCCCGCTAGCACCCTGAGCACGGACTCCCTCTCATCCCAGCTTAACCCGAGCTTGCTCCAGGCAACCAATGCTAGGAGCCTTGCTAGCGAGACCACATCCCTCTCCGAGCCTAGGACTATGTTCTCAGCCGCCCTAAGCCCCCGTTCATTGTACGCCTCCCTCACGTCTAGTAGGAGCTTGACAGCCATACCCACGCTACTCGTGTAGAACCTCTTTGAAACCTCAAGGGGGCTTAGAAGCCTCAGGGCGCCCCTCTCCACGCCAACCCTCACCTTGTTCAAGGTATCCCCGGCGGCCTGAACCTGGGCCACCTTGCTGGCGAAGTCGTAGGAGACGTTCAGGTCGTCCGTAGCCGCTATGAGGAGGAACGTGTAGAGCCTGGACACGGGGTCGAGCCTCCCAACGGCGAGATGCCCAGCCACACCCCTAGCCAGGTACTCTAGGACTGTTGTGACAGCCACCCTCAGAGCAGTCCTAGCTAGGTTCTGGTACACAGCTAGTGCTGACGGTAGGGCGGCGGGTAGCGTGTAGAGCGTAGCCCTAGAGAACCCGTCTGCCAGCGATGTAACCAAGGCCTCCCTGAGGGCATCATAGCCGTACATTTTCATCAGAGTGTCCATGGAGGACTCCACCGCCCTCCTAACATCCTCTACGAACAGCGGGTCATCGTAGCCTGAGAGCACAGACCTCACAACCCTAGGCCTAGCAACTATAACCATGCTGGTGAAGAAGGCGGCCTTCTGCTGAGCAACCCTCCTCTGCCTAGACTGAGTCCACACCTGCCACGTCTTAGTAACCCCGTAGCCCGTGTCATAGAATAGTTTGAAGAGTTCCTCCCACCCCTCAACCCTACCGTAAGCGTACCACACCACGAGAAGACCGTCGTCCTTTAAAACCCTGGAGGCAGACTCGAGGAAAGCCCTGAAGCCGACAGCGAACTCGGAGGTGGAACCGCTCTTAGGAGGCTTACCCCTAATCTCCACACCTCTAGGCACCTCGGAGTAGGCCGGATGCCAGCCGCTAACCCTAACCCTTTCGGGCGGGAACAGATCGTCCAGGACGGGCCATAAAGCCTGTTGCACGATGACCCAGAAGAACTCCGTTATCCCAGTATAGTCGTGCTGATCATAGTATGGAGGGTCGACGTTCACGAGATCAACAGACCTCTCAGGCAGATGCCTGTCTAGCTCCCTCGCATCCCACAAGAACACAGCATCCAAGCCGTCCTTCCAGAGGCCCTCAAGCCTACCCCCTAGAAGTCTGACTACAGGGAGTATACCACCTCTAGTAGCCTCTACATCCTCGTCCTCCTCACTCTCCTCTTCCTCGGCTTCCAAAGTCCATAGTAAAGCTTTGTGAGGAGCTCTTGCCTCACAGTAATCGTAGCCTAGATCCACGCTCTTACCCAAAGCATACTGAGAGCCGGCCAAATCTCTGATGACTTCGCTACCGGGGTGCCATTGAGTTAATATGTTGTTGTAGTTAAACGTTTTCGCTAAAGCTAGCGATAGGTATAGGGCAACAGCTACACCGAGCTCCCCATAATCTCTTTTAAGAGTCTCAGCTCTACTTCTAATGTATTTTGTTAGCTTGTAGAGTGCTAGGAGCTGGCGTGGGGTGAAGAGCTGGTACCAGTACCTGATTCCATGTGTTCTAAGCTTCCTGAACACGTTGTTATCCTCTGGGATCTCCGCTGTGGGGATGTACTCTCTGATATCCCTACCCTTCTCCCTCTCCCTGAGAGCGCATCTAGCGAGCTCCCTTCCAGCCTCGACAAGCAACCCCATGTCTACGCTGTTAGCAGGCCTATACTTGCCCCTCTCTAGCCTGTTAGCTGGAAGTGCCCGGATGGTAGCGAGTATGTGGACTCTACGAATATCCTCGGCGAGCTTCTCGTTTCCATCAAGTAGACCTTCTACTATCCTGGTATGCTCTCTAGCCCACCTCTCCCTGATATCACCTTCACTAACAGACCTACCACAGTAGGGGCATACGGCCGTGGAGAACGCCGGGGCCCCCTTTGAAACCTGGAATGCCAGGGTCTTACTGTCCCTGTCGACCACAGGTTTAACGTGGATATTCCTCTTCTTGTCGAGCATGGTGTGCTTTGCGAGTGGGACTAAACCACCGCAGTAATGCTCAGCCCCTATAAAGAATATGTGGTTCGCATCCTCGCTGTAGAACCTTCCGAGCTCCTCCCTGGCATAGTCTATTAACGCCCTCGACTCCCTCTCCAGGAGCTCCACCAGCCTCCTACCGTACTTAGCTGGGAACTCTATCGTGGCCCTTAGGATCAGGTATGCCACCGGGTTGTAGTCTCCGGCTATGGTTCTGAAGCCCAGTCTTAGAGCCTCAAGGGGTATGGAGCCCCCGCCCGCCATGGGGTCTACTACTGTAACCTCCTTGGGATCCCTGCCTAGCAGTTCTCTGACGAGAGCTCTATCCGGGTCGGCCATGTAGAGAGTTACTACCGCCCCGCTCCTCCTAGCAAGCTCCCTGGCATTATCGAGACCTATGGCTTTAAGGAACACATTTTTAGACAGGCTATCGCTGTAGCCTAGTATGGAGGCGAGCGTTACAGCCCTTGTAGCCGATGGGGGGATTCTAGCTGGGTAGTACATGATATTATTAATTCGTGGAGGTCTAAAGGGTTTCATTCCAAACCCTAAAAGCTTGCTTAACTTCTCTCTCTGCTCCTTAGAACCCCTTTGAAAAGCCATATCATATTCTGCTACGATGTTCACTTCACCTAACGGGAACTCCCTCTCTATGTATCTTGGCGTGCTCACCCTACCATCACCTCCATCCCAGGTATAGTTGTAGTGCTTCTCTGATTATCCTCGATGCCTTCCTCGCCACGCTCCCCGTTATTAGCGGTTCTCTGGTGTCAGCCTTCCTCCTCCTAGCTGATATCTCTATCAGGTCTGCTACGAGATCCGCTAGGGTTCTCGGTGTCTCCTCTAGCAGTCTTTCTAGGAGCTCCTCTCTGGGCCTGGCCGTTATGGATGCTAGTAGCCACACTTCCACCGCTGGGAGCGCCGGCAACGGTATCAATATCTCCGTTGAGCCATCCGCCTCCCTCGTTAGAAACCTCCCCGCCAGGATCCTGGCAACCTCCCCGGCCGTAGAACCCCTGACACGTAGTAGTGGTGTTTGAAGCCTCTCGTCCAGGAAGAGCTCTACAGCGGGCCCGCGAACCCTGACCAGGGGGGATAGCCTGCTAACAGCGTACAAAGCGCCCGACGCCGCCACCCCTACACACCCCTCCTAACTATAACCCTCCCATCCTCGAAGACCCACTCGACAACATCGCCCTCGCCCAAGCCCAGCAACTTCCTGACCTCGTGGGGCACAGTAGTCCTGCCATTCCTCCCAACCCGAGTCCTAGACAGGATCGGCATAGGAGGCCTCCACCCCACGCCTTAAACAGGTTTGTTTAAGGAAGGTTAAATAAGCCTCTTTAAGACCGCCTAACAGGTTTAACCCCTTGCCAGCCGCCTTCACGGGTACGACCCATGGGGGGTACAGCTGTACACTCCAAGGTGCTATCCAGCGGTTGTTAGTATGACGTGTTGCCAGATAGAACAGGCCCCTAGCACCATGCCTTTCATAGACCGGGGAGGCCCGACTTAGGAGCTCCCTACGGCTAACCCTGGATAGATCGTGCTTCCTGCCTAAGTCGATAAGCCTATAAACATCACCTAGGATAACTCCGCACACCTGCTCTTCCACAATAGTGTGAACCCTATGCAATGGCATCTCCACTACCCCACGCTGGAGTAGGCAGTTCCTCTTAGAGGTTTTAGCTATGGCTAGTGTGAGGCCCTGCCCCTCCGAGCCTAGGAGCTCCCGAGGGTTCCGAGTTTCGGTGGGCGAGCTTGGGCCAAAGGAGGTGAGAGGGCACAGCTGTACTCCCAAGGCGTTAGGCAACCGCCTGTAACCTGTTATCTAATAATTGAATCCATTCAATGAAATTGAATGTCTAGAGTTCCCTCACCTTCTCCATGAGGGCTATTATGGCATCAACGGTTGAAACCTTTCCCTCTCTGCATATCACGTAGTTTATTTTGCCCTCTGATACGTAGAGTTTAACCTTGAGAAGTGGTTGTTCAATCTCAGCGTACTCCCTCTCATTATCTCTTGTAATGTTAACTTTGAAGCCTTGGAATTTAAGCTTTCTAACGATGTTATCGAGTGTGGGCTCTTCTTTAGCGATTGTGCTTCCTTTTAGGGAGTCTAGAGTTTCTAAAGCCTTACTAGCAATGGAGGGGCAGTCATCTCTGTACTCCTCTGCGAGCTTTCTAAGAATATCCTCTAAGAGCCATAAGACATTAACGTTCCTGGCGTATTCAACAATATCAGCCCAATCCTCGCTTGATAGGAAGTCTGCAATCCTCCTAGGATCACCACCGAAAACGCTGAAGCTAAACTTATCCTCAGCTCTAGCGAACCTAACCTTAAAATCCTCCATAACACTAGCGCTAATCTTACCTGAAGACTCGGAAACAACCTTATTAACAATCTGCCTAAGAAAATCCCTCCTAGCAGAGCAAACACTCAACTTAAGACACCCCAGACATAGAGTATGCTAAAAACCCTAAAATATTGCCACACAGCTATAGATACAATGTGCTCACGCCAGCAGACTTTTCAATTCCATTGAATGGATTCGATAACATTAACAAATCTAGAGAGCATGATAGCAGATAAAGTAGCTTTCAATTCCATTGAATGGATTCTATACAATCACGGTTCATATTCACTGTGGAAAGTTCTCTCATCTCCATTGTATGGATTCTATTCCATTAAGCCCCCGGGTGGGGGCTCCATGTATATGGTGTAGGATCTGGTATTTAAGCTTTTCGCTCTCATCCCTCATCAGCTTTTCCCATGTTGTAGATGGAAGTTTCCATTGTATACTGTTAGAACACATGTTAATAGATACGGTATCCAAGGGTAACGTATATAAGCTTTGGTTCATGTGGTGTTTTTAAGCTTCCTTTGGTGTACTTGTTATCTAACTCTAGTGTTTTCCGTTTTGGTTTATATTGTTGTTTACGTGTTTGGTGCTTCCGGGGGTGTTTTTATGTGTTTTTGGTGGTTTGGGGTTTCACTATTATGGTTTTTCCTTTGCAGCTTGGGTATGCTATTGTTATGTCTCCTTTCAATAGTGCTTCTTTGATGTGTGTTGTTTGTCTTGGTGTTAGTGTTCTGGCTATGTTTTCTGCTTGTTGTGGGTCTGTTAGCTTTGTTACTATGAATGCTGCTGTCTTGGCGGGCCCTCTTGGTGCTAGCATTTCTCCGGCCCATGGGATTTCCGGTAGTGCTATTACTATTCTCGGGTGTTTTCT
>Ga0079992_133025_pt1 | contig 13098 bp, 13 predicted proteins | sample FaiFalFF_MnMetaG_3_FD_69197 | JGI IMG/M metagenome (GOLD analysis project Ga0079992, IMG submission 69197) | Freshwater microbial communities from Yellowstone National Park, Wyoming, USA - Fairy Falls B (FF_Mn_B) MetaG (SPADES assembly) (version 2) | ecosystem: Environmental > Aquatic >... | reverse complement strand
GCCAGGACCGGAATGACCCAGCAGGCCCAGGAAGCCTTCCACCAGGCCCTCCAGACGGCAGAAGCAATCGAAGAGGCACGGGAGCGGGCAGAGGCCTTGGGGGCCATCGCGGAAGCCATGGCCAGGACCGGAATGACCCAGCAGGCCCAGGAAGCCTTCCACCAGGCCCTCCAGACGGCAGAAGCAATCGAAGAGGCGGGGAAGCGGGCAAAGGCCTTGAGGGCCATTGCGGAAGCCATGGCCAGGACCGGGGAAGCGGAGGGGGCGGCTGGCATCATGGAGCGAGAGATCGGGGCGCGGGAGCGAGGATTGCTCGCCGTCCTTCAGGCGCTGACCGAGCGGGCGCAGGAAGGGGATGAAAAGAGCCAGCGGGGCTTCCTGCGGCTGCTCCCCCTGTGCGGCTGGTCGCTGGAGCTGACCTATTCGGCCTGCGGGCTGCTGGCCCGGCTCTACCCGCACCAGGCGGAAGGGATCGCCCTAGCGATCCGCGGCATGCCGCCCGCGGCGTAGATCCCCGGGGTTCGAAGGGAAGATCCGGCCGGGCGATCCATCGCCGCATCGAGGCTCCCCGCCTTCGGCCGCGCCGGTTGGCCGGACCGCCGTCCAGGGGGCTTCAGGGGAAGGCGATGGGCCGCGGGCCGGGCCGAACCCGCCCCGGCCTTCCCGAGGTCCGAACCCCGGCGCGGCGCGCCGGGGCCTTCCAGACATGCAGGACAACTGCGAGCAGTCGCCCTGCATGCGGAAAAGCCGGAGTGCCCTGGCGCCGCACGCGGGTGTATCCCGATTTTGTCGGGCCTGGCCGCCTTGTAGGACAACTGCAAGCAGTTGTCCTACGATCTTGGGACACACCCCCGCGCGCCGGGCCCCCTTGACAAAACCGAAAACCCGGATATATTTAGAGCCAAACCGAGGGAGCCGCCCCTGCTCCATGGAACGCCGAACGCTGTGGATGGCGTGCATCAAAAAAGCCGCTGCGCCTCCAGGCCCGGACGGTAGTCCGGTCCTGACGTAGCGGCTTTCTCATCCGTCAGGATCCTCGCCCCCAGGCTACCGTCCGGCGGCCTGGGGGTTTTCTTTTTGCCCCAAACCCAGGCGAAGGAGGTGCGCGATGGCCCAGGCGATGTGTCCGGAGTGCGCGGCCGGCGTGCCGCTGCGGGAGGACGTCATGCTCCACGAGTTCCTCACCTGCCCCGAGTGCGGGACCGCCCTGGAGGTGGTCTCCCTCTCCCCGCTGACCCTCGACCGGGCGCCCCAGGTGGAAGAGGACTGGGGGGAGTGAGCGATGCGGATCGCCATATTCTGCTCGCTGGTGCGCACGGAGGAGAAGTGGCTGCTGGAGGCGCTCCGACGCCGGGGGGCGGAGGTCGAGGTCCTCCACGATCGCTCCGCCGTCCTGGAGGTCGGCGCAGGGGAGCGCTGGCGCCGGTTCGACGCCGTGCTGATGCGCTCCCTCAGCCACTGGCAGGCCTTCCACGCCGCCCGGCTGCTGGAAGACCTGGGGCTGCCGGTGATCAACCCCTCCGCGGTGATCCACACCTGCTCCGACAAGCTCCTCACCACCGCCGCTCTGGTCCGGGCCGGGATCCCCACCCCTCGGGTGAAGGTCGCCTTCTCCCCCGAAGGCGCCCTGCAGGCCATCGAGGAGATGGGCTACCCGGTGGTCCTGAAGCCGGTGCTGGGCTCCTGGGGCCGGCTGCTGGCCCGGGTGAACGATCGCGACGCCGCGGAGGCCCTCCTGGAGCACAAGGAGACCCTGGGGGGCTTCGCCCACGGCGTCTACTACATCCAGGAATACATCCCCAAGCCGGGGCGGGACATCCGGGCCTTCGTGGTGGGCGGGGAGACGGTCGCCGCGATCTACCGGACCTCGGCGCACTGGATCACCAACACGGCCCGGGGCGGGCGCGCCCTCAACTGCCCCATCACCCCGGAGCTGGCGGCGCTCTGCGCCCGGGCCGCGGCCGCAGTCGGCGGCGGGGTGCTGGCCCTGGACCTCTTCGAGGATCCGCAGCGGGGGCTGCTGGTCAACGAGATCAACCACTCCATGGAGTTCCGCAACTCCGTGGAGCCCACCGGGGTGGACATCCCGGGGGCGGTGGCGGACTTTGTGCTCCGGGTGGCCCGGGAGGGCTGGGCCGCAGCTCACCGCGCCCTTCCCCAGGAGGTCGGGCAATGGAACGGGTCCGCGTCAGCATCGTAGGCGCCTCGGGATACGTGGGCGGGGAGCTGCTGCGCCTGCTGCTCCGGCATCCTTACGTGGAGATCGCCCAGGTCACCTCGGAGTCCCATGCCGGGGAGCCGGTGCATCGCGTGCACCCGCACCTGCGCAAGGCGACGGGGCTGACGTTCTGCCGCATGGCGGATCTGAAGCCCTGCGACATCCTCTTCATCGCCCTCCCCCATGGCCAGGTGGCGCCCCGCATCGAGGCCTTCGCGGCCCTGGCTCCTGTCCTCGTGGACCTCTCCGCCGATTTCCGGCTCCGCCGGCCGGAGGACTACGCCCGCTGGTATGGCCATCCCCATCCCCATCCGGAGTGGCTGTCCCGCTTCGTCTACGGCCTGCCGGAGCGCTACCGGGCGGAGCTGCGCGGGGCCCGCGCCATCAGCGGGGTCGGCTGCAACGCGACCGCCGCCATCCTGGCCCTCTGGCCCCTGGTCCGGGCCGACCTGCTCGACCCGGAGCGGCCGGTGATCGTGGACATCCAGGCCGCTTCCTCGGAGGCCGGGCGCGAGCCGAACCCGGGCTCCCATCACCCGGAACGCCACGGGGCGATCCGCCCCTACGCCCCTATCCAGCACCGGCACACCGCCGAGGTCCGCCAGGCCCTCGGCCGCGAGGGGGTGGTCCTCTCCCTCACCGCCGTGGACGCCGTGCGGGGGGTGCTGGCGATCGCCCACGCCTGGCCCCGGGATCGCATCGCCGAGCCGGAGCTGTGGCGGATCTACCGGGCCGCTTACGGCGAGGAGCCCTTCATCCGCCTGGTGAAGGATCGTCAGGGCGTGCACCGGCTGCCGGATCCCAAGGCGGTGGTGGGGAGCAACTTCGCGGACGTCGGGTTCGCGGTGGAGGAGGAGACGGGACGGATCGTGGCCCTGTGCGCCCTGGACAACCTGATGAAAGGCGCGGCGGGCTCCGCCGTCCAGTCCCTCAACGTCGCCATGGGCTGGCCGGAGACGGCCGGCCTGGATCTGATCCCCGTGTATCCCGCGTGAGGGGAGGCGGAAGGATGTGGGTGATCAAGCTGGGAGGGAACGCGGCGGTGAACGCGGAGGCGGTGCTGGAGGAGCTGGCCGCCTGGGCCCGGGAGGGCCGGCGCTGGGTGCTGGTCCACGGGATCTCGGCCGAGGCCGACGCGCTGGGGGAGGCCCTGGGCCATCCGCCCCGCTACATCACCTCGGCCTCGGGCTTCACCAGCCGATACACCGACGCCCGCACCCGGGACATCCTGCTGATGGCCTACGGCCGGGCGAACGCCCATCTGGTGGCCGCCCTCCATCGGCGCGGCGTCCCGGCCATCGGCCTGCGGGGGATCGACGGCGGGTTGCTCCGGGCCCGGCGGAAGGAGGCCCTGCGGGTGCGGGAGGGCGAGCGGATCCTGATCCTGCGGGGGGATTACTCCGGCACCCCCTCCGGGGTGAACGAGAGGCTCCTGCGCGCCCTGCTGGATCAGGGGCTCTACCCGGTGATCGCCCCGATGGGGCTGACGCCGGATGGGGAGATCGTCAATGTGGATGGGGATCGGGCGGCGGCGGCCCTGGCGGCCGCCCTGAGCGCGGAGGGCCTGATCTTCGTCACCGGGGCGCCGGGGTTGCTCCGGGCCTTCCCCGATGAATCCACCCGGGTGCCGCGATTGACCCTCCCGGAGCTGGAAGCGGCGATGGCCTGGGCCCAGGGCCGGATGCGCCACAAGCTGCTGGCCGCCCGCGAGGCCCTGACGGGCGGCGTGCCGCAGGTCCTCCTGGCCGATGGCCGGCGGCCCGCCCCCCTCGCCGCGGCCCTGAACGGGAACGGCACCCGAATCGATGCCGACGGACACGGGCAGGTCGAATGAGGCGGGTCGAATGAATTCGACCTTGAAGGGCCTCCGGCCAGCGTCGGCTTGTGCGCCGAATGAATTCGGCCTCCAGAGGCCTTCGGCCGACGGTCGGCCTGCGCCGACCGAAAAATACTCTCCGCGTCGGCGAAGGCCGACGCTTGGCGCGAAAGCGCCTCGGAAGGCCGATTTTCAATCGGCGCGAAGGCCTTCGGCCAGCGGTCGGCCTACGCCGACCGAAAAAAGCGCCCTCCGCGTCGGCAAAGGCCGACGCCCGGCGCGTAGCGCCTCAGAAGGCCGATTTCAATCGGCGCGAAGCCTTCGGCCAGCGGTCGGCTTTACGCGTCGAATGAATTCGACCTTGAGGGCCTTCGGCCAACGGTCGGCCTGCGCCGACCGAAAATACTCTTCGCGTCGGCGAAGGCCGACGCCCGGCGCGTAGCGCCTGAGAAGGCCGATTTCAATCGGCGCAAAGGCCTTCGGCCAACGGTCGGCCTGCGCCGACCGAAAAATACTCTCCGCGTCGGCGAAGGCGGACGCCTGGCGCGCAAGCGCCTCAGAAGGCCGATTTCAATCGGCGCAAAGCCTTCGGCCGACGGTCGGCCTGCGCCGACCGAAAAATACTCTTCGCGTCGGCGAAGGCGGACGCCTGGCGCGCAAGCGCCTCAGAAGGCCGATTTCAATCGGCGGGAAGGCCAACGCCCGGCGCGCAAGCGCCTACCGCCCACCCAGGCCGATTCCCATCGGCACCCATCCGTGGGAGGAAAAGGACGATGGACATCCGGGCGATCGAAGAACGCTACACCAGCGGGGTTTACCCCAAGCGAGAGCTCGTCCTGGTCCGCGGCGAGGGCGTTTACGTGTGGGATGAAACGGGACGACGCTACCTCGACGCCACCGGCGGCCAGGGCGCGGCCCTCCTGGGCCACAACCCGCCAGCGGTCCGCACGGCCCTCCGGGAGCAGATGGAGCGCCTGATGGTCTGCCCGGAGATCTTCTACAACGATCAGCGGGCCGCCCTCCTCCAGGCCCTTCAAGAGGTGCTCCCGGGGAACCGGGAATGGCGCATCTTCCTCTGCAACTCCGGCGCCGAGGCGGTGGAGGCCGCCCTCAAGTTCGCCCGCCTCCGCACCGGGCGGTCGGAGATCATCGCCGCCCGTCGGGCCTTCCACGGCCGCACCATGGGCGCCCTCTCGGCCACCTGGAACCCGGCCTACCGCCAGCCCTTCGAGCCCCTGGTGCCCGGCTTCCGCCACATCCCCTTCAACGACGTCGCCGCCCTGGAGGCCGCCATCGGCCCCCAGACCGCTGCGGTGATCCTGGAGCCGGTTCAGGGGGAGGGAGGCGTGTGGCCGGCCGACCCCGCCTTCCTGCAGGCGGCGCGGGCGCTGTGCGACCGCTTCGGGGCGCTGCTGATCTTCGATGAGGTGCAGACCGGGTGCGGGCGGACGGGGCGCTGGTTCGCGGCGGAGCACTCCGGGGTGATCCCCGATTTGCTCGCCCTCGGCAAGGGGTTGGCCGGAGGGTTCCCCATCGGCGCCCTCGCCTTCCCGGCGGAGTGGGGCCCGATGCCCGTGGGCGCCCACGGTTCCACCTTCGGCGGAAACCCCATGGCCTGCGCCGCGGCCCGGGCGACCCTGGAGACGATCCGCCGGGAGCGCCTGGTGGAGCGGGCGGAGCGGCTCGGCGCGGATTTCCGGGAGCGCCTCCGTCAGCTCCGATCCCCTCTGATCCGGGAGGTCCGCGGCCTGGGCCTGATGGTGGGCGTGTCCCTGCGGGTTCGCGCCACGCCGGTCCTGCGCCGGCTGATGGCGCGGGGCGTGCTGGCGCTCCCCGGCGGGCCGGACGCCATCCGTTTCCTGCCGCCCCTGATCGTGGAAGAGGACCACCTGACGGAGATCGCCGCAGCCCTCGAGGAAGCCCTGGCGGAAACGTCCCTTCCCGTTCCCTCCGCGCTGGAGGAAAGCCCATGACCGCGCGCGAGGCGCTCCCCATCCCCGATGAGGAAGCCTTCCGCCTGCTGGAGGAGCTGGTGCGCATCCCCAGCCCCTCCGGCGCGGAGCGGGAGGCCGCCGCCTTCCTGGTGGACTGGATGCAACGCTACGGCTTCGCCGCGTGGATCGACGAGGCCGGCAACGCCATCGGGGTCCTCGGGGAAGGCCCCCGCACGCTGATGCTCCTGGGCCACCTGGACACCGTCCCCGGGGAGATCCCGGTGCGGGTGGCGGACGGCCGCCTCTATGGCCGGGGCGCCGTGGACGCCAAAGGGCCCCTCGCCGCAGCCCTCGTCGCCGTCGCCCGCGTCGGCCCACGTCCTGGATGGCGCTGGGCCGTGGTCGGAGCGGTAGAAGAGGAGGCCGCCACCTCCCGGGGCGCGCGCCACCTGCTGGGCACGTGGCCGCCGCCGGAGATGGTCCTCATCCTGGAGCCCAGCGGCGTCGACGCCATCACCCTGGGCTACAAGGGGCGGATGATCCTCCACGTCCGTCTGGAGGCCCCCCATCGGCACAGCGCGGTGCCCGAGCCGGGGCCCGCGGAACAACTGGTGGCGCTCTGGCTCGCCCTGCGGGAACAGGCCCGCGCGGCTTCGCCCCGCCCAACCCTCTTCGAGCAGATCACCCCTTCCCTCCGCCGGGTGATCGCCGATGGCGACGGCCTGCGCGAGTGGGCCGAGATGACCATCGGGTTCCGGCTCCCGGAGGCCTGGCCGCCGGAACGGTGGCGGGAGGCCATCCGGCCGACCCTGGAGGCGGCCGGGGCCACCTGGCGGACCGAGGGGGAGGAGCCGGCCTGGCGGGCCTCCGCGGACAGCCCCCTCGCGCGGGCGCTGCTGGAGGGGATCCGCGGGGAGGGCCTGCGGCCGCGGCTGCTGCTGAAGTCGGGGACCTCGGACATGAACGTGGTGGGACCTGCCTGGCGCTGCCCCACCGCCGCCTACGGGCCCGGCGACGCCCGGCTCGACCACACGCCGGAGGAGCACATCGTCCTGGCGGAATACCTTCAGGGCGTTCGCGTGCTGACCCGCGCCCTGAAGTGGATCGCGGAGGGCAACCGGTAAGAGACCGATCCCGATGAAAGGAGGGAGCGCGATGCCGCTGGATCAGTTCTACATCATCGAGTCGACCCTGCGGGAAGGAGAGCAGTTCGTCGGGGCCCATTTCTCCACCGAAGACAAGATCCGCATCGCCCGAGCCCTGGACGAGTTCGGCGTCGAGTATATCGAGCTCACCAACCCCTCCGCCTCGCCGAAGAGCTTCGAGGACTGCCGCGCCATCGCCCGGCTGGGGCTCCGGTGCAAGGTGCTCACCCACATCCGTTGCCACCTGGAGGACGCCAGGCGCGCCCTGGAGACCGGGGTGGACGGCATCGACGTGGTCATCGGCGTCTCCTCGTATCTGAGGCAGTTCAGCCACGGGATGAGCGTGGAGGAGATCATCGATCGGGCCGCCGAGGTGCTCACCTTCATCCGGGAACAGGCCCCTCACATCGAGCTGCGCTTCTCCACCGAGGACACCTTCCGCAGCGACCCGGCGGACCTCCTCCGGGTGTATCTGGCGGTGGACCGGCTGGGGGTGGTGAACCGGCTGGGGATCGCCGACACCGTGGGCATCGCCACCCCGAGCCAGGTGGCCTGGCTGGTGGGCACCCTGCGTCGGCTGACCCGGGCCGACATCGAGTTCCACGGCCACAACGACACCGGCTGCGCCATCGCCAACGCCTTCGCCGCCCTGGAGGCCGGCGCCACCCACATCGACACCACCGTCCTGGGCATCGGGGAGCGCAACGGGATCACCCCCCTGGGGGGCTTCATCGCCCGGATGTATACGATCAACCGGGACCTGGTGCGGCGCAAGTATAACCTCAAGAAGCTGCGGGAGCTGGAACAGATGGTGGCGGAGATGGTGGGGGTCGAGATCCCCTTCAACAACTACATCACCGGCCTGGCCGCCTTCACCCACAAGGCCGGCATCCACGCCAAGGCCATCCTGAACAACCCGGAGACCTACGAGGCCCTGGATCCCCAGGACTTCGGGATGACCCGCTACATCTCCATCGCCCACCGGCTGACCGGATGGAACGCGGTGAAGGCCCGGGCGGAGCAGCTGGGGCTGAGCCTGAGCGATGAGCAGATCCGGGAGATCACCGCCCACATCAAGGCCCTGGCGGACGAGAAGCGGATCACCCTGAACGACGTGGACGAGATGCTCCGGCGATGGGCGGACGGACACGGGAAGCCGGATCCGGTTTGGGAGGCGCAGGGATGAGCGGGCGGACCTTCGCCCAGAAGGCCATCGCCCGGGCGGCCGGGCTCCCCGATGCGGCCGTGGGGCAGATCGTGGACGTGCGCCCCGACCTCATCCTCAGCCACGACAACACCGCCGCCATCGCGGCCATGTTCTACCGGCTGGGCCTGAAAAAGGTGCGCGACCCGGACCGCCTGGCCATCACCCTGGATCACGCGGTGCCGCCCCCCACCCCGCGCCACGCCCAGAACCACGCGGAGATCCGCCGCTTCGTGGCCGAGCAGGGCATCCGGAACTTCTTCGAGGCCGGGCGGGGGATCTGTCATCAGGTGCTGAGCGAGGAGGCCCTGGTCCTCCCCGGCCAGATGATCCTGGGCGCCGACAGCCACACCACCCACTTCGGCTGGATGGGCGCCTTCGGGGCCGGGGTCGGGCGCAGCGAGGTGCTGGCCCTCTGGGCCACCGGGGAGATCTGGCTGCGGGTGCCGGAAAGCATCCGCATCGTCCTGACCGGCCGCCTGCCCCCCGGCGTGACGACCAAAGACCTGTGCCTCCGGATCTTCCGCGATCTGGGGGCCGACGGCGGGCTGTATCGCTCCGTGGAGTTCGCCGGGGAAGGGGTGCGCCATCTCTCCATCGAGAGCCGCATGGGGATCGCCAATTTCATGGCCGAGTTCGGAGTCAAGAACGCCTACCTCCCCCCTGACGACCGCGTCTTCGACTGGCTGGCCCCGCGCCGGGCCCGACGGACCGGGGAGCCCATCGAAGCGGTCCGTGAGCGCATCGCCGCCGGAGCCCTGTATCCGGATCCGGACGCGCCGTATGAGGCGGAATACGTCTACCGCCTGGAGGATCTGGAGCCGATGGTGGCCTGCCCGCACTCCGTCGATCACGTGCGCCCCCTCCGGGAGGTCGCCGGGACCCGCATCGACATGGCCTTCATCGGCACCTGCACCAACGGGCGCCTGGAGGACATCGCGGCGGCGGCGGAGATCCTGCGCGGGCGGCGGATCGCCCCGGGCGTGCGCCTGCTGGTCATCCCCGCCTCCCGGGAGGTCCTGGAGGAGGCCCTGCGGCGGGGCTTCATCCAGACCCTGGTGGAAGCGGGGGCGATGATCGGGGTTCCGGGCTGCGGCCCGTGCATGGGCAACCATATGGGGATCCCGGCCCCCGGGGAGGTCGTGATCTCCTCCGGCAGCCGGAACTTCCGGGGGCGGATGGGGACGCCGGACGCGGAGATCTACCTGGCCAGCCCGGCGGTGGTGGCCGCCAGCGCCCTGCGGGGGGTGATCACGGACCCGCGGGAGATCACGTCTGGAAACACCGATGCTCAAGGAGCCGAATGACCCGGATGCGTCGCCCGCTGCGCCAGCCAGCGCCGGACCTGATCCTGCGCCCACTGCGCATCCGCCGGCGGGAGCGGCGGGGGCGGGATCGGCCCGGTGTAATCGATCTGCTCCGCATAGCGAGCGCGTTCGTAAACCTCGTCGAGGGCTTTCTGCAAGTCCAGGGGCACATCCGGGAACGGGGGCCGCAACGGAACCGCCACCACCGGCAGGGGATCCCGCAGATCGATGAACCAGACCAGCAGGCCGGGATGTTGCGGCCGGTAGAGGGCGACCACGTAATCGCTGCGCCCGGCCAGCGGCTCCGGCCGGCTTCCCGCCCGGAGCAGATCGATCTCCAGCCAGTTGGCGCCGCCCTGCAGGAGCAGCCGGCGCTTCTCCTGCATGGCCTGCTGTCCCCGCGATCCCTTCACCTTGTTGGCCGGAGACAACACCTCGATCGCGGTGACGACCTGATGCGTGCGGGCGTCCCGGATCTCCAGGTAGGCGTCCCGGATCTCGGGCTCGACCAGTATCTCCACCACTGCCGGCCTGGCGATGGCTGGCCGCCCGGGCCACCCGACCGGGGCCTCGGACTCGCGGGGAGCCCGGGTAATCACGACATCCGGGATCAGAGCCGGATAGCCCGGATCGTCCACCGGCGAGGTGATGTAAACCCGTTGCTCCACCCGCACGTAAAAGTGCGGGGCCAGAACGGGGGCCAGCTGAGCGCGGATCGCCTCGATCAGCCCGTGATGCACATCCGGCCACAGCGTCGGATCTTCCAGATAAGGGTCCATGCCCGGAAAGGGGGAGGGCATCTCCGGCCTCCGACGGGAACTGAAGGATCAGCAGCGCTCAGGCCCATGCTCGGTTCCATTGTATCGGATCCACCTTTCGATGTCATCAAGAGGACCTGAGAATCCCGATCGGTCAGGAGGGGATCGATCATGCGATGGCGGGGACGCGTGTGGAAATATGGGGACCACGTCAACACCGATGTGATCTTCCCGGGCAAATACACGTATACGATCACCGACCCGGCGGAGATGGCCCGGCACGCGCTGGAGGATCTCGACCCTCGCTTCGCCCGCGAGGTGCGGCCCGGGGACATCATCGTGGCGGGGCGGAACTGGGGGTGCGGCTCCTCCCGGGAGCAGGCAGTGATCGCCCTGAAGGCCGCGGGGGTGCGAGCCATCGTCGCCAAATCCTTCGCCCGCATCTACTTCCGCAACGCCGTCAACCACGGCCTGCTGCCCATCGTCTGCCCGGAGGCGGTGGAGGCCATCGAGCCCGGGGAAGAGATCGAGATCGACCTGGAGGCGCACCGCATTCACAGTCGCGCGGGGAGCTTCCCCTTCCCGCCCCTCTCCCCCACGGTCCGGGAGATCCTGGAGGCCGGAGGTCTGCTCCCTATGCTCTGCCGCCGGCTGGGCCTGCCGCTCCCTCCGGAAAACATCGGCGGAGCGAGCGGCGACTGAAACGAACCGGGCGGGACCCTCTGCCAGGTCCCGCCCGGTCCAGCAGGCGGAGGGGGAGGGATTCGAACCCTCGAGGGGGGCTTTTCGCACCCCCCACCGCTTAGCAGGCGGTTCCGTTAGGCCACTCCGGCACCCCTCCGGGCGATCCCCTCAGGCGGAGGGAGGGGGATTCGAACCCCCGAGGAGGCGCTCAGGCCTCCCAGCGGTTTTCAAGACCGCCGCCTTCAGCCGCTCGGCCATCCCTCCACAGCAATTATGCCTGACCGGCTCGGCCTCGTCAAGCCGGACCTCGCCAAGGGTGTGTCCCGATTTTGTTGGGCCTGGCCGCCTTGTAGGACAACTGCGAGCAGTTGTCCTACGATCTTGGGACACACCCCTCGCCAAGGCTTTCTCCTCTGCCTTGAGGACAACTCACTGTAATCGGCCCGATGGTATAATGGCCTTGACTTTCCCAACAGGAACATTCGAATGATCCCGATCAGCGACAGCCCGCGAAGCCGCACGGTCCCGATCGTCAACTGGACCCTGATCCTGGTCAACATCTTGATCTTCCTGCTGGAGCTCTCCATGCCGCCCCGGGCGCTGGATCGCTTTCTGCTCACCTGGGGTGCGGTGCCGGTGCGGGTGTGGGGAGCCCTGCTGGGGCAGGCGGATCCCTTCTGGCTGGTCACGCTGATCACCAGCCAGTTCCTCCACGGGGGATGGGCCCACATCCTGGGCAACATGCTCTACCTGTGGGTGTTCGGGGACAACGTGGAAGACCGGATGGGACATCTGCGTTATCTGGTCTTCTACCTGCTCTGCGGGGTCATCGCCGGCCTGATCCAGACCCTGGTCCTCTTCGGCTCGCGGGTGCCGCTGATCGGGGCCAGCGGAGCCATCGCCGGGGTGCTGGGCGCCTACCTGGTCCTTTACCCGGGGGCCCGGGTGACCGTGCTGGCCCCTTATTTCTTCTTCGGCCTGGGCTTCTTCGAGGTCCCCGCTGCCGTGTTGCTGGTGATGTGGTTCCTGCTGCAGTTCGTCAACGGCATCGCGGCCATCACCGCCGCCAGCCCCTCCGTCGGCGGCATCGGCTGGTGGGCCCACATCGGCGGGTTCGTGGCCGGCTACCTGCTGGTCCGCCTGTTCGCCCGACCCCAGCGCCCCCGCCCGATGCTTCCCTACGACTTCTACGATCCCGATCGATGGTAGCGAGGCGCCGGGAGCCTCCCACTTCCCACCAATCCCTAAAGCGAATAAAATTTCTAATCAAAATGCGAACCTGGAGCTTTTCCGGGCGCTGAGTCACGCGCCCGAAAGGGCGCCAGAGGTTGACAACAGCTGACCGGTGAGGTATATTTAATGAGACTCTATGGCATTTTAGGGCGCCACGAAACTTTCCGACTGGGCTCGAAAGCGTGGCATATCCTACAAGACGGCATGGAAGGGGTGGTGGGCCGGCGTCCTGCCCGTGCGGGCCCGGCAACGGCCGACGGGGACGATCCGGGTGGAGGCGGCGCCGGAAGCCTCCGGGGAAGCGGTCGTCTACGCCCGGGTGTCGTCGGCCGACCCAAGAGGGGACCTCGACCGGCAGGTGGCCCGGCGGGTCGAGGGGGCCACCGAACGGGGCCTGCGGGTGGGACGGGTCGTCCGGGAGGGGGTTCGGGACTCAACGGTCGGCGCCGGCGTCTGCGGGCGGCGGTTATCGTGGTCGAGACGCGGGACCGGCTGGCGCGGTGGGGGTTTGAACGGCTGGAGGCGGCCCTGGCGGCCCAGGGTCGGCGCATCGTGACGGTGGAGGACCGGGAGGTGGAGGAGGACCCGGTCCGGGACGTTCGGGAGGTCCTGACGTTGTTCTGCGGGCGACTGCACGGGCGTCGGTCGGCCCGGCGCCGGGCGAGGCAGGCGCTGGAGGCAATGGGATGCGGGTGAGGCAGGCCTTTCGCTTCGAACTCGATCCCAACCGGGAGGCCCGGATCGCCCTGGCGAAGCACGTGGGCGCCGCCCGCTTCGCCTACAACTGGGGCCTGGCCCG
>Ga0079992_117397_pt1 | contig 13125 bp, 16 predicted proteins | sample FaiFalFF_MnMetaG_3_FD_69197 | JGI IMG/M metagenome (GOLD analysis project Ga0079992, IMG submission 69197) | Freshwater microbial communities from Yellowstone National Park, Wyoming, USA - Fairy Falls B (FF_Mn_B) MetaG (SPADES assembly) (version 2) | ecosystem: Environmental > Aquatic >... | reverse complement strand
ATAAAGAACATGGAGCTCTCCTTTGGGCTCTACGCATCCTCAAAGGTGCTGGTGCGCCTTATGGAAAAGGGAGTGCCAAGGGACAGGGCTTATGAGGTGGTTCAGGCTTGTGCTATGAAGAGCTGGAACCAAAAGAGGGCTTTTGCGGATGTTCTGGCAGAAGATCAAGCTATAGGAGAATTTTTGTCTGAGGAGGAAATAAAACAGCTTATAGACCCAAAGGGCTTTTTAAAAAACATAGATGTCATATACTCAAGAGTTTTTGGTCCCGGGTGAGCTCCCTCATAGAATTTGCTGAAAGAAGGGCTATATTAAGGGCATGCAAAAAAACAGGTTAGAGAACGCAAGGAGTCCCTATCTTAGAAAATCCGCCCATCAGCCGGTAGATTGGCACGAGTGGTCGGAAACCGCTTTCAAAAGAGCCAAAGAGGAAAATAAACCCATCCTTCTTTCTATTGGGGGTGTGTGGTGTCATTGGTGTCATGTGATGGCACACGAGAGCTTTGAAAACGAAGAGATCGCAAAGATCATAAACGAAAACTTTGTTGCCATAAAGGTGGACCGGGACGAAAGACCAGATATTGACCGGCGTTATCAGGAGGTGGTCTTAGCCCTCACGGGCTCTGGTGGATGGCCTCTTACAGTATTTCTCACTCCCGAGGGAGAAGCCTTCTTTGGTGGCACCTACTTTCCTCCAGAGGACCGGTGGGGAAGACCGGGCTTTAAAAGCCTTCTCCTGCGAATAGCCCAACTTTGGAAGGAGGACAGAGAAAAGATTTTAAAATCTGCCAAGCAAATATCCCAAGCCTTGGAGCTTTTCGGCGTGCGATCCTACAAAGACCATGTGGGAGAGGAACTCCTTGACAGGGGCATTAATCACCTTCTTTTGAGTGTAGATTACCAGCACGGAGGATTGGGGGATGCACCCAAGTTTCACCATGCCAAAGCTTGGGAGCTTTTACTTTACAGACACTTCTTTACCCAAAACCCACAGCTTTTAAAGGTGGTGGAGCTCACTTTGGATGCCATGGCGAAGGGTGGCATCTACGACCACCTGCTGGGTGGTTTTTTCAGATACTCCACAGACCAAAACTGGATCGTCCCTCACTTTGAAAAGATGCTTTACGATAACGCAGAACTTTTACAGCTTTACTCTATGGCTTATCAGGTTATTCCAAAGCCCATTTACGAGTATGTTGCCAAGGGCATAGTAGAGTATTACAAAAGGGAGGGCACAGACCCAGCGGGAGGCTTTTACGCGTCCCAGGATGCAGACATTGGGCTTTTGGATGAGGGCGGATACTACACCTTTTCTTTGGAAGAGCTAAAGGATGTGCTAACGCCCGAAGAGTTAAAGGTGGCAAGCTTGCACTTTGACATAGGACCAAAGGGGGAAATGCACCACGACCCTACTAAGAATGTGCTTTTCATAGACAAGGAGGAGGATGAAATATCAAAAATTCTGGGCATGCCCAAGGAAGAAGTCCAATCTCTACTTGAAAGTGCCAAAAGAAAGATGCTCAAATACAGAGAAGAGACAAGAGAAAAGCCCTTTGTGGATAAAACCATATACAGCGGATGGAATGGGCTTATGTTAGAGGCTATGGCTCAGTATTACAAAACCTTTGGAGACCCATGGGCAAAGGACTTTTCCAAGCTTACCGCAAAGAGGCTCCTTGAGGAGCTATACAAAGAAGAAGGTTTGGAACACACCCACGGTGTGAAGGGCTTTTCTGAGGACTACATATTCTTAGCAAGAGGACTCTTGGCACTCTATGAGATCACACAGGAGAAAGAGTGGTTAGAAGTTGCCCTAAAACTCACCAAACAGGCAATAGAAAAGTTTTGGGACCCGCAAAACTGGGGCTTTTTTGACGCAGAAGGAAAAGGAGAAGGCTTTTTAAAGGTAAGACTAAAAAACATTGCGGACACGCCCACCCAATCTCCCAACGGCTCCGCACCCTATCTTTTGCTACTGCTCGGAAGTATAACCCAAGAGACGGAGTTGATTGACTATGCGGAAAAGAACTTGCAAGCCTTTGCCCGCTTTGTTCAAGAGGTGCCCACAGCCTCCGCCTCTTACCTGATAAGCCTTTACGCCTACCTTAAGGGCATATACAAGGTGGAGACCAGAGACTTCTTTGAACCACTGCTGAAAGCCTTCAGACCCTTTAAGTTTGTCCTTCGCAGGGATGTAGATGGGGTGGTTGTCTGCGAAGGAACTGCGTGCAAGGTCTATCCGGGCATACCCGATTCCTTTTCGTAAGACCAAGTTAGAATACCACCCGCCAAATTGTATGCTTCGTAGCCAAAGTGCCTAAGCAGGTATGTGGCAAAGGCGCTTCTCTCTCCACTTCTACAATAGACTATGATCTTTTTGTCCTTTGGTAGATTGGCGTAGGCATATCTGAGCTCATCGAGGGGTATGAGCAGAGAGTTGGGTATCCTCACCTGCACGTGCTCGGGCGGAGTTCTAACATCAAGCAAAAGCACATTGTCCTTTTCTTCCTCCAAAAGCCTCTTTGCATCTTCTGGTGTTAATTCTGGCACTTGAAACATAAGAATATTCTAATATGAAAAATCCAGAATTTCAACCCGCTTCAGACCCTTCCACCCCCATGCTACACTTCCCGTTATATATGGCGCCCTTTTCTACCACAAGCTCTTGCACATGAACGTCTCCATCCACCCTGCCAGAAGCCCTAATCTCAAGGCTCCTTGCCCTTATGTTCCCATGAACCTTTCCATAAACCACCACATTTTCAACGCTCAGGTCCCCCTTTACAGACCCACTCTCCCCAATTATTAAACCACCATTGCCTTTAATATTCCCAATAACTTCTCCGTCTATTCTGGTAAGCCCCTCCGGTAAGGTTAAGTTTCCCTCAAAAAGGCAACCGGGACCCACAATAGTGCGCACTTCCTGAGAGCTTAACTCCGTTTCTTTTTTCCTCCCAAGCATGCTATAATTATAGCCCGAATGAGGGAGTATATAACTATTATAATAGCCCATCATGAGGGAAAACCACCAAAAACTATAAGAATTCGCAAGAGCTACCTAAAGGCTTTTGGTATTTTTGCTTTAGCTTTTGTAGTGTTTTCTATATTTTCCTACATTGCAAACCTTAAATTCATTTCTGAAATGCAAGAAATCAAAGCGGAAAAGTACAGGCTTGCCCAAGAAATAAAAACCGTGGCTTCAAAAAAACAAGAGATTGAGAAAGAAAGGCATTTGCTTAACTCAAAGCTGAAAAGTTTGGAGGGTAAGCTTCTTTTGGTGGAGGATTATCTTTCAAAGAGGGGTGTTATAAAGGGCTCTTTGCCAGTGGGTGGTGGAAGCACCAATAAGGCGTCTTACGACCTTTCTTACCTTCAGTTTTTGGAAGAGAGGTCAGACTACCTTCATACTTCCATCAGGGGCATACCCTTAGGCTATCCGGTATATGGCAAGATCACTTCTCACCTTGGCTGGCGGAAAAATCCCTTTGGAAGTGGTTATGAATTTCACTCGGGCATAGATATAACCGCACCACAAGGCAGTAGGGTTCTTGCCACAGCAGATGGAGTGGTAGAATTTGCTGGTTGGCACGGAGACTACGGAAAGACGGTGATCATAAGACATCCCTCTGGATACCTTACGCTTTATGGACACCTTTCCCAGATTGATGTAAAAGAAGGACAAAGGGTAAAAGCTGGCGATGTGGTGGGAAGGGTGGGTTCCACTGGAAGAAGCACGGGACCACACCTACACTACGAGGTGATAAGAGGTAGTAAACCCATAGATCCCTCTAAGTTTTTAGCTTGGGAGTAAGTTAAGACCTGAAAAACTACAGTCTAATCTAATGATGTAAATCATATTGACACTGCATTTCAATTTTGCTAAAATAGATAATGAAATTAAATCTCAATAGGAGATGTAGAGTGAGAAGGGTTTTGCTTTTCTCTGCAGTGTTTTCCTCCTTAGCCCTCGCCTAAAGCACCGAGGAACGTATCAGAAAGCTGGAGGAACAGATAAGGACTCTCCAGCAGGAAATCCAGAGACTAAAGGAAGAGCAAAAGAAGGTGGAGGAGACAAAGCAGGAAACGGAGGTGCTAAAGGAAGAGCTAAGAAAGCTCAGGCTTGAGATTGCGGTCCCACAGCTTGAACTAAAGACCTACTCTGGCTTGGGACCCGCCGCATCAAAGGCTATGTTTAACCCTCTGGGTGTTTCCATAGGTGGATACGGAGAGCTAACTTTTAGGTATAACAGCGTAGATGCAAGAGGTGGTGCAAAGAGCATAGCAAACATGCAGAGGATCATTATCTACCTTGGTTATGCCTTTGATGAGAAGTTAAAGTTCAACTCGGAACTTGAGCTTGAGCATGCTTCCACCTCTGGTGGTCATGGCACTGGTGGGGGCTACTTTAAGGCAGAGCTTGCCTTTTTGGACTACAACTTCAGACCAGAGTTTGGGGTGAGAGGTGGTCTTTTGCTCATGCCCGTGGGCATCATAAACGAGGTGCATGAGCCACCCACCTTCCTAAGTGCAGAAAGACCCTTTTTTTGAGCGTCGCATACTGCTCCCCAGTTGGGAAGAGATGGGACTTGGTGTTTATGGCACCATCAAAAACCTTGACTACAGGTTTTACATCACCAACGGTTTGATGGTAAAGGGTGGCGGTGATTATAATGCATTGGAACCACTAAAAACACTCAGACAGAGGGGTGCCAGGGCTGTGGCGGACAGGATAGGCTTTACTGGAAGGGTTGATTACACACTTCCCTACAACCTAATGGTTGGCTTTTCTTTCTGGACGGGGGATGTGATGTCTAAGGGTGGTAACGATAGCCAGCTTAACCTGAGAAGGGGCACAAAGCTTGGAAGCATGACCATGATCTCTCCTCACCTTTGGTGGCAGTATAGTGGTTGGGATGTTAGGTTTGTGGGTGCCCTTGTGAATGTAAATAACGCAAGGAAGATAACCGATGACCTTCAACCGCTTGTCCCACCTCCGGATCCAGATCCAAATAAAAATAGAAGAGAAAAACCCATCCCTTCCGAGCAAAGGGGCTATTATGTGCAAGTAGCATACGATATATTTAGGCTATTCAAGATAGACAAGCAAGAGCTTTATGTTTTTGGCATTTATGAGGACTTTGACGCCCACGCAGAGGTTCCCCAGGGTTCCGTTAAGCCAAATGGACATAAGCTGAAGGTGTATAATGTGGGTCTATCCTACAAGCCCCACCCCTTGGTGGCTATAAAAACCGATTACGCAAGGTTAAACTACAGCCCAAATAGGCAGGATGAAAACGAATACAGGCTGACCCTTGGCTTTATGTTTTAAATCCTAAGGAGGATGGAAAAATGGCTAAAAACTACTTGGGCAGGCTCTTCCTCATGCTTCTCCTCCTGCCCCTTTTTACACAGGCAAAGCAGTTTAAAACTCCGGAAAAAGCCTTGGCGGAGATATACCCAAACGCGCAGATAGAGGTCAAAAATATTGTCCTCTCAAAAGAACAGCAGGAGGAAGTTCAGAGGCTGTCGGGTGTCAAGCTTGACACAAGGCTCGTATCTTGGTATTTGGTAAATAGAGGGAAAGAGGTCATAGCCTACGCTTATGTGGATACCCATGTGGTAAGGACAAAGCCGGAGGTGGTTCTATACACTATAACTCCAGAGGGAAGGTTAGATGTGGTGGAGGTTCTTGCCTTTCAGGAGCCGTTGGAATACATGCCCGACGAAGAGTGGCTCAAGGTTTTCAAAGGCAAAGAGTTGGCTCCGGGCACACTAAGGCACAGAAGGGACATTCCGAACATAACCGGTTCCACCATAACCGCAAGGGCTATAACCGACAACGCCCGCAAGGTTTTAGCCATCTGGCAGGTCCTCTTTGGGGGTAAGAGATGAGATTTTTTATATCCGCCAAACTGAAGAACAACAAGCCTCTTTATTACATGGTTATCTTCTTTCTCTTTCTCAGCCTGATCTTTTGGCTTAGCTCGTGGTTATACTTCTACAGCAAATATGGCTTTTCTTATGAAACACTATACAAATACTTTTTCCAAGACCCAGAATTTCCAGAAAGAATATCTTTAGCCCAGCTCTCAGAGGACCTGCACATTCAAACCTTTTTAAACGCCTTCTATTTACTTACGATCTTTGCCCTCTTTATCTTGACATCTCTTCCTTCCTCTGTGAAGGCTTTTGCCCTACTCCTGGGCTTTCTTTCCTGTGCATCTTATTTATACTCAGACTTCCTGATCCTCTACCTTTCACCTACCTTTGCTTATTTAAAACTTTTTTCCTTTATAGGCTTTCAGCTTATAAACCTGTTTGTCCTTCTTTACACCCTCTTAGTCCTATCAACTTCAAGGGAGGACAAATATACGAATGTAAACCTGCTTAAATTGGTGATTTTCTCTTTTTCTTTGCTTTTAATGGGCTTCTTTTTCACAAATCTCTTGACTTTCTATTCAAAGATGGGCTTTTCCTTAGGTTCTATAAAGGAGTATTATCTCGGAAACCCGGAGAAGTTCCTAAAGCCTAAAACCTTTGAGGGTATGTTTAAGGTCTTTTATCCTCATCTTATTTCAATGGCGGTCTTTTCTGTGGCAGTTGGGCATTTTTTGATTTTTGCGGGTTCAAGCCTTAGCGTTCCTGTGGGAATTGGGCTATTTTTATTTTCATTCCTTGATAACCTTTCGGGTTTTTTGATTAGATTTTTACATCCAGACTTTGCCCTTCTAAAGCTTTTATCTTTTGTAGCTTTGCAGGGCATCATCCTTTATTCCGCTTTGCTTATGCTAATGAGAAGTAAGCCATGGGCTTGATGTTATTTCTTTTTCTTTCCTTGTTTGCCTTCTCTCAGGAAAAGGTTTTTCACCTTATGGGCACCTATGCCATAATAGACCTGCCCTCTGAAAAGGCATACCAAACCTACAGGTTTATGAAGGGGCTTGAGGAAAAACTCTCCGATTACATAGAAGACTCTGAGGTTTCAAAGATCAACCGGAAGGCGGGTGTGGAACCGGTGGAGGTGTCCGTGGATACTTTGGAGATTATTAAAAAATCCCTTTGGCTCTCGGAGCTCACAGAGGGAGCCTTTGACATAACAGTAGGTGCTATAACCATAAGGGCAAGAAGGCTCAGGGAAATTTCCGAAGACGAGGCAAGGAATCTGGTGAATTACAAAAAGGTCAGGGTAGAAGGCAGTAGCGTATTCCTTCAAGAGAAAGGCATGGCTATAGATTTGGGAGGCATAGGAAAGGGTTTTGCCATTCAGAAGGCCTATGAGTTTATAAAAACAGACAAGGGTTTTATCGCAATAGCGGGAGACCTACGGGTATGGGGGCACAAAAGACTTTTGGCGGTGTATAACCCTATTAATGGCAAAATCTTAGCCCAAGGCTACAATAAAAAGGACCTTTGCCTTTCTACATCAGGAAATTACAGAAGGGAACACATAATCGGTAAAGGTGGCAAGCTATTGCAAATAACCGTAGCTTATGAGGATTGCACTTTGGCGGATGGGCTATCTACAGCCCTTTTTGCTATGGATGATAAAAAAAGATGGGATTTTATTGAAAAATACCCACAGTTTGGCTATCTTCTGCTATTTTCTGATGGTTCTGTTTATGTAAATAAGACCTTTTTTGAGTTTTTTGAGAGTTTGGAGTTTTTTGAAAGTGGTGTAAAATAAACCTATGAGGTCTGCCTACAGGGTTTTTCTGTCTGGCAAGGTGCAAGGAGTAGGCTTTAGGAGCTGGACAAAGAACCTGGGAGAGGGCTACGGACTTAGCGGTTGGGTGCGCAACCTACCGGACGGAAGGGTTGAGGTTTTTGTGGAGGGCGATGAGGAGGTTATAGCCCAGTTCGTATGGAAACTGTGGGAGGGTCCAAGGTCCGCAAGGGTGGACCGAATGGAAATTTTAAAGGAGGTGCCAACCCATGAAGAAAAAGGTTTTTATATTAAGTATTAGCCTACTTTTTGGAACAGCCTTTTCTCAAGAGTGCAAATACCACAAGGTAAAAAGCGGAGAAAGCTTAGAAAAGATCGCAAAGAACTACGGAGTTAGTGTGCAAGAACTCATAAAAGCTAACAAAAACATAAACCCAAACAAACTAAAAGTGGGTGAAAATTTATGCATCTCTCAGAAGACATCAACTAAAACACAAGACTACGCCACATACAAAGTCAAAAAGGGAGACACGCTACACAGCATAGCTGAAAAATTTGGAGTTGATGTGCAAGAGCTGAAAGACTTTAACAACCTAAAGTCTGAAAAGATAATAGAAGGACAGGAACTAAAAATACCCGCCAAGGGCACCGCCAAAAAACAAAAAAAGGAAACCCAAGAGTATGGAACCTATGTAGTTCAAAAGGGTGCAAAGCTTGAGCATATAGCAAAAAAACTGGGTGTTTCCCAAAGGGAGTTGGAAGAGCTTAACCCAGAATTGAAAGGTAAATGGCTAACAAAAGGAACCGTAGTTAAAGTGCCAAAGCAAGAGCAAAAAAAGGAAAGAAGGGAAGAAAGCTACACAGTATACAAAATCAAAAAAGGAGGTCGCCTTGAGCATGTGGCAAAGAACTTGGGAGTTTCCAAAGAGGAATTGGAAAGGCTCAATCCAGAGCTGAAGGGTAAGTGGCTTTCTGCGGGAACGGAGGTAAAGGTGCCCGTAAAGGTCAAAAAAGAGGAGGAGCCAAGGGTTCCCTACAAAACCTATGTAGTTCAAAGAGGTGCAAAGCTTGAGCATGTAGCAAAGAAGCTGGGTGTCTATCAAAAGGAATTGGAAGAACTCAACCCAGAGCTAAAGGGTAAATGGCTAACAAAGGGAACGGTGGTTAAGGTGCCTGTAAAGGTAGAGGAAAAGAAACAGGCGGTCCGTCCGGCAGAAAAACCATTAGAAGAAAGGAAGCAAGAGAGCACATCTAAGGCAGAAGCTGAAATGCCACAGGAAGTAAAAATATCAAGGAATAGTCTGCCTATGCCTGTGGATGGTGCAGTTTCCAGAAACGGTAGAGGGATTAACATAGCCACAGATTGTGGAAAGCCGGTAAGGGCAGTTGATAGTGGAAGGGTCATATACAGTGGAGGAGACCTCAAAGCCTACGGAAACATGGTCATAGTGGATCATGGAGATTTTATCTCCATATACGCATACAACGAGAAAAATTTAGTGAAGAGAGGAGATAGCGTGTCAAAGGAACAACAGATTGCCTTGGTTGGAAGAAAGAACGAAGGAGAGGAATGCATGCTTTACTTTGAACTTAGAAATAAAGAGGGTGTGCCCTTAGACCCAACTGAGTATATAAGAAATACCCAGTGAATTATTCCATAGGGCTTATGTAAATTAGAGTTTTTTGTTCGCCCTTTTCTATGCGTTTTAACGTTTTTATTTCATAAATTTGATTGTCGTTTTTTATAACTTTAGCCTTTTCTAAAACATCCCATAGGCTCTTTAGCATGTTGTCAATATCCCTCTTTCTGTGGTTTGGCAAAACCAAGATCACTTCCATTGATAGCTTGCCCTCCAAAGGCTCTCCCTGATACTGCTGTTTTATCTCCCACACTGCCCTCATCTCCCAGTTTTTAACTCTTGGAGGTTTAAAGACCACACCACCTCTCTTTCTTATATACCTGTTGCTTTTAGGAACCGGTAAAGAGGAAAGCTCAAGCTCTAATCTCTTTTTTTCACCCACTTTTTTCTTCAACCAACAGGTCTAGCCCTTTAAAGTCCTTTACCACCACATCTACCATCTCTCCCTCTTTAACTACTCTTTCCGCCTCTAAATAGCACAGCCCATCCACCTCTGGCGCTTGAAACCAAAGCCTGCCCACGGGTACAATGTTCATTTCCTCGTCATAGCCATCCACTAGCATCCTAAAGCTTTTACCCAAAAGCCCTTTGTATTTTTCCTTTATAACCTCACTCTGAACTTCGTAAATAAGTGCCCTCCTTCTCTCCTTTTCCTCTTCAGGTATGGGGTCTCCTAAGGACTCTGCAAAAGTGCCATCCTCGTGGGAATAGCTAAACACACCCACCCAATGAAAGTAGCCCTTTTGAACAAACTCAAGCAGTTCTTCAAAGTCCTTTGTGTCTTCCTCCGGATAGCCCACTATGAAGCTTGTCCTCAAAACTGCGTTGGGTATTTTGGAAAAGATCCTTTCCACGAGACCTTCCACAAAATCCTTGCCATAGCCCCTTCTCATGCCCTTTAAAACTTTGTTGGAGATGTGTTGTAATGGAATATCAAAATATGGCAGGACCTTTGAAGAGTTTTTAATGTAATCAATAAGCTCATCGCTCACTTCTGTGGGATAAAGATATAAAAGTCGGACCCACTCTATGCCTTCTATACCCTCCAGCTTTTCCAAGAGTTTAAGCAGGGCGTCCTTTCCGTATAGATCTCTGCCGTAATAGGTGGTATCCTGCGAAATCAAACATAGTTCCTTTACTCCGTTTTCTGCTATCCATTTGGCTTCCTCTACGAGTTCTTGGACGCCCTTTGACCTGTATTTGCCCCTTATGGAAGGTATGGCACAAAAGGAACAAAGGCGGTTGCATCCCTCAGATATCTTAAGGTAGGCGTAAGATTTAGGAGTGGTTAGTAGCCTTTGAACTTTTTCCACCCTCTTTAAACCCAAAAACTCAATAATTTGGTCCCAACTCTCAGTTCCAAAGTATGCTTGGACCTCTGGTATTTCCTTTTGTAGTTCTTCTTTGTATCTTTCCACCAAACAGCCCATAACGATAACCTTCTTGTTTTCTGCGTATTCAAGTATGTAGTCTATTGCCTCCTCCTTGGCTGGGTTTATAAAACCACAGGTGTTTATGATGATGGTGTTTGCCTTTTTGGGGTCATCCACCAGCTTTGCACCCGCTGACTTTAGCTTTCCAAGAAGAATTTCTGTATCTACCAAGTTTTTGGAACAGCCTAAGCTAATAACTCCTATCTTTAGCTCATCTCCTTTGCGTGCCATCTTCCGTCTTCTTTAAAAACTCTCTGGGGTTTCTATTAACCTTTATAGTCTTAACACTACCTCCCTTATCCTCAACCACCAGATAGTTTTCTACCTTTCCCTTTTTTTCAACCACCATATATCCTACCACACCCTCCAAATCGGTAAAGGGCTCTTTTGCGTGGGAATACAAAAATACCGCCGTTAAAATAAGAAAAAGGAACCTCATATTTTTTCCTCCTTCATAATGATTAATATAGTCAAATCTCCCTTCAGCATACCTTTTTCAAACCTATCCACCCTAAAGGTAGAAGGATATGATACGAAACCTCCCCTCTCCAGAGATTTTAAGAAATTTAATATGTTTGCATAACTACCCACAAAGGATATTTTGAGCTCTGCGGTGGGATGCTTTACCACATCAGAGGGTTGCTGTGGTTTTTGTTCCTGTCGTCCTTGCTGTTGTGGTTGCTCCTTCACTATCTTAACTACCGCTTTCCCTTCTGGAGTTTTTTCCAAGGTGTAGCCCACCTCATTGGGCTTTGCAAGGCTTACAGAAAGCAGTCTTACCCCGCTTTTGCTTGCTATGGCACCCAACTTTTTGTAAATAGTGCCCACATCCTTAGTGTATGGAATCTCTCCAACCACTAACTCAAGCTCTTGCTTTTTTACTTCCAGTTGGGTCCTTAAATCGTCTCTTTGCTTTCTAAGAGGTTCCAAAGCTTTTGGGTCTGTCAATCTCTTCAGCTCTGCTATGCGTGTGGTGAGCCCCTCCTTTTCCTTTCTATTTTTTTCTAACTCTTCTCTCAAAGGAGTGATTAGCATTGCATAGATGTATCCTATAATGACTATTGGTAATATTAAAAGTATAAGTAATTTCTGCCATTGAGGAAGAGCGGACCACTGGGCTTTTAGCTTTTCCATCACTGCCCTCCTACGCTTTTTTCTGCGACAAGTTTTGTGGAATAATACTCATAACCGTTTGGTGTCACCTTCTTTTCTATACCACTTATAAAAACTTCCACATTCTTCTTTTTAAGACTGTTGGCATAAGAGCCTATGCTTGCATAATCAAAAGAAGAAAGGTCAAATTCTGTCTTCAGTTTTCTGTTTTCTATGTCTAAACTTTGACTATAATTAAGCGTCCAACTAACAGAAGGAACTGAATTGGAAAAACTAACAAAGCTATTGTTGAATGGTTCATAGAACGCTTTCAAACCTGTGAGTATATCCTTACTGCGTTCTATCGCATCCATTTCTGTTTTTAAGGCGGATATCTCAGACTCTATTTCTTTCTTTTCTTCTGAAATGCGTTTTACCATTCCCTCTAACCTGTTCTTTTCCGCTTGCAACTGATCTATCTCTCGCTTTATTTCTGTTATTTCCTTTGATGTTTTCCAATACAATACACCCATACCCAAACCACCAATCCAAAGGAGAACAGATAGATAATACTGCGCTTTATCCAACTTTAAAAGATCACCTACCCCTATCTCTTTTAGAGATCCCGATGTAGGTTGCGGTAAAGTTTTTTTAGCTTTCTTCTCTTTAAGGAGATTTATCTTTATCATTTTGATCCCTCCCTTAAACTAAGTGTATAGAGGATAAAGAAGTTAGGCGGTAGTTCGCCAGCGTCCAAAAGCCCCGATATGGGCAAGCTTTCAAGTATATAATCCAAGAGACTTTGATTGCTTAGGATAACACCTGCAACATAAACGTTAAATATATCGTTTATCACAATTAGGTTCCTCACTTCTGCAATAAAGTTTTCCAAGAGTTCCTCAGAGGTGGAGGATGATCCTGCCTTTTTAATGTATTCCAAATAATCCCAGTGTATTACAGAATAGGATATATTGGAAGAGTTATAAGTCAAAAGTATAGAATAATCGTAGTCTATGTATAGAATAGAAAAAGGCAAGACAAGCTTATGATATATGCCATAATTTACTATAGCAAGCACTTCATAGTCTATGATCTCAGGCTTCAGCCCTGCGGAACTGATTAAATTAGTTAGCCTATTGACAGATTCAGCGCGGGCAAGGACTAAAGCTACACTTATGGCATCTTCTCCGCGTAAGATAAAGTAATCGTAAACGGTTTCCTCTTTTATCTGGCTTGTCTCTCTTTTTATCACCCAATCTATGGCGGTGTTCAAATCTTTTTGGCTTATTTTGGAAGG
>Ga0079992_133545_pt1 | contig 13133 bp, 14 predicted proteins | sample FaiFalFF_MnMetaG_3_FD_69197 | JGI IMG/M metagenome (GOLD analysis project Ga0079992, IMG submission 69197) | Freshwater microbial communities from Yellowstone National Park, Wyoming, USA - Fairy Falls B (FF_Mn_B) MetaG (SPADES assembly) (version 2) | ecosystem: Environmental > Aquatic >... | reverse complement strand
CTCTTTATCTTAAGCTGGTGGGTTATGTAGCACCCTTTGAATTTAAGGGCTTTTCGGACTCTTTGCTCGTGGGTAGGGCAAGACTCTTTTGGAAAAGAAAAACCGCAGAGGAACTGATTGAGGAGCTAAAGTCCAATAAGCACACATGAGATGACCTTTTGTATGCCCTAGGGAAAGAGCTTTATAACCCAGAAGACAAAGGGGTTGCGGAGCAAAAGTTTTTGGAGTTTTTGAAAAAATGGGAGAGTGAAGAATTTCTTAAAGAGCTCAGAAAGGACTGGAAGGAAACCCTAAAAAAGCTTTTAAAAGGAGAAAGAAAAGACTTTTTGGCTACCTTCGTTAGAAAAGAGCAAGAAGAAGGAAAACTTACCTACGGCACCTTCTTTGCACCAAGCCAGAAGATAAAGCTTTACATCTTTTATGAGAAGGACTTGGAAGGAAAGATTAAGGACTTTAAAGAGGGTTTTAAAAGGGCTTTGGATCGGGCAAAAAATTTCGTAGGCAGCGCAGAAATAGAGCTGGTGGAAGAGGCCAGACCAATAGAGGATATCATATACAAATTAGAGAAACTTAAAAAGCTTGACCTTGATAATCTAAAGCATCAAGACTCTCTGGACTTACTTTTTAGCCTCCTTTACTTTGCCTGTTGGATAAAAAACCTGAAAGCTATTATGGAAAAGGAAAAGAACTTGGTAGGAGCCCTTTTGCTACTCAATACGGATGTGCGGGAAGAAAATGGTGGCTATGACTTTTGGGAATACTTTAGATTTGTTTATGACTTCTTTGGCATCCCGGTGCAAACCTTAAATAAACAGACCATAGAAGTCCTTTCCAATCTAAACCCAAACCCAAGCAAGGATGAAAAAGACCGTATAACCTCCATCTTCAAAAACCTTTTCATCAGTCTTTTGAAGGATTACAAAGGTCTAAGTTTTGAGTTTGAGGGTTTTGAATTTCCAAAAAAGTTAAACATCTACCTTATCCTTGAAAAACCCTCCACGGGCTTTTGCTACCAAAGATCTAACCCAGATGCAAAACCCTACAGGCACTTTTTGTACGATATTTACTTGGCAAAGGTAGAAGAAAACAAGGTAGAGGTAGGAGTGGAAGACAAAATCATATTGCTGACCGGTGGGCTTGACTTTGCGAAGGACAGGCTAAGAAGGTGGATAGAGGATAAGGTTTCTTTTGAAGATGTTAGGTTCTGCTTTATAACCGCCGGCAAATGGGAGAATTCTTACTTGGAAGAGATAGTAGCCCAATCCCAAGAGAGGGAAAAAATAAAACAAAAGAGCCTTTTTGTGGAGTATTCCGAGTTGCCCACCGCTTATATATCCGAAGGGGCAGAGAATGACTGTTTTGTGATATACACCACCGAGTTTGAAAAGCTAAAAGAAAGGCTAAAAATAAAAGATGATAAGCTCAGCATAGCCATAAAGCCTGTAGTTCTTTATGAAGAACGTTTTGCCCTTGAAGACCGAGAGAGATTTTATCACTCCGCCCTTCAGGTATTTTCCACAAAGGGTCCCGGTTGGGAAAGGGAGGAAGTTTATTCAGAAAAGAAAAATCTCTTTCTCTTTTCAGTCCTCTCTTTGTCCCTCTACGAAAGCGAATCCTTTAGGACACCCTACAGCAAATTGGATCTTTGGCAGAAGAAAAAGACGGTATATTTGAATATAACAAGAAATCACCATGAGTACAAGATACCCTTAAACTCGGCGTTGTATGAGATGTTGTACTTAATGGGTAAAATACCGGATTTATAACAAACCTTAAAATCCCCATCTATGCCAAAGGTTGCTCTCATAACGGGTATAAGGGGACAGGATGGCGCCTACCTTGCGAAGCTCCTTTTGGAAAAAGGTTATGAGGTTTATGGGGCGGATAGGAGGAGCGGGGAAGGGGGTTTTTGGAGGCTTAAGGAACTCGGGATAGATAAGGATGTTAAGATCGTTTATATGGATCTTTTGGAATTTACCAATATCTTAAGAACAATAGAGAAAATAAAACCCGACGAGATCTACAACCTCGCCGCCCAAAGCTTTGTCGCAGCCTCCTTTGAACAACCCATATTAACCTCGGACATAAACTCCCTAGGCACCTTAAGGTTATTGGAGGTAATAAGGACGGTTAAACCTGATACGAAATTTTATCAAGCGTCAACAAGCGAGATGTTTGGAAAAGCTAAAACCTTGCCCCTAAACGAGGATTCTTACTTTTATCCCAGAAGTCCATATGCTGTCTCAAAGCTCTTTGCTCACTGGATCACGGTAAACTATAGGGAAGCTTACAATATCTTCGCCTGCTCGGGGATCCTTTTCAACCACGAATCCCCCCTTAGGGGAACGGAGTTCATAACTAGGAAGGTTAGCCTTGCGGTGGCAAGGATAAAGTATGGGAAACAAGACAAACTCGTTGTAGGGAACCTTGATGCTAAAAGGGATTGGGGGTATGCCCCCGAGTACGTTTATGGTATGTACCTTATGCTTCAGAACGATAAGCCGGATGATTTTGTCTTGGCTACTGATGAAGCCCATTCTGTCAGGGAATTTATAGAGGAGGCGTTTAAAGTGGCGGGCTTTGAGATATATTGGGAGGGCAAGGGATTGGAGGAAAAGGGGAGGGATGCTAAAACTGGTAAGGTTTTGGTTGAGGTTTCGCCCGAATTCTATAGGCCCGCGGAGGTGGATGTTTTGGTTGGGGATTATTCTAAGGCGAAGAAAATCTTGGGATGGGAGCCGAAAACGACCTTTAAGGAGCTTGTAAGGATAATGGTGGAGGAGGATCTAAGAAGGGTTAGGGATGGGAAAGTATAGGTTTATAGATGAGGTTTCAATAATTGTGGAGGGGGGTAAAGGTGGGGATGGTGCGGTGCATTTTAGAAGGGAAAAATATATGCCAAAAGGGGGACCGGATGGTGGGGATGGGGGAAGGGGTGGGAACGTTTATTTTGTTGGAAGTTCTTCCCTTTATTCCCTCCTTGATTTCAAGTACAAGAGGTACTATAAGGCGGAGGATGGGGAGAATGCCAGGGGAGATCTGAACGGGAGAAAGGGGGAGGATCTTTATATACCGGTGCCCATAGGAACGGTAATAATGGACGAGGATACCGGGGAAATAATTGGAGAAATCTTAGAAAAAGGGCAGGAGATCTTAGTTGCAAGGGGAGGGGAGGGGGGTTTGGGAAATAAGCATTTTGCAACCTCCACCGCAAGATCCCCATCAAAGAGAACTTTGGGAAAACCCGGGGAAAAAAGGAGGATAAGATTAATATTAAAGGTTTTGGCGGATGTAGGACTTGTAGGATTCCCCAACGCCGGTAAAACCTCCCTCCTTAACGCCTTGACTGGTACCGGGGCGAAGGTGGGGGATTGGGAATTTACAACCCTTTCCCCAAACCTTGGGGTAATTAGGTCCCCATATTGCGAAATAACCGTGGGAGATATTCCAGGTATAATAGAGGGGGCTTCGGAAGGTAGAGGTTTAGGTTTGGAATTCTTGAAACACCTCGATAGGGTTAGGATGCTTATGTTCGTCCTTGACGGAACGCGGGATCCCATAAGGCAGTACGAGGTCCTGATTCGTGAAATAGGGAAGTTCAGGGGGGAAATTTTAGAGAAACCGAGCATAATTGTTTTAAACAAAATAGACCTTCTGGACGAAATTCCAAACTTACCCTTTGAATTTTTCCCCGTAAGTGCAAAAACTGGGGAAGGGATAGAAGAGCTTAGGAAAACCCTAATTAACCTTCTATGCCTTCAAGGATGATGTTTAGTATATCCTCCCTGATGTTTGGGTTGAAACTTCTTATCTCAAATTTATCCTTCCCCTCAAGCCTTATCTCTTTTGGATCCTCAACGAACCTTAAAAGGCCCATCTCCGAAAGTTTTTTATCCAAATATCCGGGTTGGGGTAAGACGGAATAGGCCGGAGTTCCGAGTATAACCGCCTCCCTCGTCATAGTACCACCCCCACCGACAAATATGTCCGCCCAAAATATAAGCTGGGGTGCGGGTACGGGTTTTTTCAAGCTCTCTATCCCAAGATCTTTGCAGATTTTTTCATCCTCGGGATTCCTTGGTAAAACCCTAACATCCGCCTCCTTGTTTTTTAAATACACTAAAGTCTCCCAAAATATCCCATACCCCTTTTGGTATAGGGATGAGGTTGACGGTGGTCTTGAGAAGACGAAGGGCCTCTTTATGTTGAAAATCCTCGGAACTTCTGGGTCAGGCTTAAAGTCCAAAAGGTACATCTCCTCTTTTAACCCCCTGTACCTTTTAACCCTCCTTGCACCAAAATACCTGAGCGCCTCCTCCGGGAACCATTCCTGAACAACGACCAAGTCCGAAAGCCTAAAGGCAAGATGATTTGCAATTTGCTTATCGTAGTCCATAAAAGTTATGTTCCTTATGCGGTAGATCTTGCTTGCGACTATTTGGTCATACGAGTTGTGGGAAACCGCCAAGGCAACCCTCTTCCCCTTCAAAATTTCCCCAAGCTTCCAAACCCTTTCCACCATCGATCTTACCTTCCCCAATTTCCCTTTACCCCCGTGTTTCCCTACCAAAACGAACCCCATCCCGAAGGACCTTAAAAGATCCACGGTTTCCGAAAAATCCCTTGCGGTTATTAGTATATCAAAATCCTTGATTGAGGATATTACAGGCCTGAAGAACATTACGTGGGGGGAGTTTGCCAGATCAAACCATATTACCCCACGCATTTTATTACAAGCAGGGTTATATCGTCGGACTGGGGGGTACCCCCAACAAAATCCTTAACTGCCTCCAAGATCCCCTCTTTTATTTTTTCCGCCGGGTATTCACTTTTTGCTAAAGATTCCGCAATTTTCAGGAGCCTATACTCCCCGAATTGATCTTTTCGGAAGTTTTCCGCCTCCGTTATCCCATCCGAATAAAGTATTAAAACGTCCCCCCTTTCAAGCTCCAAAGGGTATTCCTCAAGGTTTTTATCCACATCCTCCAAACTTAACACTGAAAGGCCCAACGGAACCCCCTTCATCTCCAACATAAAGGCCTTTCCCATACTAGCCCTGTATAGGATCGGTGGGTTATGTCCCGCGGAAGCCAAGGTTATACTCCTTCCCTTTATAGCACCCATACAGGTGGTAATATACATATCCTCGGGTATTTCTCCAATAAGGCTCTCATGGGCCCTAAGGAGGAGCTCTTTTGGTGAAGAGAATATTGGGGATTCGGAGTGTATCACAGACCTAAACATAACGACCACCAGGGAGCCCGCAACCCCCTTACCCGAAACATCCGCAACCAAAAACCCCACCTTCCCATCCCTCATACGGAAAAAGTCGTAATAGTCCCCCCCCACCAAGAGGGCGGGTTGGAAGGCTACCGCTATCTCAAATCCTTCCAACTTTGGTATAACCCTCGGAAGGAGGGCACTTTGTATCCTCCTGGCAAGTTCCACCTCTTGCCTGAACTTCTCCGTCTCCAACAACCTATCCTGGACCTCCTTGAGTTTAACCGCCATATTCTCCACCGCTCTGGCTATTATTCCTATCTCGTCGTTTGAAGAGACCCTAACTTTATGCTCCAAGTTTCCCTCACCTATCACCCTCATATCCTCAAGCAGTATCCCTATGTTCTTCGTTAAAAGGTTGGTAAATAACATGGTTGCAAGTAGCCCCAGAACTATCGTAATAAAGGCTGTTGCACCCAAAATAAAAAGAATATTTCTCCTCGCCTCATCAATATCCCTCTTCGACAGGGTGAGAAAGACCTTCCCTATCTCCCTCTTCCTTATCCTATCAAACATCTGAGATACAAAGACTATTCCCCTTTCGCTCTCGTATATTTCCGCTTTTAAATTTGATATAGAATCAAAGACCGTCCTGTATGGTCTTGAAACCTTTAGATCGTAAGTTCTACCCCTTAGTAGGATGCTGTCACTGTGGGATACTATCTTTCCGTTTCCGTCCGTCACCACCGCGGCTATAACGCCTGGGTTTGACCTCTTTAAGGAAGCTGTCAAGCTAACCAAGGTTAAATCGTCCTCCTGCAGGTAAGCTTCCACCGCTTGGCTTGAAAGGAAAAAAGCTAAGGATATTCCCCTAAGCTCTATTTGGTTCCTTACCTTCTGGGATACCGTATTTGTTATTATGAAGAATGAACCCGATATGGCAAGAATCAGAATTAAGCCGAATATCAGGAAGAGTTTGAAAGAGAGCCCGAGCCCTTTCATTTAAACCTCTTTATAGCCACGAAGTACTTCCCACCCTTAACCTTCTTCCAATATGCCTTATCCGCGAGGCGGGAGATTATGGACAGACCCATACCCCCTATCTTGTTCGTCTTCTGCAAGTACTCGTAAATATTCAGGTGGTAATCCTTAAGATTTGTGGGTATTCCCTCCGGCATTTCACCCCTATCAAAAACCGTCAGAACAAAATATCTTTTCCCTTTCCTTTCGTCTATGTAAAGGGTGATCTTAACTATATCCTGCTTCCCCTCCGGGTAAGCGTGCCTTAGTGCGTTTGACAAAGCTTCGTCAAATATCGTCATCATATCCTCTGTTATCCTCTTATCTTTTGAAAACCAACTTATCAATTCACTAAAGAACCTCCTCGCCTCGGAAATGTGGGATATTAGACCGCTTGACATCTCAAGGCTTAAAATTTTTTGCCTCAAGGTATGGGTATTATAAATCCGTTTTCACCTTTTCGCCAACTTTTATGAAAACCCCTTCAAACAGGTGCCTCTTTGTCTTCCTCATTCAGGTCCTTGCTGAGCCTCTCTATCTCCTTTGAGATTAGCTCGTAAATAAAATCGTCGTCGGGAACCTTGCCCATCTTGTGGGCGAGTTCCCTGACCTCGTCCAGATTAGGACCTCCTCCTCTCCCGTCTCCGGGTTTATCGCTCCGAAAACGAGAACCTCCTCAATATAGGGCGATTCCGTAAGCTTGTTTTCTATCTCCTCCGGGTATATGTTCTTTCCGCCTTTCGTCACTATAACCGCCTTCTTCCTTCCGGTTATGTAAAGGTACCCGCCCTCGTCAAAGTACCCAATATCCCCGTCAAAAACCACCCATCGTAAAAAACTTCCTTCGTAGCCTTCTCGTTCTTGTAATATCCTTTCATAACCATAGGTCCTTTTGCCGCTATCTCGCCCTCCCCTCTCTCGTTCACCTCAAAGAGCCTTATCTCGACCCCTGGTATTGGAAGTCCCACGGATTTGTTCCTTGGAGAATGGGGAGGATTGAGGGTCAATATGGGTGAGGTTTCGGAAAGTCCATAACCCTGAAGTATAGGAAATCCAAGATCCTCCAAGCCCTTTGATACCCACTCGGGAAGCGCAGCACCGCCCGATATCACATACCTCACCCTATCCAGCCCCAAAGACGCCTTTATCCTTTTTGATAACCTTTCCTTCGCAAAGGTCTTCATGAGGTTTATTAGGACCTTCTTAACCCCCTTCTGCTCGTTTAAGGTTTTGAGGATCTTCTGATAGATTTTCTCAAGGACAAGGGGTACCGTGAGCCAAACCGTAGGCCTTATTTCCCTCATCTCCTCAAGCATGACGTTGGGCCTTAAGGAGCTTGCGTAAGCCACGCTTGCCCCTACGTATATCGGAGCCAAGAATCCCCCCGTGCATTCATAAACGTGATGCAAAGGCAAGATTGAGAAGAAAACATCGTTTTCGTCGACGTCTATTATCTGGTATAGTCCCTCAAGGTCGCTTACAATGTTTTTGTGGGTAAGCATAACACCCTTCGGTGATCCGGTAGTTCCCGATGTAAATAGGATCTCCGCAAGATCCTCTTCGTTAAGTTCCACCCTATCTATCCCCTTGTATTTTTCAAAAATCTTATCCAGATCTTCCATAGATAGGATAAAGTCAAACTTTAGCTCCTTTTTAGCCTCCTCCATCTCCATAAGGTAATCCCTTGAGCAGATTACACCTTTTACACCCGCAAAATCCATCAGAAATCTCCTCTCAACATCCGTGAGCCTGGCGTCAAGGGGTATTACCGTTCCACCCGCCCACTGTATCGCCAAATACCCCCAACCCCACTCGGGCCTATTCTCCGAAACGAGGGCAACGAAGTCCCCCTTTTTTATCCCCTCTTCCTTTAAGTATTCCGCCATTTTCCTAACATACCCAAGCACCTCCCCGAAGGTATATTCCCTCCAAACCCCTCCCCTCTTGATCTTTGACATAACCCTGTTCGAGTACTCCTTTGCAGACCTCTCAAACATCTCGGTTATTGTTTTATATCCCTTCGGTTCCCTGATAATCCTGTGTTTCATAGTTTATGTAAGTTCATTTAGATACGCTTCTTATTACCAAAAACGCTAAAATCATCTTCAACAGATCGCCGGGCAAGAAAGGCAAAAATCCCATTTGCAGAACTTTATCCCAACCCACAAAGAAGGCAAGCCAAGGCAATCCAAAAGCATAAATGATCACGTTTCCCAAAGCAAAAGCTATTATAGTTAAAACCGGATTCTTATACCAGCCTTTTTCCAATAGCCAACCCACAACAAATGCTGCGGGTATGAAACCCAGTATGTAGCCCCCCGTTGGACCCAACAACACCCCAATCCCACCCTTTAGGCCTGCAAAAACCGGCAAACCGGTCAAGCCTTGAACCACATAGGCTATTACAACAAAAGTTCCATATCTACTACCTAGTAAAGCGCCGGTGAGAAGAACTCCAAAAGTTTGTCCTGTAATGGGTACGGGGGTAAAAGGTAACGGAATACGAATTTGAGCGCAGGCTATCAACAAAAGGTTCGCAATTGCAAGGATCAAAAGCCTTTCCGCAAGGGTACGTTCCCTAAGCCAAACAGTTAAGGCATTCATAGGTTATATATTTTAAGGTGGTTATAGTATTCCAACGAATTTCAAAACCTCAAAGAAATCTTCCCTTTCTGCATCTATTTTTTCAAACCTCCCAGCATTTTCGCCAAAAACAAAGGGAACCCAAACAATTTTACCATCCCTCTCAACCAAAGGGTATATATCCCTCAAAAAACCCGGGATCCTCTTCTGATAAAAAATTTCCTTCAATTTCTTCCCACCAACAACTTCCCCCTCCCTCCTGAACCTCACCTTCCCTTCTCCCACAAACCTCAAATTCAAATCCTCAAGCGTTAATTTCTTCATAATACCGATTATGTAATCGTTGTACCTATAAAGCTTCCATCCAGCAATATCAAACCTCCCCAAGTTTTTCAGGTGAAATATCTGCCTTAAGGGTTTTATCTCTACGTTCAAAATTTCGGAAAGGACCCTCAAAACCTCCGTTTTTCCGGAGAGTTTTAACGCAAATATTCCCACCGCGAATTTAAGGTTTTCCCTTTTGAAATTCTCGATCTTTTCCTCAAAAAACTCCCTCTCTTCGTATAGGTTAATGTAAGTGTTTAAAAACCTTACACACCAGTTCGGAAATATTTCCTCAAGAATGGGCTCCAACCTTAGCCTTATCCTGTTCCTTGAGAATTTATCGGAAAGGTTGCTCTCATCTTCAACCCAATCGTATCCTGCCTCCCTTAAATATTCCCTTATCTCATATCTGCAAAGGAAAATTAGGGGTCTCACAAATACACCAACCTTAGGGGGTATTATCAACCCCCTTATACCGCTTCCCCTCAGGGAATTAAAAATAAACGTTTCAAAGGCGTCCGTTAAGTTGTGTCCCAGAGCTATCTTTGAACCCTTCTCTAAAGCGTAATTTTTAAATATACCGTATCTTATCTCCCTCGCCCTCTCCTCAATTCCCCTTTCCCCCTCTATCCTAACCCTTTCAACGAAGATCTCTATTCCGTTTTCTTTACAAAAATTCACGCAAAATTCCTCGTCCCTTAACGATGTCTCCCTTAAACCGTGATTTATATGCAATGCAGAAACCTCAAACCCTATTTCCTTTAGGGCTAACAATAAATATAAAGAATCCGCTCCACCGGAAAATCCCACAATAACCCTTTCCCCCCTTTCAAGCAAATTGAAAGTTCTTATTGCTTTCTTCACCCTATCAAGACCTGACAACCTTTTGGACATTCCTCCTTACCCTCTTTACATCCCTAATTAAACCGTTCAATTCTTCCTCCAAAACTTTAAAGTCCCCCCCAAGTTCCAACCTTTCCCACAGTATTCCAAGCCTCAGATCCAAAAGCAATTTTTTCAAAACATTTAAATTTCTTCTAATCTCAATAAAACCGAGAACTGAAATTATGGAAGCCAAAATGGAAAAAAGTGCAATAAAAAGAGCATATAGCCAATAAGTCACCTTCCTTCCCCCCGTTATTATCCCCTCCGTCCTTTTTTTGATTTTCTCCGTAAACCCCATTAAATCCTTATCCTTCAAGGTTTTTGATTTCACCCCTCTCTCCAAAGAATCCAAGAGGGATATAAGTTCTTCATCTCCTATCCCAAACGCCAAATTCTTTGAGAGGTTCAAATGGGATTTTAACAAAGCTTCGTCCTTTCCGTAATAAGATAAAACGTAAGCCAAGTTTTCCCTAAGGCTCATAACCTTAAACGCCCTCTCCCTTTCCCCCTCAAGCCTCCAAAACTCAAGGACACCCAAGATCGTGAGGAAAAAGGCAAAAATAGAAAAAAGAAGGATCGCCAAGAACCATCTCATAACGCCCCCTTTATCTCCTCCCTTAATTTTTCAATTTCGGATGAAAACCTCTTGTTGGCCTCCTCGAGAACATCGCAAAGTAGATATAAGGTCTTTAAGGCACCGTAAGGTTCCAGATTTATCCTGATCTCCCCATTTATCTCCACAAAACCTAACATCGGATCCAAATACGGTTCCTCTTCCGCATATTTCAGCATAATTTCCCTAATCTTTCTAGCTATGTTTTCGTCAGATTTTATCATCTTCCTGTATATCCCATTCAATCTCGGGAGAAAATTTTTTAGATGGTAAGCGTAGTTCCTTTCCATTAGGGGACCCTCAACGGAATACGCGTACATCTCGTAAACCTCTCCATCCTTAAGGCTCTCCTTCAAATTTACTGACTTCCCCTTTGAAAATGCCCCATATGGGTTTCCCGACAGGAATATTATAGAGATTAGTTTGGGACTTTTTATCCTCAAAACCCCGGAAAACCCCAAGTCTTTCAGATCCCCAAATATCCTACTTGGGTAAGGTGTGATGGATTCCATAACCTTACCACCCCTGTGTATCAGGGATATTATGGCTATAACTTCCGAATTGTGGGGATAAAAATCATAAGAATAGGGTCTTACCCTTGATGAAGCGTAAACCCCCTTCAGGAAATCGTCATAGTTGAATGTGTAGAACCTATCCCCCTCAAATGATATACCTTCCAAAAAGTTTCCCGAATCGTAAAAGGAAATCAACGTTTCCCACATTCTCTTTAAAACTAATATCCCCGTCAAGGAGTTATCCTTTATGCTCCTTATCGTCCCAAATATCTCCTCCCAAAGCCCCTTGCCCGAATACAAGGGGTTCGTGTAGAAATCCTCAAGGATTTCCGAGATTTCTGAGGTCCTCAAGTATGCCATCCCTTATCGTATAAGGGTCAAGGGTCCTTAAGAACGAAACTTCAAGGATCTCACCCCTTTCAAGGTATTCCTTCACCTTTCCCGATGGATTCTCCCACTCTTCAAGGAGCCTCCCCTTTAAGTTTTCTGAAGCATCTATTAAAATTATTGAAGATAAATAATCCTCATAGAACTTTCTCCCTATCATGAAAACCCCTGGCTCCTCGGGGGCAAACCTCAAAATATTAAACTCATCAAAATCGTACCTATCGTGCCAATCGGGCCAAACCTTCGACATACACAAGTATTATAAAGCGGATACCTCAATTACCCTTGATACATTCAGCCTTCTAACTGAATCCCCAAAGTCCCTAAGGATAACTATGTTCTTTAGGATCACAAATGGTTCTCCCTCCACCTCCTTAACCCCTTCAAAGCCAGCAAAGTACTTTATCCTCAAGGAACCATACTCCCTCGCCATCTCCAATATCCTTATGGATTTCTCCGGAAAGGAAGATAAGCTTATCTTTTCAAGGGTTTTTGGGTCGGAAAATATATCCCCCCTAATTTCCATAAGCTTTAAAAAAATTCTCCTTGTTGTTTCCGCATCCTCAAGGGCCCTATGCAACCTTTCAACCTTCACCCTAAGGAGTTTGGCAAAAGAATATAGGGAATTTGGTGGATTTTCAAAAAAGAAACTCCCGATCTCCTTAAGATCTATCAAGCCATTCAATATTGGCCTCCCACCCGACCTAACAAGCTCGTAATTTAAAAACGGAATATCAAAGTTTATGATATTAAAACCCACAATGAAACTGTCGCCGATAAAATCCAATATTTCATCCCTAACCTCCTCAAAGTATGGGCTCCCCTTAACCTCGTCAAAGGAAATTCCGTGTATAGAATACGCCCTCTTCTTTATTGGCACCCTCGGATTTATAAGGATCCTCTTCCTTTCCCCTCCCATCCTCACCAAACCCACCTCCACGATTCTATCCGAAGAAAAATCTAGACCCGTGGTTTCCAGATCCAAAAAAACCAAATCCCTCACCATTTTGGGAGATTTACGAAGGGAAAGGAAGTGACCCTCATCGGGATCTCCCTACCCCTTGAAATGACAAAAACTTCACCCACGGGATCCGCAGGGATATAACCCATGCATATTACCGATGAGATGTGGGGTGAAAATACCCCCGTGGTGATATAACCCACTTTTTTCCCATTTTGATATATCTCATCCCCTTTTTTCGGTATTATTCCCCTCCCTTCGTACACCAAACCCTTCCTTTTAAGGGTGGGTTTTAGGTTTTCAAGGGCCTCCTTTCCTACGAAATCTTTTTCAAAGGATACAAACCAAGCGAGGTCCGCGCTTATTGGATCCGTGTTTTCATCTATATCGTTTCCGTATAAGGGATATCCCGCCTCCGCCCTCAGGATATCCCGGGCTCCAAGCCCCGCCAACTTCACCCCCTCAAAGGATAAAAGTTCGTTCAAAATCTTTACAAGATCCTCGTACTTCGCGTAAATTTCCACCCCCCTTTCCCCCGTATATCCGGTCGTTGCGATTATTACATCCCCATAAAAGAATACCCTGTTCCTCTTTTCTCCCGTTATATCTTCGCCCATAACCCTTG
>Ga0079992_132624_pt1 | contig 13152 bp, 13 predicted proteins | sample FaiFalFF_MnMetaG_3_FD_69197 | JGI IMG/M metagenome (GOLD analysis project Ga0079992, IMG submission 69197) | Freshwater microbial communities from Yellowstone National Park, Wyoming, USA - Fairy Falls B (FF_Mn_B) MetaG (SPADES assembly) (version 2) | ecosystem: Environmental > Aquatic >... | reverse complement strand
TCCGCTTTCCGGACCCCTCACAGGTTCCTTCCTCAGGTTCCCCTGCTTTTGGGTCTCTGGCTCACTCTGACGGCTTTCTTTGCTTACTTCAACCAAAAATTTCTCCAAAAATTTCTTCTCTCTTTTCAATTTTCTCAAATCCCTCTTTATTCCATTCGCTTTATATTTATTTTTCTCTTGATTCAACTTATTTCTCAATTCCTCCTCCATTTTCCCTAATCTCCATAATGCATATTGAATGTAAATCTGGCTTTTGAGAAGTTTTTTGTAGTTCTCTGGGATTTTCTCCTTAAACCCTAATGCTTTCCTACCTATAACATACGCCCCTGCTATATCTTTATCTATAAAATACTGCGGACAATATTTCATCATACCTATAACCGATGTAAATGCTGGATTTACCTTCACTACTTCTATTCCTTGCTGAATTGCTAAACTCTCTATCTTTTTCAGTATCCTCCTATAAGAGAAAAATTGTAGGATTTTTCTTATTTTTGCTTTTCCATCACCTCTTTTTCCTTTTGGAAGTTTTTGTATATCCTCAATTGCAATGGCTTTTCCTTTCTCTTTCGCAAATTTTATAACCTCATGAGCTATCAGCCACCCCTCATACTCTTTCCTATTTCTGCTTTTGCATTTCACCCCTCCCCCACTCAAATCTCTTTTTACCCTTGCTAATATAAATTTCCTGTTTCTCAAAGCTATTCTCAAATAAAGATTGTTTTTACATTTTTCATCAGGAATAAATCTGAGATTAAGGTTTCCTTTGTGAGTTATATGCTTTGCGCCTATGCTTATCAGAGTTCCTTGTCTTTTTTCCCTCCATTTTCTTTTTATTTTCTTCAATCTTTTTCCTTGAAGATGATTCTTTTTGAGCTTTTCAAATAGAGTTCTACCACCGAATATAAGCTTTTTTGGATTCTGACCCCTTGCTTTACAGCTTTGAAAAATTTCTCTTGCTTTCTCAACTGCACAGCTTACATAATGAGAATTGAGTTCTGGAAATTTCTGTCTTGTTATTGTATAAGCTTGCAAAGTGGTGAAACCCTCAAGAAGTCTTTTATAAGAGAACCTTACAGCAGAAGAGAAATTTCTCATAAGTTTCAGAATTTGATTTTTCTCTTCCTCATTTACAACGAGTTTAAAGCTTGTAGTTATGAACATGTAAATTAAACAAATTGTAATAATTGATTTTGGCTTAAAGCGGAATTTTGCCAAATTTTTGAATTTAGGGAAGAAATTATAATTTCAGATGATTGCAACAAGGCAAAATAAATAATAAGATTTAAGATTGGTTGGAAATATGAAAAACGAAAACAATAATAACGAACAAAAGCTAATTGAAAATATACAAGAGGAAAATAGAGAAGAGAAAGAGGAGGAGAATAGGAGGGAAAAGTACATACCAGAAAAATTTGTAGATTTTGTTAAAGTTTTTGTAAAGGGGGGTGATGGTGGAGATGGAGCGATAGCATTTCTGAGAGAAAAATTCAAACCAAAGGGCGGTCCAGCCGGCGGAGACGGAGGAAAAGGAGGAGATGTCATCTTTGTAGCAACATCACAAAAAACAACCCTTATTGATTTCAAATATAAAAAACATCTTATCGCTCAAAACGGAGAAAAAGGAAAAGGAAAAAATCAAAAAGGAAAAGATGGAGAAGACCTTATCGTCTTTGTTCCAGTAGGAACAGTAATAAAAGACGCCGAAACAGGTGAAATTCTCTGTGATCTTGATGAAGATGGGAAGAGCTTTGTCGCAGCAAAGGGGGGAAGAGGAGGGAGGGGAAACGCAAGGTTTGCTACTCCGACAAATCAAGCCCCAAGATTTGCAGAAAAAGGAGAACCAGGAGAAAGAAGATGGCTTGTGCTTGAACTTAAACTGCTTGCAGATGTGGGAATTGTTGGATTACCTAATGCTGGAAAATCTTCACTTATAAGAGCCCTGACGCGAGCAAGACCAAAAGTAGCAGATTATCCATTTACAACTTTAACTCCGCAACTTGGAATCTTGGAGATTGAAGACCTCAAGATATGTGTGGCAGACATCCCAGGAATAATTGAGGGAGCATATGAAGGAGCAGGACTTGGTTTAGATTTTCTCCGCCACATTCAAAGAACCTCAATTTTAGTTTTTGTGATAGACCTTGCAAGGGAAGATATAAAGCCAGATAGAGCTTTTCAGATTCTAAAAAAAGAAATTAAAAACTATGACGCTGAAATTCTTAAAAAACCTAAAATCATAGTAGGTAATAAAATTGACCTTCTGAAAGAAGATGAGATAAAAAATTGGGAAAAATATTTTTCTTCTTTTGGATTAAAATTCATACCAATATCTGCCTTGCACAAGATAAATATAGATGAACTCAAAAAAGTAATTGCTGAAGAGATAAAAATCATAAAAGAAATGGGCAAAGAAAGAACGAACAAAAAGATAGTAAGAGAAGAAAATATAAATTGATGGAATGAAAATAAAAGTAAGGGTGATGGATAATAAAGAAAAGGAAACGGAAAGAGAAGAAAGACAAGAATCAGAAATAAAAGATTACAGGGAAGAAACAAAAAAAATTCTTTTGAGATTAGCAAGAAAAGCAATTGAAAGATACCTTGAAAAGATTGAAGAAGGAATTATCGTTCCACCACATGAAATAATAGAGGAAAAAATAAGTGAAAAGGTAAAACGAGGAGAAAAATCAGAAGAAGAAATATCAATAAGCGATGAAATTCTCAAAGAGTTAGACGATGAAAAAGGAGTTTTTGTAACTTTGAGAAAAAATGGTGAAGTTAGAGGATGTATAGGCACACTGAAAGAAGATAAATTATGGATTCAGGTTCAAAAATATGCTGTTTTTTCTGCGTTCAATGACCCCCGTTTCCCACCCCTTAAAAAAGATGAATTACCTCAAATAAAAATAGAAATATCTGTAATAGAGAATATAGAAGACGTAAAAGATGTATCTGAAATAAAACTCGGCGAACATGGAATAATTTTAGATATGGGAGGGAAAGGAGGGATTTTACTTCCGGAGGTAGCAATAGAACATAATGTAAAAACTCCCGAAGATTTTCTTGATATGCTCTGCAAAAAAATTGGAGTTCAAAAGGGGTTATGGAAAAAAGGTAAAATAAAAAAGTTCAAAACAAAAAAAATCTCGGAGTGAATCAAAAAGTCAAATAAAATCTCTGATCAATTTTTGTAAAATTATTTTAAACAAAAATATCTGAAAATGAAAAAGTATCACACGATAGTAAGGATAATCTCTTTTGTCAGTTTCCTTGTTTTTTTTGTGCTTTGGAGCGATAAAGGATTTGGGGCAACGCCGCCTGACCGTCCAACACCACCCATACCACCTATAAATATTCAGGTTGGTGAAGGTCGTGAAGGTTTTCTTAATGCAATAAGGATAGTTATACTTTTAACTATACTAACACTCGCTCCATCTTTGCTTATGCTTATGACTTCTTTTACAAGAATAGTTATTGTTCTTTTTCTTTTGAGGCAAGCAATAGGAGTCGTACAAGTTCCACCAAATCAGGTCCTTATTGGACTTGCTCTATTTTTATCTATTTACATAATGAAACCAGCGTTAGAGCAAAGTTATAATTCGGCTTACAAACCTTATGCAGAGGGAAAAATAGACGAAATAGCTTTCATTCAAAAAGCTTTTGAACCAGTAAGGAAATTTATGTTAAACCAAGTTGGAGAAAAAGAACTTGATGTTTTTCTGAAAATAGCAGGAAAACCCAGACCATCAAATCCATCAGAAATTGGAGCAGATGTTCTCATTCCGGCATTCATAATATCAGAATTGAAAAAGGGATTTGAAATAGGGTTTCTGATTTACATACCATTCATAATAATAGATATAGTGATAGCTTCAATACTTATGTCTATGGGAATGATAATGGTTCCGCCTATAATATTGTCCGTTCCTTTCAAACTTATAGCATTTGTTTTAGCTGACGGATGGACCTTACTTGTAAATTCCCTTGTCGTAAGTTTTAATGTAAAATAAAATTGTAAAAAAATAAAACAAAAGTAAATCTTGATTTATTAAATGAATAATTCTAAAACTTCAAAGTTCCCATATACAAATTTATCTACCAGAAAGCAAGATTTGATTTTACCTCCAAACCTACAAATTACAAGAACATTATTATGAGATACAGGACGAGATAAAATTTGAAATTTATTTTCATCCACAAAAATAAAAAGATCAATACCTAAAAAGTTTTCACAAACCTCAATTTTGAAATCTTCAATTTTTGAAATGACTTCTTTTATAGAACTTGGAACCTTGCCGCGTAAAATAAAGTTGAGTTTTTCATCACGGGTGAGGAAATTTGTAAAAAATGCATCATATCTTTTGAGGGGAATGTTTTTGAAAATTCCATCTTCGTCGTAAATAAAAGCTTTTTTCACTTTAAATTTTTTCATTTATATAAATTTCTTGAAATCTCATCAGAAAAGGTAAGTAAATCTGAGTTGAGCTTTAAATGTGTTTTTCTTTTCAGGCAAAGCATCGCGAAGTGCTCCGCCCAAAATAAGATATCCAAGTTGTGTCCCGAACTCAAAATTTTCTGTTCCTATCCTGACTCCCCAATCTATCTCAACTCCTAAAAGACCTTTCCTTGCTTCTCTTCCAAAGAGAGGATTACCAGATATTGGGTCTATCAAAGTATTTTGATTTGAGAAAGCCAAAAGAACGCTCAAATAAGTTCCAACAGCTTCAAACGGGAACAAACCAAATGTTGGCATCAAAAACCATGCTCCGGATACCCCTCCTTTTGTCCCAAAAAATTCTCCACCTTTCTTATATATATTATCAATCTTTGCTGCTATACCCTGACCTGTATATCTTGCAATAATATCCTCAAAGAGTATGAAACCTGCATTATAATCTGGATGGAATGTCCAACTTTTGATTTTATTGTCTTTTGGATTATCGTCTCCGCTTGCCCATCCACCATCTAACATCAATTTCAAAAGTCCAGTCTCATATTTTATTCTCCCTGCAAAGTTCAAAGCAAAGATACTATACCTTCTGAAAGAATCAAGAATTGGGATTAAGTCTTTTCCTATATTTCCTGATATAATGTTTGCCTCAGCCTCAAATGAAAAGCCGGTCCAAGGACTCAAAGATATATAAGGAAGTAAAAAGTAGTACTCTGTTTGTTTTGATGATGAATAAACTGCTCCTCCATACAAAGATGCTGAAAACTTATCTGACAAAAAAGAAGGGACCAAAAATGGATTTACTAAATTTTCTTTTGTCTCACCGAGTTCAGATAAAAGGAAATCAAAACCTGTATCTACTTTGAAACTATCTGATACTTTTACTCCGAGTTTTAATCTATCTCGTGTTGAGCCAAAATGAGCATCTCCCCACAAGTTTCTGAACCAGTTCCCATCGTTGAAAAAAATTCCTAAACCATAATGAACAGGTTGTCTCCCAATACTTACGCTCAAAGGCAAAGTCAAAATTGAATCTATTTCACCCCAGAACCTTTTTACTGCAAATATACGAGGAATACCTTTACATTCGGCAAAATTATTACCTTCGTTGTAATTTTCACATAGTATTTCCCCTGGTGTAAAGCCTTTAATTCCTTCTCCCCAAACTATATCATCAAAAACATCAACCTGACCTACCAGCCTTAATGTTGGAGAGATATTAAAATGTGGGTCAAGTCTCAATCTTGATTGTATATAAAAAGGATTTTTATATTTTAACTCCAAATTTTGAACTTCCGGTATTCCAGAGTAAAAGAAAAATCTTGACCTGAAATACCCTTTTAAAGTAAGAAGTTCTGGCTTTTCTTCTTCTCGTGCAACTTCATAAGGCAAAGATGGTTCTTCTTCAATTATTGTTTCAATTTCTTCTTCTTCCTCCTCCTCGCCTCCATCTTCTTTTTCGGGTTGTTCTTCGGATTGTTCTTCTTGGTTCCGCTGTAATACTAATCCTTTTATATTATTTTCTCTTTCCTCAATTATCTGGGAGGCTTGATTATGAGTTATCTTGTGTCCGAAAAGGGAACTTCCTAATGTTCCAAAAATAAAAACGATTTCTGGTATCATTTTTTGACCTCCGTTATTTATTTATAATTATTTATAATTGACTTTTTCTTTCTTTATTTTACTTTCTTTACTTATTTATCTTTTTTCTTTATTTTCTTTAATTTTACTTTTTTCAATTATATTTTTCATATTCTCAATTTATTAAACACTCGCTTTCTTGCAAACTTTTATCAAAGTTTTATCCAAATAATAATCAAAATGATTATAATATTTTTTAATGAGAAATTGGAATATGAGAAATTGGAAAAGTAAATTTTTGAAGTTGCTAAAAGAAGATCCAGAATTTGCCACAGAGGTGAGAGCTTTACTCTTATCAGAAGAACTCCTGAACTTACCTCCAAAATTTGATAGACTGGAAAAGAAAGTTGATAGAATAGAGGAAAGGGTTAATAGAATAGAGGAAAGGGTTAATAGAATAGAAGAGAAGGTTAATAGAATAGAGGAAAGACAAGCGAGATCAGAAGAAAGGCAGGATAGATTAGAAAAAAAGGTTGATAAATTAGAGAAAGATGTGGCTTATTTGAAAGGTTCGGATAGAGAGAGATGGTATAGAGATAGAGCTCATGCTATTTTTGGCAGATTGATTTTGAAGGGAAAATCCTATGAAGAAAAAGCAGCCAAGATTTTGTGGGAAGCTTGTAAGAAAGGTCAGGTATCAGAAGATGAAAGAGATGAGGTTTTATCAGCTGACTTGCTGTGGAGTGGAGAAAGAGATGGGAAGTTTGTAGTTTTGGTTGTTGAGGTATCATTCACAATATCTCAAGAAGATGCTGAAAGAGCTAAAAGAAGAGCTGAAATTTTGAGAAAGCTGGGAATTATAGCTATTCCAGTAGTTGCAGGAGTTGAAGTCGGAAAAGATGTGAAATTAGAAAATGTGGTGTGCATGTTGGATGGAAAATGTTTAAAAGAAGAATTTGAAAAGCTATTTTTAGAATTTTCTCAAAACAAAGGAAAGGAGGTGTAGAGAAGATGCCAAGGACAAAAGAAAAAACAAAGCAAATTAGACAAAAAGAAAAAAAACAGAAAGCCGGAAAGAAAGGACAAACTATAAATTTGAAAGAAAAGAAAGAAGAACTGAAAAAAAAGTTTAGACTTGTAGGGATAAGGGAAGCAGTTAACTTTTTGAAAAAGGAGCTTAAACTTCGCTTCGGTGAAAAAAGTATAGAGAATCAGATAGTCAGAAAGAAAATAGGGAAACTTGTAAATATAGGAAAAAGGAAGATAAGGGTTTTCTCATCTGATGATGTTGAAAAACTGAAAAAGCTTTACGAACAATACAATCCATTTTTACTCAGGAAAAAATATAAAGTGATAGGAATTTCTGAACTCCGTAATATACTTGCAAAATACGGAATAAATAAGACAAAAAAAAGTTTGGGTGGGCTGATTTCAAGACTTGCGGAAAAGAACAAGATAAAGAAAATTTATGAAAAATTTCAAGGAAAGAGAATGCTTGCGTTTACAAAAGAAACTGTGGATAAAATAGTTTCTTATCTTAAAAAGAAATAGTAGCGGAACGAATCGGTTAGTTGGTTATTATCTTTGATTTTATTTTTTTACCTTTGAATCTCAATTTTTTGCAAAACTTTCCCCCTTCTGTCTTTGATTATAAACCTATCGGAGGGTCTCTTTCCTCTTCTTGTCTTGTAACCTTTCGTTAAAAGCCCCCAAGGAGAGACAGGATGAGGATTGCCCTGAGGACTTCTTCCCTCTCCACCTCCGTGAGGATGGTCAACAGGGTTCATTGCAACTCCTCTGACATGGGGTTTCCGCCCGAGCCATCTCGTTCTTCCAGCTTTGCCTAAATTAACAAGTTCATGCTCTTCAAGTCCGACTTGTCCTACCGTTGCGAGACAATCGCCATGAATTAATCTTTCTTCTTTTGATGGGAGTCTTACGAGAACATATTTTCCTATTTTTGCTAAAATTTGTGCCCAACTCCCTGCCGATCTACATAATTCACCTCCTGCACCTGGGACAAGTTCTATATTGTGTACTATTGTTCCGTCTGGGATGTATTTTAATGGCATAGCCCAGCCTACTTGTGGCTCTATTTTATTTTTTGATGAAAGGACAATATCTCCAACCTTCAATCCTTTCGGCCAAATTATATATCTTCTTTCCCCATCTTTATATTCAACAAGACATATTCTTGCGGTTCTACATGGGTCATACTCTATTGATATTACTCTTCCTGGAACATCAAATTTATCTCTTTTGAAATCAATTATTCTATATCTTTTTTTATGCCCACCACCTCTATGCCTTATGGTTATTCTCCCGAGGTTATTTCTTCCTGCTTTTTGTTTCCACTTGTCAAGCAGACTTTTTTCTGGTTCGTCTTTCGTTATTTCAGAAAAATCATATCCGGTCATATGTCTTCTTCCCGGTGTTATAGGTTTATATGTTTTTATTCCCATTTTATTTACCTCCTATTTACCTCATTATCTTCAAGCTTAAACTTAAAATTTTTTATTTTGTTGCAGCAGGAGAGAATTTTTCAGCAATCTTTCTTATATCTAATTGTCCCTCAATTGTAACTACTGCTTTTTTGAAAGAGGGTCTGTGACCTAAAAATAAACCTCTTCTTTTTATCTTTCCTCTATATATAATCGTATTGACTTTTTTGACTTTGACTCCAAATATTTTCTCAACTGCTCTTTTTATTTGAGGTTTTGTAGCATCAAGTTGAACTACAAAGACGAATTTTTTCTTTTCAGCAAGCTTATATGCCTTTTCTGTAAAAACTGGTTTCAAAATTATATCCTCGGGAGCACTTAGATTAAAATTTATCTTCTCTTTCTTTATTTCGCTTTGCATCTCCTTCATTTTATATTACCTCCACCTTTGCATTATATCTTTGTAAAATCTTTAAAAATGCATTTTTCTCAAAAACTGCGAAATCGTATTTTAATATCTCATAAGCATTTACCTCATCTACTGGTAGAACCCGTGAAAGCTGAATTGCTCTGAATGAAAGAAAAACATTTTTCTTTGAACCGTCGGTTATGAGAATCAACGGATAAGCTTCAAGATTCCTTATAATTTCGGTTGCCTTTTTAGTTTGAGGTGTATCAAAGTTTATTTCGTCTATAATTTTTAGCCTACCTTCCATATATTTTGATACTATTGCACTTCTCAAAGCCTCTCTTTTCTCTTTTTTGTTCATCTTGTATGAGTAATCTCTGGGATGAGGTCCATGAGCAACGGCTCCTCCTACCCAGTGAGGATTTCTTATTGAACCTTGCCTTGCTCTACCTGTATGTTTTTGTGGCCAAGGTTTCCTACCTCCACCTCTGACATCAGATATAGTTTTTGTATCGTGAGTTCCTGCTCTCTTCCCAGCAAGGTACCATCTCACATAATACCAAAGTATATTCTTGTTCGGTGGAGAGAAAAAATCTTTTTCTATTCTGATTTGCCCTTTTTTTTCACCGGAGAAAGGCTCTATAATATCAAGGGAAATAAAATTATCCAAAGAAGGTTTCTCTTCTACAGAGGTTTCCATATTCATTTTCCATTTCCTCCCTCTCTTGGTTTTTTACTTTATGATTTCAATTTTTCTTTTTTTTTACTATGACCTTTCCTCCTATCCATCCTGGGACAGACCCTTTTACAGCTATTATTTCATTTTCTTTATCAACATATACAACTTCAAGATTTTTTACTGTCACTGTTTGCATCCCCATGTGTCCTGCCATTCTTTTTCCTTTCCAAACTCTTCCGGGTTCGGTCTTTTGTCCTATAGATCCCGGTCTTCTGTGTGACATAGAACCATGACTTGCAGGTCCTCCTGAAAATCCCCATCTTTTTACCACTCCTTGGAATCCCCTTCCCTTGCTTGTTCCTGTAATATCTACTATATCTCCGACTTGGAAAATTTCAACCCCTACTTTTGAACCTACTGGTGGGAGATTTTCTTGATTATCAGTGAAGGCAGGAAATTCTTTTAGGGTTTTAAATCCTTTTTCAATTCCTGCTTTCTTTATTATACCTAAAATTGGTTTTGGTACATTTTTGATCTTGCATTCATCAAAAGCAACAATTGCTCTTTTTTCCTTCTTCCCCTTTGAGCTTACCTCTTTGTATCCCACGATGAAACCTCCGGAAAGTTTTAAAATAGTGACTGGGATAGGATTTCCTTCGTTATCAAATATGCTGCTCATTCCAACTTTTCGCAAAACGAGTCCCGAGATCATTTCTTTTTATTAACCTCCTTTCTTTTTGTATTATTTTTTTCTTTCTTTTTTTTATTCAACCTTCATTTCTATATGAATTCCTGGGGGGACATCAATTTTTCTTAATTCCTCTATTGTGGTAGCTTGAGGGTCAAGGATATGAATGAGGCGTTTATGAATTCTTATCTCAAAGGTTTCCATAGATTTTTTATCTGTGTGGGGGGAGCGAAGGACTGTCCATCGTCTTATTTTAGTTGGAAGCGGAATAGGACCGATAACTTTTGCATTAGTTCTTTCAGCAGCTCCGACTATTTCTCTTACTGTGCTGTCAATCAACCTGTGGTCATAAGCTTTGAGTTTTATTATTATTTTGTTAAAATGCATCATAGCAAATTTTATTAAGTTATTTTCTTCTTACTATGGCTAGTTTTTGGAAGAACTCCTCCTTTGCTCAACTATGCTATTCATAATAGAGGTTGGAACTTCCTCATATCCGGAGAACTCCATAATATAGTATCCTCTACCTTGGGTTAAAGATCGCAAAGTTGTAGCATATCCGAACATCTCTCCTAATGGAACATATGCCTGAATAGCTCTGAAACTTCCTTTTATAGCTATATCAACTATCCTACCTCTTCTTGAATTCAAATCTCCTATGACTGCTCCCAAGAACTCTTCAGGGACATAGACTTCAACCCTCATTATTGGTTCAAGTAGTATGAGCCCTGCTTTTTTGACAGCATCTTTTAAGGCAATAGAACCTGCGATTCTGAAAGCAATATCTGAAGAATCAACCTCGTGAAAAGAGCCATCGTACAATATGACTCTGATATCAACAATAGGATAGCCTGCTAAAACTCCTTCTTCCATTGCATCTCTTATTCCTTTTTCAACAGCTGGTATAAATTCAGCTGGGATTACTCCTCCTTTTATTTGATTTACAAATTCAAATCCTTTTCCTCTTTCAAGTGGTTCTACTCTTATTATAACATGACCATACTGACCTCTACCACCTGATTGCCTTATATATTTTCCTTCTGCATCTGCGACTCCTACTATTGTTTCCTTGTAAGCAACTTGTGGTTTCCCCATTCTTGTTTTGACACCATATTCTCTTTCGAGCCTATCTTTTATTATTTCAAGATGAAGCTCTCCCATTCCCCACATTATTGTCTCCTGGGTTTCGTGATTATACTTTACTCTGAATGATGGGTCTTCTATTTCAAGCTTGTGCAAAGATATAAATAATTTTTCTTGGTCTTGCTTTGTAAGAGGTTCAATGGAAGCATAAATGACAGGTTCTGGAATATCTATTCCTTCAAGCAAGATTGGATTTTCTTTCAGACAAATCGTATCTCCTGTTATTGCATCTTTTAATCCTGTGACTGCTATAACATCACCCGCTCCTGCTTCCTCAATATCATCTCTTCTATTTGCAAACATTCTAAGGACTCTTCCTATTCTTTCAGTTTTTCTCAGGCGCGGATTGTATATTACTGTTCCGGGTTTTAATTTTCCGGAGTATATTCTTATGTATGAAAGCTGACCTGCATACGGGTCGTTCATTATTTTGAATAGAAGTCCGCACAAAGGACCATTTTCATCTGGTGGTAAGATTATCTCTTGTCCGCTATCAGGATGCCATCCTTTCACACTTCCCCTATCAAGAGGAGAAGGAAGATAGAGGATTATTCCATCTATCATAGGTTGAACTCCTTTGTTTTTCAAAGATGACCCACAGAAAACTGGAACACCTTTGAATGCTATTGTTATTCTTCTTACAGCATTATGGATATCTTCTTCTGTTATAGAATCTGGATTTTCTACATATTTTGCCATGAACTCATCATCAAGTTCAGCAATAGTTTCAAGCATTTTTTCTCTCCACTCCAACGCTAAATCTTTGAGTTCTGATGGTATTTCGTCGTAAAAGTAAGTTCTTCCTTCATCTTGTTCTGAAAAATAAACTGCTTTCATCTTTATAAGGTCTATCGGACCTTTGAAGTTTTCTTCGGCTCCATTAGGGATCTGCAAAGGGATTGGTGTAATATCTAATTTTTTCCTTATATCTTCTAATGTTGCGAAGAATTCTGCTCCAATTCTATCCATCTTATTGACATAGCAAATTCTTGGGACTGAATATTTGTTTGCTTGCCTCCAAACAGTTTCAGATTGAGGCTCTACACCATTTACAGCATCAAAAATTATGATGCATCCATCAAGAACTCTCAACGATCTTTCAACCTCAACGGTAAAATCTATGTGCCCTGGTGTGTCTATTATGTTTATTTTATGCTGCTTCCAGAAACAGGAGACGGATGCAGATGTTATAGTGATACCTCTTTCTTTTTCCTGAGGCATCCAATCTGTAACCGTAGTTCCTTCATCAACATCACCAATTTTATATGTGGTTCCTGTGTAAAAAAGGACTCTTTCCGTTGTGGTTGTTTTACCTGCGTCTATGTGAGCTACAAACCCAATATTTCTCACTCTCTCTAACGGAATTTTTTCTTCCTTTACAGCCATAGCTTAAACTCAATTTAGCCCTCCTGTTTTGGAGAACAAGCAAAAGTATTCATAAGATAATGAATAAAATAAAACAAAAAACAAATTTCAGGAATTTTTCGCCTTATACAAAGAAAAGTAAAGTTCAAGATACTTTTTGATCATAAAATCTTTTGTATATTTTTGGGAGAGCTCATAAGATTTCTCGGAGAGGACTTTTCTTAATTTCTCATTCATCAGAATTCTTTTTATAGCTTCTTTGAGCTTTTGTTCGTTCCTTGGTGGAACAAGTAAAACATATCCACCAGCGAAATATGGGATTCCACCAACCGAAGAAGCAACGATTGGAATTCCAAATTTTCCAGCTTCAATTATCGTGACTCCCCAAGCTTC
>Ga0079992_129677_pt1 | contig 13169 bp, 15 predicted proteins | sample FaiFalFF_MnMetaG_3_FD_69197 | JGI IMG/M metagenome (GOLD analysis project Ga0079992, IMG submission 69197) | Freshwater microbial communities from Yellowstone National Park, Wyoming, USA - Fairy Falls B (FF_Mn_B) MetaG (SPADES assembly) (version 2) | ecosystem: Environmental > Aquatic >... | reverse complement strand
AATCTAAAAATAAATATGGGCATAAGCAAAGCAAAGGTAAAATTAATAGGTAAGGAAGGAATTTTAGAAAAAGAATTGATCATAGATACAGGATCAGTTTATACTTGGATTAACAAGAATGATCTGGAGAAAATAGGAATTAAACCTCATGCAGAAAGAGCTTTCAAAACTATTACAGGTGAGATTATAAAAAGAAAAGTAGGAAGAGTTGAAATAGAAATAGATGGAAAAAGAGAATTTACTATTGTAGTTTTTGGGGAAGAGAAAGATCAGGAGGTGCTAGGAGTTTATGCTTTAGAAGGTTTAGGATTGGAAGTTGATGTAACTACGGGCAAGTTAAAGGAAGCTGAAGCAATATTAGCATGATAAGTTGCTAGGCAATTCACTCTATTCCTTTCTTTAATAATTCTAGCTTTTATTACACATAAGCTACTCAAGCTCAAACTTGTATGATCTAGTTTTTAGATATTGTTTAAATAGTAAAATTAGATAGTTATCTTTTGAAAAGTTTAAATTTATTTAAAATATTTAATGAAACATGAAGAAATGGCTTCCATAACCTTGTGTAAAAAAGGAATAGGCTTGATGGTTAAAATTTTGGTTGTTGCCTCCATTATTATTCTTATTAGCTCCTCTTTTATTGTTTACAATTATTATGTTTATTATTACGGTGATTGGGATGGAGACGGAATTAAAAATGCAGATGAAGATAAGTATGGAACAAACTTTCGTAATCCAGATACTGATGGAGATGGAATAAATGATTATGATGAAATCTTTAAGTATCATACGAATCCTATTAAAGCAGATAGCGATAACGATGGAATAAATGATTATGATGAAATCTTTGTTTACAATTTAGATCCTAACAAACCAAATCCAAACATTAGTTATGCTTTAAGTTTAGGATTAAAAGATTATTATAAGCTTTTCATACCTTTGGATAATGATACAATTCAAGATAACAATGAAAAAGAATTTGTAGGTTTAGTAGCGAATAATAAAGAAATATTAATAATACCAACTTATTTCAACTATTTGAAAGAGGAAGTTTCAGATGGTATAATAACCAATGATGAACTTATGCATTCAACAAACTTCTCTCATTTAGTTGAAGGATTGTATGATGTTGTTATTAGTGAAGCAGATTTAAATAAAAACGACCCTAACTTACAAATAAGCGATCCTATTAAAACAATTGACTATTCTTCTAATTTAGGTTTAAAGCTTGGTTTTGATAAAGAATTTGTTAGAGATGCTACTATAAAAGCTATTGGTTATTATGGAATTGCTGTCAACGATAGAAAACTGCCTGAACATTTCGAAGCAATTACTTTACTAACAAAAGGAACACAAATAGAAAAATATGGAGATAATCTTGTTGATTTTGAGCCAATAGTTTTCAAGAATGTTCATTATTGGAATCTTGGTGAGAACCCTGATAAGCAAATGAAGGTTGGAGATGTTGTTATTGGAAGTTATGATAAAGCAAGAGATACTTGGATGATAGCTGAACTATTGAAAAGAAGACCAAAATTGGTTGATCAGCCAAAGAAATTTGAATGGATAAATAAAATGATGCAAGAAGTATCATTTTGTATTTTTGATGATCCATGGGGGCCTAAAAAATATGGTGAATATTATAAGCCAACAGATGAAGTTATTTGGAAAGATGTAATTTTGCCTTTTCATGATTACATGGACAATTTACCAAAAAATTTGCAAAGAGATGGTTTACCAATAACTTTGCATTATTGGGATTCTGATTTGCTTGATCAAGAGATAAAAGATAAAACAAACAGAACAATAGCTCTTTATTATTTATCTGATTTGCCTGCACATTTTGTTAAACCAGGTGATTATGATGTAGAGGGAAATGGCAAACCAACAACTGGACTTGAAGGTATGAAAGCTTTTATCAATTATTTGCCTGAAGAATATAATAAAATAGCTAGCATTTATCCTTGGGGAAAAGTTAAATATGCGGGTAATTATTACGTACATCCTGATGTCCATTATTATTGGTGGTTACATGATAGGTATCATAATGGTTTGAAAAATACTGTTTCTGAATTTGTTGGAGGATGGGATGAGGATAAAGCTCATGCAACATTTCCTCCAGACTATAGTTGGTTAGAGAACTACCATGGAATTGATCAATATTTAACGAAAGAATGGGGCTCATGGAGATTAATAAAGTTTATTATTGGTGTTCCAAGGGATTATAATGAAGTAGATGGCTACCGATATGGGTTACCTTTAGATTTTAGAGCGTTTGGAATACCATGTGGAACAAATAAATATATTGCATCACCAGGTATTGGAAAAAATTGGGCACCGGATCTTGTTTATACTATGAACCCTGAATGGAGTGTATGCTTACCAGATAATATTGTTTATAAACTTAATAATGAATTTAAAGATAAAGAACTTGTTATAGGTTATGGAAATTATTTTGGTTTATATTCATTAAAAGATGGATTATTAAAAGATAGCGCATATTTTAAGTATTCATTTCAAATGATAAGGGGTAAAATCATAGTTTTATGGATGAAAGATTGAAACTAGATTTTAATATGCTTTTACATTAAAACCTCAAAATTATTTTGGTGCACAAAGATACTTGTTGTTATTAGAATAAATACTTGTAAAACAATTTCCAGCTTGAGAACCAGCTTCCTTATCACAACAATAATCATCTACACAATCATTATTGGGATAATTAGGAGTAACACTACCACACGCAGGCCAATAACATTGGTTAGTTTGAAGATTACACCTTCCTTTTTTATAATCCTTTGGACAACAATCACTATCTATTTGACATGTAGTATAAGAACAACCACCTCCTTCTGCCTTCATCGCTTTACTAATGCTTCTTGTAGAAATAAAATAGACAATAAAAACAGAAATCAAAAATAAAGCTAATGTAGATAAAGTTAAATATACTTATGCTTTGCCTTCATACCATTCTCCCCCTCAACTCAAAAACCTTTATCCCTTTATCTAAATTATCTTTAAAATTAAAATCTTTTGGAAGAGAGCTATTAAATAGTTGTTTTAGTATCTTATCTTTGTTTTTAGTTTTTCATATACAAACGAATAACTCTTGCCAATATTATAAAAGGCAATGATACAATAACCATTACAGCAGCTGTGGTTACCGCTGCTTCAGCACCATAATAGGAATAATAGGAATATATTAAAACAGATGTTGAGCTAACGCCATAAAAAGGATAATGAAGTACATAGTAAGCAACGATAACAATTGAACCAAATTCGCTCATGGCTCTGCTCATTGAAATCAAAGAAGCTAGAATTATTCCTTTATAGGAATTTGGCAATATAACTCGGTATAGTATTCTGATTCTTGAAGAGCCTAAAGATAAAGCAAAATATTCATGATCTCTGGGCATAGATTCAAAAAAAGACTGTAAAGTTCTAATGTATATTGGAGCAGAAACCAGAACAAGGGCAATTGTTAATCCTAGATATGTATTGAAAAAGTTTATGCCTATCGATTGAAGAAATTGACCTGTTGGAGTAATAGGACTATTAAGAATTAACAATGCCACTCCAATTATAGGATGTGGAATAGATGCAGGTATATCTGTTAGAATATCATGTATTAATAACTTCTTTCTTGCTAAATCATAAGCTAAAGGAGTAAAAAGTAAAAATGAAATAAAAGAAGCTGTTGCTGAAGAAGATAAAGTTAATATTATTGAATTCATGACTTCTTTGCTAAACGCTTGCGGTGATTGATAAACGAATAAACCATAAACAATTAGCATTATGATCGGTAATGAAAGAAGAGCAAGGGATATTGAAGAAATGATGCTAACAGGTTCAAAGTTTTTCATGGTAAACTTCCAGCAACTATTACTTTATTTGATTTTATTAAATTCAGAATCTCATTAGGTACTGCGGTGCTGTTAAACAAAAGCGAAGGAACTAAAGGCTTTAGTCCGTATTTGCTTAACAAAGTATTGTTTTCAATTACAAATTCAACAAATTTAAATGCTGCATTAATATTCACGGCATCTTTAGGAACGGAAATGGAAAGGTAGATTGGAGAGCCAAAAATTGGTCCCTTTTCTAAATTAATGCTAAACATTGAATAAAATTGGGAATATTTTTGTTCTCCTAAATTTATTTGCGGAGGCAATGAAATGTAATTTAATTTCTTAGCAATTGCTGATGATTTATAAATGAATAGAAAATGAATTTGTCCGTAAACTAAAGGAAAAACAAGCTCAGCTGCATGTATTCCTGTTACGTTTCCTTTATTCTTAGTAATTCTATTAACAAAGTAATCAGTTGAATTGGCATATAAATAGCCTGCCATTTTTAAAACTAACCATCCTCTAAAGCCTGCTGGGTCATCATTTGGATTCGAAATTCCAACTTTTACAACTCCGCTAGTTAAGTTACTAAAGGCTAAAAAATAATCATAATTTGAATTTGTACTTCTTGCTCTTTCAAAAAGATCGATGATTTGCTTTGCGGCAGGATTTAATAAAGTTGCATTAGAATATGCTATAACCATTTCATCTGCTGCAAAAGCTATGGCCCAGCCGCTATAGCGGGATTGTAAATATCTTTGCGTATAAGCTTCCAATGCAACAGAAACAAAAACACTTACAGGAAGTCCACCTGCAATATCCCTTGCCAAAGCTAAAGACCCTCCACCTCTTACAGGAGCAACAGGGATTCCTGTTTGATTATGGAATAATGAAAGCATTTCATTTATTTTTATTGTATAAGCATCTGCACAAAATACTATTAAAGGCTGTGTTTGTTGCATGCTGAAATAAAAAATTGAAGTACCAATTATAACAATTAAAACAATTGGAACTACGTATCTCAGTTTCATATTTATAACAAATTTTAGTAATATTTATGTATTATGTTAACAATTTTTGTTATATGTACAATAAAAAATTTGGTCTTTTGAGCGAATTACAAGTTGAAGTTTTAAAATTAAGAGCTCAAGGATTGTCTTATGCTGATATTGCTAAAAAATTAAATCTCAGCAGAGCATATGTAGCTATGTTAGAGCTTAGAGCAAAAAGGAAAATAGAAATTGCAAGAAAGACTTTGGAAATTGTTTCTCAAATTCGAGCTGAAGAATTGGTGAAAATAAGCAAAGGTACACGCTTGGCAGATATTCCTTCAATAGTATTAAAAGAAGCCGATAGAAGAGGAATTCATCTTGAAACAAATATCATTGAGATAATAAGAATGGTTAAATTGGCAAATCCTCCTTGTTTGGAAAATGGAAAAACAATAAGAGATATTGTTTTCAAGGTTTCTCCTGAAGGAAGATTATTTTTAGTTTAAATGCTGGAAGCAAACTTTACCAAGAGGTTAGGAAATTTCTTGCTTAAAGCAAAGTTTGAAGGTGATGATACAATATGCATTACAGGAAGAAATGGTGCAGGTAAAACAACACTTTTAAGATGCCTCGCAGGAATTTATGATATAGATAGCGGATACATAAAATTAAATGGTGTAAATATAGAGAGTTTACCTATAGAAAAGAGGAGAATTGTTTTAATTGATAACAATTCATATATACCAAATTTAAGTGTAGATGAGCATATTTTATGGGCTTCAAAAAATTTAGAAAAAGAAAAACTTGAAGAAATTAAATCTTTATTGGGAATAAATTATTCTGGAAAAGTTGGAAAGTTAAGCTTAGGACAAAGAATTAGAGTAGCGCTTGCAACAGCCTTATTATCGAATCCTAAAGCTATTCTTGTAGATGAAGCCTTTTCACATATTAGCCAAAAAGAAGAATTTATCGGAAATTTCTTGAAGCTTGCTAAGGAATTTAAAATAAAAGTAGTTTTCACTACGCAAGATATAAACGATGCAAAATTTGCAAGTTATCATTATTTAATTGAGAATGGTGAAATGAAAAGGATTTGAGAGTTTTTAGCTTAAAACAATAAAGCAATAATTGCCAAATAAACTTTGCTCAGAAGAATTAAGGTAAAAATGTTAAGAAGTATAGAGTTTCCTTAAGTTAATTCTAATTATAAATGTTTATAACTTATTTATGATCGTATACTTTAGTATTGGATCCTCTATGATGTACTCGCCATTAATTTTCTTAACATAACCATACTTAACCATTTTCTCTAAAAGCTCGCTGAATCTATTATCTGGTATTGAACCTGTTCTTAACTCTACGTATGCTTTTATATCTTTCCATCTTTTTAATCCTGAGACAATAGCCTTTAGAATTGCTACATATCTAGCCCAAGAATTCTCAATTATTTTTCTAAGTTCTGAAAGTACGATTGCGGAGCCTTCTTCGATAACGCTATTAAGAGTTTCTTTGTGATTAAGCTTTCTTACGGTTCTATAGTAGCCATAAAGCGTTAACCATCCAGGAATACCATCTAATTCAGATATGATTTCTTTGAGTTCCAATTCTGGTACATTTATTTCTGCTTCAGCAAAGCCTTTCTTAAGAAATTCCATACTTTGTTCCTTAGTAAATCTATCTAAAAATATTTCCCTCCTTACCCTACCTCTTAATGGCGAATCCTCAGAATCTAATTTAAGAAAATCGCGAAGCAGACCAACTTCGCTACCTGTAATTACAAAAAATATGTTCTTTAAATTATCAATTGACCAAGATAACAAGAGATCAAATCTTTTGTTAGAGAATCTAAGGTATTGTGCTTCATCGAAAGCAACTATAAATATTCTTCCATGTTTATCACACCAATTATTAATTTCATTTAACATAACTGTTAATCGAGTTCTTTTGCTCTTTTTTACTTTTATTTCTAGAGAACCAGCGCTAATTGATTCTATCCTTGAAATTAGCTCAGCTAATTTATCTCCTAACTTCTCAAATAATCCTTTATATTCCTTAAGCTCACTGAGAAATTCATCAACAAGAATGCTTTCAGCTGAAATTTTAAAACCGCTTTCAAAGTACAATGCTCTAACATCAATTATTACGAATGGTTCTCCAAGCTCTCTTAATGCTACGTTGATTAGACTAGTCTTGCCAACACGTCTAACACCATAAATAATGATTAATCTTTCCTTGCTTTTAATAGCATTAATAATCTCTTCAAGTTCTCTTTCCCTATCAAAGAGGTCTTTCTTATTTATCTTTACATCAGGATCGAAAAGCATAACTTACGCCCCGTAAGTCTCTTATATAATATTCCTTTGTTATATTTAAATATTTTTATAACTTACGCCCCCTAAGTAACTTACGGTCCATGATAAAAAAACAAATCTTTTGCTGTAAAAAATAATTATTTTTATTTTTTAGAGACCCTAATTATTGATTCTTTTTAATTCTTCAGCTGCTTTCTCAAGGGATTTAACAAAGCTCATAAGTTCAGATGCGAACTTCTTTTTCTGATCAACTGGTAGCACGAATGGATTTTGAACACCAGATAAAGCAGCAAGTTTCAAGAGAGATGCCATAAGTTCACTGTAAATTTCTGGTGATAGCTTTTTTTGTAGTTCAGCAAGATTTTGAGGAGTAAAAAACTCCTTTATAATTTCGTCATATTTCTTGCCATATTTCTCCTCAACTTCAGCTATATTATTAAGTAGCTGAGCAAATAACTTTAACATACCAATAAAAGGATTAATAGATTCGGTTAAATTCATACTAAGACTCTCTTACATAATTATAAGCTAATAAGCTTTTTAACATTTTCGATCAAACTTATCACATCATTAAAAAGCTCTTTAAATGCGTTATCGCCTAAATAATCCTCATAAAAGTGGCGGTGCAACGAATCAGCTTTTGAAAGGAGAGAGTTGAAAAGGTTTCTATATTTCTTCTCAACATTATTATTAACATAATTGTATAGCGTTCCATGCTCCCAATGCATTATTGGAATTCCTCTTTTAGCTGCATGTAGTTTTATTAAAGCTGTTACAGCACCCCAAATTTTCTCACTTGCCTGTCTAGTATCCTTGTCAAAGAGCTTAAAGGCTTCTTGATAATACTTTTCGAATAACTCTTTATATTTTCCAGTTCTTACGCTCGGATCAGCAATGGCATTCTTTAACTCTTCTACTACTTCACCTTCATCCCAGCCAGTCTCATTAGCTAACTCCCTTAGCCAAGCTCTATCAATATCTCCAAGCTCTTTATTGGTTAGGAGTTTTAATGTTAGATCATGAATTTCGGGCCATTCTCTAGCGATCAACACTAACATACTTTTTCTCACAAAATTCTTAGGTGTTTCTAAGATATTTTGTGATGAGTCTAAAATTTTGCAGAGATTCTCTGAAAATTCTCTTAAAGATTTTAGGCTACTAGAAAGCGAATCAAGGCAGTGAGGTAGTGAGTGAATAATAGTATCAACGTTAATCATATATCATCAATTAAAAAATTCTAATCCATATATTTATTTTTAGCTTTGCAAACAAGTTCCTCCTTTGAAGATGAAATTATTCGATTTTTTGTAAAGATGATAAAGTAAAACATCTTGAAAATAATCTTTCTCGATATATTCTCTGTTTTTCAATCCTTTGTTTTTTGCAACTTTTAGCAAAAACTCTTTATCTATCAAACTATCACCCTCCACTTTTCATTTTTCTTCTTTCCTTTTACTATTGGGTCGAGAAAAACAAATTTTTTGTCTATAAAACTTTTCAAATCAGAATAAACATCGTATCCTTGCTTTTCAAGCAAGTAGCCAATTCTCTTTGCTAAGCTTCTTTTTCCAATTTTTTCCACATATTCTAAAATTTTCTCTACATTAATTTTTTCTAAAGCTTCTTCAAAAACATAGATTGGAATTTTTCCTATCGAGTCTATTATTGCTTTTTCTCTATCTGCAATCAAAACTTTAAAACCTTTGTATTCTTTTTCTTCAAAACCAAAGAAAAAATTTGTATGAAAGAATCTTATCGTTTGAATGAAATGAAAAGTTTTTGGGAGTTTGTTAGTAAAACAAAAAATTTCGTTTGGAATTTGTGAAATATCTCCGTAAAATGATAAAGCTGAAATGCTTGAAATGTAGCTTGGTCTTACTATAAAAGTAGCTACCAAAAAAGCATCTTCGTATAAAGTATAAAGGTCTCTTTTTATTTTTTTAATTCTTCCTTTTTTCAGAAGAGAGGAAAGAAGGAATTTTGCATATGCTCTGCTTTTGGTTATTTGAGAAACGTCAGCTAGAGAGAAAACTGGCATGCTCGAAAATTTTTCCAAAATTATTGTTTCATACATAACTTTTATTTGTAGTTAGTATATAAAAATATAGACTTTCTAAAAATAATTTTCTTTTTTAAATTTTTTGCCATTCAATGATTCCTTTGGTTGTATAAATTCATCTTAAATTTTCTGCTAAGAAAAGTCTAAGCACCATAGAGTTAGAGTTTTTTAAGTTCCTTTTCAATAGAATATTTGCTATTTTTGGATTTTTTTCTCTACCGCTTTTCATTTGCGAGGCGATCAGCTTTTTCTGCTATTTACTCCATTCTTTATCTTTATGAGTTATTACATTATTTGCTTAGAATTTTATATGTTATTAAGACTTCTTTATTTATGAAAGCTAAATTTGTTTATACAGGCATAAGAGTTAAGGATCTGGATGAATCAATAAAATTTTATACAGAAATTCTATCAATGAAGCTTACGCACAGGGCTAAAATAAAAGAAACGAAGGGAGAAATTGCAGTGTTAGAAGATGATGATGGCAAAATGCTTGAGCTGAACTACTATGATAAAGAAAGTCCTTTCTATGTTGATTATGAAGTTGGAGAAGCACTTGATCACTTAGCATTTAAAGTAGATAATTTAGATAAAACGATCGAAGAATTGAATAAAAGAGGTATAAAAATTGAACTAGAAATAAAAAGTGGAGATATAAGATGGATTTATATTAAGGATCCGAATGGCATATGGATAGAGATTTATGAATAAATTTGAATGCAAGAAAAGCTTTACGTATAGGTAAGTTTGGATTTACTTAAAGATTGAGAAATTATTAGATATTTTTTAATCATAACTAATTTTTTAAATGAAGATTCACCAAGAAGGCTTGATTAAAAATAAATAAAATACTTGTCTAAATAACATTGTGAAAGTAAAAGTTCGCTATTTTGCATCGATTAGAGAAAAGCTAAACAAATCTGAAGAAGAGTTTGAAATAGAAAATAATATCACGCTTAAAGATTTTATCCAAAGACTTTCTAAAAATCAAGAAGTTAAAGAAGTTCTTTTCGAAAGCGAAGAATTAAAGAGAAATGTATTGGTTGCTCATAATACTATAACTGTTAACAAGGCTGATCTTGATAGAATAATTTTAAAGGATAATGATGTTGTAGCTTTCTTTCCCGTTATTTCTGCAGGCTAATTTAGCTTTTTCAAAACTTCTTCTAAATCTTTAGGAGTATCAATATCTATCAAAACACCTTCGTCATTTACCTCTATGAAACATGCTTTATCTCTATATTTTTCTATAACCTTTTTGGCACCGATATCTCCTTCAAGATTAATTATCTCAGGAATTAAGTTTCTATGAAAAATTACAGGATGGCCTATTACTTTATTAAAAATTGGAGCCACAATTAAACAAGACCTTTCATTAAATTCATTGATAACCTTTTCAATGCTTTCTTCTTTTATTAGCGGCATATCAGCTAAAAATACTGCAAATGCTTCTGAATCTTTGAAAATATTTAGAACTCCTTTTTTCAAAGAAGAAGACATGCCCTTTTCATATTCTTCATTGATCACAACTTTTTCAAATTTTAATTTTAAAGTATTCATGATTTCTTCATACTTGTAACCCAAAACTATTATTATTTCATAGAAAGGGAATTTTCTCACTTTATTCAATACCAATTCAAGCATACTCTTTCCCTTAATATTTATAGTTTGCTTCAGAAAGCCCATCCTTGATGATGGCCCCGCAGCAAGAATTATTGCAGAAATTTTCTTCATTTGAGTTCTTCAATTTCTAAATCTTCCTTTGTATTTATATTTATGAACACTTTATCTACCTCTTCGATTTTAATTTCACTTTTTTTAATGAATCTAACATTTGGCATTGTCAAAAACAAGGATTTCAAGCTCGTGTATCCTTTTTCAATTAGCTTCTTTGAATAGATTAATGCAATATCTTTATCAACTATCGAATGAGTTGGATCGAAAGAATCATCCTCAAATTTTACTGCACATGCACTATAGCCTTTTATCGATTCCAACATGTACATTATATAATCTTTCAATATGTAAGGAGAATCAACAGGATGAATGTAAACATATTTTGAATTCATGGAAAGCAAAGATGAATATAAGCCTACCAAAGGCCCTTCCAGCTCATACAAATCTCCTACCAACTTTATTTTTCCTGAATCAAATTTTTTGTATCTATCATCAATTCTCTTCACAGATATGACTATTTCTTGAGCAATTTCATTTAATCCTTCTATGTTCCATTGAATAATTTCTTTACCTTTTAATAAAGCAAAAGCCTTATTTGTTCCAAATCTTTCACTTTTCCCTCCTGCAAGAATAACTGCTCCAAGCATTTTCTAAATAAAAATCTTCAAAGAATATAAAATGTTTAAAAATATAGCAAAAAATATTTTAATTATGTTAGAATATGAGGAAGCTATAAATTTAATTTTAAACGAAGTTAACGAACTTGAAGAAATTAAATTAAACATTTCTGATTCATTAGGATATGTTACTTCAAGAAAAGTATTTGCTAAAATAGATCTTCCCCCCTTTGATAATTCTGCAGTAGATGGTTACGCTGTTAAAAGCGAAGATGTTGCAAATGCAAGTAAGGATAATCCTGTGAAATTAAAAATTGTTGGAAAAATAGCAGCTGGAGATTATGCAGATTTTGAAATAAAAAATGGTGAGGCTGTAAAAGTAATGACAGGTGCAATGCTTCCAAAAGGTGCAGATGCTGTTTGCATGGTTGAATTCACAAAAGAAGAAAATGGATACGTTGAAATATATTCTAAAGTAAAAAAATGGGAAAATGTTAGATTTAAGGGAGAGGAAATTAAAGAAGGAGATGTTGCTTTGGAGGAAAAAACCTTTATTACACCTTCTGTAGTTGGATTATTAGCAAAGCTAGGTTATAATGAAGTATTTGTTTATAGAAAGCCAAAGGTTGCATTAATTGTTACAGGCAAGGAATTAGTTTGTCCAGGAAATGAATTGGAAAAGGGAAAAATTTGGGATGCTAACAGCTTTTCTTTGGAAGCCTCACTTAAATTAGATGGTTTTGAATGTAAAAATCTTGGCTTGGTGGGAGACGATAAAAATTTATTTGAGAATCTAGTTAAAGAAGCTGTTAAGAACTTCGATGTTATTTTGGTTAGCGGAGGAACTTCTGAAGGAGAAGAAGATTTTGTTAGAGAAGTATTCGATAAAATAGGTGTGAGAAAAGTATTTTGGAAAGTAGCTATAAAGCCAGGTAAGCCAATATTTTTTGGTAAATTAAATAAAACTCTTTTATTTGCTTTACCAGGAAATCCTGCTTCTGCAATGGTATGCTATTATGAATTTGTGAGACCTGCACTTTTAAAAATGAGTGGAAGAAAGGATATTTTCTTACCTAAAGTAAAGGCAAGGTTAATTGGGGAAATTAAAAGGAAGCCTGGAAGAAGAGAATTTATAAGAGCTATATCATTTTGGAATGGCAATGAATATGTTGTTAAATCTGCAGGAATGCAGGAATCTCATGTGCTGAAAAGTTTTGCTGAAGCTAACTGTTTTATTGTTATAGATAAAGAAAAGGAAGTATGCAAAGAAAACGAACTTGTTGAAGTAGAACTTTTGCCTTGGTTTTTAAAATAAAAGTGATGGCCCGCTCGGGCCATCTTAAACTAAATAGTCCTTAATGAAATTCCGCTTCTCTCCTTTACCATTTTTAATAATTTAATATACCAATCTGGAAAAGTAACCTTTTCAGGCAATTTATCTTCTGTTAATGGTTTTATATCAAGCAAAGGAGTTCCATTGAATAAATCACAATTTTCTATATATAATTCGTTTTTATTTCTTTTAATTAATCTTACTATGCTTATTCCTATTGAATTTGGTCTCATGGGAGAATCTGTACTGAATACTCCAATTTCTGGAATTTCTTCTTCTTTAATTCCAAGCTTTAATAATCTTCTTGGTTTAACTATTAAACGAAATTCTTTAG
>Ga0079992_129750_pt1 | contig 13171 bp, 7 predicted proteins | sample FaiFalFF_MnMetaG_3_FD_69197 | JGI IMG/M metagenome (GOLD analysis project Ga0079992, IMG submission 69197) | Freshwater microbial communities from Yellowstone National Park, Wyoming, USA - Fairy Falls B (FF_Mn_B) MetaG (SPADES assembly) (version 2) | ecosystem: Environmental > Aquatic > Freshwater... | reverse complement strand
GAGCAGCAGCAGGAGGCCCGCCGCCAGCAGGATGAGGCCATCCGCCAGCGCAACCTGCCCCGCATCGCGGATTTCGTCTATGAGCCGAATATCCTTGTCTTTTGCGACGGCCCACCCCACGACCACCCTGAGAAGCAGTCGAGAGACCAGGCTCTCCGCCGGGAGCTCACCGTCCGGGGCTGGCGGGTCCTCACCATCCGGTGGGCCGACGACCTGACCGCCCAGCTGGGGCGCTAACCGGAGGTTTTCGGCCCAGGCGGCTGACCAGGGGGACTGCCCTCTTGTGCACTGTGATAAACCTTCGGTCCCCGGGTTGGGCAAAGCGTACGTTGCGCGGGGGACCAGGCCGGGGCAAGATTTAAGCGGTCGGCCGCGGCCGACGCCGGCCGGCGCCGCCGTTGAGTATGCCGGCAGGTTTAACTTATAATTGCGGTGAGCGAATACTCGGACCTCCCGGGAACAAGGGCCCGGCCCACCTGGCACGGGGCTTTATTTAAAATGCGGGCGATGGGGAGATGGCCGCCGAGCCGGTACTGGAGGTCAAAAACCTTAAAACCTATTTCTTTACCAGGGAAGGCGTTGTCCGGGCCGTCGATGGGGTCTCCTTCACCGTCGGCCGGGGTGAGGCTGTTGGCATCGTCGGCGAAAGCGGTTGCGGCAAGAGCGTTACTTCCCTCTCCATCATGCGGCTTGTGCCCTACCCTGGCCGGATCGTCGACGGCCAGATAATTCTCTACCGGGACGGGCAGGCCCTGGACCTGGTTCGCTTCTCCGAGGACGAAATGCGGGAGATCCGGGGCAATCTGGTGTCCATGGTCTTCCAGGACCCGATGACCTCCCTGAATCCGGTTCTTACCGTCGGCTTCCAGGTGGCCGAACCCCTCCAGGTCCACCTGGGCCTGAGCCCGGTTGAGGCCCGCCGCCGGGCCGTTGAGCTTCTGCGCCGGGTGGGCATCCCCGACGCCGAGCGGCGAATTGACGACTACCCCCACCAGTTCTCGGGCGGAATGCGCCAGCGGGTTATGGTCGCGATGGCCCTGGCCTGCAACCCCAGGCTCCTCATTGCCGACGAGCCGACCACCGCCCTGGATGTGACCATCCAGGCCCAGATTCTGGACCTCATTGCCCGGCTGAACCGGGAACTCGGCACCGCCGTAATTCTCATTACCCACGACCTGGGGGTTGTGGCCGAGCTCTGCCACCGGGTCGTGGTGATGTACGCCGGCCGCATCGTTGAGGCGGCCGACGCCGACAGCCTCTTCAGCGACCCCAAACATCCCTACACGGTCGGGCTGATGGGGTCGGTGCCGCGGCTGGGACCCACGGTTAAGGAGCGGCTCCGGCCCATCCGGGGTTTGCCGCCGAACCTGCTTAACCCACCAACCGGCTGCCGGTTCCGGCCCCGGTGCCCCCACGCCACGGCCCAGTGTGCCGAGGACCCGCCGGTGTTCCGGGTCGGACCCGACCACGAGGTTGCGTGCTGGCTCTATGCCTGAGCAGGAGTTCCGTCCGCACCCGTTGACCCCAATCCCACCGCCCGCGGATGTTCTTCTTTCCGTGCGGAACCTCAAAAAGTACTTTAAGGTTGGGGGCGGCTTTCTCAAGAAGCCTGCGGTCGTTAAAGCTGTCGACGGCGTAAGCTTCGATGTCCTTCGGGGCGAGACCTTCGGCCTGGTGGGTGAGTCCGGCTGCGGCAAGTCGACCCTCGCCCAGACGGTCATCCGCCTCTACGAGCCGGACGAAGGCCAGGTCATCTTCGACGGCCATGACATCACCCACCTGCCCGAAGGCCGCCTCCGCCCCCTGCGCCGGGGCATGCAGATGATCTTCCAGGACCCGTACTCGTCTCTGAACCCCCGGATGACGGTCGGGAGCATTGTCGCCGAGCCACTGGAGATCTTCGGCGTCGGCGACCGCGCCGAGCGGGAGGTCCGGGTTAAAGAACTGCTGCGGGTGGTCGGCCTCAACGCGTACTTTGTCAACCGCTATCCCCACGAGTTTTCCGGCGGCCAGCGTCAGCGCATCGGCATCGCCCGGGCTCTGGCCCTCCGGCCGAAGCTTGTCATCTGCGACGAGCCGGTCTCGGCCCTGGATGTCTCCATCCAGGCCCAGGTGCTCAACCTGCTCAAGGACCTTCAGGCCGAATTTAACCTGACGTATCTGTTCATCGCCCACAACCTGGCCGTCGTGGCGTATATCAGCGACCGGGTCGGGGTGATGTATCTGGGCAAGCTGGTGGAAGTCGGCCCGACCCTAACCATCATGAACAACCCGAGGCACCCATACACCCTGGCCCTCCTATCAGCGGTGGCCGTTCCTGACCGGCGTTACAAGAAACAGCGAATCATTCTTCAGGGAGACGTTCCGAGTCCCATCAACCCGCCGACCGGGTGCCGCTTCCATACCCGCTGCCCGATCGCCCGGCCGGAATGCTCGGAGGTCGAGCCGCAACTGCGGGAAATCGACCGGGACCACCTGGTCGCCTGCCACTACGCCGAGGCGGCCCCGGTGGAGCTTAAGCGCAGGGGGGATTAACCGTGCTCCGGTATGTTCTCGGGCGCGTCCTGATGATTCCGCCGACGCTCCTGGCCATGTCTTTGATCATTTTTATTGTCATGCACAACACCCCGGGCTCACCCCTTCAGCCTGAAGGGGCAAACCCCTTAAGCCCCGAAGACCTCAAGAACCTGGCGGCCGCCTGGGGTCTTGACCGCCCCCTCCATGAACAGTACATTAACTTTCTCGTCAAGGCGGTCCAGCTCGACTTCGGGTACAGCTACAGCTACCGGACGAGCCAGGTCACTGAGATCATCAGCCGGACCTTCCCGGTTTCCCTCCACCTGGGGACGATGGCCCTCCTTTTTGCCGTCGTGGTCGGCATGACCCTCGGCATTCTGGCGGCGATCAACCAGAACGGCCCCGTTGACTATTTCTGCACCTTTACGGCCATGCTCGGGGTTGCAACCCCAAACTTCGTGCTGGCAGTAGTTCTCATTATCGTCTTCGTGATGCTTTTGCCGGTTATCCCCCGCACCGGCGGCTGGGACCAGCCGGTCGACTGGATCCTGCCGACCATCACCCTGGGCCTGGGGCCGATGGCCATCATCGCCCGCTACACCCGGTCGAGCATGGTGGACGTCATCCGCTCCGACTACGTGCGGACGGCCCGGGCAAAGGGGCTTGCCGAACGCCGGGTCATCCTGGTCCACGTCCTTAAAAACGCCCTCATCCCGCCGGTAACCATCCTTGGGCCCCTCTTCGCCGCCGTCGGCACCGGCTCGCCCTTCGTCGAGCTCATCTTTCGGGTGCCGGGGATGGGCCGGTTCTTTGTCCAGAGCCTCCTGGCCCGGGACTACCCGATGATTATGGCCGTCTTCCTGCTCTTTGGGGCTTTCGTGGTCATCATGAACTTGGTTGTCGACCTCGTTTACGGCTTCCTGGACCCCAGAATCCGCTACGACTGAGGAGGGGCCGGAAATGGAGCTCTTTGAAGCTGACCCCCGGGCCAGACTGGAAAGGTCGCTGGCCGTCTCAACGGCCGAGGAGGAGCTGGAATGGGTGCCCGCCCGGCGGGCGAGCCTCTGGGGGGACGCCCTGCGGCGCCTTATCCGGAACCGGCTGGCCATGTTCGGGCTGGCCGTCATCCTGTTCTTCTCGTTCCTGGCGGCCTTTGCGCCGGTTATCGCCCCCCACGATTACGCCGAGCAGTTCTGGGACCACATCGCCGAGTACCCGTCGGCGGAGTTCCCCCTGGGGACCGACCTCAACGGGCGGGACATGCTCAGCCGCATGATTTACGGGGCGCGGGTGTCGATGACTGTCGGGCTGGTCGCCCAGTTCATCGTGGTGCTGATCGGGGTGCCCATCGGGGCCATCGCCGGGTACTACGGTGGGAAAATCGATACCGCCATCATGCGGTTCGTGGATATCATGTACGCCTTTCCGACCCTGCTCTTCGTGATCCTGATAATGACGATGCTGGGCAAGGGGCTTTTTAACATCTTCATCGCCATCGGCCTCGTCGGGTGGGTTACCCTGAGTCGGCTGGTCCGGGCCCAGGTGCTCTCCCTTCGGGAGAAAGAGTTCGTGAAGGCCGCCCGGACGATGGGGGCATCGAGTGGCCGGATCATTATCCGCCACCTGCTCCCGAACGCCCTCACCCCCATTATCGTGGCCGTCACCTTCGGGATTCCCCAGGCGATTTTTACCGAGGCGGCCTTGAGCTTCATCGGGGTGGGCATCAACCCGCCGACCCCCTCCTGGGGCCAGATGGTGGGCGAGTACCAGCAGTACATCCGGTCATACTGGCACATGTCCCTCTTCCCGGCCCTGGCCATCGGCCTGCTTATGCTGGCCTTTACCTTTTTTGGCGACGGTTTGCGGGATGCCCTGGATCCGCGGATGAACGAATGAACAGAACAAGAGATCTCGTGGGACGGTGCGCCCATAACCGGCGCTTGACAAAGCAGTCAGAATTTACTATCATCATGCCAAACCAGGGCGCTAAGGCGGGCAGAATTTAATATCAAGAAAGGAGGCAGGTGGCATGCCTGATATTTTCCGCTGGTGGGAAGATGAGGAGCAGCTTAAGCTTTTAGCCCAGCGGTTTGCGGCCGTACGGCTCGGGCGGCGGGAGTTTCTGGCCGTTGTGGCGGCGGCTGCGGCGGCTGGCGGCTATGCGTGCGCCCCGACCCAGCAGCCCCAGCAGCCGCGGCCGGAGGACCTGGGCGAGAAGCTGGCCAAGGAGCAGGTCTTTCGGACCAACACCGAGCAGGATCCGGCCAGTCACGACTTCAACAAGGACCTGTACTGCGGCGGGTTTGCCAACCTCTTCGCCGGCCTCACCATGTTCGACCCGAACTTCGACGTCCAGCCTGACATCGCCGAGCGGTGGGAGCCGAACGCCGACGGCTCGGTCTGGACCTTCTATCTGCGGAAGGACAGCCGGTGGTCGAACGGGGACCCGGTGACGGCCCACGACTTCGAGTGGTCGTTTAAGCGCCAGCTTGACCCCCGCACCGCCGCCCCCTACGCCGGCTTTCTCTATGACCTCAAAAATGCCGAGGCCGTAAACCAGAAAAAGATTGACGACATCAATGCCATCGGCGTCAAAGCCAAGGACGACTACACCCTCGTCTGCCAACTGGAAGGTCCCCGGGGCTACTGGCCGGTGCTCACGTCGTACATTGCGGCCCTGCCGTCCCACCGCAAATCCGTTGAAAAATACGGCGATGCCTGGACCGACCCCAACAAGGTGCCGGAGGTGGTAAGCAACGGGCCCTTCAAGCTCGTACGCTGGGAGCACGACAGAGTCTATGAGGTCGTCAAAAACCCTTACTACTGGAAGGCGAAGGACATCAAAATCGAGCGGGTTATCGTTCCGGTCATCGGCACCGCGGCCAGCCAGCTCGCCTATGAAAACAACGAAATCGACTGGCACTTCCGGGTTCCCCTGGGCGAGTGGCGCCGGGTTCAGGCCGACCCGAAGCTTTCCAAGGAAATTATCAAGTTCGACCTGGTGGGTACGTTCTACCTGGAGCTCGGCGTCAAGCACAAGCCCTGGGATGACAAGCGGGTACGGCAGGCGGTGGCCCATGCCATCGACCGGGAGCGGATCGTTAACGCCGTCCTGCAGGGGCTCGGCCGGCCGGCCTATACCTTCAACCCGCCGGGCTGGTGGGGCTTCAACCCGAGGATAACTAAGGACCACCCCCTGGTGAAGTACGAGGGGAAGGACGCCATCAAGTACCTGCAGGGCACCCCGTATGAGGGCGGCCGCAACTGGCCCCCCATCAAGATCTACATGCGGGAAGAGGGCGACGCCCCCAAGGCCGCGGCCCAGGCCATCATCCAAATGCTGAAGGAAAACCTCAACATGAACGTGGAGCTGGAGGTGATGGAGCCGCGGGCCTTCCGGGGCCAGCTCTGGGAGCACAAGCTCCAGACCGTCTGGATCCGCTGGTACATGGACTATCCTGACCCGAACAACCAGCAGTACCAGGTCTTTTACTCAAAGTTTGCCACCGGCCAGCGGCACCAGTGGTCGAACGAGGAGTACGATAAGCTGGTGAGCGAGGCGAAGGGGATCGTCGACCGGCAGAAGCGGGCGGAGATGTACTGGAAGGCCGACGAGATCATGCTCCAGGATGCCGCCTTCGTCTTCGTCTACTACCCGCTCGGGGTCGGCCTGCTCAAGCCGTGGGTGAAGGGGATGCCCAAGACGAAGGACGGCGACTGGCGCCCGAACTGGAATATCTTCGTCCGCATGTACGACTACCTGTACATCGTCGAGCACTGAACCGGCTTTAGCCGGTCCACTGCCCGGCCGCCGGGACAGGGCCGCCCCGGCGGCCGGGCTTTTCTAACCAGCGCGGCGCCCCTTCTGTTAAAATTACCGGCGTGCAGGGCTTCGGGAACCATGGCCGCCTCTGACCGCCGGCCAGGTGCCGACCTGGCGACGGCCGCAACCCTCTTTGCATTCCTGGCGTCGGTCTACCTGCTGACCTTCGGCGGACGATTCGGGTCCATCGACGAGTTCGCCTTCTACGCCCTGACCGAAAGCCTGGTGCAGACCGGCCGGTTCGCCACGCCCCAGCTGGAGTTCGCGAAAATCCACAATCCGGTCGGCCGGGTCGAACCCGGGCAGGCCTTCCTGGCGGCCCCCTTCTACGCCCTGGCCCGGAACCTGCCCAGCGTAAATACCATCCACGCCGTCATGCTGGTGAACGTCTTCGTAACGGCCCTCGCTGGGGCCGGACTCTTCCTGCTGGCTCGGGGGCTTGGCTTCGGCCGGACGGGCGCCCTGAGCGCGGCCCTGGCCTTCGGCCTTGGCACCATGGCCTGGCCGTACGCCCGGACCTTCCTGCGGGAGCCGGCCGTCGGCCTGGCCTGGGTTGGGGCTCTGAGTCTATTCCTTGCCTGGGAAAAGTCAGGCCGCCCAAGCCTGGCCCTTGCCTGGGTCCTTTGTCTGCTTTGGGCCGCGGTTGTCAAAGTAACGGCCGCGGTTGCCCTGCCGGCGTTCCTGGGAGGTGTCCTGCTGGTTGGACCCAAGCTGAAGTCCCGGGGGGCCAGGTGGGTCTTTATCGCCGCCCTCGGCGTTCTTGGGGGGGCAGGGGCGGTCGCGGCCTGCCGGTTCGGTCCGGAGGGCCTGCTCAAAATCCTGCCCGAATATTCCCCGACAACCCTCCTGGCCCGGACCTACGGCCAGCTTTTCAGCCCGGCCAAGGGTCTGGCCTTTTTTTCCCCCTTGGTTCTGCTGGTTGCGCCGGGCTGGGTTGGGGTGTGGCAACGGAGCCGGGCAGTGGCCGTCGCGGCCCTGGGAACCGCCCTGGCTACCCTCATTGCCTACGGGGGCTACGACGCCTGGTACGGCGGCCTTGCCTGGGGTCCCCGGTTTATGGTTCCCCTGCTCCCCCTGCTCAGCCTGCCGGCCGCGGCCTTGGCCGACCGGCCGGGGTGGTCCGGCAAGGTCCTGGTCGCCGGAGCCTTAGCGCTGAGTCTTCCCGTCCAGCTCGCGGTGGTCGCCGGGGCCTGGGACCGGGCCGTGCTCCAGTTCGACTGGGCCACCAACCCAAACCTGCCCTGGTATGACCTGCGCCTCTGGTACCGGTCGCCGGCGGTCTATCAGCTGGCCGGCTGGCGTCCGGACCAGGTTGACTTCCTCTGGCACCACCGCCTTGCCGACGGGTCCGTTGTGCAAGACGCCGTCCTCGGCCTGCTCCTCACCCTGGGGGTCGTGGTTGCGGCCGGCCTCACGGTTTTAAGTGGCCGGAGCCGCCGTCCGGCCCTCCTGGCCGGGGTAGCCCTGGGTCTTCCGGCCGCCCTGTGCGCCGGGCTGCTCAGCCGGAGCGCGGCCCTCACCCGGGATTTCCCGGGTCTCCCGCTGGCCGAGGCTCGCCAGCTTGCCGAACGGGTAGGTTCCGCGGGCCAGCCTTTTACCCTGGTGACGGTCTCCAACGAGTTCTTCAGCTACTACTGGCTCGGACTTGTAAAGGGCCGATTCGTCCACCACTGGTACTCGCCCTACCAGCGGACCGGATTTAATGCCGTGCTGGAGTCTTCTCCGGACTCCCGGGCAATCTGGCTGGTCGTCGACCGGTCCCACCTGCCGCCCGGCGAGCCGGGTCGAGACCTGGAATTCTGGCTGAACCTGACGGCATACAGGTTTGCGGCCGGCTGGGTGGGAAGTTACGAGGTCTTCGGCTACCTTCCGCCGGCCGGACCGCTGGGCCGCCAGCGGGTTAACTACCGGTGGCAAAACGGCATCGAGCTCACTGGCTTCGGAATCGAGGCTAACCGGGTCCGGCCGGGCACGGCCCTCCGCCTGGAATTCGACTTCCGGGCCGAGGGGCCGGTGGATACCGACTACGACTGGTTTGTTCACCTGCTGGGGCCTGACGGCCGGACTGTGCTCGGACGCCACGCCCCGCCCGGGTTCGGCGCCCGGCCGACCTCAACCTGGTCACCCGCCACCACGGTGACCGACCGGTGCGCCATCCGTATTCCGCCCGATACCCCGCCGGGGGAATACAGGCTGGTTGCCGGGTTTTTCAGGGCCGGGGTCGGCCCTGCGCCGGCCATGGGTCATGAGCCGCACGACTACGTGGTCCTCGGCACCGTTACCGTCAGCCCCTAGACCCCGCCGCCCCCTGGCCGAAGCAAGGGGAATATAATTCAGGAGGTGTCCCGAACCGAATTCCCGGCCGTCCTGGCCATTCTGACCGCCTTCGGCCTCTGGGTTTCCGACCCGCTCCGGCTCAACCTCACGGGCGACGACGCCTTCAGCGCCTACCTGGCGGCCCAGGGACCGGCCGAGATTCTCCGCCAGACCCTGACCGGCGAGCCCCACCCGCCCCTCTACTACCTGGGGCTTTCCGGCTGGACGGCCCTGGCCGGCAGATCGGAGTTTGCCCTCCGATATCTATCCGTTCTGGTGACCCTCCCCACCCTCCCCATCATCTACGTCCTGGTCCGTCGGGTCTGGGGTCCCGGCTCGGCCCGGTTCGCCCTGCTCCTGGCCGCCCCCAATCCCCTGGCTTACTGGGCGGCCCATGCCGTCCGCATGTACGGCCCCCTGATGACCCTGAGCGGGGCAGCCCTCCTGGGTGCGGTCGCCTTCGCCCAGAAGCCGACCTGGCGCCGGGCGGCCCTGGCCGCCGCGACCGCCGGTCTCGCCGCCCTCGTCCATTACTACGGCCTCTTCACCCTGGCCACCCTGGGCCTGTGGGGTCTGGCTGTCCGGCCGCGAAATTTTCGGGCCTGGATTTTGATTCACCTCCTTGCAGCCGGCATATGCCTGACCTGGCTGGCCGTTGCCCGGCAGGTCAGCCTCGGCTACAACCAGCGGCCCCGCCTTGACCCGGCCGGCATTCTCTTTCGGGCTGTCGAGTTTCTTGCCGGCCAGACCCTGGGCCTGACGGTCATTCCCGACTGGCCGCAGGTTGGAACCCGGCTGCTCTTCGGCCCCCTGTCGACCCTGACCGGCACTGCTCCCCCGCTCCTGCCGGTTCTGGTGGGCCTCGGTGCAGGCGCCGGGGCGGCCGGCCTGCTGACCGCGGCCGTCGGCCGGCCGGATGCGCTCCGGACGCTCCTGTTGCTTCAGGCCACCCTGCCCCTTGTGGTTGGCGCCGGAGTTTCGCTCTTTCGGCCGATGCTGGAGGTCCGCTACCTGACTGGAACCCTGCCGGCCTTTCTTGCTCTGGCCGCCGGCTTTGTCCGACCCGGGCACAGGCTTGGCCTTGTCCCCGGCCTCGGGGCGTTGGCGTGGCTGGGGCTGAGCCTGGTGGGCCTGCTCAGCTTCGTCTTCAACCCGATTTACGACCGGGTCCGCTACCGGGAGCTGGTTCGCTACATTGCCGACCATGCCCTGCCGGGGGAGGCCATCGTCCTGGACGGCTGGTCCCAGCAGTTTCTCTTCTGGTACTACGGCCGGGAACTTTCGGCCCGGGCGGACCTGGCGGTTTTTCTGCTCCCCACCGAGCACCCGATTGATGAGGCGGCCACCCTTGCGGCCCTCGAAGGGCTGGCCCGTGACCGGGCCGGAATCTGGCTTATCGACACCGACACCCGGGCCTACGACCCCCGGCTGGTTGTTGAACGCTGGCTCACAGCCCACTGGTACCGGGCCTTTGAGCGGTGGTTCGGGGACAACCGCCTCGTTTACTTCGCGCCCCCCGTCGCCGAAAGCCCCCGCCCGGCGGAGATAGACTTTCCGGGCGCGGGTATCCGGCTGGTCGAGTACGCTCTGACCCCGCCCACCGGCCGGTTTGACCTTTACCGGTTAAGGCTCCGCTGGCGGGCTGAGCCCGGCCCGCGGCCGGACGCAAAGCTTTCCCTGCGGCTCGTCGACGGGCAGGGCAACGTCGTCTGGTCGCTGGATACCCGGCCCCAGGCAGGCTTCCGGCCGACCCCGGCCTGGGGCGACGGGGAGACGGTCGACGACTGCTACGGAATCGCCGTTCCGGCCGGAACTCCCCCGGAGAGCTACCGGCTCGAGCTGGTCCTCTACGATCCGGCCACCCTGGCGGTGTTCCCTGCCGGCGGCAGGTCGACCCTGGACCTGGGCGAGATTGCCGTCGGCCCGCCGACGTCAACTCCCCTGGTGGACCCGGCGGTGGACCGGCCCATCGGCGCGGCCGTTGCCGGAGGCCTGCTGGCCGGGATTTCCGGGGGGCCGCCGGCGGCGGCCCGACCCGGGGACACCCTCCGGTTCGAGCTGGTCTGGTCTGGCCTGCCGGGGCCCCTCGAGGCCGAGGTTTCCCTCGCCGGGGGCGGCGGCGAACTCCTGGCCCGGACGGCGCAGAGGGTCGGTCCCGGACGGTGGGCCCGGCAGTTCGTCGCCCTGCGGGTGCCGGCCGGGGCAATCGCCGGCACCGCCCGGCTCGGCGTGCGGGCCGGCGGGAGGGAAGTCCCCCTGGGTGAGGTCGAGATTGTGCCGGTCAGCCTGACGGCCGGGGTCCCGGCCGACGCAACCGCCGTTGGGGTCCTTTTCGGGGGCGTGGTCCGCCTTGACGCCTACCGGCTGAGTCTGGCGCCCGGCTCGGGGCCCGGGGAGCGGGCCCTGGACGTTACCCTGTTCTGGTCGGCCCTGGGGGAGATCCCCAAGGCCTACCATGTAAGCGTCCAGGTCATCGGGCCCGACGGTCGACTTCTTGCCCAGCACGACGGGATTCCGGCCGGGGGCGAGCGGCCGATGACGGGCTGGGTTCCGGGGGAGGTCGTCGTCGACGCCCACCGCCTAGTTCTGAAGTCAGACGGCACCCTCTACGTCATCGTCTACGACCCGAAAACCGGCGACCGGCTTGCGCCGGGGGCGGTGGCCCTCGCCCGGCTTGACTGACCCCGGCGGGTAAAATATCGGGGATGGACCGGCTGCACCTCTTGGTCCCGGTGATGCTGCTGGCCTCGCTTCCGGCCCTGTGGCCTCTCACCGGCCCCGGCCTCTACGCCAGCATCGACGGCATGCTCCATTACTACCGGGTGGTGGAGACCACGGCCCTGCTTGCCCACGGGGTTGTTTTCAGCCGCTGGCTTCCGGACCTGGCGTTTGGTCTGGGGTATCCCCTTTTCAACTACCACGGGCCCCTTTTCGCCTGGGCCGGAGGACTCCTGAGCCTGCTCCTCGGCGGGCCCGAGCCGGCAGTAAAGACCCTTACCGTCGCCGGCTTCGTTAGCGGGGCCCTGGGAATGTACCGGCTCGCCCGGCAGTGGGTGCCGGCGGAGGGGGCGGCCGCGGCGGCCGTCGCCTTCATTTACGCCCCGTTCTACATCCGGGAAGTTTACTGGCAGGGGGATTACCCCCAGTTCCTTGGCCTTTCCCTGGAGCCGTGGCTGCTGTTCTTTCTTTACCGGGTCTTGGTCGGCGGAGCCTGGGCCGACGCCCTGGGGCTGGGGGCCGCCCTGGGCCTGCTGACCATCACCCACAACGTCACGGCGATGCTGGCGGGCCTGGTGGCCGGTGCGTACGGGCTCGGGGTTGGCCTGGTACGGCGGGTTCCGTCCCGCAACCTTCTTCCGGCCACGGCCGGCATCTGCCTGGGCCTTGGGCTTGCGGCTTTCTACTGGTGGCCGGCCCTGACCGAAAGGCCCCTTGTCCAGCTGGAGCGCATTCTGGCCGGGTATTACGATTTCCGGGAACACTTTCGGCCGCTTCCAAGCCTGGTTGAGCCGATCCCGCCCCGGGAGCTTTACCGGGGTAACCCGCCTGATGCCCGGACGGCGGGGGCCCACTTGCTGGGCCTGGCGGCCTTCGGGGTTCTGGCCGGGCTCGCCTCCCGGGACCGGCGGGGCCCGGCCCTGCTCGGGGCCGCCGGGGTCGGCGGCTGCCTCTTTCTGATGACCACCCCCTCGGAGCCGGTCTGGGCGCATGTTCCCCTGCTCGCCTACGCGGAATTTCCCTGGCGCTGGCTCGGCCAGCTCGGAATTGTCCTGGCCTGGCTTGTCGGCCTCGGCGTCGGCAGCCTCCAGGCCCGGCTCCGGCCCTTGGGGCTCGGGGTTGCGGCGGCGGTCGCCCTCGGGGGCGTTGCGCCCCTGCTTTACCCCTACTGGGACCGGGAAACCCTCAACGGCCGGACAGTTTGCGACCTAGTTCAGTACGAGGTCCGGGCCGGGGTCATCGGCCTGACCAGCATGGGCGAGCTTCTGCCCAGGGGGGTCGACCGGCCGAAGGCGTCGCCTTTTCCATCGGGGTGCACCCCTGAAAAACTGCTGGACCGGCTCGACCGGTCATCCCTGGGTGGGGGCCAGGCCCAACAGCTGGGGGCCGGGCCCCTCCGGCTGACCTACCGGCTTCGGCTCACCGAAGCCCGGCCCGTCCGGTTCTGGATTCTGGGGTTCCCGGGCTGGCAGGCCCGCATCGACCGCCAGCCGGTGGGCTGGCGGACGGAAGGGGATACTGGCCTGCTGGTGGTGGACGTTCCGGCCGGGGAGCACGAAGTGGCCGTCTTCTGGGCCGAGACCCCGAACCGGCTTGCGGCCGACCTCGCCTCGGGTCTGGCCGCCCTGGTCTTTGCCGCTGGCCTTCTCTGGACCCGACGGAGGCCCGGGCCAGCCCCCGTCGAGAACCCGGCCCTCTCCCTCCGGGGCCCGGTCCTGCTTGGAGCTTTCTTTGGGGTGCTATTCCTTGGCAAGGAGCTCATCATCGACCCCCACACCCTCCTCTTCCGGGTAGCAT
>Ga0079992_117844_pt1 | contig 13207 bp, 8 predicted proteins | sample FaiFalFF_MnMetaG_3_FD_69197 | JGI IMG/M metagenome (GOLD analysis project Ga0079992, IMG submission 69197) | Freshwater microbial communities from Yellowstone National Park, Wyoming, USA - Fairy Falls B (FF_Mn_B) MetaG (SPADES assembly) (version 2) | ecosystem: Environmental > Aquatic > Freshwater... | reverse complement strand
CACATAATTCACCATCTGATCTATTGCCTTTTGGGCTACATCTGCCATTATCAAAGTCTGGTCTTCTATGTCTTTTAGCTCCTTCTTCTCCAAAACCTTTAGTATGGACGCAGCGGGTATGCCCTGCAGTTGTGGGTCCACGGGACCGAGCACCGCGTTGGGGTCCATTATGATTTCATCCGCTGCAAGGGCTATTAAAGTGCCACCAGACATAGCATAGTGGGGAATTATTACCCTCACGGGACCTTTGTGCCTGACGAGGGCGTTGGCGATCTGGGTGGCTGCAAGGGCTAAACCTCCGGGCGTGTGAATGATAAGGTCTATGGACATATCTGGCGGTGTAAGCCTTATAGCCCTCAAAACCTGCTCCGAGTCCTCAATGTTTATGTATCTTATGAAAGGTATTCCAAAAAATCCTACGCTCTCTTGGCGGTGTATGAGGGTTATTACCCTGCTATTTCTTTTCTCCTCAAGGGTGGAGATGAGGGCTTCCCTTGCCTTGTTAAGGCTGTATCTGCGTAAGGCGGGCATCAAGAAGAGGAAAAAGAATATGAACCAAAAGATGAGGCTCAGAAGACTGTATATGGGGTTAATTACGCTTGGCTCCATGCTGTAATCTTAACACACAACAGCCCTGGAGTATAATGTGTGTGTTAATATTATGGTGAAGTATAACAAAGAGGATAGGATGAATACTTATAAGCTTGCAGGAAAGGTCGTGCAAGGTAAGTTAATTATCTTGCTTTCCCTTTTTCCATCAGCGATCCTTTTTGCTAAGGAAAAAAGCCCAAAAGGTAAGCCTGTTGAAAAAAATTCTATGAACCAAAACCCAACTTACCAAAGAGGTGCTTCGGACAAAATAGAGGAAAAATACTACCGGCTTTTAGTTCAGAGCTTTTTGGGTGCCAACGACCTACAAAACGCACTAAGGGTGCTGGAGGATGCGGTTAGGAGATTTCCACAAAATCCCAAGTGGTGGGAGCTATATGGACAGGTGCTAATTTGGAACAATATGGGAGCCAAGGCTGGGGAAGTCTTTTACGAAGGTTATAAAAACACAAAAAACAAAGAGCTTGCCAAAAAAGCCTTTGAAATTTCTCTTGCCTTTAACAGGATAGACATAGCCAAGGAGCTTATGGAAGTAGTTTCAGTTCCTCCCAATGTAAAGGTCTATATCTACGACCAATTGGGAGATGTGGAAGGGCTTTTAAAGCTCTTATACACTCTAAAAACCAAAGACATGCTTTTAATGAGGGCGCAAATACTCAATGCATTGGGAAGAAAAAAAGAGGCAGAGGAAACTATTAATGAATACATAAAACTATACGGAAAGGACGAAAGAAGCGTGCTACTTTTGGCAAACATCTATTATTCGGACAGGAAGTTTGAACAAGCCCTAAAGGTTTTAAAGGACTTTTTGCCAAGTGCCAAAGAGAATAATGTGGAATTTTACAGAACCCTAAGCAACCTTGCCTGGATGCTCCAAGATTACGACGCCACAGCTTTAGCTTCCGAAAAGTTAATTAGCCTTTCCAAGGGTGAGGCGGAGGATTACATCAGACTATCCGAAATATACTTTAGAAAGGGTTCAAAAAGGGCGGTTTCCCTTGCCCTGGAGGGCTACAAAAGGTTTGAGGATTTAATACTTTTGAAAACTGCCCTTTACTATTCTTACGTTTTGGGATTATACGATCAAACCGTTGCCATCTTTAAAGACCACAGAGACAAGCTACAGGATGACTTAAATACCGTGTTTCCCTATTTGCTTGCTCTACAACAGCTTGGTAAAAGGGAAGAAGCCCTTGAAGAGTTAGAAAAAATTTTGGCAAAGGCTAAAACTCCCGAGCTTGTTTCCTTCTACATCTACTCTTTGGTGGAAGCCCAACGGATGGAAAGGCTAAAAAGTGCCCTAAAGGAATACGAAGTATACGCAAGGAATCCTTCAGTAGCCCAAGCCTATGCAGTAGCATACATATTTTTACAAAAAGGTGAAACCGCCCTCAGCTATTACAAACTATCCGGTTCCAAGGATCCATTACTCTATGCAGACATCATAAACGTAATGGGTATGGAGGAGGAAGCCAAAGCTATAAAGCTAAAAGCATACAGAGAACTAACAAGTGCTGGATTACCTCTGGATGACCTTGAGAAATTGAGGTTATACCTTTCTTTGGCTATGGAGTTTGAAAATCCAGAGGTCTTTGAAAGAAAACTCCAAAGGGCAAAGGGAGTTCTCTCTGACGTAGTCTGGAAAGATATATATTTTGCTTATCTCTTTTCAAAAGAGCAAAGGGAGAGGGCAATTCTACAGCAAAGGTTATACAAGTATCCACTAAAGCCTTGGATGTGGCTAAATTTAGCCCTATGGCAGGACGATAGGTATCTGGCACTACAACTCTTAGAAAGTAAGTTAGAAGCCCTTCCCATAAGGGACAGAGTGGAAGCCCTAAGACGAGTAGGTCAGCCAAGGAGAGCCTTGGAACTTGCCTTTAAGGGTCTGGAGGAAAACCCGTATGACTACCAACTTTACAAACAGTTCAGAGACTTGGCGGTGCAAGAATCAAACAAAGTAAGCTTGGAAGTATCCCACCAAAAGAGAGACGCTTACGGACAGTTTGTTGAAAGACTGGAGGTAGAAACTAAATTGGGAGACACCAATTACTCCGTTGGTTTTAGGTCTTCCACCTTTCAACCCACATATAAAGATGATCAAGTCGTAAGACAAAAGGTAGGGGGTTATCAAGCAGAGATCTACCTACGCAGGCGGTTTGATAGGGGATCCATTGGCTTTGGAGTAGGGCAGTTGGAAAGGCTCAGGTCGGTGGCGAATTTCCGTCTCTTTGGAGAGTCCTACCTATTTAGCGGGCTATCGGCGGGCTTTGAGGTCGGATACAGACAGCCCAGCACAGAGAGCCTTTACCTTGAGCTTGGCGGTTTAAAAAACTACGCTAAGCTTAGCTTAACATTTACTCCTTATAGTAGGCTTAGCTTTTTCTCCAGCTTAGAGTTAAGTAAGTTTTATTCACAGGACATAAAAAGGTTAGGACCGGGCTTTTTTACATACAATCAAGCTCAATATAAGCTAAGGTTTGGCTATCCTGACTACACACTAAGGGCATTCTTTAGCTACGGCAATTACAGAGAAAAAGCGGGTAGCAAGGGAGTTATAGATCAGCTCTCTCCTTTTACCACTTTTAGGGTGCTACCAGAGAGCTTCTTCTCCATCGGTCTGGGATTTTCCTTTGGCTTTGAACACAAAGACTCATACACACGCTTTTGGAGACCTTTCTTTGATGCAAGCTTAGCATACAATTCCCTTGGCGGTTTGGGTATATCCACGGAAGTAGGTATAGGTGGTGCGGTTTTTGGAAACGACAATTTATCCTTGGGACTATCCTTCAGAAAGAATACGGGCGGTATAAAGGAGACTATAATAGACCCGTATTTTATCTATAGATACTACTTTATGGACACTCCAAAACTAAGAAAAGTGGAGGAAAATAAATATATAAAAGGAGGTGAAAAATGAGAAGGGTCTATTTTGCAGTCTTAGTTCTCTTCCTGATTGTAGGCTGTGCGAGGGTTGTGAACCAAACACCTACTCTCCCTATAAAGGGAGAGCCCTATGCGGTGCTACCCTTTGAAAACTACACAGAGACGCCCTACGCGGGCTACAGAGTGGCATCCATTTTAGAGGGAGTGCTTGCAAGCAAGGGCTACAACCTGATCCCAAAGGTTTGGTCCATAAAGGATAGGGAACCTTCAGAAGAAGAGATTGAAAAGCTCAAGGAAAGTGCAGTAAAGAACGGGGCAAGATACATAGTGTATGGTTCCGTCAACGAGTTCAGATATAAAACAGGCTTGGACGGCGAACCGGCTGTAAGTATAACCATCTTTGTCTATGACGCAAAAGCAAACAAAGCTGTAAAAAACGTTACGGTATCCGGTAGTGGTTGGGTGCATGAGTCATTGGGAACACTCACCCAAAAGCTTTTAAACAGGGCTTTCTGATGCGTGCTTTTAAGCTTGGTGAGAGAATAACGATTGAAAAGGTCATATTCGTAGAAATTTTCCTATTAACCGCTCTTTTGTTAGCTTTGGGTTGGTATTTCAACCGAGAAGACCCACTCTTTATAAAAAGTAGATATGACTTAATAAGCCTTTTAGTGGTTGCCCTTTCCCTTTACTATGGGTATTCTGGGGCTATTGTGCTAATATCTTTTCTCTCCGCGGGATACTTTTTCTTTTACCAACCGTTTCCTTTAAACGATCTCTTGCAGAACCTCCTTTTTGCCCTTTTGTCTTCTGAATTTAGATACATATGGGATAAAAAAATAAAGCTTGCACTCGCGGATAAGACTTATGCAGAACAGATGGCGGAGCTTTATCGGAGACAGCTCTTTAGCCTAAAGTTTGAATACGACCTGCTGGAAAGACAGTTTGTGCTTTCTCGCTACAGCGTAAGGAATATTTTAGAAAGGTTTAAAGTTCCCTCTTCAAAGGCTTTCATGGAACTGATATCGGACTTCTTTGGCGTTATATCCGCAGAGCTTTACAAGTACGAGGATGGGAAGCTCATTTCTTTGGAAAAGTTGGGTAGTGGTGTAAAGGTAGACGAGGAAGACCCTCTCATCCAAGAAGCATTAGAGCTTAACACATCCTTTTATATCCCACCTAAAGACATACTGAAAAAGGCTATGAACGAAGAGCTTAACCTTATCGCCCTTGTGGTGGCAGAATCATTTGCGGGGAAGTTTTTACTCGCAATAAAAGACATGGACTTCTTAAACATAAACGAGGAAGTGCTAACCTACATGACAATTCTTTTGGAATATTACGGAGACAGTATAGCCTTTGAAGCTTCAGGTTTTTCTTGCACAAAGTTTTGCGATAGGGAGTTTGAACTGCAAGCTTACAGGATGCGATCGCTAAAAGAACGCTTCGGAATAGACTCCTTTGTGGTTGTTTTTGAGTGCCCTCCCGAAAGAAGGGAAGAAGTGGTTAAGCTGAGAAGCATGGTTAAAGGTTTAGACAGGGTTTGCATAAATGAAAACAAAGTGCTTGTCCTTTTACCCATAACACCTAACGAAGGAGTGGAAAGGTTTATAGAGAGGATAAAAAAAGACATGGACTTTTTGAAGGTAAAAGACATAAAACCCATTGGGGAGTTCTGCAGTGTTAGGTGATTATATAAAATTACTACTGGTGATATTGTTAGAAACAACGGGATTGTATACACTGATGAAATATCCAACTGTGTTTGGATTCACAACCTATCTATTTTCTCACTTTATTGCGTCCCTCTTGCTTGCCACAATGGTGGCTGGGATTTTAAAAATCTTTTATAAATACCCTTACAGACATGCTTTAATCCTCAGCTTTTCTATCTTTTTCTTCCTCGGACCCTTTGCAGTTTTGTTTGGTGTGATAGTTTTTATCTATACAAAAATTTCAAAGGCACCTCTTCCTATAAGGGAAGTCAATTACGAGTTGGTTTTCAGTGCTAGGGTTCTTTCGGAGAAAAGAAGGCTGGGTGAGGGAGGCTTAAGGTTTGCAAAGGTGAAAGACTTAGAAAGCGTGGTATATTTCACCAAGTTCTACCACCCTCTAACGGTAAGATTTTTTAAGGAACTCCTCTTTTCTGATAACGACGAACTAAGACTGCTTGCCAACAGTTATCTAAAAAACGCTGAAAAATACCTTCAGGAGCTGATATATGAATTGGAGAAAGTTCTTGAAAGTCAGGATCTAGGGAAAGATGTTAAATTTTTTGTGTGCAGGGCACTGGCATTTCTAAACTGGGATGTTTATTACTTAGGTTTTATGGAAGAACAAATAGCAAAAAAGTACTTGGATAATGCTAAAGAGTATGTCATCAAAGCTTTAGAAATCAAAGAGGATCCCAGTCTTTATCTACTGATGGGAAGAATGGAGCTGATCTCAGGAGATTATCAAAGGGCGTATGAACATTTCAAGAGGGCTTTGGATTTGGGTATGGAACCCGTTAAGGTTTTACCTTACCTGTTGGAAGCTTTGTATAAGCTCCGCAATTTCAAAGAACTGAGACAGGTTTCAGAAAAATACAGAGGAACCTGTTCAGTTAATCCCAAAAGAATGGCTCTGATCTCCGCATGGGTATGAAGCTTGTAGATAAACAAACCCATATAGATGTGCTCTTTATAGCGGAGGGAACCTATCCCTTTATAAAGGGCGGAGTATCCACTTGGATCCATCAAATAATCACCGGTATGAAAGACCTAAACTTTGGAGTGCTGTTCCTTGGCTCAAGACCCGAGGATTACAAAGGAGTTGGCTACGAGCTTCCGGACAACCTGGTCTATCTTGAGGCTGTGTATTTGTTTTCGGAGGAGGAAAATGTTCAAACAGAAAAAGCCAAAAGGGAAAGCGAAAGGGTAAAACTTCTAAGGATATTTCTTGATGACAAAACCTTTGAAGAGCATTGGCAGGAGGTTGTCAGCTTTTCTTACTTTAATGAAGTCTCTTACGAGGACTTTTTGTATAGCAAAAGCTCTTGGGAGCTCATAGAGGAACTCTACGAAGAGTTGGAAATTGATGTTCCTTTTGTGGATTACTTTTGGACTATGAGAAACCTTTTTGCACCTCTGTTTGTGGTGGCAAGACTTGGGATGACCTTGGAAGAAAAAGAAATAGGCTTAATCCATAGTCCATCAACGGGGTATGCGGGGTTTTTGGGAAGTTTGATGAGCAGAGAATATAAAATACCTTTTGTCCTTACAGAACATGGAATCTACACAAAAGAAAGAAAGATAGATATTCTAAACGCAAAGTGGATAGGAGTTCAATACAGGCATCTATCCAAGAAATACGACATAGACACCCTCAGAAAGCTTTGGATAAAGATGTTTGTAAATCTTGGGAAAATTTCTTATTATACTGCTATAGAGGTCTTTTCCCTGTTTGAAGATGCAAGAAAACAGCAGATAAGCTGGGGCTGTCCGCCCGAAAAGACAAGGGTTATACCAAACGGCGTGGATGTGGACAGACTTTCAAAGCTCTTAGAGAAAAGACCAAAGGAACTTCCGAAGGTGGTTTCCCTGATAGGAAGGGTTGTGGCCATAAAGGATATAAAAACCTCTATAAAGGCTATGAGTTTGCTGTGCCAACAGCTACCCGAAGCGGAGGGTTGGGTAGTGGGTCCCGAGGACGAGGAGCCTGAATATGCCCAAGAGTGCAGAGAGCTTGCAAAAATACTTGGAGTTGAAAATAGGGTAAAATTCTTAGGCTTTCAGAAAATAGATGATATTCTGCCCAAAACGGGGGTATTTACGCTAACCTCCATAAGCGAGGGCATGCCCATGACGGTTTTGGAAGCTATGGCAAGCGGTGTGCCTTGTGTCGCTACCGACGTGGGCTCTTGTAGGCAGCTTATCTACGGAGGGCTTAGCCAAGAAGATGCAGAAATAGGTAAGGCGGGAGAGGTTGTTCCTGTGGGTGATTCAACAGGGCTTGCAAAGGCATACTACGAACTTTTGACTAACGAAGAAGTTTGGAAAAACTGTCAAAGGGCTGGGCTTGAGAGGGTCCAAAGGTTTTACTGCTTTGACAAGTTTATAGAAAACTACAGAAGTGTGTATAGAAAATATTTAGGAAAATAGCCATGGCGGGTATTTCTTTAGAGTTAAGAAAGCTTTACAGAGAGGGCAAGCTTGGAAGGGTCCTTTTGGCGGTGGGCTATTCTGCGGTTCTGGGAACAGGCAATTGGCTCTTTGCCATACTCAGCATTTTTATATCCGCCTACATAGCGGAAAAGCTTTGGGGAGCAAGTGAAACCCTAATCAAATACCAGGTATACATCACATACTGCGTTTCCATAAGCCTGATTCTTTCGGGCTTTTTCCAGCTTTCCTTTACAAGGTATATATCCGACAGGCTTTTTGAAAAGGAGTTTGAAAGGGTGCTTCCAAACACCCACGGGGTGGCAATACTGACCGCAACCTACAGCTTCTTTATAGCCCTCCTGCTGTCCTTTTTCTTCTTTAAAGGATATTCATACTATTACCATGTGATATTCAGCTTTACCGTTGCTACCCTTTCCGTTATTTGGGTGGTGAACGCTTTACTCACCGGATTGAAGAGCTACAAGCACATATTTGTATCCTTTGTTATCTCGTATTCACTAGCAGGGCTTGGGGTAATTTTTCTATCAAACCTTGGATTAATCTGGCTTATGCTTAGCTTTTATCTTAGTCAGACCTTACTGCTATTTTTAATACTTTTCAGAGTTGCAAGGGACTATAGGTCCCAAAAACTTTTAGAGTTTGACTTTTTGAGAAAGGATAGGCTTTACAAAAGCTTGATGCTGGTTGGGTTTTTCTTTAACTTAGGTTTTTGGATAGACAAGTATGTGTTTTGGTATAGTCCGTTGACAGGAACTCCTGTATTGGGGAACATGAAGGCGTCCATCATCTACGACGTGCCCTTTACCCTGGCTCTTATTTCAATAGTGCCCGGTTTTGCGGTGGCTTTTCTGAAGATTGAGCTGGAGTTTTTTGATAACTACGACATATACTACAAGGCGGTCAGAACTTGGGGAAGGTTGGATGACCTTTACAGGCTCGCAAATAAGATGATAGAAAGTGCCCGCTCAGCCTTTTTTGAAACCCTGAGATTTCAAGCCCTTACCGCCATACTGCTTATCTTCATTCACGAGTATATATTTAGGTTTCTTAAACTGCCCACCGCTTACATTCCATTGTTTGAGATATTTCTCTCTGCCAAGGTATTCTTAATGGGATACATAGTTATTTATGCCCTTCTTTCTTACTTTGACCTAAGGAGGGAGCTGGTTAAAATGACTTTTACTTTTGCCTTGCTAAACTTTATCTTCGCACTCCTAACTCAATTTCTCGGGGCGTACTTTTACGGTTATGGCTATATGTTTGCTTTAATGTTTTCTATGATATTGGGTATGGAATACCTAAGGAGGTTCTTGAATGATGTTCATTATAGGACTTTTGCTCTTCGTGAGTAGTTTGTTTGCGGAGGAACTAAAGTGTGTGCTACTTTACTATCATCACAAGCCTTTGCCCGATGATATGCTCTATGCCTACGATTGGGTCGTGCTGGATGCGGACAACCCTTATATGGAGGTTCTGAAGGAGAAGGGTTTTTATCAAAAAAAGAGGGCAAAACTCATAGGTTATATGAGCGTAGGAGAGATAGAAACCTACAGGGACTATTACAAAGACCTTAAAAAGTATTCCATAGGAACAAATCCCATGTGGAAGTCTTTGGTGGCGGATGTGAGGAACAAAGAGTACAGACAGTTCCTTTTGGAGGTGGTGGCAAAAAGGATTGCGGACAGAGGCTTTGATGGGTTCCTTTTGGACACCTTAGATTCATACCAGCTTTCCGCCAAAAAAGAAGAGTGGAAAGACTTTCAAGATGCCCTTGTGGATTTTGTAAAGGAGCTAAGGAAAAGATATCCCGACAAACTGATAGTTTTAAACAGAGGCTTTGAGTTTATAGATAGGGTTAAAGGAGACATAAATGGCTTTTTGGTGGAGGGCCTTTTTAGTGGGCTTGATGCAAAAAAAAGATACAGGGCAATTTCTGAAGAGGAAAGAAGGTGGCTACTGGATCAGCTAAACAGGATAAAGTCCTATGGCATTCCTGTGATAGTGGTGGATTACGCAGACCCAAAGGACAAAAGGAAGGCAAAGGAGCTTGTTAGAAAGATCGCAGAGCTTGGGTTTGTTTCATACGTGGCAGATAGGGATCTTTCAAGGGCAGGATATTCTCTCTGTTCTATAATTCCAAGAAAGGTAGCCATCCTCTATAGTTCAAGGGAATATCCGGTAGCCCAGTATGAACCCACCCACAGGCTCACATCTATGGTGCTTGAATACTTGGGTTTTGTGCCCGAGATGTTTGATATAGAAGAGGGGTTGCCCGAAATTTACCCAGAGCTTGGCTATGCGGGCGTAATGGTGGGTTTTTTAGGAAAGATTGACGAAAAATTAATCGATTGGTTGATAAGGGCAAAGGAAGAGGGTTTAAAGCTGTTCTTTTTGAACTCGTTGCCTTACAACGAGAGATTTTATAGAGCCTTTGGCATAAGGGCGGAAAGGAACAGAGAAAGGTCTATAAACCCTTTTAGGCTGATAAGACCAAAGGAAAACAGGGGCTTTGAGGCACCAATAAAGGTATCCTACACAGACACCTTATTAACTGCTGAGAAGGGAACACCCATGGTTGAGGTGGAAAACTCCCTCGGACAAAAACACCATCCTTTTGCCCTCTTTGATTGGGGAGGATACGCAGTTAATGAGTCCCTTTTGAACCAACAGGAACTGTGGAGCCTTGACCCTTTTGAGGTGTTTAAAAGGGTCTTTGGGACTACCCTCTTGATCCCTGACCTTACCACCCAAAACGGTGGAAGAATACTTACCGCACACATAGATGGAGATGCCTTCTTTGGAGACGCAGACTTTGACCCTTCCAAGACCTTGGGAGAGGTAATAAGGGACAAAATAATAAAAAGGTATCCCATTCCGCATACTGTTTCCATAATAGTGGGAGAGGTCTCCAAGGATGGACTTTATCCAGATAAGTCAGAGAGGCTAATAAACGTAGCAAAGAGTATATTCTCCCTTGAGTGGGTTGAACCCGCAAGCCACAGCTTTTCTCATCCTTATGACTGGCAACCCAAATACAGAAAAAGGGAACTACCTTATGGCTACAACCTTCCAATAAAAGGCTATAACCTCAACTGGGACAGTGAAATAAAAGGCTCGGTAGAATGGATAAATAGAGAAGTTTTGAATGACCTTGGAAAAAAAGTTAGAGTTTTCCTCTGGACGGGCGAATGCAATCCAAACAGAGAACAGCTAAGGCAAACCTACCAGCTTGGTGTTTTCAATGTTAATGGAGGACTGACCACCATAACCCAGCAGGAGCCCTTTCTGAAGAACATAGGTCCCTCTGGTGTCAATTACGGACCCTACTTTCAGGTATATGCTCCCGTGCAGAACGAAAACATATACACAAACCTTTGGACGGGTCCCTTCTGGGGCTATTTAAATGTTATACAGACCTTTGAGCTCACAGAAAACCCAAGAAGGTTAAAGCCTATTTCTATTTATTATCACTTTTATTCAGGGCAAAAGTTGGCTTCTTTGAACGCTTTGAAAAGGGTTTACGAATGGGCTCTGTCAAGGGAAGTAAATCCCATGTTTTTGTCCGAGTATAGCAGGTGGGTTTTGGACTTCAGACAGACCGCCATAATGAAATGGGAAGAAGGTTTTAGAATAAAAAACGCGGGCGGATTGAGGACCCTGAGGTATCCAAAGGAATGGGGCTATCTGGACACAGAAAAGGGCGAGGGAGTGGTGGGCTACAGGGAAGGAAAGGATGGCTACAACTACCTCTTTCTGGATGGTTCGGGGGACTATTATCTGGTCTTTTCCTCCCAAAAGCCAAAGTTTGCACTTTTATACTCAAACGGCTATGTGGAAAGCTTTGAAAGAAAAGGAAAAGAGTATAGGCTAAGGCTAAGCTCCTACCTACCTTTGGAGGTTCGTTTGGAAACCTCTTGCAAAGTGTTCATAAACGGAAAAGCCTATAACCCTGGAGTGGTTGAGTTCAAAGGAGGAAAACATGCAGACATCAAAGCGGTATGCACTGATTAAAGCCTTTTCAATAGAGGATTACCTGGGAATAATTCTGACCGCACTGTTGGTGGCTATCCTGCTTTTTCCAAAAGGCAAGTTAGAAAGCTATCTGCCCGAGTCTGTTGAGATAAACACAGACTTAGCCCTTGCCTACTACAGAGCCCTTTTGAGGACAAACCCTTCAGTGGATATATACGACGCCCTGGTCAAGTCCTACATTAGGGTAGGTAGGACTAAAGACGCCATAGAAGTAGTTTCGGAAATGGAAAGAAAATATCCCAATGACCCGGAGATATTGTTTTTGAAGTATCAACTGCTAAAGACGGAGTATTTCTCTGCCAAAGACGAAGGACAAAAGAAAAGGATAAAAAACGAGATGGAAAAGCTCTTGAGTCTTTACATAAAACTAAAAATGGACACAGGCTCTTTGGAAAAAGCCTTCAAGGAAGCGGAGAGTATGGACATTCCCGAGATTGCATACAGAACTTCCACCGTGTTGGCGGAAAGAACGGGAAACCTTTTTTGGATTGAAAAGGCCTTCTATTACTCAATAGCCTTCAAGGACTATGCCACGGCTTCAAGGTTTGCGGATGCTTTGGTGGAAAAGAAGGGTAAAGCTTTTGTGAAAGACGCCATCAACCTTGCACTGCTTTCGGGAAATCTACAAAAGGCTTTTGACTATGCAAGAACCTACTATCAGGAACTTCCACCAGCAGAAAGGCAAAGTCTGATAAAAAGGCTCATAGAAGTAGGGCTTACCACAGAAAACTATCTTTCCTTCAGGGAATACATGAAAAAAAGCTTTCCTTTGACGCCCGAGGAAAGGCTATACTTGGAAAAGGAGGTTATGAAGCGCGCCCTTTGGGCAAAGGACTATGAAACTTTGAAAAGGCTGATCCTTGAAAACCTATACCTGAGCCAAAGCCTTGAATACAGGATATTTCTTTTGGAGCTTGCTTTGGGAATAGGGGATCCTTACTTTGCCCGAGATGTAGCCAAAAGGCTTCATTTTGGTAATAATTAAGCCAATCCGCTATTTTATAATTTTAGCCTATGGAAAAAAGCTACAATCCAAGGGATATAGAGCAGAAGTGGCAAAGGCTCTGGGAGGAGCTTGGAGTTTTTAAGGTGGAGGAAGGAGAGAACAAGGTCTATGTGCTTGAGATGTTTCCATACCCGTCGGGGCGTATTCACATGGGTCATGTTAGAAACTACACCATTGGGGATGCCCTGGCGCGCTTTTTGAGGATGAAGGGTAAAAGGGTTTTGCATCCCATGGGGTGGGACGCCTTTGGTTTGCCCGCAGAAAACGCTGCACTAAAACACGGAGTGCATCCCGCCCAATGGACCAAGGAAAACATAAATTACATGAAACAGCAGCTCAAAAGCCTGGGCTTTTCTTACGATTGGGACAGGGAGGTCGCTACCTGCGAACCAGAGTATTACAAGTGGAACCAATGGATCTTTTTAAAGCTTTACGAAAAGGGCTTGGTTTATAGAAAGGATGCGGAGGTTAATTGGTGCCCTAACGATGAGACGGTCCTTGCAAACGA
>Ga0079992_122010_pt1 | contig 13210 bp, 14 predicted proteins | sample FaiFalFF_MnMetaG_3_FD_69197 | JGI IMG/M metagenome (GOLD analysis project Ga0079992, IMG submission 69197) | Freshwater microbial communities from Yellowstone National Park, Wyoming, USA - Fairy Falls B (FF_Mn_B) MetaG (SPADES assembly) (version 2) | ecosystem: Environmental > Aquatic >... | reverse complement strand
GTTATCATCAACCTGAGAACTGCGGCGGGAGGAGTCAAATGTCCGAAGCCACTGCCCTTCCCGAAGAGATCCAGTCCCTCATCGGTCGGGAGTCGCCCCCGGTGACGGTCGTAGTCGATACGGAGCAGATTAGGCGGTTTGCGGATGCCATCGGCGACCCAAATCCCCTTTACTACGACGAAGAATACGCCCGTTCGAAGGGCTTCCGGAGCATCATCGCCCCGCCGACCTTTCTTACAACTATCGGCCGCTGGCCCTGGCAGCGCCGGGACGAGACTCTCTTCCGCATTCCTTACGGGCGGGTGGCCATCCACGGCGAGCAGGAGTATGAGTGGTTCGTGCCGGTTCAGGCCGGCGACACGATTACTATGACCAGCCGGATTGTCGACATTTACGAGAAGACCGGCCGGACGGGCCGGATGCTCTTTGTCGTCACCGAAAGCCGCTACACGAACCAGCTGGGCGAGCTGGTGGCCATCGGCCGGAGCACCGGAATTCGGAGGTGACCCGTGGTTGAACAGCAGACCTACGGAATCCAGCCCGGATACGAGATTCCGACCCTGACCAAGGGGCCCGTCACCCGGGTCCAGCTGGCAAAATACGCCGGGGCGTCAGGCGACTTTAACCCGATCCATCTCGACGATGAGATTGCTCAGCAGTCCGGGGTCGGGCCGACGGTTATTGCCCACGGAATGCTGAGCATGGCCTTCATCGCCCAGATGCTCACCGACTGGGTGGGTCCGACAAACCTGCGCCGGCTCAGCGTCCGCTTCACGGCGATGGTCCGGCCCGGGGATGTCCTGACCTGCCGGGGTAGGGTTGAGCAGGTTCGAACCGAAGGCGAAAGGGTCCAGGCTGACTGCGAGGTCTGGATTGATAACCAGCGGGGGGAACGGGTGCTGACAGGCCGGGCATTCGTTGACCTTCCCCGGCGCGAAGGCTAACCCGGCGGCTGTACCGGGCCCCTGAAAGGCCTGAACAGGCCAGCTTCGGCCTGGTAGCAGACCTGGTTGGTATTAGAGCGCTCTACTTGCGGCCGATTCGGGTTTTTGAGTGACTGCGAAGCGGATATGACCGGGGGCCGAATTCGGTGCTACTTCATCTGCGGCCCGGTGGGCCGGGGTCGAACGCCCGGACAGCCCCGGCGTTTTGATTCCGAACTGGGCTCGGCCGTTCCGGACGCCCGCTTCCTGGGGGCTGGACCCGATGGGGTCCGGCTGGCCTCGGGACGGTGGGAGATTCGGGCGACGCCCTCGGTCCTCAGGTTCGAACATGATGGGCTGGGGGTTGACTGGGCGGAGTTCCGCCGGCTCGCTAACGGTGTGCTGGCGGCTTACTGTAACGCTTTCGGGCCACTTGAGGTCGAGACGGCGGTTCTGGGCTGTGCCCTCAGCCTGGATTTCCCGGCCGGGCCGCAGGGTCTCAACCAGGTTTTTCGGGTTTACCCGGCGCTGACCCACTCCCTCGCTGTCGGAATCGAAAACTTCCGGCTGGCGGCAACCTTCCGGGGACCCCATATCGGCGAGTCGTTCCGGGTCTACCTGGCGGGACAGCCCAGGCCAGAGCCGGACAGGCTGGGGTTGGTGTTTGAGCTGGACTACTGCCGGCACTTCTTGGGACCGGTGACGCCGGCCGACGCGGCAGGCTGGCTGGAAACTGCGCCGGTGGTATTTAACCAGTTGCTGAGCGGCAGTCTGGTCGGGCGGGAGAATCTCGGGATCTAGAAACGGGGCGGCCCCGACCGGCCGCAGTCAGGGCGGGCGAAGCCGCCCACCTTGGTCCGCCCGAAGGCGGGCCCAAAGCCTGCGAACCCTATCGGGGCCGCCCCGGTGCCGAAGGCGGGATTCGAACCCGCACGGGCCTGTGCCCACTGCGCCCTGAACGCAGCGCGTCTGCCAGGTTCCGCCACTTCGGCCCGGTGGAGATAGGGGGACTCGAACCCCCGGCCTCGGCGATGCGAGCGCCGCGCTCTCCCAGCTGAGCTATATCCCCTCAGTGCCGTCCATTTCGGATTATAGGAGCCCGGCCCAGCCATGTCAAGCCGGGTCGGGTGCTATACTCTGGTTAGGCAACTTTTTGTTCAGCTGACAGGGGGATTGCAACGTGACCCGACGAATCCTCTCCCAGTTTATCGGTTGCCTCTTGAGCCCCCAGTACTGGGCACTCGGTCGGGAAGACCGGCTCGGATTCTGGGCCGACCTGACGGCCGCGCTGGCGCGGGCGGCCCAGGCCGTCTATTACTACCAGGTCTTTCCGGCCAGGACCGATACTGATTTTATGGTCTGGTCCTCGACTGAAGCCGACGGCAACGAGGCCTTCGACCGCTTTTTCGATGGGCTGGGCCGGGCCCTGAGCCGGTTCCGGGGGCTGGTCGAGCCGAAGATTGCCCTCTGGGGCTACACCCGGCCGTCCGTTTACGCCCCGGCGAGCCGCTCGACCCAGGATATCGACCCATTTGCCCCGGAACGGGAGCGGTATATGGTCGTTTACCCCTTCTCGAAGACGACCGACTGGTATTTAATGAGCAAGGATGCCCGCCAGGGTATGATGAACGAGCACATCCGCCTGGGCCGGCAGTTTGAAGAAGTAAAGCAGCTTTTGCTTTACTGCACCGGCCTCCAGGACCAGGAGTTTGTCGTCGCCTACGAGACCCCTGACCTGGTCCGGTTCTCAGAGCTGGTGGTTGCCCTGCGCTCGACCGAGGCCCGCCGCTACACCCTGCGGGATACGCCGATCCTGACCGGAATCTACCGGCTCCCCGACGACCTTGCCGGCATCTTCAGCTGAGTTCAATGACCGGTTCTTGCGGGCCTGCCTGCGTGAGCCGGTCGACTGCACCCCGGTCTGGTTCATGCGGCAGGCGGGCCGTGCCCTGCCCGAATACCGGCGCCTGCGGGAGCGCTACAGCCTCTTTGAGCTGATCCGGCATCCGGAGCTGGCCGCCGCGGTTACGTGTCTCCCTGTCCGGATTCTCGGGGTGGATGCGGCCATTCTCTTCGCTGACCTCACCCTGCCCTACCTGGGGCTCGGGGTCGAGTTTGAAGTCGTCGAAAACCGGGGGCCTGTCGTCGCCCGACCCCTCCGGTCCGAGGCGGATATTGGCCGGCTGCGGCCGCTGGACCCGGAATCCGACCTGGAATTTGTCCTCGAAACCATCCGGCTGGTCCGGCGTGAGCTTAAAGTCCCCCTCATCGGCTTTGTCGGGGCGCCTTTCACCCTGGCGGCCTACCTGGTCGAAGGTGGGCCGTCCCGCGACTTTCCGGAGACCCGGGCCCTGATTTACCGGCGGCCGGACCTGTGGGCCCGGCTGATGGGCATCCTGACCGAGTCGGTAACCCGTTTTGCGGCCGCCCAGGTTCGGGCCGGGGTTCAGGCCGTTCAGGTTTTTGACAGCTGGGTTGGGGTTCTCGGACCCGAGGCCTACGCCCGGTGGGTCCGGCCGTACTCGGCCGAAGTTTTCCGGGCCATCGCCGGAACCGGGGTTCCGGCTATCCATTTCGGGACCGGGACGGCGGGCCTGCTCGAGCTGATGCGGGAGGCCGGCGGTGACGTCATCGGCCTGGACTGGCGCGTTGACCTCGGCGCGGCCTGGACGCGGCTCGGGGATGGGGTTGGGGTTCAGGGGAACCTGGACCCGGCGGCGCTGCTGGCGCCCTTTGAGGTCGTTGCGGCCGAGGCCCGGCGAATTCTGCGGGCGGCCGGGGGCCGTCCCGGCCATATATTTAATCTCGGGCACGGGGTTTTACCCGGCACCCCGGCGGATAACCTCAAGGCCCTGGTCGACCTGGTCCACACCGAAACCTGCAGGGGGAACAAAAATGGCTGACAAATACGGCGTTCTGGTAATGGCCTACGGCACGCCCGCCTCGGCAGCCGAGGCTCACGTCCGGCCCTACCTGGAGCACATCCGCCGCGGCCGGCCGGTCTCCGCCGAAGCGGTCGCCGACCTTCAGCGCCGGTACGAGGCCATCGGCGGCTATTCGCCCCTCATCGAAATCACGTCCCGCCAGGCCCGGGGGCTGGCCTGCCGGCTGGCTGAGCTCGCCCCGGATGTCGAATGGGATGTCGGTGTGGGCATGAAGCACAGCCCGCCCTTCATCGCTGAGGGGCTCCGTCAGCTGGCTGAGGCTGACCCGGATGTCATTATCCTGCTACCCCTAGCACCCCACGCCTCCCGGCTGACAACTGAGGAGTATTTTGCCGCGGCCCGGGAGGCCGCGGCCACGGCCGGGCTTAGGAGTTCCCTGGTTCCGGCTCCGGAATGGCACACCCATCCCGGGTTTATCCGGGCCTGGGCCCGGCGGGTTCGGGCCGCCCTGGAGTACCTGCCGCCGGGGACGGTCGTGGTCTTTACGGCCCACAGTCTCCCGGCTCGGATCCTCGACTGGGGCGACCCGTACCCTGCCCGGATTGAAGAAACGGCCGCGGCCGCTGCCCGGGCGGCCGGCCTTGCCAGCTGGCGGGTGGCCTATCAGAGCGCAAGCCAGACCGGTGAGCCGTGGCTCGGGCCGGACGTTCTGGAGGTCATCGAGGAACTGGCCCGCCAGGGGGCACCGGCCGTGTTGGCGGTGCCGGTCGGGTTTGTTGCCGACCACCTTGAAGTCCTCTATGACCTGGACATTGAAGCCCGGGCAAAGGCCCAAACCCTGGGCCTCCAGTTCGGCCGAACCCCATCCCTGAATGACGACCCGGATTTTCTGGAGGCCCTGGCCGATTCGGTTCTCAGGGCCGTGCGGGAGCTGGCGGGCCGATGACGTGCGCCCGGACGCTGGCCGTTATTGGGGGCGGAATCAGCGGCCTGGCCGCCGCTTATTTTGCCAGCAAACTACTGGGCACGGCGGCCGAGATCCGGGTCTTTGAGGCCGGCGACCGGCCGGGCGGCAAGGTGGCAACCCTGCGGACTGAGGATTTTTACGTGGAGCTCGGCCCGGATTCACTGGTCGCATCGAAGCCGGCCGCAATTGACCTGGCGGTGGAGCTCGGGCTGAGCGAAGAGCTGGTTTCGCCGGCACCCTTGCCGGCCTTTATCTACTGGGCCGGCCGGCTCCACCCGATCCCTAATCCGGCCCGTCTGGGGACCTTTGCCCGGAGCGGCCTCTTCAGTCTGCCGGGCCGGGCCCGAATTCTGCTCGACCTGGTTCTGCCGCCCCGTCGGGATGAGGCCGACGAGTCGGTGGGGGCGTTCTTTGCCCGGCGGCTCGGCCGGGAGGTGGCCGAACGGTATGCCGACCCCCTCTTTGCCGGCCTCTACTCGGCTGATATCTACCGGCTGAGCCTGCTGGCCCTCTTTCCCCAGTACCGGGAAATCGAAAAGCACTACGGCAGCCTGGTCCGGGGCTTAGGGGCGGTTCGGCGGCAGGCCGCCGAAGCCGGGGGGTTGAGGTCGTTGCGGGGCGGCCTGGAACGCCTCGTCGAAGCCCTGGTGGGCCGGCTTGGGCCCGACCGGGTGCGGCTCAGGTCGGCGGCGGAGGCTGTTCTCCCGGCCGGGGACGGCCGCTGGCTTGTCCGGATGGGTGGGGAAAGCTTCGCCGCCGATGCGGTCATCCTGGCAGTCCCGGCTCCCCGGGCGGCTGAACTTCTGGCCGATGCCGCTCCGAGCCTGGCCGGGTTTCTCCGCCGCCAGGAGCTGGTATCGGTTGGGGTCGTTGTCTTCGGCTACCGGGGTGACCCCGGCTTGGCGGGGACCGGTTTTCTGGTGCCGGCCCGGGCCGGCCTGCTGGTTAACGGTGCGACCTGGTCATCGGTGAAGTGGCCGGGGTCGGCCCGGTCGGGCTGGACGGTGATCCGGGCCTACGTGGGCCGGGCGGGGGGGGCGGCCTGGTGGGAGTTTACCGACGCGGAGCTGGCTGGGCGGGTCTGGGCCGAGCTCGGGCAGGTTGCCCGGCTTCCGGCGAAGCCGCAGTTCGTCTTTGTCCGGCGGTGGCCGGAGGCCCTGCCCCAGTACTGGGTTGGCCACCCGGGGTGGGTTGGGCAGGTCGACCGGGAGCTCGAGGCCCTGCCGGGCCTCTTCCTGGCCGGCGCATCGTACCGGGGCATCGGCCTGGCCGACCTTATCCGGCAGGCCGGGGAAGTCGCCGCCCGGGCTGCGGCTTACGTCAGCCCGGGACCGGTGACGGCAGGATAAACTGCCCCTCGGCCGGGTCGCCCACGGCCTCGGCCCGTCCCTGGAGGTACAGCAGACCGACAATCGCGGCCGTGGCGGCGTCCAGCTCATGGTGGGTGAGCTGCCGGGGGGCCGGCAGAACCAGTCCCCAGTCCTCGGCCAGCCGGCGGGCCAGTTCGGCCCGGTTGTCTTGCTTGCGGGGGAGCCCCAACCGCTGCTGGGCGGCTCCCGGAAAGACCTCGATTACTTCAAACCCGGCAGCCCGGAGCTTCTTGGCCAGGGTTATGCCCCGGCGGGTAAGCTCCACCATGGAAGGCAGGGCCGTCCAGAAGACCCGAAAGCCCAGGCGGACCAGCTCCCGGTCGCAGCGGCGGGAGATGCCGAACCGGCGGCAGTCGCAGTCGGGCCGAAGGCAACAGCGGCCGGCGGGCAGAGATAAAGGGGCATCGATGGCAACAAGCCGGGGCCGGCGGTCGGCAATGAAGCCGGTAATCTCATCGTTGGTGAAGGCAAGACGCGTCTCGATTCTGCCGCGGGTAAGAACCGCGACGCCCGTCGGCCGCCAGGGTCTGGCGGCCAGGTCGAGCCCGATAATCGTGAGTCGGCTTTCGGTCACGTGGGTAAAAAACCGGGGACCGGGAGTCGCCCGGTCCCCGGTTTGCTTTCGGTTGCCGGCCCCGATTAGTACTCCGGCGAGGGGGTCGACGGAGTCTTCTCTTTCTCGGGGATTTCGGTGACCAGGGCTTCGGTTGTGAGGACCATGCCGGCTACCGACACGGCGTTCTCCAGGGCGGAGCGGGTCACCTTCGTCGGGTCGATGATCCCCCGGGCGAGCATGTCAACGTACTGTTCGGCCATCACGTCGAAGCCGAGGTTCGGATTATTCTCGGCCTCCTGCCGCCGGCGGATCTCCCCGACGATGACGCCGCCGTCGAGGCCGGCGTTCTCGGCCAGGAGCCTGGTCGGCTCTTCGAGGGCCCGGCGCAGGATCTGGACGCCAAAGTCCTCGTCACCCTCAAGCTTGAGCTCTTCCAGGGCCTTGGCCGCAACCAGCAGGGCAACCCCGCCGCCCGGAACGATGCCCTCTTCCACCGCCGCCCGGGTGGCCGACAGGGCATCCTCAACCCGGGTCTTGCGGTACTTGAGGTCGACCTCGGTCGGGGCGCCCACCTTGATGACGGCAACGCCGCCGGAAAGCTTGGCCATCCGCTCCTGGAGCTTCTCCCGGTCGTAGTCGGACGTAGTCTCCTCGATCTGGGCCTTAATCTGCCGGATCCGGGCCTGGATCGCCTCGGGGGAGCCGCGGCCCTCGATGATGGTGGTGTTGTCCTTGTCGGCGACCACCCGGCGGGCCTGACCGAGGTCCTGGAGGGTCGCGTTCTCAAGCTTGCGGCCCAGTTCTTCGGAGATAACCCGGCCGCCGGTCAGGATGGCGATGTCCTCGAGCATGGCCTTGCGCCGGTCGCCGAAGCCCGGGGCCTTAACCGCCAGCACGTTCAGGACGCCCCGGAGCTTGTTCACCACCAGGGTCGCCAGGGCCTCGCCCTCGACGTCCTCGGCGATGATCACCAGGTCCTTCTTGCCGGCCTGAAGCAGGCGCTCTAGGATCGGCAGGATGTCGTTGATGGCCGAGATCTTCCGGTCGGTGACCAGGATATACGGCTCCTCGATTTCAGCCGTCATCCGCTCGGGGTTAGTCACGAAGTAGGGGCTGATGTAGCCGCGGTCAAACTCCATTCCCTCAACGTACTCGACCTCGAACTTCAGCCCCTTGCCTTCCTCGACGGTGATCACCCCGTCCTTGCCGACCTTCTCCATGACCTCGGCGATCAGGTTGCCGATCTCCTCGTCGTTGGCGGAGATGGTGGCAACGTGGGCGATATCCTCCTTGCCGCCGAGGGGCTTGGAGAGGTTGCGAATCGCCTCGACGGCCTTCTCGGTGGCCCGGTCAAGGCCCCGCTTGATGAGCATGGGGTTAGCACCGCCGGTTACCACCTTAAGGCCTTCGTCGATGAGGACCCGGGCGAGGACGGTGGCCGTGGTCGTGCCGTCGCCGGCAACGTCGTTGGTCTTGGTCGCCGCCTCCTTGAGGAGCTGGGCGCCCATGTTCTCAAAGGGGTCCTTGAGCTCAATCTCTTTGGCGACGGTTACGCCGTCATGGGTGATGCTTGGGGAGCCCCACTTCTTCTCAAGGGCGACGTTCCGACCCCGCGGACCCAGGGTTGCCCCGACGGCTTCGGCGGTAATGTCCACGCCACGGCGCAGGGCCCGGCGAGCCTCCTCACCGAACAGGATCTGCTTTGCAGGCATCGTCTCACCTCCCTCGGCTGGTTACTTGGACTCTTCGGTCAGAATGGCGAGGATATCGGATTCCCGCAAGATAAGGTACTCCTCGTCGCCGAATTTGACCTCGGTGCCGGCATACTTGGCGAAGAGCACCACGTCACCCTCCTTCACCTCGAGGGGAACCACGGTGCCGTTCTCAAGCATCCGGCCAGGTCCGACGGCGAGGACCACACCTTCCTGCGGCTTCTCACGGGCGGTATCAGGCAGAACAATGCCGGACTTTGTCACTTCCTCCCGCTGGCGGGGCTTGACAACAACCCGGTCTGCTAGCGGGCGGATTCCGGGCTTGGTCGTTACGGCTTCGGGCATCCTCTTCACAACCTCCTTCCGAAGGGTTTGCAGGAGCGCCTGCGGAGCGTTTTCACCCCAATTTTACGGAAGGGATTATTAGAGCCGGATAAGAGCAAACTTAAAAATTTCTTGGAGGGCTGGCCGGTCTGCTAAAATGCCTTACGCAGCGGCCCGCGGGCTCCCGGCCGGGGCCGAACCCTGGAGCTACTGCTTGAGGGGGTATGGCAGATGCCGGATCTCACCAGTATCGTCCTGCTCCTGGTCCTCGGTCTCTTCGTCGGAACGTACGGAACCCTGGTCGGGGCCGGCGGCGGCCCCCTCATCGTCCCGGCCCTGCTCCTGATATTTCACCTGCCGCCCCAGCAGGCTGTCGGCACCTCCCTTACGGTCGTCTTTCTCAACGCCCTCTCCGGTACGGTCTCGTATGCCCGGCAAAAGCGTATCGACTACCGGACAGGCTTCCGGTTTGCCATCGCAACAATCCCGGGGTCGATTATCGGAGCCTATTTAAGCACCCTTTTTACCGGCCGCCTGTTCAGCCTGGTATTCGGGGTGCTCCTGATCGTGGTGGCCGGGTTTATCGTTATCCGGCCCCGGGAGGCTGAGCTGGCAGTAGAGGAAGAGGTTGAGGCCGCCCTGCCGCCCTGGTACACCCGCCGGGTTATCACCGATGTCATGGGCGAACGCTATGAATACGTCTTTCATGAGCCGGCCGGAATTGTGCTGAGCTTCTTTATCGGGTTTCTTTCGAGCATTATGGGGATCGGGGGCGGGATTATCCACGTGCCAGCCCTGGTCTATCTCTTTTCCTTCCCGCCCCACATCGCGACGGCTACCTCTCACTTTATTCTGGCGATCTCGGCCCTGGTGGGTGCTGGGTCTCACCTGGCCCTGGGACACGTCATGCCCGGCTACGCCCTGCCGATGGCTGTCGGGGTAGTTCTGGGGGCCCAGCTGGGGGCAAGGCTATCCCAGCAGCTCCACGGCGCACTGATTCTGCGGTTTCTTTCCCTGGCCCTGGTGCTGGTGGGCGTCAGGCTGATTGCCGGTCAGGTTGTTTCGGGCTAGGTCAGGCCGGGGGCGTTGGCCTTGAGAAGAGCCCGGGCCTGCTCCTTGTCCTCAAACCAGAGGGCATTTATCTGCTTGTAGACCTGCCACTGGGCCGGAACCTCATCCTCGGGGAAGATGGCCGATACCGGGCAGGCCGGCTCGCACGCCCCGCAGTCGATGCACTCGTTCGGGTCGATAAAGTACATGGGGTCTTCGTCGCTGCTGTGAATGCAGTCGACCGGACAGACCTCCACACACGAGGCATCCTTGACGCCAATGCACGGCTCGGTTATCACGTAGGTCATCGGTAATCAGCCCCCATTCAACAGGTTTTCTCACACGATTTCAAGGAGTTTTTCCCGTTCGGACGGCTCGACCTGGGCCTTGGTCCGGATCAGGTCGAGCAGGCGCTTGCGCCCCTTCATCTCCCCGATCAGGACGGCCCCGACCAGTCGGCCGTCCTTGAAGAAGAGCCGCCGGTAGTTTAAGTTCTGCCAGTCGACCCAGGTTATCGACTCGGCCTCGGGGTGGTCTCTGGGCACAATCCCGCTGCAGGCAATGTTGGAATCGAAAAGCCCGCTGGTGTAGTCGGGCACGTCCACAAAGACCTCTTTTGCACCCAGCATGTTCCGGGCCGCAACCCGGCCCTGGGCCGCCGCATTCGGCCAGGTCCCCAGGGTGTGGCGCTCTTCGGTCACCACGTCCCAGAACTCGGCCACATCCCCGGCCGCATAAACCCCAGGCACGTTCGTTGCCAGGTACTCGTCGGTGATAACGCCCCGACCGGTTTCGATGGGCGTATCTTTGACAAACTCAATGTTCAGCCTAAGCCCGATGCCCACCCCAACGACATCAGCCGCAATGACCCGGCCCTTCCTGGTTTTGACCTGCTTTACCCGGCCCCCATCGGCCACAACTTCCGAAACCTCATCCTCGTAGATGACCTCAACCCCGGCCCGCCGGGCAATCCGGTCGACAATTTCGCCCCCCTCCTCGTCCAGGTAGCCGTGGTAGCCGAGAAAACGCGACTCCCGAATCAGCCAGGTAACCTCCAGGCCCCGGGCTGAGAATGCCTCGGTAAGCTCGTAGCCGATGAAGGAGCCGCCGACGGTTACCGCCCGCCGGGCCGTCTTTAAAGCCTCCAGTATGGCTTTTGTGTCGTCTAAGGTCTGGAAGTTAAAGACCCCGTAGGCATCGGCTCCAGGTACCTTCAGCCGGTTGGGCCGGCCGCCGCTGGCAATTAAGAGCCGGTCAAAGGGTATCTGCTGGCCCCGGTCGGTAAGGACAACCCGCTCTTCCAGGCTGACGGCCGTAACCCTGGTCTCCAGCAGAAGGTTTATGCCGAGTTTTTCGTGGGCCTCGGGTGTGCGCATCAAGACCTTCTCTTCCCGAACCTGGCCTTTTAAAAACCTGGGCAGGGCCACCCGGTTGTATAGGGGGTAAGGCTCATCGGTTATCAAGCTCACGCACCCGCCCGGGTCGGCCCGCCGAAGGACCTCGGCCGCCGTCGTCCCGGCTATCCCGTTGCCGATGATGACATACTGGGTCCCGTCCCGGCACGACACTGGGCAAACCTCCCCTTTGCGGGCTGGCTGCGCCGCCCGAGATGTGCGAACTGTTTTTCCGGGCTGGGAAGCGGGTTTGACTTAGTCCGCGATGCCGGCCGGCTGTTTCTCGGCCACTTTAAGGAAGCCCCGTACCGGCACAACGCCAGGGATATCCCACTCCTCCCACATCTCGTCGACCATCTTCTGGATGTATTCGATGTCCTCGTCGGTGAGGTGGGCGAAGCGGCCCTGGCGGATCAGGTATTCCCGAACCGCGATCCGCTCCTTGCGGGCATCGTAGGTATAGAACACCTGGCCGTCGATAATCTCGTAGAGCGGGAAAATGCCCGACTTGATGCCCAGCTCGCCCAGCTCGTGGGAGTAGCGGGGATGGTAATCCCAGCCCTTGGGGCAGGGGTCGAAGGTGTGGATGAACGTCGGGCCGCCGATGCTCAGGGCCTTGCGGACCTTGTTAAGGTAGTCCAGGGGCGGGAAGGTCGCGCAGGCTGTGGCAACGTACCGGCAGGTGGGGTGGCCGACGGCCAGCATCCCGGCCACATTTTTCTTCCAGCGCCGTTGCATTATCCGGTACTTCTTGCCCGGCGGGGTAAAGGTGGTCTGGGCCCCGTAAGGCGTCATCCCGGTGGCCTGGATGTCGGTGTTGGCCGCCGACTCGTTGTCGTAAAGGATGATCAGCAGGTCGTAGTCGGTCTGGAGGGCGGCCGAGATGGACGAAAGCCCCATATCCGCCCCGCCCAGGTCGCCGCAGAAGGAGATGACGTTGATCTTCTCAGCCGGAAGCTTGCCCTTGCGCATCAGGGCCCGCAGGCCGGCGGCCGCCCCGACCGCGGCCGAGCCCCCGGAGCCGAGCTGAGTGTGCATCCAGGGGATCACCCAGGGGGTCGTCATGTAGCTCGTGTTGGCTACATACATGCACCCGGTCGAGCCCATGGCGATGGTCCGGGGGCCGGCGGCCTTAGCAAAGCCCCGCATGACCATGGCCGACTCGCAGCCCTGGCAGGTGCGGTGACCCGAGGTGTAAAACTCCTCGAGGGGCGTCTGCCGGACGTTTTTAATCTTATCGTAAAGAATCACTTCCTCACGGGGCATCGGCGCAAACCTCCTTTCCTTACTCCCGCAGACCAATCCAGGTTACGAAACCGTCCAGGGAGTCCTTCCGGGCGGCTTCCTGGGTAATCTCGAACATCTTAATGCATTCGGCGATGGAGATGTCCCGGCCGCCCAGGCCGCCTATGAAGTTGACCACGGCCGGGCGCTCCCTGGCCGGGTAGAGGCACGAGCGGATTTCGTGCAGAAGGGCCCCGCCGTCGTCGGGCGACCCGTGGGCGAAGTCCCGGTCGATGACGCCCACGGCCCGGAATCGGCGCAGGCTCTCCCGGAGCTCCACCGTCGGAAAAGGCCGGAACCAGCGCAGGTTAATGTAGCCGACTTTCTGGCCCTTTTCTCGAAGTCGGCGGACGGCCGTCCGGGCCGGTCGGGCCACGGTGCCGAGGCCGATGAGGACAACCTCGGCGTCCTCGGTCATGAACTCCTCGAAGTAGTACGGGGGTGAGTAGACTTCCCCGAAGACCGCGTTGAACTCCTGGTAGGCCTCGACGATGACCTGACGGGCCCGGCGGGCGGCTTCCCAGTTCTGCCGCCGGATCTCCATCACCCAGTCTTCGTTAACCTGGGGGGCGATGGAGATGGGGTTGTCGGGGTGGAGCCGCCGGTCGCCCAGGTCGTAGGGCGGCAGGAACCGGCGAACGGCCTCCTTCGTCGGAATCCGGACGACGTGCTGGGAGTGGGTCAGGAAGGCGCCGTCCATGGCCAGGGCCATGGGCATCATGACCCGCTTGTCCTCGGCGACCCG
>Ga0079992_128106_pt1 | contig 13217 bp, 10 predicted proteins | sample FaiFalFF_MnMetaG_3_FD_69197 | JGI IMG/M metagenome (GOLD analysis project Ga0079992, IMG submission 69197) | Freshwater microbial communities from Yellowstone National Park, Wyoming, USA - Fairy Falls B (FF_Mn_B) MetaG (SPADES assembly) (version 2) | ecosystem: Environmental > Aquatic >... | reverse complement strand
CTTGCGACTGCTGCGATGGAAGGACGGAAAGGCAATCCTTGAACCTTTGCCAAACCTTCCCGATGTGCCAATGGAAGGCGCGTTTATCTCTCAAGGGGCAGGCACGGAGACGGTTTTCTTGGGTGTTTACCGAGGCGAAAATGTTTGGGTGTTCATCTTGTCGCCACAAGGTGAGTGGAAGTTTGCCTCTCGGTTTAAAAGTCGGGCAATTGATGACCTTGCTGACTTAGACAGGGATGGCTTTTGGGACGCTCTTTGCCTTAATGATGCGGATGCAGATGCTTGGGTTTCTTGGGGCGGGCGAGGAGAGGAAACGGATTTGGGCGATTGTTTGCGTTATGGTTACCCACGGATCATCGACTTGGATGGTGATGGATGGACGGAAATCGTGATGGCGGATGAAGATGGGCGGTTGAAAATCTGGCGGTTTGACCGAAGGGAAAGAAGGCTGAAGGTCGTTGCTGCTTCGCCACCTTTGCCTGTCACTTGGGATGACTTCTACTTTTACTTGCGCCTTTTTGACTTGGATGGCGATGGACGGAAGGAAATTGTGGAGGCAGACTGGAGCGGAAATTGTTGGGTCTTTCGGTGGCGGGATGGAAAGTTGAGGATGTGGCAAGGGAAAGCAGGGCTTGAAGAGGTTGGGGTGTATTGGGGGCAAGTAAAGTTCGGTGACCATTTAGCACTTTGCACCTACCAACCTCGCACTGTCCGGCTTTTTCCGCCTCGCATTTGGCTTGAAGGTTGGAAGAAGTTGAGATGGCGGTTTCGGGAAGATGTTTGGTTCAGCATCTTTTGTTTGCTTCCGAAAGGTGAAAAAGCCCTTTCTCCTTCCAACTGGCGAATTCAGGAAGCACCTTTTGAACTTAGGTTTGCGGGCGACATAGACGGAGATGGTAGCGATGAGGTGATTGGTTACGATGGCAGGTGGCGTCGTTGGAGGCTTTACCGTGCAGAAGTGACGAAGGCAGGAGAATTGAGATGGCGGGATGTTTTGTTGGGCAGGGAGGAACCGAGACCGTGGGCGTTTGCGATGTTGGTTGACGGGGAGCATCGTGGTTTGGTGGTAGGTTGGGAAGATGGCAGGTTAGAGTTGCTGATGATGGAAAGCAGAAGGTAGCGAATGGCGAGTAGCCAATGGCGAATGGTGAGTAGGGAGACGGCGGCATGTTGGAGTGGCTATCAGCCACGAAAGGAAAGCAGAAAGGAACGGCAGCGAGTAGCGAACAGGGGCAGAGAACCTTGTGCCTGTCTTAAAGCGCCTCAAAATTTTTCAGGGAAGGCAACTCAATGGCTGATGGGGTGATGGTGTATGCGCAAGCGGTGGGTGGTGCCGACGCCGACGGAAAGCGATGACGAGCAACTGTTAACAGCGCTGCGCCCGCAACGGTTGGACGAATACATCGGGCAACGGGTTGTCGTGGAGCGGTTGCGCATTGCGTTGGACGCCGCCAAGCAGCGAGGCGAACCCTTAGAGCACACGCTCCTTTACGGTCCGCCCGGCTTGGGCAAGACAACTTTAGCCCACATCGTCGCCAACGAATTGGGGGTCGGCATCATCGCCACGGCGGCGCCTGCTTTGGAGCGGGCGGGCGATGTCATGGGCTACCTGCTGAGTTTGAAGCGGGGCGAAGTGTTTTTCGTGGACGAAGTGCATCGCTTGCCCCGTCCCGTTGAAGAGTTTTTGTATCCCGTGTTGGAGAGTTTTCGGGTGGACTTCAACTTCAGCAAGCGCCCAGGCGCCCGACCCCACCGCTTTGACCTTGTGCCCTTCACTTTCATCGGCGCCACGACGCGAGCGGGCAACCTGTCCAAGCCGTTGCGGGATCGCTTCGGGTTGAAGTTTCGGTTGGACTTTTACACCGCCGAGGAATTGGCGTTGATTGTGAAGCGGGCAGCCGATTTGCTGGGCGTGCCCATTGATGAAGGAGGCGCGTTGGAAATTGCCCGCCGTTCGCGAGGGACGCCCCGCATCGCCAACCGATTGCTTCGGCGCGTCCGCGATTTCGCCCAAGTCAAAGGTGACGGCACCATCACCGCTGACATCGCCCGCCAAGCGCTGGAGATGGAGGGCATTGATGAGTTGGGTTTGGACACCTTAGACCGCGATTACCTGACGGCACTGATTTGTGAGTTCGGTGGCGGACCAGCAGGGTTGGAAACGATCGCCGCCGTCCTGCAAGAGGATGCCCACACGCTGGAAGAGATGGTGGAGCCGTTTTTGATGCAATTGGGTTTTCTGCAACGCACCCGCAGGGGGCGAGTCGCCACGCCCAAAGCCTATCGGCACTTAGGCTTGGAAGCGCCTCCATTGCCACAGCCATCCCTGCCCTTGACCAGTTGAAGCGAAGCGTCATAGGAGGCAGCGAGGATGCAAATTGCGTCGGTGGAAGTCTTTGTCGTTCACCATCCCGTTTGCGGCTTCTTTCGCTTCTTTCCGCAGGACGCTTCGGGGCGAAGCGTCCGACCGAGCGTGTTGGTGAAAATCACGACGGACGACGGCTTAGTCGGATGGGGCGAAACCGTCCCCATCCCGCTCTGGTCTTACGAGACGACGGAGACAGTCATCACGACGATTCGCCAACATTTAGCGCCCGCCATCATCGGGATGGACATTTTTGACCTTGCCGCCATCCATCAAACGATGAACCGACGCATCGCCCCATCCTTCAGCACGGGGCAACCTTTTGCCAAAACCGCCATTGACTTGGCGCTGCACGACTTGATGAGCAAGGCGCTGAAGACACCGCTGCCGAAACTGTGGGGACGCAACCCGCAACCGACGGTCACTTTGAGTTGGACGGTGAACGCGACAACTTTGGAGCAAGCGGAGCAAATCGTCGCCGAAGGTAAACAGCGGGGCTATCGCCACTTCAACATCAAAGTGGCGCCCGACCCCAAGTTTGATGTGGCGTTGGCGAAGTTGGTGCGAAAGTTGGCGCCCGACGGTTTTCTGTGGGCAGATGCTAACGGAGGTTACGATGTGGCGACGGCTTTGCAAGTTGCGCCCAAACTCGCCGACGCGGGCGTGGATGTCTTGGAGCAACCGCTCCCTGCTAACGCCCTTTCAGGTTACCGCGAATTGAAGCGGCAGGGTGCCTTGCCCATCGTCATGGACGAAAGCATCGTTTCGGTGCGCGACCTTTTGGAGTTTTGGCGGTTGGGGTTGCTGGACGGCGTGGCGATGAAAATCCCCCGCATGGGTGGATTGCTTGCCGCCCGCCGATGCGTGGAAGTGTTGCAAGAGTTGGGCTTGATTTTTCTCGGCAGCGGTTTGACCGATCCACCTTTGTCGCTGGCGGCGCATCTATTGCTTTACGCCAGTTACGGGCTTTCGTTTCCTGCCGCCCTGAACGGACCGCAGTTTCTGGAACCTTCGCCCCTTTACAGCCCACTAAGCATCGTGGGTGACCAAGCCCATGTCCCGACAGGTTTGGGGTTGGGCGTTGCCGTCAACGAAGAGCACCTGTCGCCTCAAATGCGCTAACTTCTTTGCACAAGGAAGGTGGTGTCGTGCGCGATGGACAGTCATCGTCGGTGCGTTTGGGTGTTGGCGCTGCTATTGATGGCAAGCGCCGCCGCCCACGAACGCCCACCTTTTGAAGTGCCTGGCGTGAATGAGCGTTACGAGTTGGTCGTGCCCGTCGTCACCACAGCGCCCATCGTGGACGGGAAGTTGGATGAACCTGTTTGGTCACAAGCGGCACAAGCGAAAATCGTTCGGCAAGTTTCGCCGTCCTTGGGGCAACTGGCGTCTTTGCCGACGACGGTGCTGGTCTTAGCGACCACCGATAAGTTGTTCGTTGGTTTCCGTTGCCCTATTGCCAGCAAAGATGCCATCCGTGCCTACGAGACCCGCTATGATGCCCCCATGCGCAAAGATGAACGGGTCAGCATCTTTTTGGACACCTTGCACACCCACGACCGCGCTTACGAGTTCACTGTCAATGCACGGGGCACCCGCGCCGATAGCCGTTTCGGCAACGAGCGTTGGGATGCTCAATGGGCGGCGGCGGTGCAAGTCGGCGAAACGGAATGGACGGCAGAAATCGCCATCCCCTTCGCCATCCTCACCTACGACCCTCGTCAAACTGTCTGGGGCATCAACTTCGCTCGGTTCATTAGCGACCGCGAGGAGTGGACTTTGTGGGCGTTTCATCCCGACCGCCCTTGGGACTTGCGCTATATGCCTCACTTGGTCGGATTGCCTTTGACCCAAAAGCGCAATAACGATGGACCCCGTTGGTTGCTCAAGGCGTTCAGCGTCGCCGACCACACCTTCGGCGATGGTGGGAGCATCGGCAACCATTACGGGTTGGACGGCGAATGGGCATGGCGGCAAAACTTGGCGCTTCGCTTCGTCGTCAAACCCGACTTCAGCGAAGTGGAGGAAGCCTTTGAGAGCATTGATGTCAGTTATGTGGAGCAGTTCGTGCCCGATCGGCGGGAGTTTTTCGTGCAGGGGAGCGAGTTTTTCAGCGAGGTAGCCGTTGCGGGGGAAGGTTGGCGGCGGGGGAGCGACCCCAACCTCTTTTTCTCCCGTCGCATCCAGCGGTTTGATGTGGGGATGAAAGTGACGGGGGTGATGGGCGACAAACGCTTGGGCTTCCTCAGCGCCCACAACTTTGGGGATCACGAACATTCCTTTGTCGTCAATGTCGCCCAGACCTTTGGCACAAGGGGACGGGCTTATCTGGGCTATGTAGATGCCTTGCGCCCGACAAGTTTTCATCGGGGACTTTTGCTGGGGGGCGAATGGCGTTTTGGCGGGCAAGGGCGTTTCTCTTTGCGGGGGAGTTACGCCCGCCATTTCTCCTCGGACGACCAACGGGATGGCGGGGCGGGTTCTTTGCGGCTGAGTTACGGCGATGAGCGATGGTTCGTTTCTTTAGGTTGGACTGCCTTCAGCCCCAACTTCCGTCCCTTCCTCGGCTACACCCCCCGAACGGATTTCAAGCGCTTTTCCCTTTTCGCCCACCGCTCCTTCCGCCCGAGGAATAGCAACGCTTATCGGGAGGCGAACCTTTCGGTTTATTGGCGGCGGGGCGAAACCTTTGGGGGAAGGTTCTTTGACCACAATTACGGGATCAGCGGCAGCATCACCCTTCGGGACTTGACGGAAGTGAGTTTGGGCTGGGAGCGCAACCGCCACGCCGAATACCACATCCGCCCCGAACCCTTTGATGACCACAGCCTGCGCATCGGCATAGACTTTGGAGGCAATCGCCCCTTTCGGGGCGATATTGGCTACACCATCGGGCGCGCCTTTGACGGGCGCTATCGCCAACCTTTCATCGCCTTGCGATGGGACAAGCCTGATGGCAGTTGGCGTTTTCGGTTGGAAATAAGTCAGCGCCACCAAACCTTTGGCGATGGCAGCCGTCAGACCGTTCGGTCACGAGAAATTAGCCTCACTCGCATCTTAAGCGCGGACAAATGGCTGGTGCTGCGTTACTTCCACCGTAGTGGCGATTTCACCATCAAAAACTTCGCCCTCTCTTTTCGGCTCAAGCGGCAAAGCGGCGAGGAACTTTACCTCATCTGGGGCGACCCCCGTGCCCGCCAAACCCGCAACCGCCTCATCGCTAAGTGGATTATGCCCTTCCGCTTTTGACCATCCGCCCAAAGAGCGGTTGACAAAGGCGCTTTGTTCGGGCAAAATATAGGCAGGCTTCGTGGCATGGGGGCGAACTGGGTTCGACGGGAAGGAAAGTGGCATCGGTGGCGGGTCGGGTGGCGCCCGTTAACAGCCAACCCAAATAAGTGCGGCTCCTGTCGCTTTGGCTGCGTAATTGACGCAGCAGCCCGCCTGAGGCTCGCTCGGCGGCTTCAGGGTCGGGTTCAGACCGCCGAGTGCGCTTCCGCTGACGCCCGCTAAGCGGAAGCAAAGAAAGAAGCGGGCTGGGCAACTGACAGCCTGCCGCTGGGCGGTCGGTTGCCGAGAGATAAAACAGCGGCTACGCCCGTAGGCACCGATGTCGCCGCCTTCTCGGACGCGGGTTCAATTCCCGCCGCCTCCACCATTTGCCTTTTGGGAGCGGGGAGAAGATGGGGGATGAGAGGCAGTCAGTTGCGATAGCAGGGCTGGCACATGACATCGGCAAGTTTCGGCAGCGGGCTTTTTGGGGCGAGCGGAAACGACACGAAACTCACGGCGCTGAGTGGCTTGCCAAATTCGTCCTTCCCCGCCTCACCTTCCTGACGGAGCAGGAGCGAACGGAAATCGCTCAAACTGTAGAACGCCACCATGAACAATCGCCCTACGAGCGAGACATCCGCATCGTCAAAATCGCCGACCATTTGGCTTCGGGTGAACGGGTTAAGCGTGAGGGAGAAGAGAGGGGCGACCCATCACAGGAACTTTTGATGCCCGTTTTTGTCAGGCTCAAAATAGGCAACCGCTACTTGCCCTTCTCAGAACAAAGAAGGTGGCGCTACGAGACAACGCCCCTGCGTTTGGATGTCTCCATCTTCCCGAAAGAGCGGGCGGAAGCGGATTACCTGTCTCTTTGGAACGCTTTTGAGCGGGCTTGGAATGCGCTGCCTGAGAGTGCTCCAACTTTTCGTGACTTTGATGCTTTCGTTTTAACATGGCTTTCTTTGCTCCGCATTTACGCATGGTGCGTTCCTGCAGCGGCTTACGAAGACGAACCCGACATTTCCCTCGCTGACCATTTGCAAATGACTGGCGCATTGGCTTATTGCCTTTGGGAGTTGGACGATGCGACCGTTGAACATTTGGAACCCAACCCGCTTGATAGCGAAGTTGAGGTCGCTTTGCTCGTTGGTGGCGACATCACGGGCATCCAACGGTTCATCTACACCATCAGCAGCAAAGGTGCGGCGAAAAGTTTGCGTGGTCGCTCGGCTTACTTGAACCTTCTCTGCGATGCCATCGCTGAGTGGTTGAGACGAAAGTTGCAAGTTCCACCTTGCAACATCATTTACAGCAGCGGCGGTCACTTCTACCTTCTGGCTCCGTTGAGCAAGCAGGGCAAAGTTGATGAGTTGCGGCGTGAACTCCTTGACTTGCTCTTTGACTTCTTCGGCGGTGAACTTGCCATCGTCGTTGAAGCCATCCCGTTAAGGGCTTGCGATTTCAAAATTGACACGAGTGTTGACAGAAGCCCGTTGAGCAAACGATGGGAAGAACTGGCGCGAAAGTTGAGCCAACGAAAGGGGACGCTTTGGCGTGAGCGAATTGTCAGCGACCCAAGTTCCGTCTTTGGTCCCTTTGGGCAAGGGGGCGAAACCGAAACTTGCGATGTGTGCCATAGCGAGCGCGACGAACCTGAGGGCATATTGCGTCGTGGGTTACGCCGTCCCGTTGAGGAGCGATTGAGGGGCGACGAAATCGTTTTGCGATGTTCACTGTGCGAAAGTTTTGAGGAGTTAGCGGACAAAATTTGGAAGGCGAAGTTTTTGCTTTTGCGACCTCATCATCAACCGCCTCGCGGTGAACTTCAATGGCATTCTGTCCTGCAAGCATTGGGTTTGGAACTTTGGCTTGAAGATGAAGACGAACTACTCAGGCATTACCGTGATGGCGATTGGGTGCTGCGGATAAACGATGCCGACTTAACGCCCGTTCGTCGCAACAACGCTGTCGTGCCCGTCATCAGTTTCCGCTTTTTGCCCCAATACACGCCGACGGTCACGCAAGACGGGATTCAACGCATCGCCGACTTGACCGAGTTGTCGGAGCGCTCGGAAGGAGCGCCTTACTTTGGGGCTTTGCGGATGGATGTGGATAGTTTGGGGCGATTGTTCTCTGAAGGGCTTGATGGCATGGCTTCACTCTCTCGCTTGGCGACTTTTTCCCGCTCGCTGACCGTCTTCTTTGAGGGCTACTTGAACGAACTTTGCCGACAAGTTGACCTTGAACGAGGCAATCAATCCCGTCTCTACCTGCTTTACTCTGGTGGCGATGACCTTTTCGCTGTCGGAAGTTGGGATGCTGTCATTAGGTTGGCGGAGAGGGTGCGGGCGGAATTTCGCCGTTACGCCTGTCACAATCCCTGCGTGACCGTTTCAGCGGGCGTTAGTGTCCACCACGAAAAGTTCCCGCTGTATCAGGCAGCCGAAATCGCCAAAGAGTTTTTGGAGGCGGCGAAAAACTTTGTTCACCCTGACGGTCACGAAAAAGATGCTTTGGGATTTTGGGGACGAGTTGTTGATTGGGATGAAACCCAAAATTGGCTTCGCAGGTGGCACGACAAGTTGGTTGAGTGGCTTGAAGGGCATCAAGCGACGAGGGCGCTACTTTTCAAACTCGCCCGCATCGCTGAACTTCACGAGGAATTGAAACGGCGTTTGGAGCGAAAGTTAAGGTTGAGCCCAGAGGAAATTGAGCAGCGGCTGAAGTTTGAGAAGTGGCGGTGGCGGCTCGTTTACACCATCGCCCGTGAAAAGGCGGAACTGCAAAGCGAACTTAAAAGCCTGCAAGAGGATTTGGTGCAACGAGACTTCATCCGCCATCTACTTTTGCTCACTCGTTGGACTGAATTGAGCACGAGACGATAGCGACTTAGAGGGTGAGGCTCCCGCCGAACCCATTATGGCAAAGTGAGGTGATGCAAACATGAGACAGCAACAGAGTGGGCAAAGGCGTGAACAATATGAAGAACGCCTCCCCAACCTTTTTCTGGTGGAAATCGGTGAAGTTCGGGAAAATCGCCGACAGCCTCGTGATTACCGCTTGAGTGAAGATGCCCCTTGTCGCGAAATCGTCACATCGGAGTCTCCACAAGCCGCAAAGAAACTGGTTGAATGGTCTGAGCACTTAGGTGAGTTTCTGGCACGCAGAGGGTTAACCACATCGCAAATCCGCAAAGTCTTCGGTGAAGTTCGTCGGTTGTGGATGGAAGCGCAGAAAGGATGGACGGATGTCCTAACGAGGAAAGTGCATCTGCTAATCCCCAAACTTGAGTATGCTGCCCGAAAAGAGGTTGCAGTGAAAGCCTTGCGGGCAGTTCTTGTGCCGTCAATTCGGGAAGTGCTTGAAGGCGGAAATCATGACGAAATCCGCAAGCGCTTTGAGCGTTTCGTTGAGTTCTTTGAGGCAATTCTCGCCTACCATTACGCCTTTGGCGGTAAGTGATGAGGAGGTGAACCATGATGTCTCAAAACCAACCACAAAAGAACGCCCCGAAACTTTTGGGCAAGGTCATCGTTGCGGCTATCATCAAAGCCGTGACGGGTTTACGCATCGGCGCTGCGACTTCGGGCTTGGACATCGGTGGCGTTGACCAACCCGTCTTGCGCGACCCTGTCACCGATAAGCCTTACATTCCCGGTTCATCCCTCAAAGGTAAACTTCGGAGTTTGCTCACGAAGGCTTATGGATTGCCGTTGCAATGCCTTGTGGAGCGCGAGCCTCAAATCTGGATTCATTGGTGCGTTGAGGAGGAACGCTATACTGAATGCTTAGTATGCCCGACTTTCGGCATCACGCCAGAAAAGGAACGCTCAAGATGGGTAACCCCAACACGCCTCATCGTCCGAGATGCCAAGTTGCTTGATGAACTTGAGGTCACCGACGAAGAAGGTAACATCCGCAGGGTAAGGTGGCAGGATGTTGAGACGGATTTGCCCTACACGGAAGTCAAGATGGAAGTTGCTCTGGACATCATCACAGCAGCGTCAAACCCGAGACAAATGGAACGAGTGCCTGCAGGCGCTTTGTTCGGCGGCGACGATTTGTTGCTCTTCAGTGTCTTCGATGAGTTGGAGCAAGACGGCAAGAAAATCATTGATCCCGAGCGAGAACGGGAAAGGCTTCGTGCGGTTTTTCTGGCGATGAGGCTTTTGGAGGATGACTATTTGGGCGCTTCAGGAACTCGTGGCTACGGCAAAATCAAGTTTCAAAACATCACCGTTAAGTGGCGTCCCATTGACTTTTACCGCGACCCGCAAAAGCATGCTGAGGTGGAACTTTGGTGTGGCGACGATTTAAGGGAGTTGCTGGCTCGGTTTGAAGAAATCATCGGCAACAAAATTTGGAGAAAGCAGGGAGAGAAAGTTGAACCTGCCTCGAAATGAAGTTATGTGCGCCAAAATATGGAACTGAAAGGTGTGAATTTGCGATGAGAGCGGACAAAAGAAAACAAGACAACTTGCCCCTGATTTGGCAAAAAGCGGAGCGGTTGGCAGAAGGCATTTATCGCCTGCATTTTCCCAACGGTAGGTATTGCTACGGCTTCGTTTTTCCTGACGGAACTCATGCCACTTTATCATCCGAGCATCCGCTTTCCTTGAAAGATTTGCGGTTGATCTACCGAGCCGAGGTAAAAGCGAAAGAAATGAGGCAGCGTATGGAAGAAGGCAAGTTTGACCTTAAGGAACTTGAACGAACCCAGCAGCGCCGTTGGCAGGAGTTACGCGATTTAGGCTTGCTTTTGGAGCAAGAGGACGATGAAGCGTTTTTGGACGATTGAGGTGCGGTTGGTCATAGACACAAATGTCCGCCTGGCAGCAGAGTTGGCGTCGTCAAAAGAAACTTCCGCTGCTGCTCAACTTTTGCGTTTGATTCAACGGAAAGTCTATGAGCGAGCAAGTGGGAAACGGCAGCGAGTTGTTGTCGTCTGGCTTCGGTCATTGGAAATGCAGAACGAGTTGCGAGAGCAGTTAGCAAAGCGAGGCTTTCGCTCGAGTTGGGTTTTGAGCATCCTGCAGGAAACAGCAATGTTTAGCGAACTTGTCACGGTTGAGGAGAGAGACATTTCAAACCTGAGAAAGCAAGCGCCACTTGAGGCACATGATGACCTTCATGTCATTGCTTGTGCCATCAAGGGAAAAGCGACGCACATTGTCACTTACGATAAGCGCCATCTTTTGACGCCAGAGGCGAAGCGATTCATGCGCCGTTACGGGATTAAGGTTGTCACACCAGCGGAGATGTTAGATGAATTGAGGCGGTTGGGTGACCCTTAAAGAGGGTAGGTGATGTTGATGCAATTTGGGGAAGTGAAGTTGCACCCAAAAGGCGCTTTCCATGTCGGCGAAAGAGGGATCGGCTACGAGGGTGCAACGGAGTTTGTCCCTGCCGATACGCTGTTTGCTGCTTTATGTGCTGGTTGGGTTCTGCTTTATGGAGAAGATGCGTTGGTGAGTGACTTGCTGCCGAACGATAAACCTGACTGGACACCTCCCTTCCTCATCTCATCAGCCTTCCCTTTCGTCGCATCAGTTCGCTTTTATCCCAAACCCATGCTGCCATCGCCGCAAAACCGAATTCGCTGGAAGGAGGTCAAGTGGGTTTCGGAAGGTGTTTTGAGAGCGTGGCTTAAGGGTGAAAGCCTTGCCAGCAAAGAACTGCAAACCCTGCACGAAAAAACAGTTGTGCTTTTAGCGGATGAGTGGGAGCAAATTTGCAAGGATTTTGGGTTGCATTCTCTTGAAGGCATCAAATTCTGGGCAGTTCAACGAGTCCCACGAGTGGTTCTGGATACCGTCACTCATGCCTCTTCACTTTTCCACTTCGGTCGGCTCATCTTCCATGAGGGTTGCGGCTTGTTCTTTCTCGTCCGCTTTATGCGAGACGACATTGCAGAAAAGTTCAGTGCGGTCTTAAGGCTGATGGGCGATGAAGGGATTGGTGGCGACCGGACGACAGGAAGTGGCAATTTTCGCCCTCAGTTCAGCAGCGCTGTCCCTGATTTTTGCGAACCGAAAGGAAGCCAATGGTTTGTCAACTTGTCGCCCCTGTTTCCGAAGCCCAAAGAAACCTCTTCGCTTTTTGCCGATGGCTGCAATTATCGGCTGACGATTAGGTCGGGTTGGGTGGGAGGAGTTTTGCCCTCTTCGGTGCGAAGGAAAACTGTGAGGATGGTCTGTGAAGGTTCGGTGCTCTGTGGCAGCGCTGAAAAGGTCTGGGGCAAGATGGTGGATGTAACGCCAAACGGTGCTCATCACCGTGTTTACCGTTGGGGTTACGCTTTCCCTGTCGCGTGCGAGGTGAGACCATCGTGATTAAAACACTTACTTATGCCCGCACTTTCACTGTCACCTTTCTCTCGCCAGTTCACATCGGCACAGAGGAGAGACTGGACGAACACGACTTCGTTTACGAAAACGGACAACTCATTCGTTTCCGTGTAACGCCGATTTTGGAACAAATGGATGACGAGCAATTGAGCCAGTTTGTGGAGAATGGGCTGGAAGCGGTCATGGACTGGCTTCGCCAAACGGAATTGTGGCAGCGAGCGAAAGTTTACCAATCGCCAGTTACCCGTCAGCCCAACTGGCGCAGTGAACCTATTCGCCCTTTCATTGCCGACCCGCTTTTGCGACCTTATTTGCCGGGCACAGAAATCAAGGGAGCGATTAGAACCGCTGTCGCTTGGTGGCTGATAAAGCAAATGGACGGACGACAGCGAAAAGAGATGAAGAACCGGATTGGCAGGAAACAGCAAGATGGGCGAATTGTGGAAGAAAGGGACCGAAGGTGGGCAGGTCAATGGTTGGAGCAAAGTTTGTTTGGAAGCGACCCAAATCATGACATCCTGCGTTCCTTGCGAGTCCAAGACAGCACACCCGTTGAACCTGAACGGTTAAAAGTTTTTCCCGTCATTGTTGCTGTCAGGACAAATAAAGGCTTGCAATGGCTGCAATCGCCACGAGGTGGGGAGCGAAGAAGCCGATACACTGATGACCACCGACAAGCCGTTGCCAACTTTTGTGAATGTTTGGACGGTAGTGTTTCTGGCGTTAAATTGACAGTTGCAAGCGACACCTTTTTGAGCGATGGCGAAATTGAAAGGGGCGAGGTAAAACTCAGCGTGCCTGAAGAATTGGGTTGGGAGGAAACAAAGCGACAAGCCGTCAATAATTGGGAAACAGCCTGCAACGAACTGGCGAAAGAGGTGGCGGAGTCTGAGCGCAATTGGTGGAAGGAAGTCAAAGATGCGACTCATGACATCGGTGTTAAAACGGTGGCAGCGAGGATGGAGCGGTTTTATGACGAGTTGTCAAATCGCATTAAGGCTGAAAGTGATGAAGCGGTTTTTCTCAACATCGGTTGGGGAGGAGGTTGGCGGACAAAGACGGTTGTGGAATTGTTCGGTGACGAGGCAGTGCAAGAAGTGGTCAGCCGTTACGGACTTGACCGAGGTTCTCACAGCCGTCCCTTCCCGAAGACGAGGAAAGTTGCGTGGCGAGGTAGCAATGATTTCGTTCCTTTGGGTTGGTTGAAACTCTCGCCCGTTGTGAGGTGAGGA
>Ga0079992_136530_pt1 | contig 13252 bp, 10 predicted proteins | sample FaiFalFF_MnMetaG_3_FD_69197 | JGI IMG/M metagenome (GOLD analysis project Ga0079992, IMG submission 69197) | Freshwater microbial communities from Yellowstone National Park, Wyoming, USA - Fairy Falls B (FF_Mn_B) MetaG (SPADES assembly) (version 2) | ecosystem: Environmental > Aquatic >... | reverse complement strand
GAAATAAAAGAAGCAGAAAGTAAAGGCAAAAACTATGTAGAAAGAAACGGAAGATTAAAAAGAATAAAAGTCTATGAGTTTACCGTAGTTATAAGACCAGACCTTGGACAGCAAAAGGAAAAAGAAGTTATAGAGGAGATAAAAGATTTTGTATCAAGAAAAGTTGGCTTAATAATTGAAGAGAAAAACTGGGGAGAAAAAGAATTGGCTTACAGAATAAAAAGATACGATAGAGGTAAATATTTTTACTTTGAATATAAATCAACAGGAGAAGGAGAACAAGAACTACGGAAATTCCTTGAAACCCATGATGATGTCCTAAGATACCTTATAGTCAAGAAAGAAAAGATAGAAACAAAAGGGCATCTGTGGAGACAAAAGATGAAAGAAGCATTATCATAAATATTTGATGGGAATTTTTAGGTCAATCATAAATGATGTATTAGGGATTTTCTCATTTTCTGGAATTATTCTGAGAGAAATAGCAAAACCTCCGTTTAGATTCTCTCTTTTATACAAAGAAATAGAGTTTTGCGGGATGAAATCAATCCCCATTATTTTCATAACATCAACATTTCTTGGGATGGTTTTCACTTTACACTCAATAAGAGCTTTTTCACTTGCAAAAATGGAGTCTTTGGTTGGACCATCTGTTGTTCTATCTTTTGCAAGGGAGCTTGCAAGCGGATTCAGCGCGCTCATAATAACAGGAAGAGTTGGCTCCGCCTATTGCTCAAAAATAGGAACGATGAAAATTACAGAACAAATAGACGCTCTCTCTGTTATGGGAATCTCTCCAACTCACTATGTAGCAGTACCAAAAATATTAGCTCTATCTATAAGCATGCCAATAATATATTTTCTGTTTATAGTCTTTGGAATTTTTGGCGGAATAATATCAGCAGCATCATATAACATAGACGCAGAATTTTTTTTGAAAGATGTTCATAACTGGGTTGATATTGAAGACATAATTTTAGGTGCAACAAAATCTTTTTCATTTGGACTTACAATAGGAATAGTATCATGTTATTTTGGTTTTTCCGCAAAAGGTAGCGCAGAAGCAGTAGGCGAAAGAACAACAGAATCAATAGTCTACACTATGGTAGCAATTTTTATCCTCAATTACATAATATCTTATCTTTTCTACACAATAAGATGATTTACTTCAAGTCAAATTTATCCATCTCTTATCTTACGCTTACTTATATACATCTCCCCTAAAATCTGCTTCATAGAAGACCACAATTTTCTCATCCTTATATATTTTGAAAATCACCCTTATTTTACCTATCCGCAAACGCATAAAACCTTCCCAATCACCTCGCAACTTCTTTATATCTAAATTTACCCGCTTTTGACCTTCAAGAGAGTCAAGAAACTCATTTATCTTCTCTTTTATCTGATTTCTCTGTTCCGATGGCAAACTTTCCAGGAATTTTAGGACTTCTTTTCTGAACCCCGTCTTCCAAGCCATTCATCCCCCTCCACGAATTCATCTTCTGTGTAATTGGGAGACCCGTATCTTTCTTGAATATCCTTCATCTCTTCGTCAGAAACATAAGGCAGAGAATTAATCCACAAGTTCAAAAATTCCTCACGCAAAACTTCCCTTACAGCCTCTTTGATTATCTCTTTTAACTTTGATATATCTAAACTATCCATAGCACAACTTATTAAACCTTCATTTACTATAATTTTATCAGTAGTAATAATTTAAGAATTTTGAAACCTTTGGAAGAAAAATTTCAAATTTTCTCTATATCTTCAAGAGCATATTCTGAAAGTTTTTGAAACCTATCAATCTCTATATCATAAATTTCTGCCCTTCCTACATCTACTATAACTGGGAATTTCAATTTATTCCCTCTTGTTTTTTTATCAAGCTTCATAGAAGAGAAAAATTTTTGACGGTCTATATTTTTTTTGAACTTTGACCAATCAACACCAGAGAAAAATTCATAGAAAATTTGTTTTGCCGCATCATAAACTTTTGAATTTCCCAAAATAGCAGATGAAATTTTACTTTCAGCTATCAAACCTAACACAACAGCAAGTCCGTGAGGTATTGAAAAACCTAAACTTGATTCTATTGCGTGTCCGATAGTGTGTCCAGCATTCAAGATCATCCTCAAACCCGTCTCCTCTTTTTCATCCTCTGACACAATTTTTGCTTTCAAAGAGGAACTCAAAGAAACGACTTTTTTGAGATGTTCAGGTTCTCTTTTTAAAATGCTTTCTTTGTTTTTGAGCAAAAATTCATAAAGCTCACAAGACAAAGATAGAGCGTATTTTATAACCTCTCCCATTCCAGACAAAAATTCCAAATCAGGTAAAGTTTCAACAAATTTTATATCCGATATTACAATTGATGGCTGATAAATTACTCCTATCATGTTCTTTGCTTTCAGAGTATTGACCCCTGTTTTTCCACCTATTGCAGAATCAACTTGCGAAAGTAAGGTAGTAGGTATGTTTATATAACCTATACCTCTTAACCAGCATGCAGCAATAAATCCTCCAAGATCACCAATAACTCCACCACCGAGCAAAGTGAGAAAATCACTTTTTTTAATATCTAAATCTGAAAAATAGTTCCAGCTGTAAATGGCATAAAAAACATCTTTTGTATTTTCTCCTTCTGGTAGATTCAATTCAAAGGTTTCAAGTCCTAATTTTGAAAGAAAATCTAATATTACTTCACCCGTTGTTTTTTCATCAGAATACATCACATCTTTTATTGAGTGAAAAGATAATATAGCTGTTTTTCTTGCTTGCGGAAAAATTCTTTTGAGTTTTGCCGAAAGATAATCTAAAACCTCCGAATTATCAAAGATTTTGTATCCTACAACAATATCGTATGACCTTTCGGCAAGATTGACCCTTACAAAATCAATCAAAGATGTAAGTTTTAGAAAATTCAATATTTCTTCCGCCACTTCATCGGGAGTTTTTTCTGTTGTATCTATGTAAAAATCGTTTATTTTATACCACTTTTCTCTTTGCAAGATAAGCTGTTTTAGTCTTTCTTCTGGTGAATCTCCTTTGAGAAGGGGTCTTTCTTCACGACTTCCCTTTATTCTCTCAAAAAGTTTTTCGGGCTTTCCTAAAAGATTAATCACTATCCCATTATTTCTTATTGTGTGAAGATTTTGGGGATTTATCACGGCTCCTCCACCGAGAGAAACTACAAAATTGCCTTCCTTCTGAACAACATCCCGAATTACTTTTGCTTCCAAAAACCTAAAATAATCTTCGCCATCTTGCAAAAATATATCTTTTATTTCCTTACCAGAAATCTGCTTTATTATTTCGTCTGTATCTAAAAATTCGTATCCAAGTTTCTGAGATAAAATTTTACCAACAGCAGTCTTTCCAGATCCAGATGGACCAGTTATAAAAATAAACCTTCTCATTACTACTAACCAAAGAAAATAATTTTTGCAACAAATATAAGCGTTAAAAGCAAAATTATCGGATTAAGCTCATTCCATCTTCCTGAAACAATTTTTAAAAATGTCCAGCTTATGAAACCAAAAATAATTCCATCAGATATGCTCAAAGTGAAAGCCATAGTTATCAGAGTTATAAAAGATGGTAAAGCTGATGTGATATCATCCCAATTTACTTTCAAGGAAGAAAGCATAAAAAATCCAACAAATATCATGGGTACAGCAACTTGTGGATAGAAAATTTTGCCTTGATACTCTATTCCTCCAGCAACAGATTTTACAACCGGGTAGAAAAATAAAGAAAGGAGAAAAAGAATTGCAACTACAAAAGCAGTAATTTTTGTTTTTCCTCCCGCCTGAATGCCAACAGCTGATTCAACATAAGTTGTAAGAGTTGTTGTGCCAAGCGGAGCTCCAATACAAGCTCCAAGAGAGTCAACTATAAAACACCTTTTTACTGTCTTTTTATCAGGTTCTATTCCGCTTACTTGAAATAATCCAACCAAAGTCCCTGCTGTATCAAAAACATCAAGAAACAAAAGTATAAGTAAAGCTTTCACAAAAATTTCAAAATTAGGCAAAAAAGGAGAAAAATAAGGGAATTCAGAGGGTAAGTGAGGCATCTGAAAAAATTTTTCAAAAGATACAAAACCTTTAAAGTACAGAAAAATTGTTGATGCAATAACTCCTAAAATAACTGCCCACCTTATGCCGATCGCATATAAAGTGGCTGAGACAGCAAGTCCCAAAGCAGTAGCTAAAAAAGGGATACTTGATACATCACCAAGCTGGGTTAAAGTTGCAGGATTTGCCTGAATTATTCCTCCCCACTGCAATCCTACAAAAGTAATAAGGAGACCAATTCCAGCAGATATGGCGCTTTTGAGATCAGCAGGTATAGACCTCAAAATCAGAGGCAAAATTCCTGAAAGAGAAATGATCAGCGATATGATAGCTGAAATAAAGTTTATAAATAGAGCTTGTTTTATATTAAGTCCAAGCGCTCCTGCAACAAAAAGCGCAACAAAAACATTATGTCCCATAGCAGGAGCGACAGCAAATGGAGTGTTTGCAAAAAGTCCCATAAGGAAAGTAGCAATTGCAGAACTTAAAGCAGTAGCAAAAAAGACAATATAAGGGTCAGCTCCTGCACCTTGAAGAATTGAAGGCTGAACAAAAAGAATATAAGCCATAGCCGAAAAAGTTGAAAATCCAGCAAGAACTTCCCTTATGAAAAACATAGCTATTTCGCCCCCCTCTACCCTGCTCTACTTCAAAAAATTTTTCTGAACTTCCATTTCTCCTAATTTTTTGTTTCATTTTTTAAATTTTACCTTAAAACTTCACCTACCGTTTTCATCCCCGGGACAAGATATTTTTTAACATAATCTTGAATTTTTTCTTTGATGTTCTGAATTTTTGAAACATCGTATCCTGATTCTTCAAGCTTTTTTATATTGGCTTGTGTGAAGTTCTGATATTGCTTTTTTATATCTTCTGGCATATCAAAGTATTCTACCTTTGGTTCAAGTCCAAGACCATAAAATGTAGATTCTACCACAAAGTTGAAAGAATGAGCCTTTCCAGTTCCCACATTGAAAATCCCTGTTTTACCTTTTTCAAAAAGATAGAAAACTATATCAACGACATCAAAAACATAAATAAAATCTCTCTTCTGCTCTCCATCTGGTATTTCTGGAACAAAAGATTTAAATAGTTTAACTTTCCCATAATTTACTATTTGCTCATATGCTTTTGATATAAAGCTTCTCATCTCACCTTTGTGGTATTCATTAGGACCGAAAACATTGAAAAATTTCAATCCGAGAGCATAATTTAAGTAGTTATTTTTCCAGAGCCACAAATCAAAAAGATGTTTTGAAAAAGCGTACGGATTCAAAGGGGTAAGTTCGTGGAGTTTTTCTTCATCATCATCAAATCCTTTTTCACCTGCGCCATATGTTGCAGCAGAAGATGCATAAACGAACCTTATATTTCTTGAAAGAGCAAAAAGGAAAAGTTTTTTTGAGAACTCATAATTTTCTTTTAGAACGAGACCAAAATTTTTTTCTGTTGTTGATGTTTTTGCTCCAAAATGAAAAATCACATCTACCTTCATTGACTGAACGACATCAAAAAAATCATTTTTATCTATAACATCATAAAATTCAAGACCAACGAGATTTCTCCATTTTGAATGTGAGTTAGTATCAGAAAAGGAATCAACCACAAGAATTCTATCTTCACCTTCTTTATTCAGTTTCCATATAAAAACGCTTCCTATGAACCCTGCTCCGCCCGTGACCACAACCATTTCTTTTGCCCCTCCTCTTCTTTGAAAAAAACCAATTTAAATTTTCCTTTTATTTTTTCTCCTTCAAGTTCAAAAACCACCCTGTTATTTTTCACACTTATCCATTTTACCTTGCCCCTATCGTATATTTTGACATCTCCTGCTCCGTACATACCTTCTGGAATTTTGCCTTCAAAGTTGTTATATTCAACGGGATGAGGTTCAGTTTCTATTGCAAGCAGTTTTTCTCCTTTTGCAGGTTCTTTTGCTTTTGGTATAGCAAAGCTCCACATAACGGTATCTTTGTTTTCAACTTTTATACCTAATAACTCATAAGATTTTTTATCCATTTGCTCAAAATCATCGGGAGTTGAAGGTACTTCCAATCTCAGATCCCAGTGAAGTCTTTTTGCTTTGTGTTGATGTATCACAAATTCACCCTCTGACATCTCATAAGGCAGTTTCACATCAGAATATTTTTTGTAAGTCCTTTTAAGTTTTGAATTTATCAAGACTTTCCCCGGGAAATGTGAGAAAATAAAGATTTAACCTATTCATTATTTATATTATTGTTAGCTTAAAATTCAAGTAAGATGATAGCTTCATTCATAATTCTTTTTGTATATGGATTAACCATAGATTTGAAGACATCTTTAGAAAGCGCTCTGGAATACTCCCCACATTTGAAATCATTAAAAGAGGAGATGAGGAGTTTTGATGGGAAAGCTTTAATATATAGGTGGTATATCAACCCTTCAATAGGAGTAGAATTTGGAAACTTTGGAACCTCTAAGGAAAGTTTTGGAAAAAGCCCATTTTACAGATTATCCTACCTGCAACCCATCCTCCTATATCCAATAGGGAATTTATCAAAGGAAGTTGTAGAAAATGAAAAACAAGCTTTTAGATTGTTCTTGGAAAAAGAGAAAAATATTCTTTTAGGTGAAGTTTATAGGACATTTTACGAAGCGCTCTACAAAAAGGAGCTTCTCAAAATAGCGGAAACCAATTTAAAGATTTCTGATGAAATTTATAAGTTTGTGAAAAAGCTTTACGAATTCGGTGAAACAACGAGGATAGAAATTTCTAAGGCTGAAACGGAAAAAAAGCTTGCCAAAACAGAATTTGAGATAGCGAAGGCTGAATATAAAAACACCTTAAAAAAGCTTTATTCTCTGGTAGGTAAAGAAGTAGAAGATGTAGAAGGAAATTTGGAAGACATAAAAGAAATTGGAGAGATAAAACCCGAAGAATTACCCCATGTAAGGTTGTATGATTACACTATTGAAAGCATCAAAAGAAGTATAGAGTTGGAAAAACTTTTTGCAAAACCACAACTGAGCATAGAAGTTCTTACTGAAAAGGTGGCAGAAAGAGAATATGGTATTAGGTTCGGCATTACTACAACACTCCCTCTCTTTTACAGGAAAGAAGGAGAAATAATACAACTTATGAGTCAGGCAAATGCTTTGAGCTATCAGAGGGAAAAAGAAATAATCAATATCAAAAGCGAATACGAGAACTTGATGAAAAGATATACTGTTATCAAGGAGGAATTTCAAAGAATAGAAGATGAAATTTTGCCAAGAGCAAAGCAGAACCTAAGCCTGGCTATAAAGAGTTACCAACTCCGCATCATAACCTTTTTAGAACTTTCCGATACAGAAAGAAGATATGTGGAACTTCTAAAATACAGAGCTGGAATTTTGATGAAAGCTCATGAAGAATTTGCAAAATACTTAACCTTAGGAGGAAAGCTATGAAGTTTTTTTTGATCTTACTATTTCCATTTTTTGTTTTTTTTCAAATAATAAAAGTAGATGAAAACATCCAAAAAAAGCTGGGTATAGACCTTTATAAAGTAAAGGTAGAAGAAGTTCAAAATAAAATCCTCCTTCCTGCTACTGTGAGCGACCATGCAGAACTTGTAGCAGAGGTGTATCCACCAATTAGCTGTGTTATAAAAAAGCTATATGTTAAAGAAGGAGACAGAGTTAAAAAGGGCTATCCCTTAGCGCTTATATATTCCCCTCATATAGCAGAGATTCAGGCACAAATAAGAATGGCAAAAGTCAAATTGAAGACCGCTGAAGAGACCTTAAAAAGAGAGGAAATGTTGTACAAGGAAGAAGTTATTCCCTACTCACGCTATTTTTCCGCAAAGGTGGAGTACGAAAAAGCTAATGGAGAATATAACGCACTGCTTTCAAATCTAAGATCTTTTGGAGAGGTGATAGGGAATTCAGTACTCGTTAGATCTCCAATAGACGGTTATGTTGTGGAACAAAAAGTTTTCCTCGGGAGCGGTGTGGATATATCAAAAGAAATGTTTAAAATTCACGGACACGAAAAGCTTTGGGTATATGCATATGCACTCCCGGAAGATGCAGTAAAGGTCAAAATAGGTACAAAGGGTTATGTAATGTGGCAAGGAAGTAGAATCCCCGGCTATGTTGATTACATATCAGCAGATGTAGATAAAGACACAAAAAGGGTCTCCATAAGACTTTTGGTAAATAATACAGAAGAGATACTGAGACCAGGTCTTATTACAACAGTTGAGTTAGATCTTGGAAAAACTTACGGCTTTTGGATACCACAAAAGGCTGTGGTAAATATAAATGGTAAGGATTTGGTCTTTGTAAAAACGCCCGAAGGGTTTTCCCCAGCAGAGGTAAGAGTAATAAAGAAAGAAAAGGAAAAGGTTTTGGTGGAAGGAATAAAAGAAGGACAAAAAATTGCAGTCGGTGGTGTAATATTTTTGAAATCTCAGTTAGAAAAATGACCAAGCTTTTGGGATTTAGGCTTCTGGTACTTTTATCGTTGGCGCTGGCGATAGGAATCGGAATATGGAGCTTTTTAAGGCTTCCAATAGATACCTTTCCTGACCCAACTCCTGCTCAGGTGACCATATATACAGAAACTCCCGGACTTTCCGCAGAGGAAACAGAAGTTTTCGTCACAAAGCCCATAGAGTCGGTCATGTCTGGGATAAACGGAGTAGAACTTGTAAGGTCCATAAGCATACCGGGACTCTCCTATGTTAGCGTTTTCTTCAAGGATGGAACCGATATATACTTTGCCAGAAACTTGGTTTCTCAAAAGCTTCGTGAAGCACAATCACAGATACCGCAAGGTTATAGTCCAAGAATGGGACCAAACACCTCAGGTCTTGGGAACGTACTTTTTTATGCGCTGATTGATGAAAAAGGAAATTACACCCTGGAAGACCTAAAGACATTACAAATCTGGAAGGTAAAGCCTTTGGTGAAGTCGGTAGATGGAGTAGAAGAGGTGTCCCAGTGGGGTCCCGAAAAAGCTTATCTTATAAAGCTTGACCCAACCACCATGAGCCTTTATGGAATAACTTTTCAAGATGTCGTAAAGTCGCTCGAAGAGTATAATCAGATAGCAGGGGGAGGATTTTTGAAGTCTCCGCAAGGAGATTTGGTGGTAAGGGGACTTGGAAGGGTAAAGAGCATAGAAGAGTTAAAAAACATACCAATAAAAAAGTTGGAGTGGATCTCCATAACGCTGGATCAGATAGCTCAGATAGAACCTGGTGAGCTTCCAAATAGAAGAGGAGCCTTTATCTTGAACGGTCAAGAAGTTCAGGGAAACATAGTGCTAAAGAGGATAAATATAAACACGAAGGAAATTGTATTTGCCCTAAAAGAAAAGTTAAAGGAGGCTCAAAATATTCTCCCAGACGGAGTAAAGATAGAGGTTTTGTATGATCAGTCTTACCTTACCGAACAAGCTGTGAATACAATAAAGAAGGCTCTTGTAGAGGGTATTATTCTTGTTTCAATCGCCATAATGCTTTACCTGTGGAACGCACGAACAGCCTTGCTAGTAGTCTTGTCAATACCTTTGACCATGCTTTTGACATTTATCCTTATGAAGCGCGCTGGACTATCCGGGAACTTAATGTCCTTAGGTGGTTTAGCCATAGCCATAGGGCTCTTTGCTGACGCCACCGTGGTGGTAGTAGAAAATATTTATAAGCATCTATCAGCAAGCAAAACCAAGAACAAAATTCCTGTAATCATAAATGCAGTTCTTGAAGTAATAAAGCCCGTAAGCTTTGCAATAGGAGTAATAGTTGCGGTATTCTTACCCATATTTACCTTTGAGTCTGTGGAAGGCAAATACTACAAACCACTTGCACTAACCATTATATTTGCCCTACTCTCCTCTTTGGTAGTTGCCCTATTCTTTATGCCGGTACTTTCTTCTTACCTCCTGAGGGGAGGAAGGGAGGAAACTTACCTCTTTGCAAGACTCAGAGGAAAATACTTATTGATTCTTGAAAAAGCCTTCAAGGTCAGACCTTTGCTCATTATCTTGGCATTCCTTTCGTTCATACTATCTCTCTTCTTACTTTCAAGAACCGGAACTGAGTTCGCACCAGAGTTGGAAGAGGGCGCAGTGCTCGTGAAATCATTCCCAAACCCAAACGTATCCCTGGATGAAGCAAAAAGTGTTGCTAAAATAGTAGAAGAGACTGCCTTAAAGTACTCTAAGGTAGTAAGAACCTTTTCCACCATAGGAAGAGCTGAGGTAGCCGAACCCGAAGATGTCAACTACATAGAAACATTCATAATACTCAAACCATCCTCACAATGGAAAAACTTTAAAACCAGAAAGGAGTTCGTAAATATGATGAGGGAAAATTTAAAGGATATACCCGGTGTGGAGTTTAGCTTTACTCAGCCTATCAAGATGAGAATAGACGAACTTCTTTCGGGAGTAAAAGCTACAGTAGCCATAAAGGTTTTTGGAGATGACCTAAAGAAAATAAATCAAATTGCCCATCAGGTGGAAGAGATAGTAAAGAAAATAAAGGGTGCAGTGGATGTGGAAACAGAAGCCCAATCAGGGAAAATGCAACTGAGAATATTGCCTAAAATTGAAGAGTTAAAGCGATATGACTTGACAACTTCAGAGCTTATGGAACTCATCGCTTATGCCTTAGGTGGTAAAGAAGCCGGCTATCTTCAAAAGGATGAACTACTCTTCCCCATAGTAGTTAGCCTAAAGGAAAAAAACTTGGAAGATTTAAAGAACTTACCACTCTTTTTGAAATCCGGAAGTATGATAAGCCTTTCTCAGGTAGCGTATCTGGAAATATCAGAAGGCTTTCAAAAGATAAGGAGAGAAAACGGCATAAGATTTGCATTGGTACAGTGCGATGTTTCAGGTAGAGATTTGGGCGGTTTCGTAAAAGAGCTGAAAGAAAGAATCTCCAGAGAGATAGAACTTCCCCCGGGCTACTTCATAAGCTTTGGAGGACAGTTTGAAAATCAACAGAGGGCTATGAAAAGGTTAGCGGTTGCAGTTCCAATCTCCATAGCTTTGATATTTCTCCTCCTTTACATAAACTACAACTCAGTCAGGGATGCTCTAATAGTTATGCTAAACGTCCCCTTTGCTACCATAGGCGGAGTTTTTGCTTTATACTTTTCTGGATACAACCTATCTGTACCATCTTCCGTAGGCTTTATAGCGGTCTTTGGTATAGCCACATTAAACGGAGTGGTGCTTGTATCTTACATAAAGAAACTTTTGAATGAAGGCTACACTTTAAGGGTTGCGGTAATTCAAGGTGCTGGCAGAAGACTGAGACCCATTCTCATAACCGCAACCACAACCTTCTTGGGTCTGGTTCCCATGCTTTTATCCACAGGAATAGGGTCAGAAATCCAAAAACCTTTGGCAGTGGTGGTAATGGGTGGAATCTTCACTTCTACCCTTCTCACTCTACTTATATTACCTTTAGTTTATGAGAAGTTCGGTATAGTCAAAAAGCAAATCTCATGATATAAATCATCTTTCCAAATAAAACTCACAACTTTTCAAGGATCCTTTCTGATACAAAATATGATATAGACATAACTGAAACTTGCGGTGGAACCCCACAAGAAGAAGGAAAAGCACTTGCATCAGCAACCCAAAGATTTTCAAATCCTTTCAATCTCCCTTCTTCGTCCAAGTATTTGCCCCAACTCAAAGTTGCCTGAGGATGAACAGATATAAAAGGAACATCATAAGGTGAAATTTTTTCAACAAAGCTTTTGACCTCAGATAAATTTTTTGCTTTCTTCACAGAGAAAATATATGGTAAGATAACCTCTTTTGCTCCTGCTTCAAAGAGAATCTCTGAGCTTTTCAAAATTGCATTTTTTACATCGTCAAATGTCTTTTTAGAGAAAGAGTATTTGAAACTAATCGGTCCTTCGCCAATTACCTTCCCAGAGCTTTCATCATGCACTATGAAAGAAATGCAGGCAATATTTTTATATTTTCTCATAACCTCAGAATGTTCTGAGCCAAATCCACCAACTGCAAGGGAAAAAGTAGCTGGATGCATAAAGTAAGGTAAAAGAATAAATCCTCCGTCCTCCCTCAGAAATTCATCTGAAATCAATGTTATAGGAATTCCGAGCCAACCAGATATATCTGAATCAAAAATCCCAAGAACATAAGATGAAGGATGCAAACATAGACCTTCCGGATCCACACCCAGCGAATTTTTGACTATAAGAGGTGAAGATAGAGCACCAGCTGAAAGAATAAATTTTTTTGCTTTTATTTTGAAAACTTCCCCTTTATGCTTTACAAAAACCTCCTTTACTTTTTTGCCATCTGAATTAAGGTAAATGACTTTTGATTCTGGAAAAATTACTGCTCCGTTTTTTGTGGCTTTGGGTAAAATATTCAAAAGAGCAGAGAATTTTCTGTTCCAGTAGCAACCGAGTTCGCAAAAACCAACTTTAAGACAATCCCTTCTACTATGGTATGGAAGAAAAAAGGAAATCCCAAGTTTTTTCATTCCCTCTGCACAAACTCGTGCGTTTTGATTTAAATCTTTTTCTTCAATTTTTGTAGCCTCACATATAGAAAATATATGATCTGAAAAAACTGGGAAATCTTTGATAGGGAAACCTTGACTTAACCAATAACTCAAAATTTTTTCTGGAAGCTGAACGAATAAAGCAGTGTTATGAACCGTTGAACCTCCGACACAATTTCCTGAAAGAGATATTATAGACAAATCTTTATCTATTCCTATTTTGTAAAGTTTTGGTATCATTTCATCTTCTTTTTCGTTGAACTCATAAGGTTTTACAAGTTTTCCTCTTTCAATTATACATACTGATGCTTTTTGAGAAAGTAAAAGCGCAGAGATACTTCCACCTGCCCCAGAACCTATGATACATACATCAAAAGAATAAGAACTATCTTTTTTGAAATAACTTGGTTGTATTTTTGGGTCTTGGTATCTTGGGAACTTTGCTTTACCTACAAAAGGGCCCGAATACCCTAATTTTTTAAAACTCTTTTCGTCAGAATAGAAAGAAAAAAACAAAGGAATTTTCACTGAAAAGAAAAAAATTTTTCTTAACTTTTTTGGCAAGCGGAAACCAAAATCAAAAATTGATCTTGGCAATCCAGAAACAAAGTAAAGAAAATTTTCCAAAGGTAGAGAATTCAAAAGTTTATA
>Ga0079992_130439_pt1 | contig 13266 bp, 14 predicted proteins | sample FaiFalFF_MnMetaG_3_FD_69197 | JGI IMG/M metagenome (GOLD analysis project Ga0079992, IMG submission 69197) | Freshwater microbial communities from Yellowstone National Park, Wyoming, USA - Fairy Falls B (FF_Mn_B) MetaG (SPADES assembly) (version 2) | ecosystem: Environmental > Aquatic >... | reverse complement strand
AGAAAATTTAAAATTAAAACTATCCTTAGTCCTGACGATCCAAAAATGATTTATGAAGTTTTAGTAAGAAGATTAAAGCATAAAGAATGGGGCTTTCCTGATCTTTTTTTGATTGATGGTGGTAAAATCCAATATAAAATGGCAAAAAAAGCGATTGAGGAAACCAATCTTAAAATTGATGTTTTAGCTTTAGCTAAGCCTAAAGAAGAAGTTTATTATGATTTTGATAAAAAAATTTCTTTAAAAGATTATCCTTTATTAAGAAATTTTATTTTAAGTCTTGATAAAAAAGCCCATCAACTTGTGTTAAAATATCATCAGAAAAAAAGAGAGTCGAGATTGATTAAAAATTAAAAATGCTCAGCATTATTCAAATTATTCTTTCCGTAATCATTATTACTTTAATTTTAATTCAGCAAAGAGGAGCTGAGGGAGGAATTTTGTTTGGTAGTCAAACCCAATTTTTTCTTAAAAGAAGAGGTTTGGAGAAAAATCTTTATTATTTTACTTGGTTAGTAATTATTCTTTTTGTTTTTGTTTCTCTTTTAAAAATCATTAGCTGATGAAAACTTTATTAAAATTTAAAAAAATAATTTTAGCTAAGGAAACAATTGATGTTTTAATTATTGTTCTTTTTTTGAGTGGTTTTCTTTTTTTAATTTATTATCTTCAATTAACCAAACCTTTGGGGCCAAAATATGGTGGTTTTTATCGAGAAGGATTATTTGAACCAATTAATTCTCTTAATCCAGTTTTACCTAAAAATGAAAGCGAAAAAGCTATTTTAAATATTATTTATCCTCCTTTAATTGAATTTGATAATGGCAAAATCATTTCTAAATTTTTAAATTCTTATTATTTTTCTCCAGATAAACTAACTTTGAACCTAGAACTTAAAGATTTAAAATGGAGTGATGGTAGCAAAATTACTACTGATGATTTAATTTTTTCCTTTGAGCTTTTTAAAAAATACTCTCCTCCAGAAATTTCTTCTAATTTCAAAAATGCTCAAATCAAAATTATTGATCAAAAAAGAGCTGAAATTAGTTTAAATCTTAATGATAATTATTTTTTCTTTAATTTAAATAATTTAAAAATTTTACCAGCGAGAATTTTTTCTGGTTTAGATCTTAATAATTTTGATAAGCAAGTTTTAAAAGTTGGCAGTGGGCCTTTTGTTTTTGATTCAATAACTTCTAAAGGAGAAATAACTATCATTAAACTTAAAAGAAATAAATTTTATGAGCCAAAACCTTATCTAGATGAAATTTATTTTTATGTTTTTCCTTCAACCAAATCAGCTTTTTCCGCTTTACTTTTAAAAGAAATAGATGGTTTAGCTGGTTTAAATTATTTACAGCTTCCTCAAAATATTTTTGTTAATTATAAAGTTTATAAAATAGTTTTACCAAGAATTGTTGGTCTTTTCTTTAATAGTCAAAAGGTTGATAAAAAAATTGTTGAAGATTTGGGAAATAAAATTGATCGGGAAGAAATTAAAAAAGAAATTTTCAAAAATAATGCTGAAATAAGTTACGGAATTTTTTCAAAAACAATAAGAAAAGTTTTTTCTTTGCCTGATTTTTATCAAGAAAACCCTCAAAAACCTGTAACTAGTAGTCAACCTTTATCATTGAAAATAACTGTTCCGACTTCTTATTTTTATCCTGAAATTTCCCGCTATCTTAAAGAAAAATATCATCTTCAGACAGAATTTATTGATTCAGAAAATTTAAATGAAACTTTAGCCAACAAAAATTATCAAGCTATTTTAACTGGTCTTAATTATGGCCATCCTCCTTTTCTTTCTTCATTTTTTTCTAAATTAGGCTATAATATAAATAATTTAGATAATCTTGAGTTGGAAAGATCATTTCAGCAATTAATAAGTGATCCAAATATAAAAATGAACGAGAAATTAAAAGAAATTGAGGGAAAAATTTTAAAGACTAAGTCAAATATTTTTTTAGTTAACCCTTATTATCTTTATATTATAAATAAAAAAATCTTTGGTTTTGACCAATTTTATCTAACCAAGCCTGAGACCAGATTTGTTAAAATTGAATTTTGGTACCGAAGATGAAAATTGATATTTTTAAAGAAAAATACTTAGATTTATTGATTATTAACAATACAAGCATTAGTTATTTTAAAATAACTCAAGAAAAAACAAAAATAAAAGTTCTAAAAAGTGAAAGGGTGGAGGCAAAAATTTTTTCTCAAGGAGTTTTTTACTTTACTAATTTAGAACCAGCTCTTCAAGTTATTTTAAAAAAACATAAATTAACTGAATTGGGTATTATCTTGAATTTGCCAAACATAATTTTTCAAAGAATAAACTTGGTCGGAACCACTGGTGTTAAAGAAGCTCTTTTGAATTATTTAAAAACAAACTTTCCTTTGCCTATAGAAAAATATTCTCTTTTTTATAAGCGGGAAAAATATAAATCTTTACCAACTTTATCTACCTTTAATGTTTTTCTTATCTCTAGGGAAATTATTGATTCTCTTTTAGCTGTCATAGAAAAATATGGCTTAATCCCTATTTTCATTTCTCCCTCCGTAGAAATATTCTTTCAATATCTTTTAAACAAAGCTCTGCTTGATTTCAATGAAGAATATTTGATTTTTCTTTTGGAAGAAAATACCCTTTTAGCTTTGTTAATTAGTAATCTAAGATTAGAAAGGGTCATCTTGGAAGAATATAATCCGGAAAAAATAGGTCTTGATTTGCTTATCTCAAGAATTTATGATTTTCTTAAATCTGAACTTAAACCAACAACAAAAATCATTTTCTTTATGGAAAAGAAAGATTTTCCTGAAATAGTTCAACAAAAAATATTTTTCCCTGCTCCGACTATTAATGTTTTTCTTGAAGGTGGTTATTTTGCTTTTAACAATGTTTTAGCAGAAAAACAAATAATCGATTTTTCGCCTTTAAAAAATTATACCGCTTATTTTCTAAATCGTGTACCTTCGATAGTGGTTTTTCTTTCTATTTATCTTTTTATCTTATCATTTTTAATTTCCATTTCTTTTTTTGTTTTTCAAAATATATTTACAAAAGAAAGTAGAAAATTAGCTTCACAAATACCATCTCTGTCTTTTAAAGAAAATCTCCAAAATCAATTAGAAATTTTGAAAAAAATTGCTTCAGAACTTAAACCCGATCTCTTTTTTAAATTTTCTTCTTTAGAAAAAATCAAAAATCTTCCTGGTTTTGAATCTTTAAATTTTTCTTCTCAAGGAATGGTTTTTTCTTTAAAGGTTGAAGATAAAGAGGCTGAAAAAATAAAATTTCAAATAAGCCGAGATTTTCCTAATTCTAAATTAATTGAAGAAAGCACTATGGAAAATAAGGTCTTATTAAAATATAGTTTTTGAAAATGAAAAGGTGTCAAATTTGTGGCAAAGGAAAAAAATTAATTATTAAAAGAAAGAAATTAAGAGGCAAGTATAATCCAGTGAAAAAGACTTGGCAAAAGCCAAATCTTCAATTTTTAAAAATTAATGATAAAAGAATTTTGGTTTGTAAAGATTGCCGTCGTCTTATTTTGCAAGGAAAGGAAAAGTAATTGATTTTAAAAGATCATCAGAAATTAAAATAACTTTTTCACCTTCTAGAGCTTCACCAAATTTATCTTTTTTCTCTTTTTCAAGATTAAGCGGGTCTTTTTGAGCTAAAATCTGTCTTTGAAAAATCATACTCTCCTCTTGGGTTCTTTCAACCAATCTTTGAAAATTTTTCAATTCTTTTTTATAAGGAAGATTTCTTTTATATTCTTGAAAATATTTCATGCCAACAAAAATAACCAGAATAAATAAAATTAGGCTTGTCAATTTCCAAATGTTAAATTTTGATATTCTCATAATAATTAATTTTATTATTTTCCAAAATTACAGTAATTAAAGAAATAATCCAATTTTGATAATTAAATTTATTAGCATAAAAACTGGCGATTTTTTCAATTTTCTTCAATTTCTTTTTATTAAAATGAATTTCAGGAAAAAAATCTGATTCTTTAGTTAAAGATTTCACTTCAACAAAATTAATTAAATTTTTCTTTAAAGCAATAAGATCAATTTCTCCAAAGCGATGGAGATAAAAATTACGTCCAATAATTTTATAACCTTGATTTTCTAAAAACTTAGCGGCGAGATCTTCGGCCAATTTTCCTGTTGTCTTTTTCATTAACTACGAAATTAATTACTTTACCTTTAACAAAAATAATTTTTTTAATTTTTTTGTCTTTAAGATATTTTTCATATAAAGGCAGGCTTTTTATCTTTTCTTTAATTTCTTTTTCGGTTAAAACTTCTTTATCTGAAGAAAGAATGCCTCTTTTCTTACCATTAACTTGAATCACAAATTGGAAAACTTCCTTTTTTAAAAGTTTTTCATCATATTTTGGCCAAGTTTCATAATCAAGTAAAGTTTTTTTACCCAAAGATTGCCAGAGCTCTTGAGCTAAATGGGGAGCAAAAGGAAAAAGTAATTTAAGAAAATTTAGAAAGACATCTTTATAATAAGGATTTTTCTCTTCTTCAGTTTTTCTTCTTAATAAATCTTCAAAAACCATCATTTTGGCAATAACCACATTAAATCTTAATTTTTGAATCCCTTCGGTTGTTTCGTAAATTAAATTATTTAAAGCTAATTGGATTTCTTTGTCAACACTTGCTTTTTTTCTTGAAGATATTTTTTTTATTTTTTGTCCAAGTTGCCAAATTCTATTTAAAAATCTAAATATGCCTTTAATAGCATCTATTGACCAGGGCTTTTCTGCTTCTAATGGTCCTAAAAACATTTCGTACATTCTCAAAGTATCTGCTCCGTATTCTTTGACAACTTCATCGGGATTAATAACATTTCCTCTTGATTTTGACATTTTCTGGCCATCAGGACCTAAAATTAATCCTTGATTAAATAATTTTTGAAATGGTTCTTTATTTGGGACCCAACCAAGATCATATAAAAATTTATGCCAAAACCTAGCATATAAAAGATGTAAAACAGCATGTTCAGCACCACCAACATACAAATCAACCGGCAGCCAATATTTTAACTTGTTTTTATCCCACACAATCTCATATCTAAACTTTTGCCTTTTGACTTTTGACTTTTGACTTTTCAAAATATAACCTAAATAATACCAGCAAGAGCCTGCCCATTGGGGCATTGTTTGTGTTTCTCTTTCAGCAGGACCATGACATTGAGGACATTTAGTTTGGACCCATTTTTTAATATTTTTTAAAGGAGACTCACCAGTTCCTGTTGGTTCATAGCTTTTGACTTTTGGCAAGGTTAATGGCAAATCTTTTTCTTTTAAAGGAACAATGCCGCAACGAGCACATCTAACTAAAGGAATTGGTTCTCCCCAATATCTTTGCCTTGAAAAAATCCAATCTCTTAATTTATAATAAACAGCTTTTTTGGCTAAATTTCTTTCAATTAAGTCTTTGCCAATCGCTTCTCTGGCTTCTTGACTTTTTAAGCCTGAGTATTCTCCAGAATTGACTAAAATACCATCTAAAATAAAAGGAAGATCAACTTTTTTCTTTTCTGATGGTTTAATAACCTGGACGATCTCTAAGCCAAATTTTTGAGCAAAACTAAAATCTCTTTCATCATGGGCAGGAACTCCCATAATGGCACCGGTTCCATATTCAGCCAAAACATAACTACTTACCCAAATAGGAATTCTTTTATTATTTAAAGGATTAAGGGCATAACTTCCAGTAAAAACTCCAGTGATTTCTTTTTCATAAATACCAAATTTTTTCTTTTTAATTTCATCTTGGACATAACTTTCAACATTTAAAAGATATTCTGGCTGAGCTATTTTTAAAGCTAAAGGATGTTCTGGTGACAAAACTATAAAGGTGGCTCCATAAATAGTATCTAATCTTGTTGTAAAAACAGGAATTTTTTCATTTGAATTTTCCAAAGAAAACAAGACTTCATAACCCTCACTTTTACCAATCCAATTTCTTTGCATTTCTTTGATATTTTCTGGCCAATCAAGTTCATTTAAATCTTCTAAAAGTCTATCAGCATAAAGAGTAATTCTGATATGCCATTGTTTTAAAAATTTAATTTCTGTTTGACTACCGCAACGATCACATTTTCCTCCAATAGCTTCTTCATCAGCTAAACCAGTTTTACAAGATGGACAAAAATTAATTGGTGCTTCTTTTTCATAAACAAGTCCTTTTTCATACATTTTTAAAAACATTAGTTGTGTCCATTTATAAAATTCTGGATCAGTAGTAGCAATTTCTCTTTGCCAATCATAACTAAAACCAATTGATCTTAATTGCTTTCTAAATCTTTCAATATATTTAGGTACAAAATTTAAAGGGTTCTTTTTTATTTTTATGGCAAAATTTTCTGTAGGCAGACCAAAAGCATCATAACCCATAGGATGTAAAACATTATAACCGTTCATTCTATAAAATCTACTTAAAATATCTGTGGCGGTATAACCTTCAACATGACCAACATGTAAACCTTCTCCAGAAATATAAGGAAACATATCTAAAATATAAATTTTTGGTTTTTTACTAAAATCAATAGCTTGCCACATCAAAAATTTCTTTTTTTGCCAGATTCTTTGCCACTTCTTTTCAATTTTTCTAAAGTTGCACTTCATTATTTTTATTTTATCACATAATTAGGTTATAATTTAAAATATAATGGAAATTAGATGGAAAACTTATAGCCATATTGATCATCCTTACGGCGATTTACTATGGCATTTATTTTGGGGTATTATTGTTGGTGGTACTTTGATTTGGGCTATTTTTACAAGCAATTTTTGGCTTTTAGTTATTTCTTTATTTGCTTTAATTTTCTTCTTCCATCCTAAATTTTATGAACCAAAATTAATGGAAATTAAAATGAATGAAGAAGGAGTTTTTATTGATAAAAAATTTTACCCATGGAAAAATTTTTATGCTTTTGAAATTTTTGACAATGGCATAAGGAAATTTATTTTTCTTTTCCCTACCAAACTTTCTTTTGGTCTTCATTTTCCATTAGAAGAGTTTTTTGTCAGCGAAGAAGAAGTAAAAAATTTTCTTAAACAATTTTTAGAAGAATACCAAGGTAAAGTTCCTATTTTAGATAAGTTATATAGAAGTTTTTATCTTTAAAATCAGTGCGCTGGGAAGGATTCGAACCTTCGACCCCCGTCTTATAAGGACGGTGCTCTACCGCTGAGCTACCAGCGCTTAATCTGTTCTTATTTCAATTCTTTTTACTTCTCTTTCTCCTTTTTTAGGAATTCTGACCATCAAAATACCATTATGATAATAAGCTCTAACATTTTCTAAATCCAAATCTTTAGGTAAAATAATTGTTCTCGAAAATGGTCCCCAAAAACATTCTTGATGTTCGTATAAAGAAGGATCAATATTTTCTGGAGGCATTCTTTCACCTTTAATTATCAAAACATCACCATCAACTAAAATTTCAATATTTTCTAAACTCGCTCCAGCTATTGGAGCAATAATGACTAAATCATTATCTTTAAAATAAACATCAACAGTTAAGGTTCCTTCTTGTTTTTCTTCAGCCATTTTGAGATAAATAATTTAACTCACTAAGCACGACCAAAAAAACTGCCCATAAAATTGGCAAAACCAAAATAAATCCAGGTGGTAAGCTAATTATAATATAATTATACAAAAAATGCAAAAAAGTACCAGAAAAAAAAGAAACAATAAGTGGAAAAATTCTTCTTGTTTTTACTAAAAAAGCGTATCCATAACCAATTAAAGATGAGGCTAAAATATGAAGCAAGTTAGCGCCAAAAAATCGGAAAAAAAGAGTGGAAACAATATTAATTGTTTTTGGGCTAAAAACTAAAAATAAATTTTCGAAAAAAGCAAAACCTAAAGCAGAAAACATCATATAGATCATAGCATCAATAGGTTCATCAAAAACTTTTTGAGGAAAAATAAAAAGCCAGATTAAGAAAAATTTAAAAAATTCTTCTATAAAAGCAAAAATTAAATATCTTTGCCAGTCATCTTTTAAAAAATGAACAGTATTTTTTTGAAAATAATAAGAAATAAATGCTGAGGAAATTCCTAAAAGAAAAGCAATAATAAGCCAAAAAATCGGTTCGGGATGTTTATCTTTTTTATAAAAATAAAAAATCCATAAAAAAGGAAAAAGAAAAGACAAAAAAATATAAAAAGCTATGACCACTTTTCAAAAAATAAGGGTTTCTTTTGACCAAATGAAAAATAAAGAAGCTGAGTTAGATGGGGTAAAAAGGGATGCAAAAGTTTTAAGCTTTCAAGCATAACTTTTTCAAAAGCTTCTGGGTTATTTTTTGTCTTTCCTTTCCAGCTTTCTAAATAAACATCGCAAAGTTCGTGCCAGAAAAATTTATAAATTCTTTTCAAAGCTAAACCAAGCTCATAACTTTCGATTTTCTTAGAGACAAATTTTTTTGTTGATTCTAAGGATCTTAAAATTTTCTTGTCATAACTAGAAATTTTATTTTTTCTATGATTCTTTTTAAAATTTTCAATATTTAAAAAGTAAAACCTATAAGCATTCCAAATTTTATTTAAAAATTTTTGACCTTGATCTACTGGTGTAGGATCGAATCTTAAATCCTGATGAGCAGACATTTGCCACAAAATTCCAAATCTTAAAGCATCAGTACCATATTTTTGAATTAACTCCAAAGGATCAATGCCTGTACCTAAGCTTTTGGACATTCTTTTTCCTTCTTTAGTTAAAATAGTTGGGTGAATGAAAACAAATTTAAATGGTGCTTGTTTCATAAAAAATTTTCCAGAAAAAATCATCCTTGTTATCCAAAGATGTAAAATATCGCGGGCAGTAGCTACTAAATCTGCTGGATAAAACTTTTTTTCAACCGCTGTATACAAAATAGCAAAAGGCCAGAGAGCTGAAGAAAACCAAGTGTCAAAAACTTCCTCTGTTCTTTGCCAATCTTTATTTTTACATTTTGGACATCTTGTTTTTGGTTTTTTTTGACTCACAATAAAAGCCTCATCACCACAATTTTGACAATACCAAACAGGTATTTGTTGGCCCCACCAAATTTTCCTTGAAATGCACCAATCCCTTATATTTTTTAACCAATCAAAATAAGGTTTTTTAAATCTGGCTGGAAAAATTTCTACTTCTTTATTTTTTACAGCTTTTATAGCTAAATCAGCCAAATCTTTCATTTTCAAAAACCATTCTTTAGAAGGAATAACTTGAATCTCACTTTTACAACGATCGCAAAAAGGTAAATTATGTTTTATTTTCTCAATTTTTTCAACTAAACCAAGCTCTTGAAGTCTGGAGACAATTTTTTCTCGAGCAGTCAAATAATCCAAGCCCTGAAATTCACCAGCATTTTCATTCATCTTAGCATTTTTATCAATAACAGAAATCATAAAAAGCCCATGCCTTAAACCAATTTCATAATCAATTAAAGAATGGGCTGGAGTAACTTTTAAAACACCAGTACCAAATTTAGGATCAACTCTTTGATCAACAATAATCGGAAGTTCTCTTTGTAAAATTGGCAAAATGGCAATTTTACCAATAAGATGAAAATTTCTTTCATCCTTAGGATTAATAGCCAAAGCAACATCTCCGAGCATTGTTTCTGGTCTTGTTGTGGCTACAGTGACATAACCTCCACTAGAAAGAGGATAACGAATAAAATACAAAGTTCCTTCAGTTTCTTTATATTCCACTTCTAAATCAGAAAGTGATGTTTGGCAGCGAGGACAAAAATTAACAGGTCTTAAGTCTTTATAAACATAACCTTTTTTATAATAAATAATAAAAGCTTTTTCAACCCATTCAACATATTTTTTATCTAAAGTAAATTTCACTCTTGACCAATCTAAACTTAAACCAAGTTTTTTAAATTGATCTAAAATTATATTTCCATATTTTTCTTTCCATTGCCAAACCCTTTGTATAAATTTCTCCCTTCCTAAATCAAATCTTGTCAGACCCTCTTTCTTTAATTCTTTTTCAACAACATTTTGTGTAGCAATACCAGCATGATCAATTCCTGGAATCCAAACACAATCATAACCATTCATTTTTTTATATCTCCAAATTACGTCTAAAATTATATTTTCTAAAGCATGGCCCATATGCAAAGAGCCAGTAATATTTGGGGGAGCAATTAAAATAATAAATCTTTTTCCTTTATTTCTTGGCTTAAAATATGGCATCCAAAATTTATAAATTTTTTCTTCAAATTCTAAAGGATTATATCTTGTTTGTTGAAAATTGACTTTCATTTTAAAATTATTATAACATATGTTCACGAATTAAACGGATTTGAAACGGATCAGTGCGGATTAACAACGGATAAATTCGGAATTCGGATTCTAAACTGATAAAAACGGATTATATATGGAGCAATCAAAGTAAATGAATTATCCGTTTAAATCCGTTTAAAATCTGCGTAAATCCGTGGTATGGTGGGGTGGCAGAATTGGGATTGCGCCGGTCTCGAGAACCGGTGGCCGATAAGGCCTTGTGGGTTCGAATCCCACCCCCACCGCTTTATCTTTCCTCGAATAAAAGTGGAGCTGCTAAACAAATTGAAGAATAAGTACCAATAATAATTCCTATTTGGATTGATAAAAGAAAGGCACGAAGGTCAGAAATTAAAATTGATAAAGGTAAAATAGCTAAAACAGCTGTTAAAGATGTAAGAACTGATCTTCTTAAAGTTTGGTTAATGCTAGCATTAAAAATTTCTTTTGTTTTTTTACCAGTTTTTAAAATATTTTCTCTTAAACGATCAAAAACAACAATAGTATCATGAACTGAAAAACCAGCAATAATAAGTAAAGCAGTAATAAATTTAATATCTAAGTCAAAATTGAAAAATTTAGAAAGAAGAACATAAAAACCAGTTGTGGCTACAACATCATGAAATAAAGTAGCAATAACAATAAAACCTAAAGTAAAAAGAGAAAATTGTTTTTTTAATTTATAAAAAGCAAAAGAAACATAAGTGCCAATAGCTATTAAAACTAAAATCACCATTAGCCCTGCTTTATTTCTTAATTCAGCGCTCAAGCTTGGGCTAATGGACTCATATCTTATTTTTTGAGCATTTTTATCTGTTTTTTGAATTTCTTGCCATAAAAGATTTAAATTTTCTTGACCTTTAATTAAATAGCCTTCTTCAACCGGATAAACAAAAACTTTAAAATTTAATTTTTTAATAATTTCCTCAAGATTTGCTTTTGTTTTCACTTCTAAGATTTGCCCACCAACTAAATCAATTCCCAAATGAGGATTAAAAATATAAAAACTCAAAGCACCAAAAAGAACCAAAACTAAACTTAGAAAATAAAAATAAAATCTTTTTTGAATGAAATCCATCTTATTCTTTAATGGATATTTCTAATAAATACCTTGTAAAAAACACTGCTGTTAAAAAACTAAAAATAACACCAAAAAGCAAAGTTAAAGCAAAACCTTTGACAAAAGATGTAGCCAAAAAATAAATTAATAAAGATGAAATAATGGTTGTCATATTAGAATCGCGAATTGAAGGAAAAGCACGATCAAAACCTTCTTTAATCACTTCTTTAATTTTCAAACCTCTTTGTTTTTCTTCTTTCATTCTTTCAAAAATTAAAATATTAGCATCAACTGCCATACCTACTGCTAAAACCAAACCACTTAATGAAGCTAAAGAAATTGTCACTCCTAAAATTTTATAAAGTGCTAAATTAAAAACTAAAAAGAAAATTAAAGCAATATCAGCTAAAAATCCATAAAAGCCATAAAAAATAATCATAAACAAAATTACTAAAATTACGCCCGAAATTGAAGCATATAAAGCTATTTTCAAAATTTTCTCACTTAAAATTGGATTAACTACTGATTCAGCTATTAAATTTAAAGGAGCAGGTAAAGCTCCTTGATTTAATCTATTAGCTAAAAGTCTGGCTTCATCTAAAGTAAATTTTCCAGTAATTTGTGCTTTACCGTTTTCAATAACTTCTCTGACCACAGGAGAACTTATTAATTTTCCATCTAAATAAATCGCAATTGGTTGACCTAAATATTTTTGAGTCAAATCTTTAAAAATTTTCGCTCCTTCTTGATTGAATTCTAAACTAACAATTGGTTCTAAAGTATTAGGATTTACTAGAGCTTCTGCTTTTTGAAGATACTCACCTGTTAAACCCGAAGGAACAAATTCATTATTTTGAGGAATTCTAAATTCTAAAAATGGTGTCTCGCCAATAATCTTTTTAGCCATTTCTGGATCTTTAATATTAGGGATTTCAATTAAAATTCTTCCTGATTCTGAAAAACTTACAAAATATTCGCTGACTCCTAAAAAATTTATTCTTCTTTCAATTAAATCCTTTGTTTGCTCTAAAACATTTTTTATCTTAGATTTATCAATATTTTGCCAATCAATTTGATAGGTCAAAATTGTTCCTCCGGCAAGATCCATTCCTAAAGAAAAATTTTTATAGAAAAAAATAATAATTAAACTTAAAACAAAAGTAAGAAAAAATGTAACTAAAAAGAAATTTCTCATTTAAAGAGCTTAGCTAATTTTTCAAAAATATTAGCTAAGAAATTTTTAATGGTTGTCCAAAAAAGAATAATATCAATGCCAAGTTTTTCTTTTAATTTAATAGGGATTTGTTTAAATTGAATGCCTGTAGCTTCTTGAATGAAATTGATTAATTTTTCCCAGCCTGTCTTTAATGTTTTCAAAAAAACGTCCCAATTGAAAATTTTTTTCACTTTTTCCAAAAATCCTGAAGGTAATAAAGCAAAAACAATCAAAAGAATAATCAAATAAAATGTCCATTTTAAAATTTTTCTTATCATAGCTTTTTAATAGCTTTATCAATTAATGACAAAGTTTTTTCTTTGCCAAAAATTTCGGCTAAATCAAATGGTGGTGGTGAAGCTTCTTTGCCAGAAAGAGCTACTCTTAAAGGCCAAAAAAATGGGCCTTTATCTTGGCCTGAAAGATTGTCTAAAACTTCTTTAATTTTTTTAGAAACAAAATCTTCTTCTTTTATTTTAACAAATTCTTTTTTAATTAATTCAAGATTGTTTTTTATTTTTTCTCGAGGAACATTTTTCCAAATTAAAAGTTCAGCTGAATAATCGAAATCCTTAAAAAAGAACTCTACTGAAGGCAAAATTTCATTTAAAGTTAGGGCTCTTTCTTTTCCTAATTCAATAATTTTTAATAATTTTTCATAAGAATAGAGATC